>JAEEGF011138950.1_pt1 | contig 61749 bp, 50 predicted proteins | sample 9134171 | NCBI WGS metagenome assembly JAEEGF01 (sample SAMN16246542, study PRJNA631951) | gut metagenome | biome: gut microbiome; feature: rumen; material: AP-attached | host: Bos | place: Iran: Karaj | collected 2018-10 | reverse complement strand
CCAGCCCGTGACAGCAGCGCCACCTCTGAGCTTGTTGTTTTTCCCCATCTTCTGGGTTACATCCACTTTCAGAGTATAGGTTTTCTTGTGCTGATCGCTCTGGTTGTTGCTGTCCCACATATCGGTATTACCCTCACGCCACACATGCTTGTTCTGTGTTGACTTGTCATGAGCATAACTGGCATAGGTACTCACCTCGCCCGTCTTCCACGTGTGAGTGTAATCAGCAGCCAGCTGATACTGGTCCGATTTGTTTTTACCCCATGAGAGATCTGCAATCTCACCAAGCATGGTCGAACCGGAATAATTAGTAATGTCCGACCGTCCGTGTGAGTGATTGTTTTGCAAAAGTCCCCCCACCTCGAAAGTCACAATATCTTTCGGAGTAAAATCGTAGCCCAATCCCACGCTGAAGTTATACACCCTGCTATCATTGCCTGCTTTAGTGTTATCGAGCCTTCTGTTGCCTGACATCTCAAACAGGGTCTCGCCATAACTTTTGCTGTCTACATCACTATAAGATAGCGACGCATTGCCATATGCCGACAACTTGCCTTGCCGCGACTGGAAGGTAACGGTTGGACGAATGGAACTATAATAGCCTGTTTCACCGGCAACGCCCACGGTAGCCATGCCGCCATCGGTGAGATTCACGGTATGAATCTTGACAACAACCGATCCTGCCATCGATGCACGCTCCTCTGCTCCTGACGACGCAACAACTTGTATGTCCTTAATGCTGGCGCCCTTCATGGTATTCAGGTAGTCGAGCAGGTCTTTTCCCCGAAGTCTCACGATACGACGGTTTACATAGACACGAGCCACTGGGCGGCCAAACAACAACAAACGGTCGGCTGTTACCACCATGCCTGGCAAATAAGCCATGATGACATCAACTGGTTGCTGGCGGAATTGGGGATTCTGCGACAGATTCATGCGGTAGCCTTCCGCATCGTAACGAATACGGCGGCCCTTCACCAACACTTCGTTCAATTGCCGCACATCGTCAATCATACTCACATCCACCAGAACTTTCTTTTTTGCATCCACCTCAGCAGAGAACGGCTTAAAGCCAACAGCTGTCACCACCATCGTGTAAAGACCTGGTTGAACACGCAACGAATAACCGCCCTCCTCGTTTGTTACCGTCTGATAAACCCGGGCTGTGTCGAGAACAGCTGTCAACCTCAGGTTGGCACCTGCCACACCATGATTGGCATCGTCAACGACCACTCCGTTGACATCACTAACAGGAATAGGATGATTTTGCGCCCACAAGACTGCGGGAACAAACAACAAACAAATATCCAAAAGAACGAAAAACCTCTTTTTCTTCAGCGTATCACCAAATGTCAATAACATCTCCTTTATTATCATAACTCACAAATATAGGATTGCCACAAGCATCACAAGTATACTCTACAACACAATTCTTTGGATTACCATACTCTGCCATAAAATGCATACAATTAGGACATGCAAACATAGCACCCTCGGCTCTAGTATTTACTTGAGTCTCTGTCCCCATTAACATTAATAATACGCTCAAAAACAATGCTTTCATAATGATATTAAATAAAATGATTAGATAAAAATTGAGAACTATATAATCATGTAAGATTATTCACTTTTTCCCTCCTGCTTCAGACTATTTCTCTCCATCCGCTGGAGCGCACCGCGAGCCTGAAGTTTCATCAATCTGAGTTTTTGGTTGTCAGGTTCTTTCTCTGCCAATCGCAAGAACTGCTCATAGTATTTCTTCTCGTTCTCCTGATCGGCGAGCATCATGCCATACGTCTGTCCTAAATTAAAAAGGGTGGCCATGGAGTTTGGGTTGTAATCAAGATGCATCTTCCATATATCAATCGCCTCCTGATAGTGTTCACTTTCATAGTATGCCTCGGCCAGCGACAGGGTGAGCTGACGCATATAGACAGTATCGGGGAGAATAAGATCGAGTGCGCGCGATAAGTGTTTTACCCCCTCGTCATAACGTTTCAGTTCGTTGCAGATGGTGCCCAGCCGCTGCACACATCCATAATGGCGGTATTCATTCATTTCAGCAGCCTGGCTCAATCGCTGGTGGGCCAGTTCAAGACTGTCCATCTGTGAGTAGCACATGCCTGACGAATAAAGCGTATTGAAAGTTGAATCGCCCAAAGAGAGCAACCGGTCGTAGATATCAGCAGCCTTCGGGTAATCCTGACATAAGAAGTAACAGTCGGCCAAGGCGCGGTTCACCTCAATGTTCGAGGTGTCCTTACGGAAATACTCCTCAGCACATTTTGCCCCGTTCTGAGGCTGTTCGGTCTGTGCATAGGCCGTAGCCAAACGGGCAACAACCTCGCCGTCCATTGGGAAACGGGCATTCAGCATGCGCCCCCAGTACACCAGGGCATCGTTGTCTGCCAGTTTCTGACTGCTAAATACCAGTTGCCGCAACGACTCATGGGTCTGGCTATGGTCGTTAAGAGAACTCAACAACTTCACACAACGCCGATAATCCATACGTTTATATACGCAGTTGGCCAGAGCAAGGCGTGTGGCATCGCAGTCGTTCAATGCGAAAGCCTGCTCATAATACCGTAAAGCGGCAAAGGTATTATACTCATCCATACAACTGTCACCGGCAGACAATAGTGAGTCTAACGATTCTTGCGCATGTAGCATGAACGAAAAGGAAAGCATTACCAATAAAGGCAAGCAACGGGAAATGACTAGCTTCTTCATAACTGATATCTGATACTTACCGCAAAAATAATATAAAAAAATGTGTCTTGCAAAAAAAGAATACACTTTTTTACACACAAGCCGAATTGAAAAACGGGCGAGGGCTTTTTTCTTTGCAAACAAATGGGTTCCACCAATCCACTTTCAAATTGAAAGATACGCCAAAGAAAAAGACCCGCTCTGTAACCATTCCAAGCACAAAAAGGAGGTGCTAACAGATATAGAATAGGTGGATGGCTGACAGATTAACAGTTTTTCGCGCTTGATTCTTTCATTTACACACACCGTCTGACCATTAGTTCCCATACCCCCGAACAATGACAGCCATATCGTTTGGCACGAAATCGCAATCAGGCATCAATTAAGGTTCAATCAGGCATTAATTAAGGTTCAATCAGGCATTAATTAGACTGCAATTAATGCCTGATTAGAGTATAATTGATTGACTAGTTGTAACATAACCAGGCATCAATTAGAAAACAAATAATGGCTGATTTGCTATTACGAAACAACCGACTGGCTACCAGCACTTTCACGGTTAATACCACTGAACGGCATTCGAATAGCCGGAGCGCTTATCGTATTTCAGGGCATCGGTCAGGGTCGAGGCGTTACAACGGAACGAGAAGTTGTAACTGGTATAAGGAGCCAGCACCACCGAACATGACATATTGAAACAATGCAGGTCGCGTTGCAACGAGGCGGTCGTCATCGACATGGCCTTGTTCTCGAAATCGTAACCGCTGGAGAAACTGATGTTCCACCCCTCACTCAACCGGATATTACCGCTGACATTGAGCGTCTGGGTAAACTTATAGGGATAGCGCATGGTCTTGGTGTTGAATTTGCCGGCCGTATTCTCGCGCATCGTGATTCCATAGCCAAACGTGAGCGACCACGGCATAGAGAATTTCATATAGCCGTCGCCATCCGTTTCGGCCAGTCCTCCCTGGCCTTCCGCGCCACGCTGGCCCCTGATCATGTCCTTGTCGACATTGGTTTCCACGTCCGTTTCGTCGTCATCATCGTCGTCATCGTTTCTGTTCTTCTTTTTATCCTTATCGTCTTCATCGCCTCCGCCAAAGAGTTTCTTCAGCTTTTCGGGATTCAGCGTATACGAAAGGTTTTGCGACATGCCCTGGAAACGGCCGAAACGACCATAGCCATATTCCGTATGTGTGCCTAAGTATGGGCGTCCGTTCTCGTCGAGCTCGTAAGCATAGGTGGCAAAGACGGCATTCAGGTTTAAGGTATAGGTCTTGGTGAGCTTCAGTCGGAGACGCATGCTGAGGTCGCTCCAAGGACGTACTTTCGCCGCAAAATTATACGACATGTTGAAACCAAACTCGTCAATCAGACTGATTTTCTTATAATCGATGCTATCCTCATCCTCCGACTTGATTTTCATCTCCAGATTATTGCCGATATCCAAGGTAACGGTTCCGCTCTTGCCTTTGCCTGGTGCACTATAGAGCGCATTCTGGAAAGGCGAGTACTCAACAAGCGACACATTGCCGTCGGCATCGGTTCGCTGATAAGTGTCATAATAACCATAACGGCGATCGCCAAAATCAGGCGCATAGGTAAAACTGACCGACGGGGTGATGACGTGGCGGATGCGGTCAATCTTATCGCCAAAGAGCTTCCGCCAAGGCATCCAGAATCCATAAAGCTTTGTCGATGCCGACATGCTGAGGTTCCAGTTGTATAGGTTATAGAAGCCGTAGGTGGTGTCTGCCACTTCAGTCTGATGCACAGCATCCCACGATTTCTTCACCTTGCTGAAGGTCATCCGGTCCGTGAAATTGAACGAAGGATTGACATTCAGATAATTGAACAGGGTGAAACTTCCGCTGATAGGAATCTGGTGCTGCATGCCGTTTTTCCAGTCTTTGATGATATTCGCATGCATCAACTGGTCCTCTTTCGTATTGATAGAATTACTCAGATGACCTGTATAGCTCATCGATATTTTCTCATACCAGCGCTCGGCACCAGCCGCTTTCTTGCGCTTGAACGGATAGAATCGCGAAATGCTGATGTTCAAGTCGGGCATGGTGACCGCAATAGAAGAGTCGCGCATGTTCTGGTTGAGGTTGGCGGTGGTGCTCAGGCTCATGCCGATGCTCGAGAAGGTGGTTGACCAACTGACCGAAGAGGTACGTGTTGACTGGGTCATCGACTGCGGATTGTACATCGACGAGAGATTGTTGCGCTCATAGCTGCTCGTAGCGAAGTTCACACTGGCTGATAACGAGCTGAAAGGATTCGACTTAGCATCCTGCCGGTGGCTCCATTGCACCTTGAAACTCTCCTGCTCAGTAAAGTCGGGCATTCCCTTATCGCCGTTCTTCGTATCCTGATAGCTGAAATAGAAGGAGCCGCTATACTTGTAGCGCTTGCGATAGTTGGAGGCTGCCGATACTCCCCAAGAGCCCTTCGTGTATATCTCGCCCAGCAGTTTCAGATCCATTTTGTCGCTGATGGCAAAATAATAACCGCCGTCACGCAGGTAGAAACCGCGTGCGCTCTCGTCGCCATAAGTAGGCATAATAAAACCGCTGGAGTAGCTCTTTGTGAACGGGAAGAAGCCATATGGAATGGCCAAGGGCAACGGTACGTCGCAAACAACCAGATGGGCCGGTCCGAAAACGGCATCTTTGCCGGGACGCACTTTTCCTCGCGACAAGGCAATATAGAAGTCGGGATGCGGCTTGTCGCATGTCGTATAACGGCCATGCTGGATAAACATCTCGCCCTTGTCATTACGCTTTGCCCGCTCGCTGGTCAGAAATCCGTCCTCCTGTTCAGTATACACATTGCTGATGAGTCCTTTTTTCGTCTTGAAGTTGAATGCCATAGAGTCATTCTCGTAGGTATCCTGCCCCATCTTGAACACAGGCTTACCCTCCAAAACGCCCGTAGAATCGGCTTTAGGCGTGGCATGAACAATACTGCTGTCAAGGCTCATATAGATTTTTGCACTCTGAAGGTCCATGTTCTGATACTTCACATTGGCATTACCATAGATGTAAGCGGTCTTCGAGGAGGCAATATACACCAGCGAGTCATCTCCCTGATACTCCACGGGCGCGTCGATGGTGTTCTTCTTCGAGCGGTTCAGACTGTCCAATGCGATAGAGTCGTCGATGGCTTTATTATGCCGGTAAATGGCCAGTTCGAGCGAATCCATCTGTGTTGTATCGGGTTCCTGAGGGGTGCTTATGCTGTCTTTCGGAAGATTCTCTGCAACAGCACGGCGCGCGGCGCGGCGCATTTCCTTTCGGCTTTTAGGCTGAGAATCGACGGGAACGGAGTCATTCATGGCGGCTTTTGTCCTGTCTTCCTGGAAGATAGGCACACGCGGGTCGGCCAACACAAACAGCATGGCCGACAGCAGCAAGAATATAATTGTCTTCGTTCTCATATTTTGCAAGGTGCAAAATTACGCAAATAATACCGAATATAGAACAAATTGCCCGATTTTATGGTTTATTTAACGCTTTTACCCGATGTTGAAGCTCTGCGATTGTCATTACGCCAACCGTTCTAAAGACACTTAATGCCTTACAAGACTATTCCAATGGTGGCTGTCACATCGTGAAGATGCTTGCTGCCAATTGTCAGATTATGCGTATTCTCGATGTTTGTCAGTCCGATATTGGCTTCAATACCAATCTCAAATCGACGGCTCAACTGATAGGTAATACTGGGTTGCAGGCCGAATGCGAACTTCTTACATTTGTCCAATTGATTCAGAGGAGAATCGGGGTCTGCATCTATATAATAATGCTCGTTAGCAATACAGAACGAGAAGACGGGACCAAGTCCTAACGACCAACTGCTCTTGCCACGACCAACATGGTATTGTGCGATGACAGGCACGTCAAGAAACGTGAAATGGTCGTCATCGGCACCCTCAAGAGTATTCTTGAAGGCGTTCTCCGTCACATCGCGCAGGGTAACGCCTGCCGTCAAAGAGCATTGTTCCGCACAGAAATAACGAAGTCCGTAACCGGCTTTCAGAGCAAGTCCCAATCCAGAATATCCCTCTGCACGTTCATTCATCAGACCTGCACCCACATAAATACGATGCTCCCATTTCCTCTCTTGGGCACCGGCAATGAGTGAGGTTAGAAATAGAACTGTCAATAATAACTTTTTCATGTCAAATTGTTTATACTATCATTTAAAGAAATGATTTACTTTCTTATTATCCTAAAACAATCCGCATGAGGAATCATTGCATGAGCCGGGCGGTTAATTTAAGTTAAGAGTCCTAATTCACGTAAGTAAAGCTCACGATTCAGCATAAAACCATACATGTCTTTGTAGACGCAAGTGTCTTGGAAAGACGCTTGTTGTAGACAATGATCCCGAATCTCATAGATACATGCATTGGGATAAGATAAGACCACAGGCGAATGTGTGGCAATAATAATCTGGGCTCCATTGCCGACCGCCTCTTTCATCCAGCATAGAAATGCGAGCTGATTCTGAAAAGACAAAGCAGCCTCAGGCTCATCAAAGATATAAATTCCTTTCCCTTGTAATCGTTTCTGTATCAACGCCATAAATCCCTCGCCATGCGAGACGCTATGGATGCTGCGACCACCATACGATTGGTACATCTGCCCGTCAACCTGTTGTAGCCGGTCTATCTCAGACGCCACATTATAATAGCTCTCAGCACGGAAGAAGAATGTATCGCGATACGTCAAATCACTACGTGAAGCCACCATGTCACTCCACAAGTCGGAATGGGTCTCAACCGTATGGAAGTTGAAATTACCCGAGCCCCCTTCAGGATTCATCTTCAACAAGATGGCAATCGCCTCAAGAATGGTTGATTTCCCCGATCCATTCGGTCCGACAATATAGGTTACCGACTTCTCAAAAGTCAGTTCCTTCAAGTCGCGTATGACCGGAATGGTGTAGGGATATCTTTCCTCTGCCTGAGGTATATGCCTGCTGTAAATCCTGTTCAGATAGATGTTCTCCTTCTGCGACATGGCTATAATTGTCTATTATCGTATGCAAATATACGTTTTTTCTTGGATATTCAGGGATGGCCTGTGAGCAAGAAAGACAAAGGCGTACGAATCATTGTCTATTCCAACTATACGACAAAGACAGTCATTCAGGAATAGCTATTCCTTTTGTCTTTGTGTAAAACAGAAGATTGGAACACCCAAATGATGCTTTTGAAACAAAAAAACAATACGGAAGCGTTTCTTTATTTATCGAACATTTCCACCCAGTGGCGGAAGCGGCTGAGCCCTTCTTCACCAAACTTGGCAAGGCTCTTCATGGCTTGCTCAACAGTTTTCTCGCGCTCAAGACGAGTTTTTGAGAAGAATTTGTCAGCATAACAGATGACTTGCTCCTCAAGTGTCTCTGGCAGGAAATCCTGATGTGGCAACGGCAGTTGCTGTGAGACTATCTCCTGAAGTGACAGACCAGCTCCTGTATGACGCTCACAAACACGGGCATGACGCTCAAAACCATGCTTTCGCAACAACTCAGCCCCTATGCGCCCGTGGCAAATGTATGGTTCTGTCCCAAAACATTGAATACCGGGAGCATCACACCAGCGCACTCCTATATCATGCAACATAGCAGCTTCCTCGACAAACTGCGTATCAAGCCCCAAATCAGGATGAGCGTGGGCAATGCTCAGAGCCTTATCAGCCACACTACGGCTATGCGTCAATAGTATGTGGCGTAACTCATTATCCTCAGGATAATACTGATCAAGAAGTTGCTGATAATCCATTCTGTTATACAGATAATCTATAAAAAACACAGATTCCCACAAATGGCGGGTGCCAATCTGTGAAAATCTGTGTCAACTGATTGTATGAAATCTTATGCCTGGCCTGGGCGCTCGATGTAAGCAATCACATCGCCCTTGTTCACCTTCGAGCCCTGCTTGGCGTTAATCTCAACAAGCTTTCCACCAAGAGCAGCGGGAACGGCAACAATCTCGCCCCAAGAAGCCTGGATGAAGCAGAACGGATCGCCCTCATTGTACTCCTTACCAATGAACGGCTCGGTAGTTGGAGCGCACTCGCCTTCGCCATTGAACTCCCAATAGAGCTGTCCCTTAACAGGAGCAACGATAGCATCAGCCTTGGCATGCTTGAATGCGCTGAGCTGTTCCGGAGTCAGCTGGCTGCCAAGCTTGGCGTCCTTTGCCTTCTGCAAATCAGCCAGCATATTCTTCTTGGCCTGTCCGCTCTTGAAGTTACGATACTGCTCTGGGTGCATAGCCAACTCGTAGAGCTCCTCGTCGTCTGGTCCGTACTCCCAACCATTCTCGTCCATCTCCTTGCGGAAATCGTCGAGGGCATTAGGAATAAGAGTGTGCGGGTCGGCAGTGGTGAATTCGCGTCCTTGCTTTGCAGCCAGTTCTACCAACTCTGGGTCGATAGTTCCAGGAATCTTTCCGCTCTTTCCGAGAATCATGCCCCACATAGAGTCGTCCATCATAACGAAACGGCCCTTGCCCTGTGCCAATGTGAGGAGGTTCATCAGAGCGATGTTCTTCACATACTGCGAGAACGGGGTTACGAGTGGGGGATAACCAACGCGTGGCCATACATAAGCAACCTCGTCGAACAGCTTCACGAGCATATCGTCGGTTGAGAGCTCGGGCTCGCCCTTAGCTTTCAATGTATTGTTAATCACGTGGTGGATACCTGCGAGGTCGGCCATCATAGAACCCATCATACCGCCGGGCAGACCGCACCCGAGCAAGAGTGAAGACATGTGTTTGTTGCCTGGGTTGATGAAATATCCGAGCCAGTCGTCGATGAACTCCTGAGTGAGCGCACGAGCACGCATATAAGCGTTCATGTTGATTTCCTTCACCTCGAAGCCCTCATGCTTCAGCATCGACTGAACAGAGATGATGTCCGGGTGAACCTTACCCCACGACAGCGGCTCAATTGCTGTATCGATAACGTCGGCGCCATTGTTGCAGACTTCCAGAATACTTGCCATCGACAGACCTGGGCCAGAGTGGCCGTGATACTGAACAATAACATCAGGATGGCTTGTCTTGATGGCCTTAGTCAGCGCACCGAGCAATGCGGGCTGACCAATACCTGCCATATCCTTCAAACAGATTTCCTCTGCACCGGCAGCAATCACCTGGTCGGCAATGTTGGCATAATACTCAACTGTATGTACAGGAGAAGTCGTGATACAAAGGGTAGCCTGTGGGGTCATGCCTGCAGCCTTAGCCCATTTTACAGAAGGAATGATGTTACGAACATCGTTCAGACCGCAGAAGATACGTGTGATATCCACGCCCTGAGCATGCTTTACCTTATACTGAAGTTCACGAACATCATCGGGTACAGGGTACATGCGCAGCGCGTTCAGACCGCGGTCAAGCATGTGTGTCTTAATACCCACCTCATTGAATGGCTTACAGAAAGCGCGGACGGCAGCATTGGGGTTCTCGCCTGCCAGCAGGTTCACCTGCTCAAAGGCACCACCATTGGTCTCTACACGGTCGAACACGCCCATGTCGATGATGGCGGGGGCAATACGCTCTAACTGATCTTTACGTGGCTGGAACTTACCAGAAGACTGCCACATGTCTCTGTAAACTAGACTGAACTGGATTTTCTTTTTCATACGATTATTAGATTTGTGTATTATTTTTCGAAGCTGTCTGCAAAAATATATAATTTTTCGTTATGAAACAAATATTTCGGGAATTAATTCTTATCTTTGCACGAAATTAAAAGAAAAAATGATAATGAGGAAAATCATATTATGTATTACAGCCGTTACGGGTTTGCTGTTATTCGCCTGTTCAGGCAAACAAGCACAACCTGAGGAAATAGAAACCGACTCGCTCTCAGTGACCATCATGAAAGGCGACTCGGCCATCTACGGACTTGCCTGTGACGGATGTACCGACTCTGTTATTGTCCTTCTCCCCCATGATGGCAGCGACCCTGTCACTTACGACATCCTCAATGCCAAGCGGGAACACAAAGTAATCGGGCGGCCGAAAATCGGTGACAACCTGGCTGTCTTGCTGAACCCCGAGAACCCCAAAGAGGCCCTCAGCGTTATCGATATTGACGAGATGAAGGGCACATGGGTGTATCTGGTGACACCCACATTGAGAAAAAGGGTTGACACACAGGCCCAGCATCAAGACGAGGCTGTAGACTCTGCCCTGAAAAAGATGATGGTTCCGCGTGAATATGGTTTCCGTCTGAAACGCGACAAGCAGGTGACCAGCATAGGAATGGCTTATCGGGCAACTACGACCGACGACCAAAGCCCTATTGTCTATCCGCAAGTCAGACGCTACAGCGAGTGGCACGTTTTCAATGGCAAGCTGATTCTCGTGCATCCGAATTATAGAGTAAGCAGCAACGGAAAAGCTGAACAGCAGTCTGTTGAGCTGGACACGGCCGAGATTGTTTTCATGATGAAAGACAGCCTGCAACTGAGATTTAAGGATGGAGTGAAGAATTACTATCGCAAAAACGAGGAGAATACGAAATAGCGGAAAGACCCAACTCAACAAAAAAAGACATATTAGCGGCAAAAAGCTCTATGGATTCCCCCATAAATGCTATTAATCTGCTAATATGTCTTTTTCTATTTTCTTCGTAAAGATGCCCTCTGGCAATCTGGAGCATTACTCTGTGCCGCTGGAAGAGTGCTTAAATTCTCTGGAGTTGCCCTTTACCAAGTATGCCTTAGCATGCGCTCCTCAGCCATCCGCTCGTATTTCGTGCCAGGGCGTCCATAGTTTGCATAAGGATATATGCTGATGCCACCGCGCGGGGTGAACAGGCCCGTCACCTCTATATACTTGGGATCCATGAGACGGATGAGGTCTTTCATGATGATATTGACACAATCCTCGTGGAAATCACCATGATTGCGGAAACTGAACAGATAGAGTTTCAGGCTTTTGCTCTCGACCATCTTCTCGTCAGGAAGATACATAATCTTAATCTCAGCGAAATCGGGCTGGCCCGTTATCGGACAGAGGGATGTGAATTCCGGGCAATTGAATTGCACCCAATAATCGTTCTCCGGATGTTTGTTCTGGAATGTCTCCAACACTTCCGGTGCATAGTCGGTGGCATACTCCGTCTTTTTGCCCAAGGCATGCAAGCCTTCGTTTTGTCTATTGTCTGTCATGACGATTACGTTAATAGGGACTATAGGATTTACTTGGAACTATAGACAGTAAACTCAGGCACTCACCACAAGCCACGTCATATAGCCCAGGAAGATAGCTGTCAGCACGGCTCCTTCCCAACGTTCCACCTTGAATTTGGTAAACGAGAAGAACCACAACAGCACTACACTACCAAGCATCATACCCATATCGAGCATCGTAATGCCCTGTATGCGCATGGGACAAATGATTCCCGTGATGCCCAATATCATCAGGATGTTGAACACATTCGAGCCGATTACATTACCAATGGCAATGGCGCTCTTTCCTTTCCGGGCGGCAACAACAGTCGTCGCCAACTCTGGAAGTGACGTTCCTCCGGCAACAATGGTCAAACCGACAACGGCTTCCGACACGCCCAATTCTATGGCTACTCGCGAGGCTGACTCGACAAAAAGGTTACTGCCGCCTATCAAACAGGCCAGACCCAGTGCGATAAAGCATACTGACTTCACGACTCCATAGTTCTTCGGCGCATCTTCCTCTATCTCGTTATCACCTTCTTTGGCCATCCGCAATGTGTAAGTCATGAAAATGATGAACAACAGGAAGAGAATAGCTGCATCGAAACGGGAAATCATCTTGTCAAATGCCAGCAACACAAGCATGACAGCAGCCAACACAGCAAACGGAATATCTTTCTTGACGGTCGCCTTTGCAATCGTCATCGGTGCCACCATGGCTGCTACACCCACGATGAGCATAGCGTTGAAGATATTACTACCCACCACATTACCAACGGCCAGGTCGGGCGTACCCTTTATAGCAGACACAAAACTGACAAACAGCTCGGGCGCACTGGTTCCCATAGCCACTATGGTGAGTCCGATTACTATTTGCGGAACATTCATGCGCTGCGCCAAAGCTACAGCACCATCGGTCATACGGTCAGCTCCCCAGAGCACCAAAATGACTCCTACAACAATAAAAACAATATTCAGTAGCATAATCGGGGACAAAAATACAAAAAAATCCCCAAACATTCACATGCTCGGGGATAAAAATCTAACAATCACACAATTAATTATCAACTAATCATTCATGAAACCTTAAAAACAATCTTTATTAACCTTAAATCTAAAAACTTATACCTATTGAGATGTTCTGTTGTCCTTTATGGACAGGCAAATCAGCCTACAGTAATCTGACGGGCAACCTTTACCTCCTCCTTTACGATCTTCGGCAGATCAACGGTCAGCACTCCGTCAGCAACACTGGCTGCAATTTTCTCCTTATCCACATCCTCAGGAAGAAGCAGAGTCTGCTCAAACTTTGAGTAAGAGAACTCGCGGCGCAGGTAACGGGCCTTCTTATCCTCATCTTTCTTCTCCTGCTTGCTTTCCATCTTAATAACCAGATTGCCCTCATGGTTGATGTTAACACTGAAATCCTCCTTTTTCATGCCCGGAGCCGCGAGCTCTACTTTATATTCTTTGTCGTCCTCAAGGACATTGATGGCTGGTGCTGTGCAATTGGCTTTCGGCATAAAGTCGTTGTTAAACAAATCGTTAAACACTTCCGGCAGCCAAGAATTTCTACGCATTGTTGGATAATACATCATAGTTTTTACCTCCTAATTTTTTGGTTTATTGTTGTTATAAATATTTTAATCACTTTGCCTCTGCCCGTTTCATTGGGTTTCGGCTTCACTTACATAAAAAGCAACAAGCATACCAATGCTTATTTCCCGACAATCTGTCATAATCAGTATGCCATTTTGTCCCAATTGCCTTCATGGAGAGTACCGTAATCTCTTTCTTATGAATCCCCAAAAAACAGTATTGAGTTGCTCGCATAATTATAATAAGGTGGAAATCAGGCACCACAAGAACTGATTCACTAAAGTGTGTTAAATAATACGCCAAAAGTATACAATCTAACAAATAAAACTATATCTTTGCGATATCAAAATGATATCACTAATTAATACTTAACAAATATGGAAAGTAAAGAGTTTACATTTAAGGGAACCGTCGTCAACGGATTCGTTATGTTGTTCGTTAATCTGTTGCTCACATTCGGTGCTATTGCAGCTATCATCTACGGAGCCATCATCCTGTCAGAAGACACATGTGTGGCTTGTGGTGTCAGCTTGTTCGTTGGAGGCATTCTTCTTCTCATAGTCAGCATCATTCTTTGGTGCGGTTTCCTCATGCTGGAGCCAAATACCGCCCGTGTTACAACATGGTTTGGAAAATACAGCGGTACTTTCACACAGACAGGTTTCTATTGGATCAATCCATTCTATTCTACCAAGAAATTGTCTCTTCGCGCCCGCAACCTCGACGCTCAGCCCATTAAGGTTAACGACAAAACGGGTAATCCTGTAATGATCGGACTCGTGTTGGTATGGAAACTGAAAGACACTTATAAAGCCATTTTCGAGGTAGACTCTCAAACCATGGCCAGTGTCAATCCGAATGAGATTGGCGGAAGCAATATTAAAGGCATCATGAATGCACTGGAGAATTTTGTTCGCGTGCAGAGCGATGCTGCCCTGCGCCAGGTGGCAGGACAATACGCCTACGACGATGAGGACGGAAAGGCTGGCGAGCTCACCTTGCGCTCAAGTGCTGATGAGATAAACGAGCAGCTGGAGCAGAAACTCGACGAGCGTCTGGCACTGGCCGGCATTGAAGTCGTGGAGGCCCGTATCAATTATTTGGCTTATGCTCCTGAGATTGCAGCCGTCATGCTGCGCCGTCAGCAGGCTTCTGCCATCATTACAGCCCGTGAGAAGATTGTCGAAGGCGCTGTCGGTATGGTGAAGATGGCCCTGCAGAAACTCTCTGAAGAGGATGTTGTAGAATTGGACGACGATAAGAAGGCAGCCATGGTCAGCAACCTGATGGTGGTTCTCTGCGGCGACGACTCAGCCCAGCCCGTGGTGAACGCCGGAACACTGAACCACTAATCTATTTCAGAGTTTTTTGTTTAAAGTTCATTGTTATCTGCAAACACATGGCCAAGAAAGAGAACAAGACCAAAAGCTTCATCCTTCGTGTCGACAGCGACACGATGGATGCTATTGAGGCGTGGGCTGCTGATGAGTTCCGCTCCACCAATGGCCAGTTGCAGTGGATTATCACCGAGGCGCTACGCAAAGCCAAGCGGCTGCCTAAGCGAAAAAAGAAAGAGAGCGAAGAGAATGATGGAGAAATTTGACTTGAAGCAGACGAAGGTACACCGTACCCTTGAAGGCATGCTCATCGAGGTGGCTTGTGCCATCATGCTGGCAGCCATGTGGGCACTGACGTGGCGCTATTGGCACGCCACCGACATGCTGGAGAGCAGGATTATCGTCTGTGTGGCTGTCACCATCATGACCGTATTCCTGCTAGTGAGTGCCTACTTCCCATCGTATCTTGCCTGGAGCTTTCCGCTCAACAACATCAATGCTGTCGGCCGGGCTGTCAGGGTGACGCGCTATTGGGCGTTGGCTGGTCTGCTGGCCACTGTGACAGGTCTGGCCGGGTGGGAGACCATGAAACCCGGACTTTGTGTATTCATTGGTTGCGGATTGGTGCTCAAGTGGACAGCAGCCATATTGGAATTCAAGAATAAAGACGAAAAGGAGAAATTACAATGAGACGAAAAGCACTCTTCGTGATAGCCCTGATGGCCGTACAGACGCTCTGTGCCCAGCAGACTGCAGGCCACTGGCTTGGTAAGCTGAAGGCTGGCATGCAGGAATTGACCATCACTCTGCACATAGAGAAAACTGCCGATGGTAAGCAGATATGCACAATGGGCAGCCCAGACCAGGGAGTGACGACCATTCCGGCAGAGATTGTCTATTTGAGTGATGACTCGGTAAATATTACCGTACCATCGCTGGCAGCCTCATATGCCGCACATCTGACGAGTGATGAACTGCACGGCACGTTTGTTCAGCGCATGATGCCCTTCAAACTCGACATGCGGCGGGGCGAGCTACAGCGTAACCGGCCGCAGACGCCCAAGTCACCCTACCCTTACAATACTGAGGAGGTAACCTTCACCAACAATCAAGACACCGCCTTATTAGCCGGAACCATCTGCTACCCGGTGGGATATGAAGCCGGAAAGCGTGTTCCTGTCGTATTGATGGTTTCCGGCAGCGGACAGCAAGACCGGGACGAGACTCTCTTCGACCACCGTCCTTTTGCCGTGATTGCCGACTACTTGGCGCGCCATGGAATCGCCTCGCTGCGCTACGATGACCGTGGTATGGGCGGTTCGAAAGGTGAAGTCATGACTGCCACCAGCGAGGATTTCATGCACGACGCTGAGGCAGGTGTCGAATTCTTGCGCAAGTTGAAGCGTTTCGGCAAGGTGGGCGTACTGGGTCATAGCGAGGGCGGCATGATTGCCTTTATGATGGGAGCACGGCGGAGCGTCGATTTCATTGTAAGCCTGGCTGGTCCGGCACAGAGCGGCGACAGTATCAGTGCCGAGCAGACCAATATCATCATGCGACAGAACGGCTACGAGGGCAACTATACGGCAGCCATGATGCGGCAGAACCAGAAACTGCAAAAGTCGTCGCCGTGGATTGACTTCTTCTATAGCTACAATCCACAGACCGATATTGTAAGGATCAAATGCCCAGTTTTGGCCCTCAACGGTGAAAAAGACACCCAAGTTTCCGTTGACAGCAACTTGGAAACCATCAAACAGTTGCTGCCTAAAAACAAAAAGAGCCTTTGCAAGGCCTACCCTGGACTGAACCACCTGTTTCAGCATTGCGACAAGGGAACTCTCGAGGAATATGGGAACATAGAGGAGACCATTTCCACGGAGGTACTCGACGATATTGTAAACTGGATAAAAACCATCAAATGACTATTCAATTATGAAACTGATATTCAATAAACGTAACAATGAACAGCCTGCCATCAAAGTTGGCCGCACGTTGGAAGGTACCATATTCGAGATTGTCACCGCCGTGCTCATCATCGTCATGTGGGTTGTGGCTTTCATCTTGTGGAGCCGTTCGCCTGAAACGATACCGACACATTTCGGAGCCAATGGAAGCGCAGACTCTTATGGCGACCGCTCAACCATGTTTTTGATTCCGGCCATAGGTACCGTGGTTAGCATTATACTGCTGGTAAGTGCCTATCTGCCCTCAAAGATGATCAACATGCCCGTCAATATGCGCACGCCACGCCAGTTCATGATTGCCATCCGTATGGTGAGAATCATTGCGGTGGTTATCACCCTGATGTTCATGAGCATATCTTTCATGATGGCTTTCCCCCACAGCAGGTTGCCATTCATTTGCCTCATGGTCACGTTTGTAACAATGATTGCCGTGGTTATCATTTCCACCGTTATGGTGGGCCGTGCCAAAAACGGATAACCCAAATCTATATACCAAAATAGGGATTTTCCCCTGCGATTGTAGGGAAAAATCCTTTTTTCTTTGTCTTTTTTGGTGTTATTTTGCAGTCGTAACACTAATAAATGGATAAAGATGAAACACTACAGCAGACTCATATTAGCAGCATTTGCCATCATGATGGTTGTGCCTGCACATGCTCAGTACAGAGGCTATAACAGCCGATATGGACGTACTACCTACAATCGGCCGGCTTCACGCAACTACGGTTATTCAGCTCCTTATACTTATTATGGATTCCGCGTGGGTTTAAACGGTGCAACAGTGAACTCTGACGACAAGTTTCTCGACGGCGGAAGCATGCAAAGCGGACTCAACGTAGGATTTAACGTGGGTGTTCTTCTCACCCAGACTGCCCCACTCTTTTTTGAGACCGGCCTCCAATACACCGAGAAAGGCGGAAAAGGCAACTATGGCAACAACAAGTTCACTTACGACCTGAACTATCTGGAAGTTCCGCTGGTGCTGAAATACCAATGCAAGATTGACCGCGACATCGCCATCACTCCCTTCTTGGGCGGCTATCTGGCCTGTGGCGTAGGCGGAAAAATCAAAGATTTCGGCGACCGCGTTTCTGAGCCCTCATTCTCAGACCACAATTTCAAGCGCTTCGACGGTGGTCTTCGTCTCGGTTGCGGTATCATGTTAGACATGTTCTACGCCGAAGTGGGTTATGACGCAGGTCTTGCCAACATCTCAAACGACACATTCGATTCTGCACACACAGGCACTCTATTCGCAAATATAGGTATTAATTTCTAAGGTAAAAAGGTTCAGGATAATCAGGTAAAAAGTATCAGGAAACAAAAAAACAGCAAAAACTTTTCCGTCCATGGAAAAGTTTTTGTATTTTTGTGGCATCTAACATTTAAAAATTTAAACTATGGGTGGATTAATTGGTTCTATTATTGTAGGTATATTGGCCGGATTTCTGGCAGGAAAGCTCATGCGAGGTGGCGGTTTCGGTTGTCTGATGAACCTGCTGCTGGGTATTGTGGGCGGTTTTGTAGGCGGAATGATATTCCGCGCACTGGGCATTCAGTGGAACAACGGATGGATTGGCGAAGTGGGAACTGCCGTTATCGGCGCAGTACTCGTACTCTATATTGCCTCACTATTGAAGAAATAATACGGGTTTAACCTCGTAAAAGCTACAGGCAGACTCTCCATTATTAATACAATTGGAGTGTCTGCCTGTAGTTGTGTACATACGCCAGCGATTGTTCGCAATCTGATTAGCTAATATTTTTCTATTGATATAGGCTACAAAAACAGCAAGCACCCGTATTCTTCTGATGAATCCGGGTGCTTGTGAGAATAAGTTCCTAAAACAAATTAGAGATGTTTCTCAGGATAAAGGCTGTCCCACCAGGCAGAGTTGCCTTTCAGATACTTCTCAAACCAAGCCATAATCGTATCCGACCATTGAATCCGGTTGTTGTAATCCAAGATCCAGTGGTTCTCACCCTGTACTTGAACCAAAGCGACCTCACGTCCTAAAAGTTTCAGAGCCTGGAACATCTGAATGCTCTCAATGGGAGGTACATTGGTATCACCTGTTCCATGAGTGAGCAGCAACGGCGTGTGAATCTTGTCGGCATGGAAGAGCGGACTCTGTTCTGTATACAGTTCCTTATTATTCCACGGATAGCTGCCTGCACTCGCGACCTCACCATAGCTATAGCCCCAATATCCTTCACCCCAATAACTGGTAATATTGCTGATACCTGCATGACTGACGGCACAAGCAAAGATGTCGGTAACCGTCTGCAAATACTGTGTCGTGAAACCACCATATGAGGCACCGATACAACCTATCTTCTTCGCATCGACAAAACTATTGGCAGCACAGAATTTCTTTACTCCTTCAATAATGTCATCAGCCACATATTTTCCCCACGTGTTCACATGGCGGGCACTGTGTTTTTGTCCGAAGCCACATGCTCCACTTGGATTAACCACATAAACAACATAGCCTAACGAGGCATAATAGTTCTGAGGATAACGACTCTCAAAATTGCGGGAAGTTGGCGTACAACCACCATAGTAGTTGACGATTACGGGATACTTCTTTGTGCTGTCGAAATGTGGCGGTAAATAATAACGGCCATAAATGGTATCGCCACGTGACGAAACAAAATTAAAGTCGCGACAATCGCCCAGCTCTACATCCTTGAGCAGTGTCTTTGCACAATCTTCCAACAGGCTAGTCTTGTTGTTTTTCAGATTCAACGAATAGAGCCGCACTGGATTCGAGGCACTCACACCATAATAGGTCATAACCGGAGCCGCAGTTGCTATCGAGAAAGCACTCAACACATCCTCTTGGATAGGCACCTCACGAATATCGCCTTTCTTAGGATTCAGCACATAGAAATGCACATAGTCACGGTCGTTGGCTGAGAAATAAATCTGTCCGTCAGCCCTCGACCATTCTACCTTCCCTACTGAAGGGTTGAAATACCGGGTCAGAGCACGGGCCTTGCGACCTGCAATATCATACAGGAAAAGCTGTATGTCGTACATACTGGAATACTGACCGGCATCAGGGTCTTTACCGATTCCATTAAAAGCCTCAGGGCAGGCTGAGAAGAGAATCTGCTTACCATCAGGCGAGAACTGACCACCACTCATGAACTCAGCACCAAGCATCAGTGTGTCAGCTTTCAGTGTAGAGGCATTGATGAGCAGATAGTCGCTAACGGTGGTAGGACGTTTGGTCAGTCGTGAGCGTGATATGCTGACCAACAGTGTCTTTCCGTCGTCAGAAATATCGTCCAGCGAAGCAGAGTGGTTGCCAAACGTAATGCGTTGCAATTCTCCTGTCTTCAAATCAAACTTCGAAATAAAACTGCGGCTGCGCCAACCAGGCTGTCTGTCGTCGGGTTCCAAAACTTGGAAGATATTCTTTTTTTCTTTTGGCCCTTCCTCCACATCGCTCAATATCAAGTAATCTTCTGTAGGACTGACCGTAATCCGTCCCTTGGGGAGATGGCTGGCCATCACTGTCCGTTCGCCATTAGCAGGATTCACCTTATATAATATACGGTCGTCACCATTCGAGTCCTCATAATAATAAGCCACACTACGAGGCATCCAACGCGGACGCAACCGTTCCTGACGGTCAACGACACGATTAGTAGCGACCTCTCTCACCTCTGTGAAAGAGCGGCTTCTCCCTCCACGCTGTACATCACTGAATGAAACGATAACATATTTTCCATCAGGAGACAACGATGCACCTGTCACACGCTGTCCATCAACAACATCATGGAAGGTGTAAGGACGTTTCTCCGAAGTTGTCGGGCTTACGGCATGGTCGGCATCAACACTCACCACTACGGAGTCAGCAGCCGCATCAGGATAACTGTACTTCACAACAATCTCATGATGATTCGGTTCCAAAGCCAACACGCCACCGGCAACAGGTTTCCCGTCGAGCAGTGCCTGATACTTTTTTGTACCCTTTACCAACAACTTGCCTTTTGTATAGTCGGTATTGTTGATATAGAACTTTATCTCTTTGCGGAATCCGTCAGTAAAATCCAGTTTCTTACCATTCACGTCAACCGTGTCGGTAGTAATAGGCCGTACCTGTTTGAACGGACCGCTCACAAAGAAATCGGTCACTTTCACTACATGCTGAGCCTGAACCATATTTCCTGCCAGCAAAAAAAACAATAATAAATAAAAATGCTTCATGGTATACTATTTAAAGTCATAAGTCTAATTTCAGCCACATAGCTGTTAATATGCCTTCCTGTACTTGCCTTCCTCCTTATCCTCCAGCATACTGACATAAGAATTGTAGCGGCTTAAAGCGATATAATGGTCCTCTACAGCCTTAACAACAGCACATCCTGGCTCATGGGTATGCGTACAGTTGGAGAAACGACAGTTTTTCGAGAATCGGAAGATTTCCTTAAAATAACCGCAGATTTCCTCTGGTTCCATGTCGAAGGTTCCAAATCCTTTGATTCCCGGCGTATCAATCAGCCAGGAAGCATTCTCCTGATTGTCAACAGCGGAAGAACTTGCCCTGGCAAATGGTACACGCAACATCTCGCTAAACGTGGTTGTATGCATGCCCGTATTATGTGCATCGCTGATTTCCGCTGTTTTCAGATTGGCTCCAGGCACTAACCGGTTGATTAATGTGGACTTCCCCACACCACTATTGCCACTGAGCAACGTGATTTTTCCTTTCAGCAGCTCCTTCAGTTCGTCGACGCCCTCACCCGTGGCAGCCGAAACGGCTCGACATTCATAGCCGACTGTCTCGTAAAGATCAATCATCATCTGCTGATAGTTCAGCTCCTCCTCAACGAGCAGGTCTGACTTATTAAACACCAGCACCACGGGAACGCGATAAGCTTCCGCAGAAGCCAGGAAACGGTCGATGAAGGTAGTAGATGTCTCAGGATAATTCACCGTCACGATCAGAAAAGCCTGATCCACATTAGCGGCTATGATGTGACTTTGTTTTGAAAGATTAGGAGACTTTCGGATAATATAATTGCGACGGTCCTCAATCTCCGTGATATAAGAAGCCTCTTCTGACTGGGAGAGGACAGAGGGAGACAACACCTCCACACGGTCACCCACCGCAACAGGATTAGTACTGCGGATACCTTTCAATCGGAAATTTCCCTTGATTTTACAATCAAGCAGTTGGCCATCGTCCGCAAGAACGGTGTACCAACTGCCTGTATTTTTAATGACGAGTCCTTTCACTTGTCGCTTAAACCGTCATGATTTCCTTATTCTTGGCGGCAAGCAGATCGTCAAGTTTCTTGATATACTTGTCATGCAACTTCTGAAGCTCAAGCTCGGCGTCTTTCTCATTGTCTTCCGACAGTCCGTCCTTGATGGCTTTCTTCAGTTTGTCCTTGATGTCGCCACGCACATTGCGCACTTCCACCTTGGCTTTCTCGCCAATCTTGTTGCACTGCTTCACCAACTCACGACGGCGCTCCTCTGTGGGCTGAGGAATACCAAGACGAATCACCTCGCCATTATTCTCAGGAGTAATACCCACATCAGAATCCATAATAGCCTTCTCGATATCACGGATGGTCTTACGATCCCACGGTTTGATGGCTATTGTACGCGCATCGGGAGCCGTTACGGTAGCCACCTGATTCAGGGGCACCTTCTGTCCGTAGCTGTTTACTCTCACTCCGTCGAGGATAGCCACGTTAGCGCGACCGGCACGGATGCGGTTAAGCTGCTCTTCCAAGAACATCGCTGCCATTTCCATGCGCTCCTCGCTCTCATTTAAAGTCTGTTTAACGTCTATCATATTTTTGTTCGTATTAGTTTCTAGTTACAAATGTAGGCATTTTATTCGGAAATCACAAAAAGAAAGAGAAAAATATTCTTTTTCTTTACGATTTTTTATACAGCTCGCTGGAAACAATAGCACACAACTGCTCCAAGTACTCGCGGTCGATATCGTCGAATGTAGCCAGTTGTTTACTGTCGATATCCAACACGGCAACCACTTCCTGAGCTTCGTTCTTTACTGGAACAACAATCTCCGAGCGGCTCAACGACGAACAGGCAATGTGTCCTGGAAACAGTTCTACGTCGGGAACCACTTGCGTCTGTGCCTCTTTCCATGCCGTTCCACAAACACCACGTCCGTATTGGATATGCATGCAGGCCAACGGGCCTTGGAAAGGACCAAGCCGCAGTTCTCCCTCGCGAACAAGATAGAATCCCGTCCAGAAAAACTCATCGAATGTCGTGTGCAACACAGCTGCCACATTGGCCATCACACTGATCTCGTCGGTCTCACCGCTGATAAGCGAACGTATCTGAGGAATTACCTCCTCGTAGGTTTCTTTTTTAGTCATCTTCTTTGATTATAGTTTAGAGTCTGTCAGTTTTCAGTTCCTCGCCCACCATATTCGTCAACTCGACAAATTGCTGAATAGTAAGTTGTTCGGGCCGCCGAGTCATAATCTCCTGCTCATAGAAGCCCTGCCGTGGCTGAGTCTCACTATTAAACATCTGTTTGAGGCTGACGCGCAGCATCTTTCGGCGCTGGTTGAAGACTGTCTTTACCAGCCTCCGGAACAACTTCTCGTCACATCCGAGGTCGGTCACGGCATTACGGGTCATGCGTATGACCGCAGATTTCACCTTGGGGGGCGGATTAAACACATGCTCGTCGACGGTGAAGAGATACTCCACATCATACCAGGCCTGGATCAGCACACTCAGGATACCATAGGCTTTCGTGCCTGGATTGGAGGCCATCCGCAGAGCCACCTCACGCTGAATCATACCCGTACAGCACGGAATGAGGTCTTTATTGTCGAGCATTTTGAAGAAAATCTGGGATGATATATCATAGGGATAATTACCTGTGAGCACGAACTGCTGCCCGTCAAATACGTTGTTGAGGTCCATCCGCAGAAAATCCTCGCCAAGAATATTCTCGCGCAATCGCGGGAAATGCTCGTTCAGGTAGGCAACACTCTCGCGGTCAATCTCGACAACCTTCAAGGGCCGTGGTTTCTCAACCAAAAACTGAGTCATCACGCCCATGCCAGGTCCTACCTCCAACACGGGCACATCGGGGTATGCATCCACCGTATCGGCAATGCGGCTGGCTATATCAAGGTCGGTCAGAAAATGCTGACCAAGGTTTTTCTTGGGTCTTACTTGTTTCATGTCTGCAAAGATACTATTTAAAAATGAGAAATGAGAATCAGGAAATGAGTTTTTTGACTGTCCGCCTTCTTTTTCGCATAGCTCTTCATTCATGTATTGCATTGCTAAAGAAAACACCTTTCACAATTTTGATATGGAGTGTTATCTTTAAAAATAGATTAAAAGACCGAACAAAGCAATTAAAATTTAACTTTTTTATTTTGTAATACGCCTAAATTGAACTAACTTTGCATTCTGTATGAAAAAAACGTTCGACAGCATTCTGAAGATTGCACTGCCTCTGTTGCTTGGTGGTGCCATTCTTTATTGGATGTACCGGGATTTTGACTTCCAACAAATCAAGCATGTGCTGATGGAGGAAATGAACTGGACATGGATGCTGCTCTCATTCCCATTTGGCATTTTAGCACAGATGTTCCGCGGATGGCGATGGCATCAGACACTGGAACCAGTGGACGAGCATCCACGTACAACGACCAGTATCCACTCCATCTTTCTGTCGTATGCGGCCAGTCTTGTCATTCCCCGCATTGGAGAGTTCACTCGTTGCGGTGTGCTGAAACGCTACGACGGCGTCTCTTTTCCCAAGGCTTTGGGTACGGTTGTTACCGAACGGGCCATCGACACGCTGCTGGTCATGGTGATTACGGGATTGACCCTGTTGCTGCAAATACGAGTGTTTGCACACTTCTTCGATGAGACGGGAACCAGCATCGACAGTATCATCAGCAAATTCTCCGCTGCCGGATGGTTGGTAACGCTGATTTGCCTGGCGGCGATCTTGTTGTTAGGATACTTTCTGCTGCGGAAGCTATCAATATATAATAAGGTAAAGGATGCTCTGCACGGCATTTGGCAAGGCATCATCTCGCTCAAAGGTGTGCGCAACAAGTGGTTGTTTGCCTTTTACACACTGGCCATCTGGGGTAGCTACTTCCTTCATTATTATCTGACATTCTTCTGCTTCGACTTCACTGCTCATTTGGGACTCATGTGCGCACTGGTAACCTTTATCGTCGGAAGTATTGCGGTTATCGTTCCCACCCCAAATGGTGCCGGACCATGGCATTTCGCGGTGAAAACGATGCTTATCCTCTATGGAGTCGCAGATGTACAAGCCCTGTATTTCGTTCTGATCGTTCATACCATACAGACCATGCTGGTCATTCTGCTGGGTATTTACGCATTGATAGCATTGGCTTTCACGAAAAAGAGAACATCAATTTCTTAACCTTTAAAATATTAATATGATGACAGAAATGAAAAACCTAAACCCACAGTGCATCTGGAAGAACTTCTATGCACTGACGCAAGTTCCACGTCCTAGCGGACATCTGGAGAAAATACAGCAGTTCTTGCTTGACTTTGCCAAGCAGGCTGGCGTAGAGGCCTTCAAAGACGAGGGCAACAACATCGTCATGCGCAAACCGGCTACACCGGGAATGGAAAACCGGAAGGGCATTATCCTGCAAGCACACATGGATATGGTGCCGCAGAAAACACCCGAGAGCAAGCATAATTTCGAAACCGATCCTATTGAGACATGGATTGACGGCGAATGGGTAAAGGCTAACAATACCACTTTGGGCGCCGACAACGGTCTGGGAGTAGCTGCCATTTTGGCTGTTATGGAGGCAAAAGACCTGCAGCACGGACCCGTGGAAGCATTGATTACCGCCGACGAAGAGACGGGTATGTTTGGCGCTAACGCACTGCCCGGTGGTGAGCTGAACGGCGACATCCTGCTGAACCTCGACTCTGAGACATGGGGTAAGTTCGTGATTGGCAGTGCCGGTGGTATCGATATTACTGGCACATTGGACTATAAGGAAGTAGAGACCGATCCCGAGGACGCAGCAGTCAAGGTGACTCTGAAAGGACTCCGTGGCGGACACTCTGGTCTGGAGATTCACGAGGGACGAGGCAATGCCAACAAACTGATGGTGCGTTTCGTTCGCGAGGCCATTGAAGAGTGTGAGGCACGTCTGGCCAGCTGGCACGGAGGCAACATGCGCAACGCTATTCCTTTCAAGGCTGAAGTGGTGCTCACACTGCCGAAGGAGAATGTAGAGGCGCTGAAAGAACTGGTTGCCGACTGGAAAGAAGACTTCGTCGACGAGTATAAGAACATCGAGAGCGGTATCGAGTTCTTCGCTGAGGATGTCGAGACTCCGAAGATGGAGGTTCCCGTTGAGATTCAGGACAACCTCATCAACGCCATCTATGGCTGCCACAACGGTGTGCTTCGCATGATTCCCAGCTATCCCGACGTAGTGGAAACCAGCTCAAACCTGGCCATTATCGACATCGAGGGCGGCAAGGCTTCGCTGAAAGTTCTGGCCCGTTCGAGTCGCGAGGACATGAAGGACTATATCGTGAAGACTCTGGAGAGCTGCTTCAACATGGCCGGAATGAAGGTGGAGACTGCCGGAAGCTACGGCGGTTGGGACCCGAACCCACAGTCAGAGATTCTGAATCTGTTGATGAAAGAGTACAAGGAGCTGTTCGGCGAAGATGCCATCATCCAGGTCGACCATGCAGGACTTGAGTGCTCTGTGATTCTTGGCAAGTATCCTCACCTCGATGTGGTGAGCCTTGGTCCGACAATCCGCAGCCCGCACACGACTACCGAGCGTGCGCTCTACGCCACTGTCGAGCCGTTCTGGACTCTGTTGAAGAAGGTTATGCTCGATGCCCCCGTGAAATAACGGTGACAGAGCAGATGAACCTATCTGAAATTCACTAGGATAAGCTTTGGGACAAACTGGAAAAGGTTTGGGAAAGCTCTTGATTTTTTAGAGTGTTTCCCCAGCCTTTTCCAACAAAAGTCCAGCTTATCCTAGCTTCTTTTTTTGCCTGCTCTATCTATCTGTAAGCCCCGGCTATGGTACATTCAATGACCTGTAAAGGTACAATCAATGAATTATAATGGTACAAGAAAGGCCTTGGGAAGGTACAAAAAGGCATCATTCAGAGTCTATCACTACAGTGAGAGATTGCTATCACTCCAGTGAGAGGACTCTATCACTACAGTGAGAGGATTCTATCACTACAGTGAGAGACTGCTTCCACTCCAGCGAGGGAATTAATAGAAAGGTCTCTACGACAAATGATAGGAAACAAAGAAAAAACTGTTTCCCAACGCAAAGATACAAATTTTTGGCGTGAAAAGCAACCATTTTCGATTTTTTTTCTTACCTTTGCAGCCGTAAAACCAAAATTATTCATTCAATTATGGACGATTACCCGGCGGATAGTAGCAATTACTAGGCGGGGGATGGTGGCAAGGCTGCTAATCCCTTTGCCGCTGATAGTTTTTCACTTTCCTCAAAAGCTCCATCGCAGGAAGTATGACGAGGACAAAAAGGATTAGCCAATGAAGACATATTGGAACACAACAGGCGGCCTGAAGATGCTCGACGAGTGGCAGCCTAACTGCTGGATACAGGTTACGTGTCCAACAGAGGAAGACCAGCGCATGCTGGAAGAGCGATTCAACATTCCCGATTATTTCCTTCCCGATATCAGCGATACCGACGAGCGTGCCCGTTATGAGTACGACGACGGATGGATGCTCATCATTCTTCGCATACCGTATGTGAAGGAAATACGCTCGCGTACCCCCTATACCACTGTTCCGCTCGGTATCATCCACAAACGGGACGTGACCATCACGGTCTGCTATTACGAGACGAACATGATGATTGACTTCGTCTCATTCCACCAGAAACGAGGCGAGGGATTTACCGACTATGTGGACATGATTTTCAGATTGTTCCTTTCCAGTGCCGTATGGTATCTGAAACGGCTGAAACAGATCAACACGCTCATCGAGAAGGCCAAGCGCAACCTTGATCATAACGTGGACAACGAAAGCCTGATCGGATTGTCAAGGCTGCAAGACTCACTCACCTACTTCAACACTTCTATTCGTGGAAACGAGAACCTGTTGCAGAAACTGAAGTTCAAATTGCAGGTGGACGAGCTGGACGCCGACCTCATTGAAGACGTAAATATTGAGATGACGCAGGCCCGCGAGACAACCAGTATCTATTCCGACATTCTTGAGTCGACCATGGACACGTATTCGAGCATCATTAACAATAACATGAATAATGTGATGCGAACGCTCACCGTGGTGACCATCATCATGATGTTCCCCACATTGGTGGCCGGACTGTTCGGTATGAACCTCGTAAACGGAATGGAAAACAGCAACCTTGGATTCATTGTTGCACTCATCATTTCGATTGGCGGAAGCGCCCTCACATGGCTGTTTTTACGTTACAAGAGACTGATTTAGCAGAAAACTCGTAAAAAAAGACGAAAAAAATTGGTTTTTTCGTTTTTTTTACGTAAGTTTGCAAATTATAAGTGTGTATAGACCTTAGTCATAAACTAAAAACAGTGAAATGATGGACTCTCTAGAGAATGCCCTTGAACAGGCTCAGACAGAAGAAACAAAGGTAGAGGAAGTTGTCAACGAAGCAGCTTCTGAAGTAGAAAACGTTCCTGCAGAAGAACCCCAAAAAGAAGAAACTGCAACCCAAGAACCAACGGTAGAGGCTCCTGCTGAGGTGGAAGAAGCACCTGTGGCAGAGACAGAGGCACCAGCTGAAGAAGCTGAAGCACCTGTCGTGGAGGAAACTGTTGCCGAAGCATCCGTGGAAGAAGAACCAGCCAAGGAGGAAGAAGTTGCAGCCGAGGAGGAAGCAGGACAAGACGAAGAACCCAAGAAAGTCTACAAAACCAAGCATGAGATACTCGAAAGAGTAAAGGAAATTGCCCACGGTGATGAGAATCCTGTGAAGGAAGAGGTAGACCACTTGAAGACTTTGTTCTACAAACTGCACATTGCCGAGCGCGATGCCAAGCAGAAAGAATACCTTGACGCAGGTGGCGATCCCGAGAAATTTGTGGTTCTGCCCGACGAGGAAGAGGAGGCATTCAAAGCCGAAATGGGGATTATCAAGGAGAAGCGGGCTAAGCTCTTCATGGAGCAAGAGGCTGAGAAGCAGGAAAACCTGAAGAGAAAGCTCAACATCATTGAACAGATAAAGACCATGGTGACCTCGCCCGAGGAAGCCAACAAATCATACCAGGACTTTAAGAAACTGCAGGCCGAGTGGAAAGAGATCAAGGCTGTACCCGCAGAAAAAGCCAACGAGTTGTGGCGTAACTACCAGTTGTATGTCGAGCAGTTCTACGACCTGCTGAAACTGAATAGTGAGGCTCGCGAATACGACTTCCGCAAGAATTTGGAACTGAAGACCCGTCTGTGCGAGGCTGCCGAGAAATTGGCTGAGGAGAATGATGTAATCAGTGCCTTCCATCAGCTGCAGAAACTGCATCAGGAGTATCGCGAGATTGGCCCTGTAGCCAAAGAGCAGCGCGAGGAGATTTGGACTCGCTTCAAGGCTGCGTCAACAGTGGTGAACAAGCGCCATCAGCAGCACTTCGAAAGCCTGCGGGCTAAAGAGGAAGACAACCTGGTTCGCAAGACCGCCCTTTGCGAGAAAGTAGAGGCTATCGCCCAGCAGGAGAATAAAGGAGCTGGTGACTGGGAGAAACGCACACGCGAGATAATGGAGATTCAGGCTGAATGGAAGACCATCGGATTTGCTCCGCAAAAGATGAACGTGAAGATTTTCGAGCGTTTCCGTGCTGCATGCGATGATTTCTTCGGCCGTAAGGCTCAGTTCTTCAAGGATCTGAAAAGCCGCTTTGCAGAGAATGCCGAAAAGAAACGCGCCTTGGTTATGCAAGCACAGGCCCTGCAGGATAGCACCGACTGGAAATCCACAAGTGACAAGCTCATTGCGCTACAGAAGGAATGGAAAACCATCGGAATGGTACCCAAGAAACTTGGCGATCAGTTGTGGAACGATTTCCTCACCGCATGCAACAAGTTCTTCGAGGCACGCAATGCCGCTAACGCCGGCACCCGCAGTGAGGAGCATGCCAACCTTGCCAAGAAACGCGATATTATCGCTCAGTTGAAAGCTGTCGCTGAAGAGGCTGGTGCTAACGCCCAGGAAGCTGTTCAGAAACTTGTTGACGATTACCAGTCAATTGGTCACGTACCATATAAGGAGAAGGATAAGCTTTATAAGGAGTATCATGCTGTGCTCGACAAACTGTATAAAGACCTCAATATCTCTACGGCACGCCGTCGTCTGGACAGTTTCAAGAACAACCTGAAAGATATGGCCAAGCGTGGTGAGGACGCACTCGACAACGAGCGTGCACGTCTGTTCCGCCAGTATGAGAATCTCAAGCAGGAGATACAGACTTACGAGAACAACCTCGGATTCCTGAATGCATCGTCGAAGAAGGGCAGCAGTCTGATTGACGAGATGAACCGTAAGGTGCAGAAGCTGAAGGATGACATGAATCTCGTACGCGAAAAAATCAAGGCTATTGACGCGGAAAACCGCGAACAAGAATCATAATGACTAATAGCAATTAACCTAAAAAACGTAAGTGGGCAGGCCATCAGGCCTGCCCATTTCATTATTTACGGAACATCTAGAATCCGGTCCATGTCTGACGCCACAGATAACGTGCCATCTCGTCCCACTTGGCGATGGTCGCTCCAAAGAAATCTGCGGTATATCCATTCAGCATTCTCTGTGCTTTTTGGGGATTTTCTTTCTGTAGTTTCTGCCATGTCTGCTCCACAAACGGCAGTTCACGCATGCCTTTCTCAATGAAATAGTCGCGAGCAGGCTCAAGCGTCTTGCGATAGGTTCCCCATCTGACGGTAGCAAGGCGGTTGGCCTTACGATAATGCCAAATGGCTGCATCATCGCGATCGACATGCTGGCCACAAGTCGCTAACAGTTTCGGTAGTTGTGTCGTACCCGCAAAAACTGGGAAGCGAGGGCTCTCTCCCGGGTTGTCAAGTGCTATCCAGGCCACGCCACCCACTTCATCAGGCAACCATGAGCGCAACTGAATGACCGTACTATAAGCACACCACGGCACGCTCACCGTGCGGATATTCTTCATGACCGAATCACCCATGGCATAGTACATATTGATTTCGTCGGGTCGCATCCATGGATTTGAGTAGGGAGAGACCACGCTGTCGGGCTCATTCTCCACCAATTTGCCATCCTTATCCTTGCGCTTAGGATTGGGTATCTTGTGGCGGTAGCTCAGGTTTTTGGCAGTTCCCTCATAATAACTACCCAAAAGGCGCATCACATCCTCCACACTTACTTTCTTGTCGGGTTTCACACTTAATGGGAGATTCTCAACTTGGTCGCTGAGATGCTTAGAAGGAGCCAACGCGTTCATGATGAAATGCTCGCGAACACTATAGTTCTTCACCTCTTTTGAATAGTTCGTTCCACTGAATACTTTCCAAAAGCAAAACTCTTCCTTGCCGTCCCACAACTTCAGTTTGCGCGCCACATCGAACAAATTGTCTGAGTACATGTAATTCTCCGTGTCATTGACGTCAATCTTCGATATGCGGCAGATATTGGCTGAGACCGCAATCTCGTCATCAGGAATACGAACGGCAGCCCATACTCCTCCTATCTTCTTCGGTCCTTCACCGAAAATCTCGAATATCCACACCTCGTTTTTGTCAGCAACCGTCAGGCACTCGCCACTGTCGCCATAACCATATTTCTTCACCAAATCGCCCATCAACCTGATAGCATCGCGGGCAGTGGAACAACGTTCGAGCGCCAGACGCTCCAACTCCTCAATCATGAACATTCCCTCGGGATTCTTCAGTTCCTTTCGGCCCGTTATTGTAGTCTCACCGATACCCAACTGCTTCTCGTTCAGACACGGATAGGCTGTATCGAGGTAACGATACGTGTGGCGTACCTGCGGAACAACACCCTTTCGATACATTTTTGTACTATCGGCAGACGACTGCGTGTGCATTCTGCCCGTATATACAGCCGTTATCGTGTCATTCTTATAGTCCTTAGCAGGCACCATCTCCATCCATGTGCGATACCAAGAGTCACACGTATGAGAGGTGATGACCGAGCCGTCGACCGACGCTTTCTTTCCAACCATAATACTCGTACATGACATACGCGCCATTCCCTCGCGCGTCATCTCATCTACCTGAGCATTGCCTGTCAGTGGTATGACCGCCAATAGCAAAGAAATCAATTCAAAATGCATTTTCATGTGTTTCACCATAATGTTTTCAAGATGTTGCAAAATTAAGAAAAAAAACACAAACCACCAATGCGGACAGCGCTTTTTTACAACCACACCTGTAGAGAACAAAAAAAGCGAAGCACCTGAATGCTTCGCCTTTCTGTTGGGGTACTCGGACTCGAACCAAGAATGACAGGACCAGAATCTGTAGTGTTACCATTACACCATACCCCAATGTCCGCTATCGTCATCACCTTGATAACTGAATAGCGGGTGCAAAGGTACAAAGAAATTTGGAACTACCAAACTTTTTTATAAAAAAAATCAAATTAATCGATGATTATTTTGTAGTTCGTTTGGTTTGCAGTACCTTTGTACACATTATTAATAAATATTTGAATGGATCAAACAAAAAAGCTAGTAGAAACCATCGTTAAAGGGATTCAAGAGAAGAAAGGCTCGAGTATTGTAGTCGTGGACATGAGCAAACTCGACGGAGCCATCTGCAAGTATTTCGTCATTTGTCAGGGTAATTCTCCCACACAGGTAGATGCCATCACCGACTCGGTGGAGGAATTTGCCCGTATCAACAACGGTGAGAAACCAGTACGTGTGGCAGGGCGTGAGAATGCGCAGTGGATAGCCATGGACTATACCGATGTGATGGTTCATATCTTCCTGCCTGATGTACGTGAATACTACAATCTGGAGAATCTTTGGCAAGATGCCAACGTTACACATATTCCCGATCTGGATTGAGAATTGAAATCAAAAAATTGAGCAATGGAAAAAAAGAACGACAACAATAACATGCCGAAGATGCCGAGATTCAATATGAACTGGATCTACGGTCTGGCGCTGATTGCGCTTATCGCCATCTACTTCTCGAGCAACGGGCAGGTAGGCGGCAGCGTGACACGCCCGGCAACATACGATAGCTTCCGGGTATTTGTTGATAAAGGCTACGCCACCAAGGTTGTTATCAACTCTCAGGACAGGAAACTGAAGATGTATGTCAACCCGAAAAACATACGCGAAGTATTTAAGGCATCGGCTAAAGAAGTCGGTCCCGATCCTTTCCTTGATGTTACTTTCGGCTCTGTTGACAAGGTCGAGGAGTATCTGCTGGCCAAGAAACAAGAAGGAAAATTCACCGGTACGCTGAGCTATGAGAACAAATCGGGCAGCGATTTCATGAATCTGCTGCTGAATATCGTTCCTTTTGCCCTGATTATCCTTTTCTGGTTCTTCATCATGAACCGCATGAGCGGAGGTGGTGGAGGTGCCGGCGGAGTGTTCAATGTGGGCAAGAGCAAGGCCAAGATGTATGAGAAAGGCGGCGAGCTGGGCATCACGTTTAAGGATGTTGCAGGCCAGGCCGGCGCCAAGCAGGAAGTACAGGAGATCGTTGAGTTTCTGAAGAACCCGCAAAAGTATACCGACCTGGGAGGTAAGATTCCCAAGGGAGCGCTGTTGGTAGGTCCTCCGGGAACAGGAAAAACATTGTTGGCCAAGGCTGTTGCAGGCGAGGCAGGAGTTCCTTTCTTCTCGATGAGTGGCTCCGATTTCGTTGAGATGTTCGTTGGCGTAGGTGCCAGCCGCGTACGCGACCTGTTCCGCCAAGCCAAGGAAAAGTCCCCCTGCATTATCTTCATCGACGAGATTGACGCTGTTGGCCGCGCCCGTTCAAAGAATCCTGCAATGGGTGGCAACGATGAGCGAGAGAATACACTTAATGCCTTGCTCACCGAGATGGACGGTTTCGGCACAAACAGCGGTGTGATTATCCTGGCTGCCACCAACCGTGTGGATATGCTCGACTCGGCTTTGCTTCGTGCGGGACGTTTCGACCGTGAGATACATGTCGACTTGCCTGACCTGACCGAGCGAAAGGAGATTTTCCAAGTACACATGAAGCCTATCAAGATAGACAAGACTGTGGACATAGATTTCTTGTCACGCCAGACGCCAGGATTCTCTGGTGCCGATATAGCCAACGTGTGTAACGAGGCAGCTCTGATAGCTGCACGAAGGAATGCGAAAGCTGTTGGAAAACAGGACTTCCTCGATGCTGTAGACCGTATCATTGGTGGTCTGGAGAAGAAGACAAAAGTGATGACGGCCGAGGAGAAACGCTCAATAGCACTGCATGAGGCCGGTCATGCCACCATCTCTTGGTTCTGCGAGCACGCCGCTCCACTGGTGAAAGTGACCATCGTGCCACGCGGCCGTGCGCTGGGTGCAGCCTGGTATCTACCCGAGGAGCGACAGATTACTACCAAAGAGCAGATGCTCGACGAGATGTGCTCGCTGCTGGGAGGCCGTGCCGCCGAGGAATTGTTTACTGGCCACATCTCTACGGGAGCCATGAACGATCTGGAGCGTGCCACCAAGAGTGCATACGGCATGATTGCCTTTGCCGGCATGGGTGACAAACTGCCCAATATCTGTTATTACAACAATCAGGAATACAGTTTCCAGAAACCTTATTCCGAGACAACCGCCCGCATCATCGATGAAGAGGTTCTCAAAATGATTAACGAGCAGTACGACCGTGCCAAGCAGTTGCTGATTGAGCACAAGGAAGGCCACAACCGCCTTGCAGAGTTGCTCATTAGCCGTGAGGTCATCTACTCTAATGATGTAGAGGAGATCTTTGGCAAGCGCCCATGGGTGAGCCGCTCTCAGGAGATCATCGAGGAGAACGAGCGCGCTTTAGCTGAGCGTATGGCAGAGGAGCGTGCCAAAGAGCTGGAGCAAAAGGAGAAGGAAGAAAACAAAGAAGGAGATAAGGCATGAACAACTTCATCGTAAGAACCATCACGGGCGTCATTTTCGTGGCTGCCATCGTGACCAGTTTTCTGAATCCCGTGGCCATGGCCGTGTTGTTTGCATTGGTCACAGGACTTACCATCTGGGAGTTTACCGGACTCGTGAATCAACATGTGGAAGACACCACCATCAACCGCGTCATCTGCACGGTGGCAGGCGTATGGTTTTTCCTTTCCATGTATGGATTCTGCAGCGGTATCGTGCATAGTGCCGTATTTTTTGCCTATTTGTTTACCATTGTATACCTGTTCATCAGCGAGCTTTATCTGAAACAGAAGAATCCTATCAATAACTGGGCTTACACCACGCTCTCGCAGATGTATATCGCCCTTCCCTTCTCGCTGATTAATGTGCTGGCATTCATGGGCGACAAAGAAGGCGACATACACTACAACTACGTGATCCCCCTGAGCGTGTTCATCTTCCTTTGGATTAACGACACGGGTGCCTACTGTGCCGGTTCGCTGCTGGGCAAGCACAAACTGTTTCCGCGCATCTCTCCAGGCAAAAGCTGGGAAGGAAGCATTGGCGGAGCTGTGTTTGTGGCCATAGCCGCCTATATCATCAGCCAGTTGTCACCCATTACCGCCCAGCTGTCACCCCTGCAGTGGATTGGCTTGGGACTTGTGGTTGTGGTATTCGGCACTTGGGGCGACTTGGTGGAAAGCCTTTTCAAGCGCACATTGGGCATCAAGGACAGTGGCAACATTCTGCCAGGTCACGGCGGCATGCTCGACCGCTTCGACTCATCACTAATGGCTATACCTGCCGCTGCCGTTTATCTCTATGCAATAACTGCTTTCTAGACGGAACCAACCAACACACAACCAGCCATGAAGAGACTGCTTTTAGCTATATCGCTCATGATTTGCTCGTTAGCAATGAGCGCAAAACAAGTGACACCGGTAAAGCAATGGGGACAACTGCAAGTGAAGGGAACGCAACTATGCGACCAACAGGGAAATCCTGTGGTTTTGCGTGGTGTCAGCTTTGGATGGCATAACATCTGGCCGCGTTTCTACAACAAGAAGGCAGTCTGCACATTGATGAATGACTGGCACGCTACGGTTGTGCGCGCAGCCATGGGTGTCACTACCGTTGAGGACAACTATCTGGATAATCCCGAGTTTGCCATTCAATGTATAGAAAAGGTAATCGACGCGGCCATTAAGAACAATATCTATGTCATCATCGACTGGCATTCTCATGAAATGCACACGCAGAAGGCGGTGGAGTTTTTCGGACGCATGGCACAGAAATATGGCAAGTATCCTCATGTGATTTATGAGCTATACAACGAACCCGTTGAGGATAGTTGGGAGAGCTTGAAGCAGTATTGTAAGACTGTTAGTGCCGAAATTCGAAAATACGACCCCGACAACGTCATTCTCATGGGTTGCCCGCACTGGGACCAGGACATTCATATCGTTGCGGACAGCCCGATTCAAGGCATCAACAATCTGATGTACACCGTTCATTTCTATGCAGCTACCCACGGAGAGTATCTTCGAGACCGCATGGAGAAAGCAGTAGAAAAAGGCATTCCCGTATTCGTTTCTGAGTCTGGAGCATGCGAGGCATCGGGTAATGGACGCCTTGATGCTGAATCAGAACAACTATGGATTGACCGCATGGAAAAGCTGAAAATCAGCTGGATTTGCTGGTCATTGTCCGACAAAGACGAGACCTGCTCCATGCTTCTTCCCCGTGCCACAGCTACTGGTCCTTGGCCCGACGATGTCATCAAGAAATATGGCAAGCTGGTGAAAGGCCTGCTGGGGAAATACAACGGTCTTCAGAAGTAACTCTCATCTTATTTCACAGAATCTGGAAGAATCTCACAACGACATTCTTCACTCTACCCGCCAGTCTATTCCCAGCGGGTTACGACTCATTTGCAGCACGATGGGCAGTTTTTCAGTCTTAGATATCCACATCTCGGTGCGGTCGATATCTGCCACGACATGAATGGTCTCAGCGTTCTCGTCGGTTTTCCGCCACGTAATCGTGTCGTAAACAAACCATCCTTTCTGCTGCAAGTCGCGCATGGCGCGCTGCGAGATGAAGCCGAACGTACCCTTCACCTTATTATATAGAGCCCCGTCAGCCGGAATGAGCCAGCAAAAACTATCTGAGTTTTCCACCTCATGGCGCGGAATCAGATAAACGGCCTCCTTGCAGGTGAGCAGCAATGTGTCGCCCTCCCACCCCATCTTCACGGGCCAGGTGCGGAACTGACGGTTCAACGTGAAGTGGTAGTCATAGCTGGCAAACGGCGCAGGCAGTTTCCTTTCACCGCCACGAACGGTCTTGGGAGCCACCAAGCGCACTTTCTGAGGTTTCTCTTTTGCCATGAGGAACACCAGTTCGCCTCCCTCCATCAGCTGTTTATGCTCCAGACGGGCATCGGTTATCTCGTTGCCATTCAACAGGATGCCCTTCACACGGCCGCCCTGTCCCTTCTTCACCACATGCAGCTGCCGCCCGTTGCACAAGCTCAACGTATATTCGGGAACCATTGGCGCCAGCAGCATATAGTACGACTGGCCGGCATTGGGATAGAATCCCATCATGTGGAAGACCAGCCACGACGACATTGAGCCCGAATCGTCGTTGCCGGGCAGTCCGTCGGGCGCGTCGCTATAGCTTTTTTCCACAATTCCTTGCACCCTTTTTACACTCAAGTCTGGGCGGCCAATCCAATGATACAGGCAGGGAGTAAGAAACGATGGCTCGTTCTGCACGTTGTAATGTCCCTCATCGAAAAATGTGTCCAGCCTGCGGCGGAAAGCATCGGAACCGCCACACAGATCTATCAATGCCGGAACATCGTGGGGAACGCTCAACGAGTATTCTGCCGACAGCGCCTCATAGAAGAAGGTTGACCACCACGGCAGATACCACGGTGCCACTTTCGTTATCGGTGTATAGGGAATCTTCGGTGTGAATACCTTGGAATGTCCCCAAGGCACACTATCCATCCATTCGCCCGATGCCGAGCGAGGCATAATAAAGCCACGCATGCCTCCCCACTCGTAATCGCCGCGCCACAGGTTCTTCCAGTTCTCCGACCGCTTCATATAGCGGTCGTATACGTCGGTGCGGCCAAGTCCCTTTGCCACCTGCGCAATGCAATAGTCATCGTAGGCATACTCCATCGTCCTGTTGCCTGCTCTGTCGATACCGTATGGAATGTATCCTAACTTCAGATACTCGTTCAGACCACCACGGCCATGCTTCTCATGGTCAGCACCGGGATCGGCCTCACCGTCTTTCAACATGGCTTCCAAGGCAAAATCATAGTCAATTCCCCCCACCTGCTTCGCAAAAGCATCGGCAATCACCACATCGGCGTTCGATCCGCCTTGCGTCCTGCCATTGCAATCACCGCTACGCGCATCGGGCAAATAGCCTTCGCGCTTGTAGATGTTGAGCAAGGCATTCACGATATCAGCCTCTCTTCGCTCATCAATCAGCGTAATGAGAGGCGTGCTGGTGCGATAAGTATCCCAGATAGCATAGTAATCATCATAATAAGGCTTCTCTGTCCACTTCGGGTTCTCGCCAGTCTTGTCGACAGGCATGATCATGGTGTGATAGAGAGCCGTGTAGAACATGCGTTTCTGCCGCTCGGTACCTCCAATGTCAATACGACTCAGCAGGTGTTCCCAACTCTCATGCAGTTTCATCAGTTGTGCGTCGAAATCGCAATCGGGGATATTCCTGCGGGCCTGCCGGGTGCTTACATACGATATTCCGACCTTGATATTCACAACAGAATCAGTAAAAGACACTACGTTTTCATGCTCCGTTTTGCTAAAGGGCTTGTCGGTCCGCAGACAGAAGTACACGGTATATGCATCGCCATTATTCCACCCTCCCCTGATTCTGGAATAGCCTATTACCTCGTGATTGCTAACCACCTCGGTCTCTGCCCCAACAAACTGCTGTTGTTCGCGCAGGTCGGGAACAGGATTCTTACCCAGATAATGAGTTGCATCTATCAGCAGCGCTCCTGCCGACGGGTAATGTATCCGATAGTACGAGCATCTCTCTGCTGTGGTTATCTCCGTACGGATGCCATTCTCGAATGTCGTAGTATAATAGCCGAGTTCTATCTTCTCCGACGCTCTTTTCTGCGAATAGTCGTTGCCTTGGCGTGCTGACTCGTTACCGAGAATCGGCTGTATCAATATATTCCCGTATTTCTGCCCCCCGCCGGTACCGCTGACATGAGTCTGCGAGAAGCCTGTCACTACCTCTGGCATGGGAGCCCATCCGGCATTCGGCCTTACCGTGCAGTCAGGACCTGGTTTACACATGCCATAAGGCATCGACGGACCTGGGAATGTGCGCCCCACTCCCACGCTGCCTATTCGCGGATCCACATACTGCCAGTGTTGGGCACAAACCATCAACGGCAGAAAAGCCAAAAACAAAAACATCCTTTTTCTCATGATTGCAAATATACAAAATGTTTTCCAACAACGTCCGTATCTTGTTAAGATTAACAACCATTAACCCCCCGTTTTTACATTCATCAACCAGACATAAGTCATGTGCCACGCTCGCGTTTTTTCCCACATTATCCACCTGAAACAAAAACTTCTGACACGTCAAATTGCAATTAATGCCTAACTATCCTCTAATTAGGCATTTATTAAGTCTCAATCAGGCATCAATTAGAATGTAATCAGGCATTAACTCGAACTTAATTAGTCTATCAGTTACAACCTAATCAGGCACCAATTAGAAAACACGAATCAAAGAGCGGTATTTGGATGTACTGGAAGAGCTCTCCAGAAAGCTGGAAGGGCTCTCTACGAAGATGGAAGAGCTCTCTACGAAACTGGAGGAACTCTCTGGAAAAACAGAAGTGAACTCTACGAAACGGTAAGTGTTTCCTTATGCCGGGCTCACGCAGTATTACCTATTTACAAACGAGGGCGGAGCCGTCCACCATCATTGGGACGACTCCGCCGACATATCTCATCAGCCAAAGCGTTACTTCAGCCTACGAATGATTGGTTTAGTAACCAGGATTCTGAACCCAACCAGGATTCAGGTCAAGCATCTCCTGCTCAACGGGGAAGATACGATGACGCTTGTCGAAGTTGGCATCGGGGAAGTTCTTGTAGTGTGGGAAGAACTCATCCTCGAAGTGACCAAAACGAATCATGTCGTTACGACGCCAGTTCTCATCGAAGAACTCACGACCGCGCTCCTGATAGATATCCTCGAGCGAAGGCTCGCCAGCAATCTCAGGTGCACCAGCATACTTACGAATCTGGTTGAAGAGATCCTTGGCACCACTCTGTCCGAGACGTACAAGAGCCTCAGCCTTCATCAGCAGAATATCGGCAAAGCGGAAGAGCGGCAGGTCGTTCGACTGGTTACGGCCGTTGTTGTAGTCCTGGGGTACGATGAACCACTTGATAGAGTGGCAGCCCTGCTGAATGGCATTGTCGTCATTACCAACGTCGATGGTATTATCCTGCTTCTTGAGCGTGATATTCTCAGTGAAATGCACTTGCTTGCCTTTATACATGAATGGCTCAGAAGTCGGGCGCAGTGTCTTAGCATCACGAATGAATATGTCGCCACGCAGAATGCATAGGTTGCGGATGTCGCCCTGCAGGCTGAAGAGCTTAGCGAACTCAGGTGTCACCACCATGTTACCACCGAACGACTGTGTGAAGGCATCAGAAGAACCATACACATTAGGCACCATACCCTTCAACTGCTTGAACGAGCGGGGACGGGCATACTGGAAACCAGTAAGGGTGTTAGCATCGTAGGGCATAGCATAGATAAAGTCTCCCACCTTCCAGTCGTTGTCGTAAGAGAACTTATGCAGATAGTCCACAGTACCCAGATTGAACTTGCCACTGTTAATCACATCATCACAAGCGGCGATACAAGCATCGAGTTTCGGGTTGGCTGCGGTGGCAGCATCATAGTTCTCAACACCAACGGTTGTGTAAACAGGCCAGTTGATATAGAGTTTGGCCAGAAGAGCCTGAGCCATCCAACGGGTCGGTTTGCCATAAGTGTTTGCTGTAACATCCTCTGTGAGATAAGGAATAATCTCTGTGAGTTCGCTTTCAATCCACTCAGCTACTTCCTTTCGGGGAGAACGAGGTACAACCTCACCCTCTGCAGGAATCGACTTAAGGATCGGTGCATCACCGAAGCTGTCCATCAGAATCCATGTGTAAAAAGCACGTATGGCACGGGCAGGGGCTTTCATCTGGGCAGAACCGCTGGCAAATTCCTCAAGTATGGTATTTGCCTTTGTAATACCGGCAGTTACCTCAGAAAACCAGTCGAGAGAGGCATCGGTTGGATCGCTGCAATGGAGAGCCTGATGCGCATAAGTACCAGAATCATAGTATCCTCCATCGAAAGCAAGAGAGGTGAACTCATCGGAAGCAAGACACTGTGCCTCCATGTAACGGCGGCCCAAAATAGCTGCCAAGTGGTTATAGACATCAGCCATTTTTGCTTCTACAACAATCATAGGGTCAATACCAGAATTCTGACTTGGGTCTTCTGTATATTGAGATTTTGGACTGACATCCAAATCGGTGCAACTAGTGAGCGCTAAAGCGAACAAGCCAGCTGTTAGAATGATTTTATTTAGTTTCATATGCTTGAAATCTGTTTAAATGATTGTTACTTTACAGTCACGATAGCAATACGGTTAGCATGAGTTGTATCAGCACCCTTAGCCACAATGCGTGTTACATTTACGCCCTTGTCCTTCAGATACTTGGCAACAGCATCAGCACGCTCTTGTGAAAGCTTCTGGTTGGCATCGGTGTTACCCTCAGGTGAAGCGTAAGCCACCACCTCAACGTTATCCCCCTTCTTGATGCCGTCGAGCTCACTGAAGTTCTTTATCTCAGAAGAGTTAACAGGGAATGTTACCACATATGTGCTCTGGACGAATGTCTCCTTATCCTTGCCAGGAACCTCCTTGATAACTTCCTTCACAACAGGAACTTCCTTGATGACTTCTCTGTCGATGTACTGCGGAGCAGCCTTCTTCTGGGCCTTGCCGCCGCCGAAGTTGATCTTCACGCCGACCATGAAGGTACGTGTGTGCGGATAACGGCTCCAACGGTAGTCAATACCTGGGTCAATGCCACCAAGGTTGACCTCTGGGTCGAGACCCTTATAGTTGCTGATGGTGAGAAGGTTGTTGGCTGTACCGTAGATAGTGAGGTCCTGAATCCAGTTGTTGAAACAGTTACGGAATGTGTAACTCAGAGAGAGAGACTGCAGACGGATGTATGTGCCCTTCTCTAGATAACGGTCTGATGGCAATGAACCAGAGGCATCACCTGCAGGGTTAGAGAGGAACTCTTTCAGCACGTTCTTGCCGTCAGAGAACAATTGTGCACTGGTGTAGTGAGCACGTGGGCTGTTGTACACATCATTTCCGAATACGCCTGTGATGAAGGCATTCAGGTTCCAGTTCTTATAGGTAAGCGTGTTGTTCCAACCTGCGTTGAGCTTAGGCTGGGCGCAACCTGTGATAGAACGATCCTTCTCACTAGGGTTATTGGTGGTCTGGCCTGTACGGTTTCCATTCTCATCGAGCACATAATACTCAGAGCGTCCGTTCACTGTACCTGCATACTGATAGGTATAGAATGTACCGATAGGCTCACCTTCAATAATACTCTGCGTATATCCGCCACCTGATACGCCAGAAACATCAGGATCACCTTGGGTCAGATTCTTAGTATGGAATGTCTCATTCTGCATCTTGTCCACGGTATTCTTGTTGTGCGACAGGTTGATGGTGCTGTTCCATGTGAAGTTCTTGGTCTGAACAGGAACGAGATTCAATGTCAGCTCAATACCTTTATTGGTCATCTCACCTACATTGGCGTCCATCCAACCGTAAGGATACGTCGTCGTAGAAACAGGATAACCCCAGATCAGGTCCTTGGTCTTCTTGTGATAAACCTCGATGGTACCATTGACACGTCCTCTCATGAATGCGAAGTCGAGACCGATGTTCAACATGGCTGTAGATTCCCACTTGAGGTCAGGATTAGCATTCTTCGTAGCAGCATACGTACGATACAGTTTGCCGTCGTATGTAAATGTACCAGTAGCACCATAAGTATTGTATGAAGAATAAACGTCGAATCCCATGGCATTACCTGATATACCATAACCGGCACGGAGTTTCAAGTTGTCGAAGACATTCTGGTTCTTCATGAAAGGCTCTTCTGTGATATTCCATGCAGCAGAAACTGACGGGAAGGTACCCCAGCGGTTGTTCTTACCGAATACGGAAGAACCGTCTCGACGGATAGTAGCCTGCAACATATAGCGGCTGTCGAAAGAGTAATTGACACGACCGTAGAAAGAGATGTTACGGATGTTCTCAACATAACCAGAATCAACATATGGATAAGCGGCATTAGCCCTATAGACTCTCTGTGCATACGACATGTTATACCATGTCAGGTCATCGTTGTAGAATCCTGCTGTACTTAGGCCAAAGCCGTCGTTGTTCTTCTTCTCTTCCCAGCTGTAACCTGCCATCAGGTCCCACTTGCTCTTGCCAACCTTGAAGCCATAGTTAAGATAGGTCTCAAAGGTCTGCTCACGTCCGAAATATGTATTACGGGTAGCCTGACCATTTAAGTTTCCGTAACCTTCGAGTTGAGAGAGGCGGGTATCGTATGCGCTATAGGTGCTCTGGTAGTTGCTCCAAGAATAGTTCACATTCCAGAAGAATCCCTTCCAAAGTTCAAGAGCGGTCTTAGCGATGAACTGGTTGCGCTTCCATATCGTCTCTGAAGTATCTTCATACATGAGAGCGAGGGGATTATAGTTCTTTGAACCTGCACCAGTTGTCCAAGTGCCATCTGCATTCCGGATGGCGTTGGTGGGAGAGTAGTAATTCATGGCATCAAGCACAGAACCTCCTTTATCAAAAGTAGGAACGCCGAAATGCTTGCCATACATCATGTTCGCACCCATAGACAGAGTGAGATGATCCTTCAGGACCTTTGTAGAAACAAGAGAGCGCAGGTTCAAACGATCCATACCCGTCATCTTGATGACACCCTCACGCTTCATAAGGTTACCACTAATCATGTAGTTGGTTCTGCTGTTTCCACCGCTAATGCTTACATTATGGTTGTGGCTGATACCGGTGCGGAGCACTTCTTCCTGCCAGTCAACGTTAGCGCCACCATCCTTCAGAGTAACACCATTGTCCCTAGCATACTGGCGCAGCTCATCAGCGGTACACATGTCATAGGTATTCAGAATCTTATCGAAGGCAACGTAACCATTGTAAGTTACATTGGTCTTGTCTTCCTCACCCTTCTTGGTAGTGATGATAATCACACCATTGGCAGCTTTCGAACCGTAGATGGCTGTAGCTGTAGCGTCGCGGAGCACGTCGATAGACTCGATATCGTCGGGAGCAACGGTAGAGGGGTCAACGCCTGGGATACCATCGATGACGAAGTAAGGCGACATGGCACCATTACGAAGTGTAGAAGCACCACGCAAGGTGATGGTAGGACCACCGTTAGGGTCGGCAGTAGAAGAAACTACCAATCCGGGGACTTTACCTTGCAGCATCTGACCAGGATCGGTGAACACACCGCGGTTCAGGTCTTCAGCCTTCACTGTGGTGATTGAGCTGGTCACATCCTTACGGCGCATGGTACCATAACCTACGACCACCACCTCGTTCAGAGTTTGGTTGTCTTCCTCAAGGGTGAGGTTCATCTGGCCACCAGATACCGTAACGGTCTGCGGAGTGTAGCCAATGTAAGAGAACTGCAGGCTCCTACCACGCTCCACATTGATGGTGTAGCGGCCGTCGATGTCGGTCACGGCTGCATTCTGTGTTCCAACTTCCTTGACAGTCACACCTATCAGGGGTTCACCTTGTCTGTCGACGACAACACCGGTCACCCGATTCTGTGCGAATGCCAGGGTACTGCTTAACATAAAGAACATGAAGAGCACTGTCTTCATCATTCCTGATTTTAAGTTTTGTACGTTTAGCATGTTTTGTTTTTTTGGTTAATTGATAAATGTTTATTATTAATAATTATTGTTTCTACGTTTTACGTGTTAAAGAAAAGACATTGCTTATTCCTTAAATGCCGATGACTGTAGCATTCTCCGTGTAGACCGGCACATCCATTTGGCGCAATTCATCCCAATTCATACGAACAAACCCCTCGCCTTTACACGGACGCTTGTCAAACAAGCCATGTTCAAAACTTGTCTGTTTCTTCAGGTTAACACGCACCTTGTTGAAATAGATATTGTTCACCTTACCTGGTTTGTCACCGCCAACGAAACATCCATTCTCGCTTGTAGCAGTAATGTTGTTGAAATAGATGTTGCTCACCTCACCGCAACGGCCCTTGGTCTCACCTTTAGGGAAGCGCCAGTTAGCGTCCTTGTGATTGCCATTGGCACGAGGATAGCTGGTCACATAGATGGGCTCTGCCTGTCCCCACCACACATCCGACCACAGATGACAATCAAGCATGATGTTCGAGAACACCACGTTGGTCACCGTTCCTTCATCGCGGTTCTGGATTCCGATACCACGATTACTGGCGGTTATAATACAATTGTCAATCAACACGCGGTTGATGCTGTCCATATTCTCGCTACCTATTTTGATAGCACATGAGCGGCTTGTCATGACACAGTTTGTAACTACAATATCCTCACACTTACCATACTGCTCAAACTCACGACGGTTCTTCAGACAAATACAGTCATCGCCGGACGTAATGTAACAATTGGAGATGCGGACCTTACGCGAATGGTCGACGTCTATGCCATCACCATTGCGAATCTTCAAGTTATTCAGCAAAGAGATTCCCTCGATATTGGCATCATCGCAGCCTACCAGATGCACCGTCCAATAAGCACCATTACGGATGGTCACATCACGAACAAGCAGATGGCGGACTCCAACAAGCGTTAACACGTGCGGACGAGGATCGAACTTGGGATCTTTCAAGGGCTTCAGCTCATAACTGTCGGCTAACTCCGCGCCCATGAAAGCAATACCGTTACCATCAATAGTGCCACGGCCTGTGATGGAAAGATTCTCAATATCCTTGCACCAAATCCACATCATGCCCTCACCGCGGTTTTCACCGAAGGCACTCAGTTGGTAAATATCTTCATTGGGACTGGCAAGAAGAGTAGCATTTGCCTCCAAATGCAATTCAATATTAGACTTGAGTTCTATAGGACCTGCCATGAAAACATAACCTGCAGGAAGCACGACCTGCCCTCCTCCAGCCTCAGCACATGCGTTAATCGCTTTTTGTATGGCCATGGCATCGTCTGTCACACCATCACCTTTGGCACCAAAGTCGATGACATTCACAATCTTTGCATGCACAGGTAAGCCGACAAACACACATAAGAGAAATAGTAACCAAATTGTCTTTTTCATGTTATATTAAATATCAGGGGACAAAGTTACTACTTTTTATCGAACTTCCAAAAAAAACTTAAACAAAAATCACGCATATTAATTAGGTACGAGCGCAACAAGCATGTTTAGCCATTCATTAACAGTTCTGTCATTAGCCGTCCAGCATTGGCCGGGGCCTCTGAATTGCCAAGCAACTTACGGACTTTTCTGTACCCATGAAGCATTGTCTCCCGCCCTGGCTGCCCTGGTAAAATTTTGGATAGTTCCTCGCGAATGTTATGCACGGAAAAACGATCGGCCAGCAATTCCTGAACAACCTCTTCATCAGCGATTAAGTTGACTAATGAAATATATTTACATTTTATAACGTGATTATAAGCAAAACGGACGAGATGAGGAACAGGCGTTTTATAACAAACCACTTGTGGTACATCAAACAAAGCTGTCTCCAATGTAGCAGTACCGCTCGTTACCAAAGCAGCAGAAGAATGTTTCAGCAAGGCAAAAGTCTCATTGTGAACCATTCGCACATCCGTGCCTTTAAGAAACTGATTATAATAAGAAGGATCTATTCCCGGAGCTCCAGCCAACACCATCTGATAGTCGGTAAAATCTTTAGCAGCCTCTACCATGGCAGGCAGATTATCTTTGATTTCCTGAAGTCTGCTTCCAGCCAACAAAGCAATTATTGGCTTATCAGTCAGCTTATTACGATTCACAAAGTCAGACTTTTCCTCACAATATTCAGTTTGAAACTGCCTGACCTCGTCTGCCGTCGGGTTCCCCACATAATGAATGGAGTAATGATGCTTTTGCTCAAAGAAAGGAATCTCGAATGGAAGGATGGAGAACAACTCATCCACATCGCGTTTAATGTTTTTGATACGATACTCTTTCCAAGCCCAAATCTTAGGAGAGATATAGTAGAACACAGGAACATGAGTGTGACTATGCACATATTTGGCTATCTTCAGATTAAAGCCAGGATAATCGACAAGAATCACCACATCAGGATTCCACGATTTGATATCTTTTTTACAAAAAGACATATTCCTGAAGATAGTAGGCAAATGCAGAAGCACGGGAATAAAACCCATATATGCCAGTTCGCGGTAATGCTTTACCAACTGACCACCTTCTGCAGCCATCAAGTCACCTCCAAAAAAACGGAATTCCGCTTCGGAGTCTTGCTTTTTCAAGGCTTTCATGAGATGAGATGCATGTAAGTCGCCACTCGCCTCGCCCACTATCAGATAATACTTCAACTCGTTTAAAGGCTATTCGTTAGGTATGAAATGCTGGCGCACATAATCCATGGCTCCATAGGCCGTGACATCTATCTGCGTCGGGGTAATGGCAATGTATCCATGCTCAATGGCCCAATTGTCCGTATCTTCACGGTCGGGCTCATCATTGGTATAGGAACCAACCATCCAAAAATAATCATAGCCACGTGGATGCGCACATTTCACGCACTCATTCCCCCATGTGCCATAAGCCATACGGCATACTTTTATTCCCTTAAAAGAAGGAACGACCGGGAAATTGACATTCAGGCAAACACCTTTGGGCAGTCCCTCTGCCAGAATCTTGGCTGTCATCTCGTGAATGTATGGTCTTAAAGGCTCAAAGTCGGCATCGTCCCTGTAGTCGCAAATGGAATAGGCTACCGAAGGTATATACTTCATGCAACCCTCGAGCGTCACGCCCATAGTACCACTGTAATGGGTATTCACCGAGGCGTTGTCGCCATGGTTAATACCACCGATAATCATATCAGGTTTCCTTTCCTTGCAGAACTGATCTAATGCTAATTTCACGCAGTCAACAGGCGTTCCGTTGCACGACCAGATTTCTACCCCCTCCTCAGTACGGCGCTTCTTCAACGTAAGATACTTCGTTGCCGAAAACGCACATGAGAAGCCAGAGCGGGCAGACTCCGGTGCACAAACCAAGATATCCGCCAGGTCGCGAATCATATCGATAAGACTTTTCAAGCCCTTCGAATGATAGCCGTCATCATTCGAAATAAGTATTAATGGTTTCTTATTTTTCATAAATAATTGCTTTCTTGGGTGCAAAAGTACGAAAAATGGTTTAGAAATACGGCATTCTCACATAAAATTCGTAACTTTGCACGAAATTTTATAAAACAACATGGGAAAGATCATTGCATTAGCAAACCAGAAAGGTGGTGTGGGCAAAACGACGACAAGCATTAATTTGGCCGCATCGCTTGCAACTCTGGAGAAGAACGTGCTTGTTGTTGACGCTGACCCACAGGCCAATGCGTCTAGCGGCTTAGGTGTCGACATCAAGGAAGTGGACTGTTCTCTCTACGAGTGCATCATCAACCATGCCGACGTTCGCGACGCTATATATACTACCGACATCGACGGATTGGACATCATCCCGAGTCACATAGACCTGGTTGGTGCCGAGATTGAGATGCTAAACTTAGATAACAGAGAGAAAGTAATTCAGAAACTGCTCAATCCTATCAAGGATGAGTACGACTATATACTGATTGACTGTTCTCCATCGCTGGGACTGATTACCGTCAACTCGCTGACCGCAGCCGACTCGGTGATTATTCCTGTGCAATGTGAGTATTTTGCATTGGAGGGTATCAGCAAACTTTTGAATACCATTAAGATTATCAAGACAAAACTGAACCCGAAGCTGGAAATCGAGGGGTTCCTGCTGACCATGTACGACAGTCGTCTCCGTCTGGCCAACCAAATCTATGATGAGGTGAAACGGCATTTCCAGGAACTGGTATTCAAGACCGTCATTCAGCGTAACGTGAAACTGAGTGAGAGTCCCAGCCACGGCTTGCCCGTCATCCTTTATGACGCCGATTCCACCGGTTCGAAGAACCATCTGGCCTTGGCTAAGGAGATTATAAACAAGAACAAATAATGGCAGTAAAGAAAAAATACAATAAATCAGCTTTAGGACGCGGCCTCGATGAAATTAGCGAGGGGCGCGGGTTGGACGCGCTCATCGACACTACGGGCGTCAGAACACAAGGCAGTTCGACCATCAACGAGGTTGCCATCAGCCAGATTGAGGCTAACCCCAACCAGCCGCGGCGCGAGTTCGACCCGGAGTCCTTACAGGAACTGGCCAACAGCATCAGCCAACTGGGCATCGTCCAGCCTATCACCCTGCGCAAAATCGCCGACGACCGCTACCAGATTATTGCCGGCGAGCGCCGTTGGAGGGCTTCCCAGCAGGCCGGCCTGACCTCCATTCCTGCATACATCAAGACCATCGATGACGAGAACGTCATGGAAATGGCCTTGGTGGAGAACATTCAGCGTGAGGACCTGAATTCTATCGAGATTGCGCTGGCCTATCAGAAACTGATGGAAAAGAGCGGAATGACACAGGACAAGGTGTCGGAGCGAGTCGGGAAAAGCCGTTCTGCAGTGACCAATTATCTGCGTCTGCTCAAGCTTCCCGCACAGGTTCAGATGGCATTGCAGAAAAAGAGCATTGACATGGGCCACGCACGTGCGCTGCTGGCTCTCGACAGTCCTTCCCTTCAAATCAAAGTTTTCAAGGAGATTCAGAAAAACGGATATTCCGTGCGAAAAGTTGAGGAGATGGTGCAGCTGCTGAAAAACGGTGAGAACGTAGAGGCAGGCAAGAAGACAATCAACGCAAACAAGCAGCTTTCCGACGAGTTCAAAGTCTTGAAAGACCGCCTGTCGGAATTCTTCCGCACCAAAGTCCAGCTAAACTGCACCCAAAAGGGCAAAGGAAAAATCAGCATCACCTTCAACAGTGAGGAGGAGTTGGAACGAATCATGAATATGTTCGACAAACTGAAAGACTAGTTGCTGTTACTCGTGAAGATTCATCTATTCCATATATGGAGACTGCTCATGGTTGTGGTGGCTTTGACCGCTACCAGCCTGACCGCATCGGCAGAAGAGGTTGTCACGGCTGTGAACACTGAGACACGGACTGAAGGTCCTGACACGATCAAATCTGTCAGCATCGTGGTTCCCGACAAGGCCGACTCGCTGGTGAGGAGCACGATGAAGGTCATCAACGACACTGCGAGAACCATTGGGAAACTGACCGTTGCCGACTCTACACATGTAAAGAAAGCCAAGCGCGACTGGACAACATGGCAGCCTGACCCCAAAAGGGCCATGTGGCTTGCCATCGTATTGCCCGGCGCCGGACAGATATACAACCACAAATACTGGAAACTGCCCATCATCTATGGCGGATTCTTAGGCTGTGCGTACGCCATGCGCTGGAACAACCAGATGTACCATGACTACTCGCAAGCCTATCTGGATATCATGGATGACGACCCTAACACGCAGAGTTACAACCAGTTTCTGCACTTGGGTCAGAGAATAAGCAAGGACAACGAGGAGCGCTTCAAGTCCCTTTTCAAAAAACGTAAGGACTTCTACCGCCGTTACCGGGACATGAGTTTTTTCATCATGGTGGGCGTTTATGCACTTTCTGTCATCGATGCGTATGTAGATGCATCGCTGGCACAGTTTGACATTTCCGACGATCTGAGTCTTCGGGTAGCTCCGTCGGTCGTCAACACACAATACTCGAACAACCCGCTCAAGTCGGGCGGACTCGGACTACAGTGTAGTCTGACTTTTTAACACATTGACAATAACAAATAAAATCAAATAGAAAGAACGTTTATAATGAAGAAAATTAATTTACTGATTACAGCAATGCTATTCGCCGGCAACTGCGTGATGCAGGCTCAGACCGAAAACGAGGTCATTGTGAAAGATCAGCGTGGACAAGAAGAAGTAATTACACTGCCTGAGGGCATGACGCTCAACATCGACAGTCTGATGAGCGAGTATAATGCCAAGACTTATTTGCAACCCGACACAAACTGTAACTACAAAGACATCAACCCGATGTTCCCCAAAGAGGTATTCATCGACCGCTTGAAGAGGTTGCCAAACATCATGGAAATGGTTTACAACAACGAGGTACAAGCTTGTATCGACCGCTATGCCGGCCGTTTCCGTCGCAATGTGAGCTATATGCTGGGAGCTGCCAATTTCTATATGCCCATCTTCGAGCAGGCGCTGGAAGAATACGGTGTGCCCCTGGAGTTGAAATACTTACCTGTCATCGAGTCCTCCCTGAACCCCAGAGCCGTATCGCGCGTGGGAGCCACAGGTCTTTGGCAGTTCATGCTTGCCACCGGCAAACAGTACGGACTGGAGGTTAACACACTGGTCGACGACCGCTGCGACCCCATCAAGGCCTCCTATGCCGCAGCCCATTATTTGAAAGACCTCTACCGCATCTATGGCGACTGGAACCTGGTTATCGCAGCCTACAACTGCGGTCCCGACAACATAGCTAAGGCTATTCACCGTTCCGGCGGAGAAACTGACTATTGGAAGATCTATCCCTACCTGCCCAAGGAGACACGTGGATATGTTCCGGCATTCATTGCCGCCAACTATATCATGAACTATTATTGCGAGCACAACATCTGTCCGATGATTACACGTCTGCCGGTGAAGACCGACACCATTATGGTAAACAAGGACGTGCACTTCGAGCAGATTGCCGCCATTTGTGAGGTGGACGTCGATGTTTTGCGTACGCTGAACCCCCAGTACCGTCGCAACATCGTCAACGGCTATTCAAAACCGTCGGTGCTTCGTTTGCCACAAGAGGCCATCAACCTCTTTATCGACAACGAGGACTCTGTCTATAACTATCGTGCTGACGTGCTGCTCAACAAGCGCTACGAGGTGGCCCTCCCCGATGACATCCCGCAAGTCTCACGCCCGACTCGCAGTTCGGTGAAGGGCAAGAGTGGCCGCGGCAGCCACGGACGGAATGCCCGTAACGCCCATAAGGGACGCAAAGGCCGTAACAAGGGCGGCTCATCGAAGAGCATTACCGTGAAGTCCGGACAGACCCTGTCGGAAATTGCACGCCGCAACCACACCACTGTCGACAAGCTGAAACGCCTGAACGGTATCAAGGGCAGCAGTATCCGTGCGGGAAAGAAACTGAAAGTGAAGTAAGCTGCATCAACTTACACCTTTTTATTAATTAGAAGACTGTTTCATTTTTTTAGAAGACTGTCATGACTATGGATGAACCTAAACAGATAGAAAACGAGCAGGAACGAGAGACTGCTGAGGAGAAACTGGTGAACGATGCCTTCCAACGGCTGTTGGACACCTATCTTTCATCGCCTCACAGGAAGAAGGTCGACATCATTACGAAGGCTTTCAACTTTGCCCGTCAGGCGCACAAAGGGGTGCGCCGTCTGTCTGGTGAACCATATATCATGCACCCCATCGCAGTCGCGCAGATTGCCAGCGAGGAGATGGGACTCGGTTCGACGAGTATCTGCTCGGCGCTCCTCCATGATGTCGTCGAGGACACCGACTACACCGTCGAGGATATTAGCAACATGTTCGGTCCGAAGATTGCGCAGATTGTCGACGGATTGACCAAAATCTCTGGCGGCATCTTCGGTGAGCAGGCTTCCGCACAGGCAGAGAACTTCAAGAAACTGCTGCTCACCATGAGCGACGACATCCGTGTCATTCTCATCAAGATCTGCGACCGATTGCATAACATGCGCACGCTGGAGTCGCAGCCTGCCAACAAGCAATACAAGATTGCCGGCGAGACGCTCTACATCTATGCACCTTTGGCCAACCGACTGGGTCTTAACAAGATCAAGACAGAACTTGAGAACCTAAGCTTCCGTTTCGAGCATCCCGAGGAGTACGCTACCATTCAGAACAAACTGGCATCCACACAGGCGTCACGCGACATTCTCTTTGAGCAGTTTACAGCTCCCATCCGCGAGGCACTCGACAAGATGGGCGTCCAATACGAGCTGAAGATGCGCGTCAAGAGCCCCTACTCCATTTGGAACAAGATGCAGAACAAGCATGTCACTTTCGACGAGATATATGACATCCTGGCAGTCCGCATCATCTTCACGCCTAACAACCGGGAGAACGAGATTAACGAGTGCTTCAATATCTATGTCGCCATCAGTAAGATCTACAAGAGTCATCCCGACCGTCTGCGCGACTGGCTCAGCCATCCGAAGGCTAATGGCTATCAGGCGCTCCATGTCACGCTCATGTCGCGACAGGGCCGCTGGATAGAGGTGCAAATTCGCTCCGACAAGATGGATGAGGTGGCAGAACAGGGTTTTGCTGCCCACTGGAAGTACAAGGAGGGCGACTTTGTCGAGGAAATCACTGAGGACGATGGCGAGTTGAACGACTGGCTGAGCACCATCAAGGAGATTCTCGACGACCCGCAGCCTGATGCCATGGACTTCCTCGACGCCATCAAGCTCAACCTCTTCGCCAGTGAGATATTCGTCTTCACACCGAAGGGAGAGATCAAAACCATGCCTGCCGGCTGTACGGCTCTCGACTTTGCCTTCCAGATTCACACCTTCCTGGGCAGTCACTGTATCGGCGCCAAGGTCAACCACAAACTTGTGCCACTGAGCCATAAGTTGCAGAGCGGTGACCAGGTTGAGATTCTCACGTCCAAGTCGCAGCATGTCGACGCCTCATGGATCAACTTTGTCTCCACCGCCAAGGCACGCTCCAAGATACAGTCCATCCTACGCCGAAACGGCCGCGAAATACAGAAACGGGGCGAGGAGATTCTCAACGAGTTCCTGCAGCGTCACGAGATGGAGATGACGTCGTCCGTACTCGACAAACTCTGCGCCTACCACGAGGTACAGAAACACGAGAATTTATTCCTGGCACTGGGCGAGAAGAAAATTATCCTCGGCGACAAGGACATCGACGAGCTGCTCGGCAAGAAAAAGTCGTCGTCGACCATTGGCTGGCGCCGCTATGTGCCGTTCATCAAAAAGGAGAAGAAACGCGAGAAAGACCCTGTCGAGACTAGTAAGGAACTGTTTGTCGTCCCCGACGGTTTCAACAAGAAGAAACCCATCTACATCTCTGAGGAGAACATCCACCAATACCTCTTCCCCGCATGCTGTCATCCCATTCCCGGTGACGACATTCTGGGATTCATTGACGGAAAGAAACACATCCAGATTCACAAGCGCGCCTGTGGTGTCGCATCGAAACTGAAATCCAGCTATGGCAACCGCATCGTAGATGCCAAGTGGGACATGCACCAGCGTATCTTCTTCGATGCCACTATCCAGATCAACGGCATCGATCGTAAGGGCATGCTAAAGGATGTGGCAGAGGTCATCACCGACGAGTTCAACATCGACATGCGCAAGATTACCATCTCATCTAACGAGGGCATCTTCACCGGCACCATCGACATGCGCGTCTACGACCGTGAGAACGTGAAGACCATTATCGAAAAACTGAAGAAGATTAATAACATGCAGGAGGTGCTGCAGATTATCTAAGGTCTACCGTATTCTTTCTTTGGTACGAGCATTTCCACTCGTTGTGTCTGTCTGCCTCTGCCTTCAACCTACCACTGCCCTGCCGTCGTCCTCGTCCGTCGCACTAACCACCCAAGCTACAACCGAACTTCTTCTGACTAAAGACTAAAAACAAACGATATGAAAACCAACAACACTAACAAATCCTTCACATGTATGAAGTGGGCGTTGCCTCTTCTTCTATTCACCCTCTTGCCCAACACCCTCTCGGCAGCAAAGAGTTACGACAATCCTGACACCATCGTCGTGGCACGTGACGGCACGGGCGAGTTCCGCACCGTTGGCGAGGCTGTTGAGGTATGCCGTGCCTTCATGGAGTACCACAAGGTCATCTTCGTGAAGAAGGGCACCTACAAGGAGAAACTCGTCCTACCTTCATGGCTTACCCATATCGAGATTCTCGGCGAGGATGCTGCACAGACTGTCATCACCTACGACGACCATGCTAATATCTATTTCCCTGAGACGGGCAAGGGCATGGGCACCTTCCGCACCTACACCGTTAAGGTGCAAGGTAACTATATCACCTTCCGCAATATCACCATCGAGAACAATGCCGCAAAACTGGGTCAGGCCGTTGCCCTTCACACCGAGGGTGACCACCTGCAGTTTATCGGCTGCCGCCTGCTCGGCAATCAGGATACCGTCTATACAGGTGTCGGCGGCACGCGCATCCTATTCATGGACTGCTACATCGAAGGTACCACCGACTTCATCTTCGGTCCGTCGACGGCATGGTTCGAGCGTTGTCATATCCACAGCAAGGCCAACTCCTACGTCACGGCAGCCTCCACACCACAAGACGTCGCATATGGCTATGTCTTTAACCACTGCCGCCTCACTGCCGCCGAGGGCATCGACAAGGTTTATCTCGGCCGTCCCTGGCGACCCTATGCTCACACTCTCTTCATGAACTGCGAGTTGGGCAGACATATCGTCCCTGCCGGATGGCACAATTGGGGAAAGACGTCCAACGAGCAGACCACCCGTTATGAGGAGTACAACAACACGGGCGAGGGTGCCGCTACAAAGGAGCGCGCCCCCTGGAGCCGCCAGATTACCAAGAAACAGGCTGCCCTCGTCACCATCGACAATGTGTTCCGTCAGGACAACCAGTGGCACGTTAACCTTTAGTCAGCCTATGCGCCGCCTCGCCATCTCCCTTCTCTGTCTGCTGTCGGCCATCCTGGGCGACCATGCCCAATCGGTGCTGACGTGGGGCGATCAGCATAACGGCACCTACATCAATCCCGTACTCAATGCCGACTACTCCGACCCAGATGTCATCCGGGTCGGAGATAAATATTATATGGTGGCATCCGACTTCCATTTCATGGGTATGCAGATCCTCGAGTCGCCCGACATGGTAAATTGGACCATTATCAGTCAGGTCTACGACCGTCTCGATGAGCCAGGATGGAACGAGAACCGTCACTTCGGAGGTGGCTCTTGGGCACCCGCACTGCGCTACCACGACGGCCGTTTCTGGGTATTCTTCTGCACTTACGACGAAGGTCTCTTCATGAGTTCCGCCACCAATCCGCGGGGTCCGTGGACACCGCTCCACTGTCTGCGCCACATCCCCAAATGGGAAGACCCGTGTCCTTTCTGGGACGATGACGGTCAGGCGTACCTTGGTCGCAGCCGTTGGCGCGCAGGGCCTATTATCGTACATCGCATGAGTGCCGACGGCACCCGTCTGCTCGACGATGGCGTCACCGTTTATGAGGGTCCAATCGCCGAGGGAACCAAATTCCTCAAGCGCAATGGATGGTATTACCTCATCATCCCCGAGGGTGGTGTCAGCGAGGGCTGGCAGACCGTTCTCCGCAGCCGTAGTATCTACGGTCCCTACGAGCGCCGCATGGTACTCGAGCAGGGAATGACCACCGTCAACGGTCCTCATCAGGGAGCGTTGGTCGACACACCTCAAGGCACATGGATGTTCTTCCACTTCCAATCAGTCTCTCCTGCCGGACGCGTCGTCCATCTACAGCCCGCCTATTGGAAAGACGACTGGCCCGTCATCGGAGTCGATCAGGACAGGAACGGCATTGGTGAGCCCGTCTTTGTGTGGAAGAAGCCCGTCACGGGCGACAATCCTCCCTGCCTGCCACAGACCGACGACGAGTTCGACGGCAACGAGCTCTTTTGGGTCGGACAACAACAGCGTGCCCTCCGTCTGCAATGGCAGTGGAACCACAATCCCTACCACGACGCCTGGAGTCTCAACGAACAGCCAGGATGGCTCACCCTCCACGCCTTACAGGCAGACATGCTGCGCAACAGCCACAACATGCTCACACAGAAGACCATGGGCTACACCAGCGAGGCGACCACCCTTATCGATGTTTCCCAACTCACCGACGGCACTCATGCGGGACTCCTATGCACCGGAGCGCAATTCCACGGACTGGGCATCTGCCGCCACGGTAACACGTTCTCCGTCTACTCCGAAGCCGACGGCGAGCGCACCATCGTGTGCGAGATCAAGAGGCGGCGTCTGTTCCTGCGCGTCACCGTCGACAGCCGCCACAACCAACACCAATTCTCCTATAGTCTTGATGGCCGCAACTATCTCATCGCCAGCGAGGTCTTCAGTCTGAAGGAGGGCGGATGGAAAGGCACACGTGTCGGCCTATATTGCTACAACACCTTCGGTGATAGCGGAAAAGCTTCTTTCGACTGGTTCCATTATCGCATTACGGAATAATCCCGACAACCTGCCAGTTCTACCTAAAAGATAGCTGTTAGATGGGAAACATGCTTTTTTATAGGCTAATTCGTGAGTTCGTGAATTAGCCTTATTGTTTTCACCATTAGGTCAGATGACACATACATACCCATCAGCAAAGCATGAACCATGTGTGGGGGAACATTATGGGCTGTCTAGGTGCCATGCATTATCGCTACCTAATTCCTTAGAGCCGGCGGAGAAGAGTCAAACAAGACTAAAGGAAATATTTATGACGATTCTTTTCTTTCTTAAATTATTTCATTATCTTTGCAATTTGAAAATGTCATACAGATGATTGACAGAGCTACGGTGGACCGGATTCTCGAAGCTGCCAAGATTGTGGAGGTGGTGAGCGATTATGTTAGCTTGCGCAAGGCGGGAGTTAACTATAAGGGACTGTGTCCGTTCCACGACGACACGACACCCTCGTTCATCGTCAGCCCTGTGAAGAACATCTGCCACTGCTTCGCTTGCGGAAAGGGCGGTACACCTGTAGGCTTCCTGATGGAGCACGACCAACTGACGTACCCTGAGGCACTTCGCCGCCTGGCACAGAAATACCACATTGAGATTCACGAACGCGAGCTGACTGACGAGGAGAAACTGCAGGAGAGCGAGCGTGAGTCGATGCTAATTGTGAACGAATGGGCGAAGAACTATTTCCACGACATCCTGAAGAACGACATTGACGGGCGTGCCATCGGCATGCAGTATTTCCGGAGCCGTGGTATCCGCGACGACATCGTGGAGGAGTTCCAATTGGGCTATGCGCCACAGTCGCGCACCGCTATGTCAACGGCAGCGCTGAAGGCAGGCTACAAGGAGGAGTTCTTGGTGAAGACAGGTCTCTGCTACAAGCGGGAGAACGACAGAAACCTGACAGACCGCTATGCCGGCCGTGTAATTTTCCCGTGGTTTAACATGAGCGGGAAAGTGGTGGCGTTTGGCGGCAGACTGCTGGACGCACGAACGAAGGGCGTGCAACAGAAATATGTGAACTCGCCCGACTCTGACATCTACCACAAGGAGCAGCAACTCTACGGCATCTATCAGGCGAAGCAGCAGATAGCAAAGGAGGACTGTGTGTACATGGTGGAGGGATATACCGACGTGATTGCCATGCACCAGTGTGGTATCAAGAACGTGGTTGCCAACTCGGGAACGGCGCTCTCGACGTATCAGATCAAGATGCTGCGGCGGTTTACGCAGAACATCATCCTGCTCTACGATGGCGATGAGGCAGGTATCCATGCCGCCATGCGCGGTACGGACATGCTGCTGGCTGAGGGTATGAACGTGAAGGTGCTGGTGCTGCCCGACGGCGACGACCCCGACTCGTTCGCCCGGAAGCATACCGCCACGGAGTTCAGACAGTATCTGGAAGAGCATCAGACCGACTTCATACAATTCAAGAGCGACCTGCTACTGAGGGGCGTAACCGACCTGACGAAGCGCTCAGACGCCATCAAATCGATTGTGAGGAGCATCTCCGTAATCAAAGACCCTATCGTGCGCGATACGTATATCACCGATTGCGCGCACCGTTTGGGTATCAATGAGTACACGCTGATCACACAGCTGAACAACTATATTCGCAACGACCAGGAGGAACAGCGCAAGGAGTTGGAACGGAAACAACTGCAGGCGGTGAACGGCATGAGCAGTCAGCCGTCGACGGCAGAGGCGGTGACGGCACCTAGTGAGGGAGACGACATGCCGCTGCGTCCACTGACGCCCGCACAACAGGCGAGTGAGGTGGCCACACTGCTGGTGCAGCTCGTGATCCGTCATGGCGGCGAGACAATATTTAATAATGTGGAGACGGAGGACGGGCAGGTAATCGACCGGCTGACCGTGGCGCAGTATATATACTACTCGCTGGCAGATGACGAACTGACGCTGGGCAACCAACTCTACGACAGTATCGTGGAGGAGGCGGTGAAAAAGTGCGAGGAACTTATGGCCAGACAACGCGAGGAGGAAGTCGGACAGCGTAAGAAGAAGGCGGTCAGCGAGTGCGAGGAGCAGACGGACTTCGACACGGAGCATTACTTTACCCACCATGAGGATATCGAGATCAGTCAGCTGGCAGCAGCATTGTCTGTGGACCACTTCCAGCTGAGCAAGAGCCAGCAGGTGGCGTACGACAAGGACACGCTGCGCGAGCAGACGCAACGGCTATTGATGGACTTTCGACTAGACTATGCCGAGGCACAACTGCGCGAGCTGAAGGCTGCCATCTCGAAGGCTGTCAACGACCCGGAGCGGATGATGGCGCTGATGAAGCAGTACCAGGAGATGCAGAAGATACGCAACGAACTGGCAAAGAAACTGGGTAACAATATCGTGATATGATATACGTTCACTGGCTCATCCTACTTGTCTATGGTCTGGCTGTTGTCGGAGCCATGATAAAGGTACTGATGGATAATCGTCAGCCCGCCAAGACCATGGCGTGGATGCTGGTGCTAACATTCCTGCCGCTGCTGGGCATTATCCTCTACTTCTTCTTCGGACAAAACACACGCAAGGAGCGACTGATCAGTCAGCAGAGTCTGGATCAGCTGACGAAACGCTCGATGCTAGAGTTTGTAGAACAGAAAGACCTGGTGATACCGGAGAACTACAAGACACTTGTGCAGCTCTTTGCGAGCCAAAACTGGGCGCTACCCTTCAAGGATAACGAGACCGACATCTTCACGAACGGCTACGACTTCTTTGGCTCGCTACTGCGGGACATCAGTAAGGCTCAGCACCATATCCACCTAGACACTTACATCTTTGAGGACGACGCTTTGGGCTATCTCATTGCCGACGCACTGATAGACAGGGTGCAGAAGGGCGTGGAAGTGCGCGTCGTATACGACGACGTAGGGTGCTGGCACGTGAAGAGTGCCTTTTTCGAGCGTATGCGCGAAGCGGGCATTGAGGTGCACGGGTTCATGCCGGTGAAGTTCCCTGCTTTCACAAGCAAGGTGAACTACCGCAACCACCGCAAGTTGTGCGTCATTGACGGTTGCATCGGCTATATTGGTGGTATGAATATCGCCACGCGCTACGTGAAGGGGCGCGACAACCGGGGATGGCGCGACACTCACCTCAGAATACGAGGCAACGCCGTGTATGGCATTCAGAAAGCCTTCCTCATGGACTGGTACTTCGTGGACCGCACCCTAATATCGAGTCGCAAATATTATCCGCCACAGCCATTGCTGGACAGAAAGAAAGACGAGGAGGCGACTCAGACTACGTCTGTCTTTGTAGGTGAACGAAGGGACTGTGGTATTGTGCAGATCGTGACGAGCAGCCCCATCTCCCCATGGCCGGACATCATGCAGGGGTATGTGCGTATCCTGATGGGCGCGAAACGGTATGTATATATGGAGTCGCCTTATTTCCTGCCTACCGAACCGGTACTGTTTGCCATGCGCACAGCTGCCCTGGCAGGAATCGACATTAGACTGATGATACCAGCACACACGGACGCCAAACTGGTGGAATGGGCAAGCCGCTCGTACGTGAAGGAGGCGGTGGAAGCTGGCGTGAAGGTACACCTATACGAGCCCTGTTTCAACCACTCGAAGCTATTGGTGTGCGACGACTCGCTATGCACGTGCGGATCGACGAATGTGGACTTCCGTTCGTTTGAGAATAACTTCGAGGCAAACGCCTTCTTCTACGACCGCGATATGGCACAGAGAATGAAGAAGGTGTTTATGGATGATGTGGCGAACAGCACCCTGCTGGAGGACGTGGCGAACATGGAGAAGCGACCGTTCCTCAACAGACTGTGGGAGTCGCTGTTGCGCATGTTGTCGCCACTGCTGTAGAAACCGGAATCACTACTACTAAGGAAGACGGGAAAAACATCTGCTGAGAGATAGCAACGACTACCTATTTAACGTGAGTTCGACGAATTCAGAATAATGCAAGCTGTGTGTCAGAAAATCGGATTGACGGATCCCTTTGATTTCATTATTCTTTTCGATTTTGTGATTTTGTGACATGTGACTTTGTGACATTAAGCACCTTCCGACTATTTATTTCATTAATTATTTCGATTTTGGGACTTTGTGACATGTGACTTTGTGACATTAAGCACCTTCCGACTATTCCGAGGGGGTAG
>JAEEGF010422902.1_pt1 | contig 61853 bp, 53 predicted proteins | sample 9134171 | NCBI WGS metagenome assembly JAEEGF01 (sample SAMN16246542, study PRJNA631951) | gut metagenome | biome: gut microbiome; feature: rumen; material: AP-attached | host: Bos | place: Iran: Karaj | collected 2018-10 | reverse complement strand
CGGGTATTCCCCCGGCTCCCCAAGCTGTCGACAAAGTGTCGACAGCTTGAGAGCAAGAATGGGAACTTCCGAAAAAAGTTCCCATTCTTGCGTAGATTGAACGTGAAGGGGGGACTCCCATCCCCCACAATCCCCCCATGCGTGTCGGTGCCTTGCCGCATGGGAGAAGGGTTGTCTGCAGTCTGTTATTTTCTTGTGTTTTCCTTTCAGATCGGCAGGTAGGACAGCATCCCGAAATACATGAGGCTCCCCAGCAGGTTTGCCGTGGTGGCGTAGGAGATGGTCTTGTTCCGGGTCCTCTCATTGACGAGCAGCATCAGCGCCACCAGCTCCGCCAGGAAGGCCAGCAGCAGTCCCAGCACGAAGAGCGGCATGGCGTTTTCCAGATCCACGTTGAGCCAGCCGGAGATGATCCAGTTCAAAATTCCCTGCACCGGCAGCTCCACCGCCAACAGCATCAACCAGCTGCGCCGCAGCCGATAGTCCATCAGGAAAAAGATCAGCCCCTTCACCGCCAGCAAAAGCAGCATCCGCAGGCAGAACATCGCCGGCTCGCGCCAGGCGGGCAGGCCGCCCTTCAGGCTTTCGCTGCGGGCATAGAGGGTCATATACTCCTCCTGGGAGCCGGGGGTCAGCAGCTCCTGGGAGATGGGGATGCGGCGTTCTTCTCCGCCGCTGTGGATCAGCAGCACCGCGTCCTTGAAATCCTTGTCGCTGCCGAACCAGGCGGTCTTCCGGAAGGAGCCCTCCCGGAACAGGCGGTACTGGGTCTCCCACAGGCGCTTCTCCTTCTCCATGGTCACAGGGAAACGCTCCCCTTTATACTCCATCTCCACCTGCAGTTCCAGATCCGCAGGGGCCCCGTAGACCACGATGGTCAGGGCAGGCGGATGGTAGGTACCGCGGGCCAGGGCCTCCGCCCGGACGGGGAAGATCGCCAGCAGCAGCATCACAGCGTACAGCGCGATCAGAAAGCGTTTGTTTCTCATAGGTCCTCTATCGCTCCTTAAACCGGCAGCCAGGTCAGCGCCGCCAGAAAGGCGCCCACGCCGAGGAGATTTGCGGTGGTGGCGTAGGTGGCTGTGCGGTTTTTGCTGTTCTCCTGCACCAGGATCACCAGCAGCAGGATCTCCGCCAGCAGCGCCAGCAGCAGGCCGACAAAAATCGCCGAATACAGGTTCATGTCGTCCACCCACATCATGTTGTACAGGCTCAGATTCAGCGGAAGCTGGGTCAGCAGGTTCACGACCAAAAAGCACAGCCAGCTGCGCAGCTGCTTATAGTTCATCGCAAGGAAGAGCAGCGCCTTCACCGCCAGGATCAGCAGCAGCCGCACCGCCAGAGTCACCGGGCCGCGCCAGGCGGGCAGCCCGGAGCGCAGCGTCCAGCTATGGCAGTCCAGGGTCATGACGTCCTTATTGCCGCCGGGGGTCAGGTATTCCTGGGGAATGGGCACCCGGTGCTCCTCGCCGCCGGCTCTGCAGATCAGCACCGCCCCGGCAAAGTCCTTCTCATTGCCCCAGAAGGTGTTGGAGCGGAAGATCCCCTCCCGATACAGCCGGAAAGTCAATTCCCAGGCGCGGCGGGAGCGTTCGGTCTGCACAGGAAAGCGCTCCCCGTTCTTCTGCACCTCGATCTGGATCTCCAGATCGTCAGGGGCGTTATAGGTCACAACAGTGATGGCGGGCGGATGGTAGGTGCTGGCGCCGTAGGCGAAGGCCTCCGCCGGGAAAATGGCAAACAACAGCAGAAAGGCATACAGTGCGATCAGAAAGCGACGTGTCTTCATACGTGTTCCCTCCTATTTCTCGAAGTCCGTTTCCGCGTCTCGGCGGATGTCTCCTCTCCGTCAGGCGGCTTCTGTCTATATGACGCCAATATTGTTCAACGTGTTCCGTTCAGCGGCGGGTTTTCGCCTCACACCGGGAGCCAGATCAGCGCAGACACCAGGGCGGCGATGCCGAGCGGGGTGCTGATCCCCACAAAGATCCCGGTGCGGTTCCTGTCTTGCTCCTGCACCAGAAGCGCCAGCAGCATGGTCTCCGCAAACACGATGGCAAGCCAGCACATGAACATCAAGCCCACGAAAATAATCGAGTTCCAGTTGGTTTCATTCACCCAGAGCCAGTGGTTCAGGATCAGATTCATCGGGATCTGGGTCGCCAGGGTCACGCCCAGCACGCAAAGCCAGCTGCGCCCCTCCCGATAGCCCATCACGAGGAAGAGCAGCGCCTTCACGATCAGCACCAGCAGCACCCGGATCGCCACCATCAGCGGTGCGCGCCAGGAGGGCAGCCCCGGGCTTAGCGTCCAGCTCCGGCAGTCCAGGGTCATCACGTCCTGGTGGCCGCCCACCGTCAGACAGTCCTTCGTGATGGGCACCCGGTGCTCCTCCCCGCCGGCCGTGCAGATCAGCACCGCCCCGGCGAAGTCCGCGTCGTTGCCCTTGAAGCTGCTGCCCTTGAACACGTCCTCCCGGTACAGGTAAAAGCTCTGCTCCCAGAGCCGTCTGGTACGCAGGGTGTCCGCGGGGAAGCGCTCCCCTTTCTTCACGACCTCCACCCGGATCTCCAGATCCTCCGGCGCGTGATAGGCCAGCACCGTAATGGTAGGCACCCGGTAGGCTTCTCCGCCGGTGCCGAAGACGGCGTGGGCCTGCACCGGAAAGGCGGCAAGCAGCAGAAGCACCGCGTACAGGCAGATCACAAAGCGTTTTGTTCTCATGCTCTCGTCCTCCTTCTCTCGGGCGATCTCTTGTCTCAGCGCAGGGCGCGCTTCTCTTCTCTCCTGGTCTTGCGCTGCATTTTGCGCTCCTCTCTCCGCCGATCACGGGGATAGAGCTGGAAATACAGCTCGTCGCCATAGAGGAAACGCTCCTCCCGCTTTTCCCGATGGAGAATGATCAGCCGGTACACCACGCTCAAAAGCGCCCAATAGGTGATAAACAGCGGGAGCCAGAGCCAGCCGAGCCACTTCAGATTGATGATGATGAACGCTACCGGCAGTACAACGAAGACAAAGGCCACAAGCGCGATGAGATAGCCTTGAAACAGCGGCGTAGCAGTCAGAATGAAGTCCCTGAAACTTTTCTTCACACGCTGTTTGAAACACTCCTTCATGTTCACGCACGCTCCTTTGCCCGCTGAATTGTGATCCAGCTTCCGTTTTCATAGACTATACCATATTAGTATATTATTTTATCAGTTAATTCTTCCCACGTCAAGCAACACGCAGTTGTATTTGCCGATATTCAGTAAAGCCCCATAAAACCGCAGTCGAAGCGTGGTTTTACGGGGCTTTCTTCTCTTTATGTGCGGTCAGGCGCCCTCGCCGCACTGGCCGAAGCTGTTGTCGCCGGTAGCCAGCACCGAGCCGTCGTTCCGCAGGGCCGCCAGGTGCTTCCCGCCCAGGCTGATGGAGGCAACGCCCTCCCAGTTCGCCGTGTCAAAGGCTGCCGGAGCGCCCTCCCAGGCGTAGACCAGCACCCGGCCGTCCGCCGTGCGGGCAACCACATAGCTTCCCTTGACCTGCAGCTCCGCCACATTCTCCCAGGCACTCAGATCCGGGGCAAGTTCCTCCCCGGAAGAGGCGCTGAGCACCCGGCCCTCCGAAGTGACGCCGTAGGCAATATTGCGCTCCCTGTCCAGCTCCAGCTGGATCACGCCGCTCCACTCCGTGGTATCCGGCAGCGGCTCGTTCCACTGGAAGGGATCACCCAGCACCCGGCCGTCCCGGGTCAAGCCCAGCAGATACGTATCCCCCACCCGGAGCGTCTGCACAGGCTCCCAGGCGTAGAAGAAATTGTTGGCGTAATAGCTGTAGTAGGAGCTGCCGGGGCGGATGCTGCCGTCCTCCATCAGGTAGAAGGCGAAGTCCGAATGGAACGCCACGTCCGTCACGCCGTAGAGCCCCTGGGCGTCTGTCAGCATGCGCAGGCGAGGCAGAACCGTCACGCGTCCCTGGCTGTTCACTGCCAGAATGTCCCCGGAGGGGATCAGTTTTACGATGTCCTGCAGCTGGGAGGGATCGAAGTCCAGCTCAGGCCCAGCGGCCAGGACGCGGCCGTCGGCAGTCAGGCCCAGGAGGGTGTTGAGCCCATAGCCGTTTTCGGCATAGTAGAGCCGCTGCACACCGGTCCACTGAGCCGCGGTCTCATAGCCGCTGACCTCGCCGGTCATGCGCACCCGGCCGTCCCGGGTCAGGGCGAAGATGAAATAATCCTCCGGGATCAGCTGCACGATCCCCTGCCAATCGAAGAGGTCAAAGCCGAACTCCGGTGAGGCGCTCTGCCCTGCCAGCTTCACCGTTCCGTCAGCACAGAGAGCGAGGGTGTAGCGCTCCCGGGCGTAGACCTCCGTCGCGCCTGTAAACAGCGCGTCATCGTCAGGCGCGAGCGTTAACGCGGGCGCTGGCGTCTCCGCGGCAGGCAGTTCGGCAGCAAGGGTCTTTTCAGTTTCCCCGCTGCCCGCAGGCTGCAGCAGAAGCCAGACGGCCAGGCCGGCCAGTGCCAGGGCAACGATCACCAGCAAAGCGAAGATCAGGCCGCCGTGTCCCCGCTTTTGCTTCAGCGGAGTGCCGCACAGGGCGCAGGTCTCTCGATTGGTGCGGCAAATTTGACCGCAAGTGGGGCATTTCATAAGCGTCCCCCTTCCTTGAAACGTCTTTGTGGGTTTTTGTCTCCATATTGTAACATATGCAGCGACGTTTTGCAAGAGGAACCTGGCGTCCGTGTATTTACCTCGTGTAGGTTTGGTGTTTGCCTCGATGGAGTACCTCGGGTTGACCCTTCCGCTGCATGTTTTTTGCGCGATTCAAAAAGAATTTCAAATCCCTCTTGACAAGAGGTGCCTCCTGTGCTATTCTAATCAGGCTCAAGAAAATATCGCGGGGTAGAGCAGCTGGTAGCTCGTCGGGCTCATAACCCGGAGGTCGTTGGTTCAAATCCTTCCCCCGCAACCACAACAAGCCTGACGGTCATTCGATCGTCAGGCTTCTTTTCTTATGCTAAACTTTATTATAGTTTCGTATCAGCAGACGCCGGCAGCGGCGAGAAAGGAGCCCGGGCATGAAAACATATACCATCATCGGCGGGGTCAACGGAACCGGCAAGAGCAGCTTGACGGGCGTTCTGAAAGCCCAAATGAATGATCTGGGCCGAATCATCGATGTGGATAAAATCACTGCCCAGAACGGCGGCAGCGCCATCCTGGGCGGCAAGATCGCGCTGGAGCGGATTCGGGAGTGTCTGGATAAGGGCTTGAGCTTCACACAGGAAACAACGCTCTCCGGGCGCAAGACAGAGCTTACAGCGCAAGAGGCCAGAGAGCGGGGATACATGGTTCGGCTCTACTATGTCGGCCTTGACAGCGCTGAGGAGTGCCTGCAACGAATCGAAAACCGGGTGGCCCACGGTGGCCACAACATCCGGGAGGAGGACGTGTTGCGCCGCTTCGCCGGGCGCTGGGAGGCCGTGGCGAAAGTGCTGCCCTATTGTGATGAGGCCCATTTCTTCGACAACTACAACGGCTTTGTTGAGGTTGCAGAGTATGTCAACGGCGAGCTGATCGTCAAGGGCAGCCAGCTCCCGCTCTGGGTGGAGGAATTGAGGGATTTCTTGGCGCACATTTAGCGCACAAGCGTGCGCCAAATCGTCAGAGGCCATCAGAAGCGACGAGAGGGGCAGCGCCGAAAATCCGCATAAAATCAGGAGTTTTCGGAGGCCATAAAAAGACGTGAAAAGGATCAGCGGCAACTCATAACCCGGAGGTCGTTGGTTCAAATCCTTCCCCCGCAACCATATCGGGTGGATGTAACGGATTTCAGTTACATCCACCTGTTTTTTGTGTGCCTTGAGGTTTGGGACTTATCATGCTATAATTTCGTTAGATAGAGATCGGAGGTGCACTATGCCTAACAATACAAATGTTAGCACCGGAAACGCCGGCGAGTACTTTGTCGCAGGAGAATTGGAACGTCATGGTTTTACTGTGGCCGTTCCTATGTCTAACGTAAAAGATTTTGACATTCTAGCTATTGACCGCTCTACATTCAAGCAGTTTGCAATACAAGTAAAAACGACAGGATACAGACAAAAGAAATGGACGCTCTCAAAGGAAAACGAGGATCTCCAAGGGGATAATATCATCTATTTCTTTGTATCTCTCAATGAGATGGATGTGCCAGAGTATCATATCGTTCCAAGCAAAATTGTTGCAGAAACCATCAAAAGAAGTCATCAGGAATGGCTGAGTACGCCAGGAAAACACGGTCAACCTCACAACGATAATACCATTCGCAGTTTCTCCGACATAAACGATGTTTACCTCAACCGATGGGACTATCTAACATAATGGTCCAGAGAAAAGGCACAAGTCAATATGTCCCTATGTAGGTCGCTGGCTTTCGCCTGCGACCGTTTTTATTGTTCCTCTTCAACCGGCTCGCAGTCCTCGTCGAACAGCTCGCGTGCGCTTTCCGTCGGCTCGCAGGCGTTTTTCGTTTCGGGTCATTCGCGCGCGGAACGCAAAAACCGCCGATGCACAAGCAACGACGGTTTTTGCGTTCCGATACTGTTTTCTCTTTATTCGCACAGGACCGTGATGATGATGGGGGACAGACCGGCCTCCTGGATGCGCGGAAGATCGACCTCCATCACCGCCTGCCCTCTGGCGACGCGCTCCCCCTCCTTGACCAGGGGGCGGAGGCCATCGCCGTTCAGGATGAAGGTATCCAGGCCCACCAGCAGCAAAACCTCCATGCCCTCGGCGGAGCGGAAGGTCAGCGCGTGGTTGGTGTCGGCAATTTCCGCGACCACGCCCTCGCAGGGGGAGAGGATGTGGCCGTTTTCCGGCATGATGCCGATACAGTTGCCGATCACACCCGAAGAGAACATCACGTCGGGGATCTGCTTCATGGGAACGGTCTCCCCTCCCACGGGAGCCGTCAGCGGAAGTCTGGCCTGGTCGTATCTGCTGCCTACCAGCAGCGCCTGGCCCGCCTTGATCTTTTGGGCTTTCTTTTTGCTCAGGCGCTTGAAGGAAGCGGAACGCAGGGCCGCGGCCTGTTCCTCCGGAAGAATCGTCTCAAAGCGCAGCTCCTCCTCCCGGTACAGGAGCTTTGTGATCAGGTAGCCTCCGATATAGCTGATGACCAGGGCGGTCAGATACAGCAGCACGCTCCGCAGCGAGCCGCCCGGGCCGGCGGTCATCACAAATGCGCCCAGCAAGCCCGAGGGGCCCCAGGTTGTGGCGGCCACCTGGGTGACCATGATGAAGGCGCCGCCGAAGCCCGCGCCCAGCCCGGCTGTGAGAAACGGCTTTCCCAGCGGCAGCGTGACGCCGTAGATCAGCGGCTCCCCCACGCCAAGAAGGCCAGCCGGCAGCGCGCCGGAGATCACGGAACAGAGATTGTTGTTCCCGACCTTCTTGGCCTTTTTCCAGAGGGCGAAGGTCGCGCCGACCTGCCCTGCCCCCGCCATGGCGAGCGCGGGATAGAGCGTGACAAAGCCCAGCTCCTGCAGCTGAACGCTGTAGAGCGCCACAAGCCCGTGGTGCATGCCCGCGGCTACCAGCGGGAGGAAAGCCGCCGCCGCAAAGTAGCCTGAGATCGCCCGAATAAAGACGTTTTCGGACAGGCAGGCTCTGCTGAAAAGCCACACGATGCCGCCGGAGGCGTAGCCGAAGAGCGGCATGATAAAGACGATATAGGGGATCACGCAGAGGAACATGGTGAGCAGCGGCGTGAACACCACATCGATGGACGCCGGCATGACCGAGCGAACGGATTTTTCCACAAAAGCGATCAGAAGCGCCCCCGCAATGACGGCCAGCACACCGCCCTTCCCGCTGCAGAGGACTGAATCCAGCGGGACCGCGCTGTTATACAGGCCCATGATGGAGGCGATCTGGTTGATGCCGTCCAGAGACGTGATCATGCCCAGCATGCCGCCCAGAATAGGCGTCCCTCCAAAGCGCTCCGTGGCGCGATAGCCTGCCCAGGCGGTCAGGAAGGTCATCATGGCGGTATTGATCAGCGTCAGGATCTGATGGATAAACGCCCAGATGTTATGCTCGGCATAATTCGGCACCGCCTGTGCGATGAGCGTCGCCACCCCGCCGCAAAGCCCCGCGGTGATAATGCCGGGGAGCAGGGGGATAAAAATGTCCCCGATCACTCTCAGCGCGTTCCGGATTGTGTACCTTTTCATGGCTCTCTCTCCTCAGGACAGGGGGCCGGACGGCCCAAAATAGCGGAAGCTCAGCATGGTGATGTCATCGAACTGCTCCGCCCCATCCACAAAGCTGTTGATGCTCTGCGTCACATTTTCAAGGATCTGCTCCGGCAGCGCGTCCGGGTCTGTGTTCAGCGCCGCCAGCATGCGCTGGGTGCCAAACAGCTCTTTTTGCTCGTTCGTCGCCTCCGGAACCCCGTCCGTGTACACAAAAAAGCTGTCCCCCGGGTTCAGCTGAAACGCATGCTGCCGAAACGGGATGTCCTTAATGGTGCCCACCGGCATGGAATGCCGGTAAACCTGCAGCTCATAGCCGCCGCCTGCTCTGCGCAGCACCGGGTGCTCGTGCCCGGCGTTCGCCGCGATCCCCTTGCCGGTGGAGATCTCGAGCACCGCGCACCACACAGTCACGAAAAAGTCCGCCTCGTTGCCCTCGCAGAGCTGGTTATTCACGCTCGCCAGGGTCTCCGCCGGGTCTTTTCCGTTCTGCAGGCCGGACTTGATCAGCACCCGGGAGACCATCATCAGCAGCGCGGCGGGCACGCCCTTTCCGGAAACGTCCGCCATGACAAAGCCCATGTGGTCGTCGTCGATCATAAAGAAATCGTAAAAGTCGCCGCCCACTTCCTTGGCCGGCGTCATACTGGCGTAGAGGCTGAACTCTTTGCGATCCGGGAAGGGCGGAAAGAGTCTGGGCAGCTGGCTGGCCTGGATCCGGCTGGCCATGTCCAGCTCCGCTCCGATCCGCTCTTTTTCCGCGGTGACTTTTTTAATCTGGTCTATGTACAGGCGGGTTCTGGCGGACTGTTTGGCAAAGCATTCCGCGAGAACCTCGATTTCGTCTCCGGTTCTGTACACCTTTTCCATCTCGAACTGTCTGTTTCGAATGCCCAAAGACGCCACGCGCCGGGTTATCGTATTCAGGGGGCGGGTGATCCGGCTTGCGACGGAGAACGCGGAGGCAAGTCCCGTTGCCACGATCAGCACCACCAGAAGGATCAGGATGTTCCGGGCGTGGAACATCTCCTCGTGAAAGGTGTCAAGGGCGTCGTTGCGAACGCTTTCGTACTGATCCTCCAGCCCGTTTTCGAGATAGATCTGCTTCTGTGTTTCATAGGTCTCCTTCACCAGCTGCTCCACTTTGTTGGACTGATAAAAAAACACCGCCGTATAGGCCGCGATCACCAGAACGATGGTGATCAGCAGCATGCTGAATATCTTCGCGCGGATACTGCCTGTGAAGAATCTTCTCAGTTTTTCCATAGCTGTCTCCCCTGGTAAGCGCTGATGCGATATGAAATCCCGATTTTACTCAATTTTATATTTTACCGAAAACGCGCCGGAAATACAAGTTCTTTTTGTTGCCCGTCCCCCTGCGCTGCTGTGCGGTGAGAGGGCAGCCGCTTTTTCCTATACCGGCAGGAAGCTTTTCACAGTGGGAAGGCCACCGCGTCCCGGTAGAGCTCCTTCAGCACCCCGAGGAAGGCCTTGAGCGACGGACGGTTATCCTCCCTGTGGGAACAGAGGACGCAGGAAAAGCTCTCCTCGCAGTCGAAGGGGATCCAGGCGAACTGCCCGCTGTGATCGTTCAGGAAGCCCGGGGCCAGGCAGATCCCCCGCCCGGCGGCCACGTTGGTCAGGGTGGTATCGTGGTCGGCGCTGTTGAAATAGGCAAGCTTCCCGGTGGCGATCAGCCGGTGCTGCACTGCCTTCAGCGCGGCAGGCGAACCGCCCCCCACCATCAGCGTTCTGCCATAGAGATCGCTCTCGGTGATCCGATTCTTCTCCGCCAGAGGATCGTCTCTCCGGGCGATCAGGTATACATGGCTCGTAAACAGCTCGTGCACCGCGATGCCGGGGATCTGCCGGGTGTGCTCCTTGAGCGAAAACAGCAGGTCCGTCTCGTTCTTGAGAAACGCGTCCATGCCGTTTTCGTACTGGAACTTCGGCGTGATCTGCACCTCGGGATAGGATTCGGCAAAGAGGCGCATGGCCTCCGGCAGAAAGCAGATCGCCTGCCTCACCATCAGGCTGACGGAGATGCTGTCCCGGTATTTTGCGCTGAAATTCTGCCCCTGCTCGATGGCGCGCTTCAAATCCTCCCGCATGCCGGAAAGAAAGCTCACGAACTGACTTCCCGCCGGCGTCAGCGAGGCGCCTCTGCCGCTGCGCTCAAAGATGGGAAAGCCCACTTCCTCCTCCAGGAGCCGGATCTGATACGAGAAGGTCGGCTGGCTCACGAACAGCTTGTCCGCCGCCCGGCTGAAGTTCAGCGTGCGCGCCAGCTCAATGCAGTAATCGATCTGTTTGGTCGTCATAGCGCTCTCCTTTTGATTTAATTATTAAATTGATTATACAGTATTTCGATTGGACTTTGCAATAGTTGAGCGATATAATGGGGACAACAAAAAACAAATTTGGAGGGTACAACAATGGCTAAAACTTTGATCGCATTCTTCTCCCGGGCGGATGAAAACTATTTCGGCGGCGCCATGCGCTATGTGAAGGTCGGCAATACGGAGATCGTCTGCAGCAAACTGCGGGAGCTGATCGACGCGGACAGTTTCAAGATCGAGATGAAAAACCCCTACTCCCCCGTCTATATGAGCTGCATCGAGGAGGCCAAGCGGGATCTCCGCGCCAAAGCACGGCCGGAGCTTCTCTCCCTGCCGGCGTCCATCGACGCATACGATACCATCATTCTGGCCTACCCCAACTACTGGGGCACGATGCCCATGGCGGTGTTCACCTTCCTGGAGGCCTTTGACTTCACCGGGAAGACCATCCTGCCGCTCTGCACCAACGAGGGCAGCGGCATGGGCGGCAGCGAGCGGGATCTCAAGCGCAGCTGCCCCGGCGCGACCGTAAAGGCGGGACTCTCCGTCACCGGCAGCAGAGCGGCGGATTGCGAAGGCAGCGTCAAGCGCTGGCTCTCCGCCAACGGTCTGCTGTGAGGAGGGCGCCATGGAATACGAAAAGGGCTACGTCTACGAGCTGATGGATCAGGGCGGCCCCACCGACAACCGGGAAGCCTATTTCAGGGAAGCGGTGGACGAGATGATGCGCTCCCGGGTGCTCTGCGCCAAGGCCAACGCCGCCATGCCGGACGATCCCGCCTATGTGGGCTACCTGGAGGAGCTGTTCGGCCGGAAGCTGGACGATGTCCGCATCCTCACGCCGTTCATCTGCGATTTCGGCAACCGGGTCAAGCTGGGCAAGGGCGTGTTTATCAACCACTCCGCCATTCTCTCCGCTTCGGGCGGGATCGAGTTCGAGGACGGCGTGATGACCGCGCCGGGGCTTCGGATCGCCACCATCAATCATGACATGAACCGGCGCCATACCGTCTACACCTACGGCAAGGTGCACATCAAAAAGAACGCCTGGCTGGGCATGAACGTCACGATCTGCCCCGGCGTCACCATCGGGGAATACGCCGTGGTGGCCGCCGGCGCCGTGGTCACAAAGGACGTGCCGGCTCACGCCGTAGTGGGCGGCGTGCCGGCCAAAGTCCTCCGCTATCTTGACCCGGCGGAGCAGAGGGAATAGGCATGGACGAGCGCGAAGCGATCCGGGAGCTGTACCGGCGATACTGGGCGTACATGATCGCAAAGGACGCGGAAGGCCTGCGCGGCCTCATGGCGGAGGATTACGTTCTCCGGCACATGACCGGCGTCCGGCAGTCCAGAGAGGCGTTCCTGCGGGGGCTGGAGAGCGGAACCTTCAACTACTATTCCGCCGAGCACGACAGCATTGAGGTCACGATCCGCGGCGACGACGCTGTCATGACCGCAAAAAGCCGCGTCCTCGCTGCGGTCTACGGCGGCGGAAAGCACAGCTGGCGGCTGCGGGGAGATTTCACGCTGCGAAAGAGCAGCGGAGTCTGGAAGCTGACCGGCTCCGAAGCCTCCACATATTAGGGCGGCCTTCCTCCAGGGATAATCGGCGCGGACAGGGCAGAAGGCCGCGCCGCAAAGCGCCGCCGAACGCCGCGGGAGCTGATCCTATGTACAAAATCAGCGGAGACCGGGGCTTATCCCCAGTCTCCGCTGACGCCGTCCGGCGCCTGGGCCCCCTTCTCCGGGATGCCCTCGGCGTCGGATCGTTCTTTTCCCCGCTCGTCCAGAATGACCGGCACGGGGGGCTCGTGTTTTTCACGTTTCTTTTTCTTCATTCCTCAGCCTCCCAGCAGGCACAGCAGCAGCCCGTAGATCACGCTGCTGCCCACGCCGAAGACGATCACCGGCCCCGCGATGACAAACATCTTGGCCGCCGTGCCGGTGACAAGCCCCTCGGTCTTGAACTCCAGCGCCGGCGCCGCCACGGAGTTGGCAAAGCCCGTGATGGGCACCAGCGTCCCCGCGCCGCCCAGCCGCGCCAGGTCGTCATACACGCCAAGCCCCGTCAGCGCCGCGCCGAGAAACACCAGGGTGATGGACGTGGCGGTGGCCGCCTCCTTCTCCGGAAGCTCCAGCGCGCCGTACAGGTTCAGCAGCAGCTGCCCCAGGCAGCAGATGGCGCCGCCCACCAGAAAGGCGCCCAGGCAGTTGCGCCCCACATGGGAGCGCGGCATGTGCTTGCCCGCGTAGCGGCGGTATTCCTCGTTGGTCATGGGTGTTCCTCCTTCGAACAGGCGCGACAGAGGCGCTTTGCTCCCGTCCCGCGCCCAGGCCTTTGCGTCTGCTTTTTCTTTGTGATTATTCTTTTCGCAAATCCGAAAAATATTCCTTGACTTTATGGGAAAGGTATATTATACTGTTCAGGCTGACAAGTGAACAAACAGTTTTCTTGAACAACACGGAGATGTCGCGTAGTTGGTCGAGCGCGCACGATTGGAAATCGTGTAAGGGTCAAAAGCTCTTCGAGAGTTCGAATCTCTCCATCTCCGCCATGAAAAGGATCCCCCACCCAACGGTGGGGGATCCTTTTCATAAGTGGTTGGAGAGATTCGAATGTGATATTGCACATGCCGGTGGCATGTGCATGAGCCAGTGCGCACACTGGCGAATTCCTCTATTTTTTCGCACAAGACCGGCTACGTTCGGCGCAGCCCCCTCCCCTGCGAAAAAATGCAGGCGAATCTCTCCATCTCCGCCCAATTGGCATGGTAATATTGATAGAAATTGCCTACCTTTTCATTTTGCCCGAAAGCCCTTGATTCCAGGGCTTTTTCGGTATCCGGCCATAAAAAAGCAGCCGCTACGGAGTCATTTCCGCAGCGGCACTTTTGCTTTTTCGGGTGTTCCCGGCACCCCTCTCCCGGACAAATCGTTCTCACAGTGGGGTATTATTCCGTGTGAGTCCTCATCCAACGGCACAATGATCACTTAATCATATTTATATATTGACAACCGTAAATGTATATATTATCATACGATCATTGTAAGGGAGGCTGTAAACATGGGATTTCGTGAAGATGTCCGAAGAGTTAAGGCACTGGCTGATGAGAATCGCCTTGCGATCATGCTGGCACTGCAGCATGGCGAAAAGTGCGGCTGCGTGCTGCTTGAGGAACTGAATATTACTCAGCCGACTCTTTCTCACCACATGAAGATTCTGTGTGATAGCGGACTTGTGGCAAGTCGCAAAGAGGGAAAATGGATGCATTATTCTCTCTCACCAGAGGGGATCGCATCATTCCGTGATATGATCTCCGGGTATGTCCGTTGCGACTGTGAACAAGAAGAAAACTCAGCTTGTTGCTGTGAATAATGAAAAATAGGCGATCCTGCAGGATTGCCTATAAAAAAGCGCAGTACATTGATACATTTGAATGTGTCGAACAAAGGAGGACTCACTGATGTGGTCTTTTATCCAAGAACAAATACTTGGCATGCAATGGCTCAACACGCTGATTGGTAAAGGGCTGAGAGCCCTCGGCCTTGATACGGCATCTCGCTGGGGAGGCAGTATCCTGTTTTTTCTTTATGATGTAATCAAAATCACCATCCTTCTCTGTATGCTGATTTTCATCATTTCGTATATCCAGAGCTTCTTCCCACCGGAGAGGAGCAAGCGCATTCTAGGCCGTTTTCACGGCATCGGTGCCAACATCATCGGGGCTTTGTTGGGGACGGTGACTCCTTTCTGCTCCTGTTCCTCCATTCCAATCTTTATGGGCTTCACGAGTGCAGGTCTTCCGCTCGGCGTGACTTTCTCATTTCTAATATCTTCTCCGATGGTTGACCTTGGAAGTCTCGTCCTGCTTATGAGTATCTTCGGTGTAAAAATCGCCGTTGCTTATGTAGTACTTGGGCTGGCCATCGCTGTGATCGGAGGCACGTTGATTGAAAAGCTACACATGGAAAAGTATGTGGAGGACTTCATCCGAAATGCAAACAGCAGTGTCGACATTGCGTCTCCAAATCTGACCGTGAAAGACCGTATGGTTTATGCAAAGGATCAAGTGGTCTCAACATTCCAGAAGGTCTTTCCTTATATTCTCGTTGGAGTCGGTGTCGGCGCTGTCATCCACAATTGGATACCAGAGGAATGGGTCCAGACCGTACTCGGTAGCCGCAATCCTTTCGGCGTCGTTCTGGCAACGCTCGTAGGTGTTCCAATGTACGCGGACATTTTCGGCACGATCCCCGTGGCCGAGGCGCTACTGGCAAAGGGCGCACTGCTGGGGACAATCCTCAGCTTTATGATGGCTGTCACTACACTGAGTTTACCTTCACTTATCATGCTTCGCAAGGCCATCAAGCCCCGGCTACTCGGCACCTTCATTGCGATCTGTATCATTGGAATTGTTCTTGTCGGATATGGCTTTAATGCCTTCCAATACATTTTTATCTAACAGGAGGAATTGATATGAATATCAAAGTACTGGGCGGCGGATGCTGCAAATGTGAGAATCTGCTGGAGGCGACTAAAGAAGCAGTAGCGCAAAAGGGCATCAACGCCGAAATTGAATACATCACCGACATGGGTAAAATCATGGAATATGGCATTATGAGCACCCCGGCGCTGATGATTGACAACAAAGTGGTTTCGATGGGGAGAGTTCTGAAAGCTAAGGACGTAGCAAAATATCTGTAATTCCACGTTGAACCCCCTTTGGAATTTGAACCCCCCTCGGCCCCGGTTGACCCCCCCCTAAAGGCAAGTGCACCCCTCTCCGGGAAATTCTATCAAAACACTCTACCTTTTCCAAAAGAAAAGTACCCCATTCGGGGTGCTTCAAGCTGTCGACAAAGTCGGATTTCTGTCATCTTGAGCGGATGCGAAGCCGAAGTCGAAAGATCTAAAGCCCTGGAGATACGAGTTTTTTTGATCCTTCGACTCGCTGGCGCTCGCTCAGGATGACATACTTTGGGGTTTGTCTACAGTCTAAAGCACCCCATTCGGGGTGCTTTTTCTTTTGGCCGATGGAGAGATTCGAATCATAATCGAAACTGCCTGTGGCAGTTTCATCGTCCAGTGCGCACACTGGACGATTCCTCTATTTTTTCGCACGAGGCCGGCTACATTCGGCGCAGCCCCCTCCCCTGCGAAAAAATGCACGCGAATCTCTCCATCTCCGCCAAGCCCGAGTTCTTTCAAATTTATATCAACATAGGCCGCAGCGCTCAAAAAGATGTCCGATCTCTTCAGGATTTCGGGCATCTTTTTTCGTGAAAGCCCTCCCCCGTTGCGGATCCGGCGCGGCTGTGCTAAGATGAGGACAGAAAAAAACGAAAGGAGTCTTGCCTATGAACACCAGAACCCTGAAACAAATCTTCAAGGACACCGACTACGTCCACCGCAGCGGCACAACCGAGGAGCTGCGGGCGGCGGAGTATCTGAAAGCGCGCTGCGAGGCGCTGGGCGTCCCCGCGCGGCTGGAGAGCTTCCCCGTGCCCATGGCGGAGATGGAGGAGGCCCACGTCTGGGCCGACGGGAAGGAGATCCCCTGCCGGGGCTTCTTCAACTGCGGCAGCGGCGAGGTGGAGGGCGAGCTCTACTACATGCCCGGGCAGGACAAGGTCTCCGTGGCCGGGGCGAAGGGCAAGATCGTCCTGCTGGACACCCAGGGCATCGGCTATTTCCTGTACCAGGATCTGGTGAAGGCCGGTGCCAAGGCCATCCTCTTCCAGTACGGCAACCTGCACTACCCCAACCGGGACATCGACGAGCGGGATCTGCGCGCCCATGTGGTGGGCGATGCAACCAAGCTCCTCTGCGCCATGCTCCACTGCGAGAGCGCCGTGGCGCTGGTGAAGAACAAGGTGCGGCGCGTGAAGATCACCATCCGCCAGCGGGAGTGGGAGGGCGAATCCCACAACGTGATCGCGGAGCTGCCCGGAGAGCGGGACGAGTGGATCACCCTCTCCGCCCATTACGACAGCACCGCCCTCTCCCACGGTTCCTATGACAACATGACCGGCTGCGTAGGCCTGCTGGGCGTGCTGGAAGCGCTGCGGGGCAAAAAGCGCAATTACGGCCTGCGCTTTGTCTTCTGCGGCAGCGAGGAGCGGGGGCTGCTGGGCTCCAAGGCCTACGTCCGCGACCACGAGGAGGAGCTGGAGAAGATCGCCCTCAACATCAACCTGGACATGATCGGCACCATCATGGGCAAGTTTATCGCCAAGGTCTCCGCCGAGGAGAAGCTGGCAAACTATCTGAGCTACATGGGCGCGGAGCTGGGCTTCCCGGTGTCCGCCTCCGTGGGGGTCTACTCCAGCGACTCCACCCCCTTTGCGGACAAGGGCGTGCCCGCCGTCTCTCTGGCGCGGCTCGCCTCCGGCAGCGTGGCGCCCATCCACTGCCGCTACGACCGGCCGGATGTGCTCTCCATGGAGCAGTTGCAGAAGGACATCGCCTTCATCGCGGAGTTCACCCGCCGCATGGCCCAGGCGGCCGTCTGCCCTGTGGCGCGGGAGATCCCCGAGAAGGTGAAGAAGGAGCTGGACGAATACCTCTTCCGCAAGCGGAAGGACGCATAAGACGTGATAGACAGCAAACCGGCGTGACCGCCTTGGTCACGCCGGTTTTGATTGCATTGCGTCACGCCCTGGCAAGCAGGCGGGCTTTTTCCTTCTTCGCCCAGGTCACGGAGGAGTCGGTCTCCTCGGTCAGACCCCATTCATTCTCCAGCAGGTCAAGGATCCTGTCGTAGGTCTTTGCGGCGTTTGAGTAGTCGCCCATGAGCTCGTAGATGTCCGCGATGCCCATCAGCGCGTCCTGGAAGCGGGGGCGTCTGGGATCCTGCTCGAAGGCTCGCTCGTAGTAGCCGATCGCTTTTTCGTAGCTCGCCTTCTTGGCATGGTACTGCGCGGCCTCGAACAGGCAAGCGTCGTCGTCCGGATGGCTCTGGATCAGCTCTTCCATGATCCGATCCGCGGTCTTTTCGTCGAAGCGGGCCAGGGCGATATGGGCCTGGTAGACCTGCTTCATGATGGGGTGCGCCTTCTCCAGCGCGCAATAGCGATCCAGCCAGCGCTCGGCCTCGTCTGCCCGATGGTCGGCCAGCAGATTGTCGATCAGGTACATGTAGGGCAGCGTGACGTCGGGATTGGCCTTTACCTGTTCACGGTAGTAGTCAATGGCCTTGCTGTGGTTGCCCATGTTCCAGTCCCAGACGGTATGGCCTTCGGTCTTGCACAGGATCCACTGGCAGTTCTTTTCGCCCGGCGCGCGGGTGATCGCCTCCTTGGCGTAGCGGGTCGCCCGCTTTGCATCGGCGTTGCTGCGGTGCCAGTAGAGATAGGCGATCAGCTCGGTGGCCCGCGCCTTGTTCTCGCCCTTCAGCTCGTTCTGCAGGAAATCCTCAAATTCCCGGAACACGTCTGCCGGGAGCTCCTCCTCCGCGTCCATGCGGTTTTCGATGCGGTTGAGGCGCTGCTCCGTGGTCAGATCGAAGAGATCGTCGATGGTGACGCCGAAGATCTCCGCCAGCAGAGGCAGAGTCGTGATGTCGGGCATCGCCACCGCGTTTTCCCACTTGGACACCGACTGAGGGCCGATCCCCAGCTTGTCCGCCAGCTGCTCCTGCGTCATGCCAGCCTTGAAGCGCAGCTGCTTGATTTTCTTTCCCAGTTCCATATGATAATCCTCCTTCAAGTTGTCTGTTTCTTGCTTGCAGACTCATTATACGAAACCGGGTCCCGGAACTCAATAACGCAGATTTCCAGCCCACTCGCCTGCTGGTTGAGTTGAAAGGGTGGCGCTGCAAAATAGGGCGCTGCCTGGTCACCGCCGTAGGGGAGGGGCTCGCCCCCTCCCGGCAGCACAGAACGCAATTTTGTAAAGAATGTTCGGTGAATTCGCAGGATATACGAATTCGCCGAACATTTTCTTGCCATTTATGCAGGCTTCCGCCGGGAGGGCACAAGGCCCTCCCCTACGATCAATCCAAGGTATCCGCTTCTTTTTCGCATTTTGCAACGTCCCGGACAGACCACGTTTTATGTCGTGTCCCGCGCCAGCTCCAGCTTGCGCAGCTCGCTGCGGCCGATGGGGATCGCGACGAGGAAAGAGAGCAGGTCTGCCAGCGCCTGCACCAGCTCGATGCCCAGCAGCGCCTCCAGCCCCAGCAGCCGGAAGAGGGCGGGCAGCAGCAGCACCAGCGGGATGAAGGCCAGACCCTGCCGTGCCAGCGCCAGGAGCGTGGCCTTGCCGGTGACGCCGATGTTCTGCAGCATCATATTGCACAGCACCACCCAGGCCGAGAGGGGGAAGGCTACCAGCTGCACCCGGAAGGTGAAGAAGGCGATCCGATGCGCCTCCTCGCTGGAGCCGGCGATCAGATTGGTCACGGGTCCGGCAAAGACAAAGCCCAGCACAGACAGCCCCAGCAGCGCCACCACCGCCACCTTCACGCAGAACCAGAAGGCCTTCAGTACCCGGTCATAGCGTTTGGCGCCGTAGTTGAAGCCACAGACCGGCTGGAAGCCCTGGCCGAAGCCGATGAGCGCCGAGTAGAGGAACATCATGATCCGGTTCACGCCGGTCATGGCGGCCTGCGCCGCCTCGATGAGCGTGTCCCCGTCCACATAGAGGCCGATGGCGTGATTGAGGCTGGCGGTGGCGATGCTGGCCACGCCCTGCCGCGCCAGGGAGGGCAGGCCCCCCTTGAAAATACCCTTGATGTAGTAGGGCGTGGGGGTGAAGTTCCGCAGACGGATCTTCACGTTATCGCTGCGGAAGAGGCCGATGAGCAGGATGAAGAAGCTCACCGTCTGGCTGATGCCGGTGGCCAGCGCCGCGCCGGCCACGCCCATCCCCGCGCCGAAGCTCATGCGGAAGCTGCCGAGGCCGATCAAATCCCCGGCCTTGAAGATCAGGATCGGATCCAGAAACAGGTTCAGCACCGCGCCGGAGGCCAGTCCCAGCATGGAGAAGAAGGCGTTGCCCTGCATCCGGAGCTGGTTATTCATGACGATGCTGCACATCATAAAGGGCGTCGCCAGCAGGATGTAGCGCATGTAATCCACCGTATAGGTGACGGTGTCGGCGGTGTTTGCGCCGAGAAGTCTGGCAAAGGGCACCCGGAACAGCAGCCCCAGCGCCATCAGCACGATCCCCAGCCCCACGGCGGAGAAGAAGCCGGTGGCTGCCATTTTGTCCGCCTCGTCAAAGTCCTTGCGGCCGAAGGCGCGGGAGATGAAGTTGCCGGAGCCGTGGCCATGGTAGAAGCCGATGGCCTGGATGATGTTCATCAGCGGCAGCACCACGCCCACCGCCGCCACCATGCTGTCCTGCTCCAGGTGGCGGACAAAGAAGGTGTCCGCCAGGTTGTAGAAGGAGGTCACCAGCATGCTGATGATGGTGGGGATCGCCAGACGGCAGATCAGCTTTTCCACCGGCTGGGTGGTCATGCGGATGCGTTTTTCCTCTTTTGCAGCGTTATTGCTCTGCAGCTGCTCACTCACGGTGTTCCCGCCCTTTCTGTTCAGTGTTCAGTGTTCAGAGTTCTGTGTTCAGAGGACGGGGGATAAGAAATCCGTCTCTCCCGTCCTCTGAAATCGGAAAACTGAACTCTGAAAACTATCTCTCCAGCTTGGTGGCCAGATCCTCCAGCGCCTCGGAAAGCGCCTCCTCAAAGGTGGGGTGGGGGCGCATGGCCAGCAGCAGCTGCCGCGGCGTCATGTGGTTGGCGATGGCCTCGCTGATCTGGGAGATCATATCCGGCGCGCCCAGGCACATGAGCTGAGCGCCTAAAATCTCCCCTGTTTCGGCATGGGCCAGCACCTTCATGAAGCTGCGGCCCGGATCCTCGATGAGGGTGCGGGCGTTGCCGCCCAGCACGCACTTGCCGGTCTTCACCGGGATGCCGGCGGCCTTGGCCTCCGCGTCGGTGAGACCCACCACGGCGATCTCCGGCCGGCAGTAGACACAGCTGGGCACGATGCGCATGTCCACACGGGTCTCTTTCCCGCAGAAAAGCTCCGCAAAGGCCTGTCCCTGGGCGGCGGCCACATGGGCAAGCTGGGTCTGAGAGGCCACGTCCCCGATGGCGTAAACGCCGGGGATGCTGGTCTCATAGCGCTCGTTCACCTTCAGGATGCGCCCGTCCAGCTCCGGCTGCAGGCCCGGGGCGAAGATGCCCTCCCAGGCGGCGCGGCGCCCCACGGCGCAGAGCACGGCTTCGCCCTCCGCATAGTCCGGCTTGCCTTTAACATTGAAGTGAACGCGGATGCCGTTTTCGGTCTGCTCCGCCCGCTCCACCAGGGCGCCGGTGCAGACCCGGACGCCCTTCTTTTTCAGCACCAGAGCCAGATTCTGCCCCAGCTCCCGATCCAGCATGGGCAGCAGCCGATCCAGTCCCTCCAGCACCGTGACCTCACACCCCAGGTCGGAGAAGAAGCAGGCAAACTCGATGCCGATAACGCCGCCGCCGATGATGACCAGGGAGCGGTAGAGGTGATCCTGTCCTTGGAGCAGCTCCTCGCTGGTGATCACACCGGGGAGATCCATCCCCGGCAGAGGCAGACGAACGGGAGCGGCGCCGGCGGCGACCAGAATGGCCTCGGCGCTCACTTCGCTCTCCTCCCCCTCCGCGCCGGTGATGCGCACCTGATGGGGGGCAAGGATCGTCGCCCGGCCCCGAAGCAGGGCGATCTTCGCGGACTTAAACATGGTCTCCACGCCCTGGGACAGGGTCTGGGCCACCCGGAGCTTATTCCGGAAGATCTCTCCCAGATCAACGCGGAGCCCCTCGGCATGGACGCCCACAGCCGCCCCCTCCGCCGCCGCGCGGTAGAGCGAGGATGAGTGCAGCAGGGTCTTGGTGGAGACGCAGCCCCGGTTCACGCAGGTGCCGCCGGGCTCCCGTGCCTCCGCCACGGCCACCTTTTTCCCCAGCTTCGCCGCCCGCAGCGCAGCGGTCTGGCCGCCGGGGCCGGCGCCGATTACCAAAAGATCATAATCGTACATGGTCATTCTTCCTCATTTACAAATTCTCCGCCAGCAGGCGGAAAAGCTCCTCCCCCGTCTCCGGCAGGGCGGCAAGCAGCCGCGCCCGCAGCGCGGGCATTTCCAGACGGCAGCCGGTGAGGGCGGCCTCGGCTTTGGGTGAGAGCGTCCAGTCCATGGCGTCGGTGTAGATCCGGGCGCCTTGGATGAGGCCGGACTCCACCCGCAGCTCCAGCCGCGCTTCGCCCCAATCAAAACGCCCTTCGCAGCAAAAATCAAAGGGCAGGCGCTGCCCGAAGTTCCAGTCCCAGCTCCGATAGCGCGCTGTCAGCGCCGCGAGCTCCTCGCCCGCAAGGGTCTCGGGCTCCAGCGGCTCCACCGGCAGGCCGTAAACCTCCCCGAAGGCCGCCGTCAGCGCCTTCTTCAGCGCGGGGATCGTGAGCGTGGGCGCAAGCTCCCGCAGATTCCCCACCCGGGCGCGGACGGAATCCACCCCCTTGGCGCGGAGCTTCGCGGGAGAAGGGGCCAGATACCTGCCCAGCTTCTCCAGATCCGCGTCCAACAGAATGGTGCCGTGGTGATAGGCGCGGCCCTCGTGGTGGTAGAAGGCGTGTCCGGAAAATTTCCGTCCCCCGGCCAGGAGATCGTTTCGGCCGGAGCGCTCCGCCGGAATGTCCAGCGCCCGGCAGGCGCGCAGCAGCACCTCCGTCTGCCTTTCCTTGTCAAAATCCTCTTCCGGCAGCAGGAAGGTGAAGTTCAGATTCCCCCGGTCATGAAACACCGCGCCGCCTCCGGAGAGGCGGCGGGCAAGACGGCCGCCCTCCTGCTCCAGCAGGGCGCAGCGGCACTCCTTCCAGGGGTTCTGGTTGCGGCCGATGACCACGGTGTTCTCGTTCTGCCAGAGGTAGAGGATGCAGCGATCCTGCGCCCGGGAGAGCAGAAGCTCTTCCCGGGCCAGATTTTCATAGGGGTCAAAGCCCGTCCCTTCGCAGAGAAGGAGGCGCGAGATCACGGCTTCTGCCAGCGCAGCACGGGCTGGCGGGCGGCGCGCACCTCGTCGGGGCGGGCGATCTGGGCCTGGTGGGGAGCCTTGTGCATAAACTCCGGATCCTTCTTGCCCAGTTCATACAGCTCGCGGAAGATCTGGGCAGCCCAGTCCAGGGTCTCCTTGCTCTCGGTCTCGGTGGGCTCCAGCATGAGCGCCTCGTGGACGATCATGGGGAAGTACATCGTGGGCGGGTGCATGCCGTAGTCGATGAGGGACTTCGCCACATCCAGCGCGCTGACGCCGGTCTCCTTCTTGTAGCCCGAGAGATCCAGCACGAACTCATGCATGCAGATCCGGTCAAAGGCGGGCTCGAAGCTGCCCTGGATCTTCCGCATGAGGTAGTTTGCGTTGAGTACCGCGTTCTTCGCCGCCTCGGGGATGCCCTCCTTGCCCAGGGTGAGCAGGTAAGTCAGCGCGCGCACCACCACAAGGAAGTTGCCCGCGAAGGCGCGAACCTGGATGTGACCCGGCTCGTCCATCAAAGCGGAGGCCGGCAGGAACTCCTTCAGGAAGCCCTTGCAGCCCACCGCGCAGGCGCCGGGGCCGCCGCCGCCGTGAGGCGTGGCAAAGGTCTTGTGCAGGTTCATGTGGATGCAGTCAAAGCCCATGTCGCCGGGGCGCACCACACCCATGACGGCGTTGAGGTTGGCGCCGTCGTAGTAGCAGAGGCCGCCGGCCTCGTGCACCAGGCGGGTGATCTCCAGGATGTTCTCGTCAAAGAGACCCACGGTATTGGGGTTCGTGAGCATGAGGCCCGCGGTGTCCTCGCCCAGGACGGCCTTCAGCGCCTCCAGGTCCACGCAGCCGTCGGGAGCGGAGGGGATGTTCACCACCTCGAAGCCGCACATGGCGGCGGTGGCGGGGTTGGTGCCGTGGGCGGAGTCGGGCACGATGATCTTGCGGCGCGCCTTGTCGCCCCGCTTGTCGTGGTACTGCTTGATGAGCAGCACGCCGGTAAATTCGCCGTGGGCGCCGGCGGCAGGCTGGAAGGTCATGCCCTCCATGCCGGTGATCTCGCAGAGATACTTCGCCGCGGTGTCCAGCACTTCCCGGCAGCCCTTGGTGTTCTCCTCCCCGGCCAGGGGGTGGACGCCCGCAAAGCCGGGCAGGGCAGCCATATCCTCGTCGATGCGGGGGTTATACTTCATGGTGCAGGAGCCCAGGGGGTAGAAGCCGCAGTTCACGCCGTGAACCCGGTGATTGAGCTCCGTGTAGTGGCGGGAGAGGTCGACCTCGCTCAGCTCCGGCAGTGCGGGCGCGGTCTCCCGGCGAAAGCTCTCCGGGAGCTCTGCCTTTTCCACATCGCACTTGGGCAGCAGGTCGCAGTGCCGGCCGGGAACGCTCTTCTCAAAAATCAGCTTCATTTCGCCAGCACCTCCTTCACGATGGCAATGGCCCTGTCAAGTTCAGCCTTGCTCTGCTTCTCGGTGGCGCACCAGAGGACGCCGCCCTCCACGGGCAGGCCGCCCAGGATGCCCTTTGCCTCCAGCGCCGCAAGCACTTCCTCCTGCTTGGGCAGGCGGGTGACGAACTCATGGAAGAAGGGCCCGCCGTACACGAGCTCCACACCCTCCAGGGCGGTGAGACCGTGCATCAGATAGTGGGCCTTGGCCATGCACTGCTCAGCGGCCTCTTTGAGGCCGGCGGGGCCCATGACGGCCAGGTACACGGAGGCGGTCAGAGCGCAAAGCGCCTCGTTGGAGCAGATGTTGCTGCTGGCCTTCTCCCGGCGGATGTGCTGCTCCCGCGCCTGCAGGGAGAGGACGTAGGCCCGCTCGCCCTTGGCGTCCACCGTCTCGCCCACGATGCGGCCGGGAAGCTTGCGCATGTGCTTACTCGTGGTGGCCATATAGCCCAGGTAGGGGCCGCCGAAGCCCAGGGGCAGGCCGAGAGGCTGTCCCTCGCCCACAGCCACGTCGGCGCCGCAGTCCCGGGGCGTTTTCAGCACGCCCAGGGAGATGGGGTTGCAGCCCATGACATACATCGCGCCGGCGGCGTGAACCAGCTCGCCCAGGGCGTCGCAGTCCTCCAGCTGGCCGAAGAAGTTGGGCTGCTGGACGTAGAAGGAGGCCACCTCGGGGGTCAGCATCTCCTTCAGCGCGTCCGGGTCGGTCTTGCCGTCCTTCACGGGCACCATGCGCAGCTCGTCGCCGGTGCCGTAGCAGTAGGTGCGGACGGTGTTGATGGTATCGGGGTGGGCGGCGCCGGAGATGAGGGTCACCCGGCGCTTGCGGTCCCGGCACATGGCGGCGGCCTCGGCGGCAGCGGTGGCGCCGTCGTAGACGGAGGCGTTGGACACCTCCATGCCGGTGAGCTCGCAGATCATGGTCTGGTACTCAAAAATGGACTGGAGCACGCCCTGGCTCATTTCGGCCTGGTAGGGCGTATAGGCGGTGAGGAACTCCTCCTTGGCGGGGATGGACTTCACCAGGGCGGGGATGTAATGGTCATAGGCACCGGCGCCCCGCAGGATGGTCGCAAACTGCGTGTTCTTCGCCGCCATGGCGGAGACGGTGCGGCTGACCTCCAGCTCGCTCATCCCGGAGGGCAGGTTCAGCTCCCGATCCAGCAGCATCTCCTCCGGCACGTCCCGGTAGAGCTCCCGGTAGTCCTCAACTCCCACGGCCCGCAGCATTTCCTGCCGCTGGGCCGGGGTGGAAGGTACGTAACTCATGTTTCCTCCTCCGATGTGAACTCAGTGGGTGCACTCGGCTTCGTACTGTTCGGCTGTCAGCAGTTCCTCGGTGTCGGTAACGTTCTCCACCTTGATGATCCAGGTGCCGTAGGGATCCTCGTTCAGCTTCTCGGGGGCGTCCAGCAGCTCCTCGTTCACGGCGCAGACGGTGCCGGTGACGGGGCAGACCAGGTCGCTGACGGCCTTGACGGATTCCACATCGCCGAAGGGCTCGCCGGCGGTGGCGTCGTCGCCCACCTCGGGGAGGTTGACGAAGACCACGTCGCCCAGCTCGCTCTGGGCAAAGTCAGAGATGCCGATGACGGCCACGCCGTCCTCCATGCGGAGCCATTCGTGATCGCGGGAATACTGCAGTTCTGCGGGATAGTTCATGATGATACCTCCTGATAAAGTGAATAGTGAAAAATGAATAATGAATAATTGTGGTATCGCCTGCGGCGATGGATTGAAAAAAGAGAGGGGAAACGTGGGTCTTCGCCAATTCCGAATTCCGAATTTCTCAGAATCCGATCTTTCCGGCAAAGCCCTCCAGGGCGTCCTCGAAGTCCTTGTCGTCGAAGCAGTAATGCATCTGGGTGTAGCCGGCGCGCAGGCGGCTCACGTCTTCGGACACGTCCTTATTGCGCAGGATGCAGTCGGCCATCAGCTGGGCCAGGGCGTCAAATTCCTTCTCGCCGAAGCCGAAGCGGGTCATCTCGCTGACGCCCATGCGCAATGCGCCGGAGGCGGTGAAGCCCTCCTCGTCGGGGGTGGCCTGGTAGTTCACGATAATGTTGTTGCGCTCCAGGCGATTCGCGATCTCGGCGCCCTCGCCGTAGCCCACGGAGGCCAGCACCTGGTGGGTCTCGGTGTAGTCGTTGGCGGGATCGCCGCAGACCTTGAGCCCGGCGGCCTTCAGGGACTTGGCAAAGCTCTTGGCGTTGCGGATGATGGCGGACTGGTAGGCGTCCTTGAAGGCGTTCATCTCATAGGCCGCCATCAGCAGGCCAAGCTGAGTGCCCAGGTGGTGGTTGGAGACGCTGCCGGGGAAGGCGCGGGTCTCAATGGTCTCCCAGAGGCCGTACTTCAGCTCGTCTTCCTTATAATTCACCGCCACGATGCCGCGCTGGGGGCCAAAGAAGGTCTTGTGGGTGGAGCCGGTGACGATCTCGGCGCCCTCCTCAAAGGGATTCTGGAAGTAGTCGCCGGCGATGCCCAGGACGTGGGCCATGTCGTACATGATGGTGGTGGGGATCTTCTGCTCGTCCACGTACTTCCGGATCTCCGCCACGGGCTCCTTGTGGATCACCATGCTCTTGCCGAAGATGATGAGCTCGGGCCGATACTGGTCGATGACCTTCTTGGTCTCCTCCACGTCGATCTTGAAGATGTTGTCCTTGCAGACGGGGAAGTTCACCACGGCGCTGCGCTCGGTGACCGGGTCGATGGCGATGTAGTCATGCAGGGCGCCCATGGGCTGGGCGGAGAGGTGGCCGCCCTTGATGATGTGGTTATTCAGCACGTAGCCCAGGCGCTGGGGCGTGTGCTTGCGGTCCAGGCGGTTCTTCCAGTCCATGAGGGCGGAGAAGGTGCAGGTGTTGGCCATCTGGCCGCTGGTGACGCGGGTCTCCACCTCGGTGCAGCCAAAGTACTTGCGCAGCTCTGCCACGGCCATCTGCTCCACCTCGTCGATAAAGCCGGTGCCCTGGTAGTAGAAGATGTCCTTGTCGTAGAAGGACTTGATCTTCTTGTGCTCGGCGTAGCGGCAGCTGGGGTCGGAGGCGGAGAGCATCTGCACGGCGCGGCTGGGGGTGTTCTCCGAGGGGATCAGGTTCACGCAGCGTTTCTGACGCCACAGGTGGTTCTCCTCAGCGCGCTTTAAGAGGTTCAGGGCCTTGGTGGGCAGGGCGTCGCCGGAATCGGCCAGCTTGGAGATCTCCACGCCGTAGAGGATGGGGCGGGCAAAGGGCGGCGCCATGTTGTCCAGGTGCTTCTCGGGGATCACGGCCTTGACCTTCTTGCCGCGGATGTCCACATAGACGATGTCGTCCTCCAGCACGTCGGAGGCGATATAGCAAGTACCGATGGCGCGCTTTTCCACGGTGTCGGTGATGACGGTCTCCAGGCCTTCGCCCTCGGCCTTGTAGTATGGCACCATGGTGCCGCTGGTGACCCAGCCGATCTGCTCTTCGCCCCGGTAGACGGGCATGCCCGCGCGCATGACACCCCGCTCCAGCAGGGTGATGGGTCGGATGGTCTTAGGCAGGTCTTCGCAGTCGGAAAAGTCCCGGTTCTGGATGCGCTTAAACGCCTCGTACTGCTTCTCCAGCGCCTTGCGGCCGATGTAGTCGCCCTTCCTCTCGGAGAAGCTGACGGCGAACTTGGCCAGAGGCACGGCGTAGATGGGCATGGGCTTGCCCTCGGCGTCCAGACCCATTTCATGGCCGTAGAGGGGCATGCCGGCCTCGAGACGCAGGGTGTCCCGCGCGCCGAGACCCGCCGGGCGGGCGCCCAGCTCACAGAGGCGGTTCCAGAGCCAGGCCGCGTCCTCGGATCGAACATAGACCTCATAGCCCAGAGGCTCGCCGGTGTAGCCGGTCTTGGCCACCCGGGCGAAGTGCCCCTCCAGCATCAGGCTGTTGAGGGCGTTCTTCATGGGCTCGGTGACGGCCTCGCCGCCGGAGAGGATGGTCATGAGCTCCTTGCTCTTGGGGCCCTGGACGGCGATGGAGGCCCAGTCGGCGGTGATGTCGGTGACGGTGACGTCATAGTTTTTCGCGATGGGCAGCAGGTGCTGAAGATCCTTCTCGGTGTTGGCGGCGTTCACCACCAGCAGCAGCCGCTCGTCCTCGAAGCGGTAGAGATAGGCGTCGTCGATGGCGGAGCCGTCCTCGTCGGGGATGATGCAGTACTGCGCCTTGTAGAGATCCAGACCCCCCACGTTGCTGGAGAGCACATGCTGCAGAAATTCCACCCGCTCCGGGCCCTCCACCAGGAGCCGGCCCATGTGGGAAACATCAAAGAGGGAGCAGAAATGCCGGGTATAGAGGTGCTCGGCCACGATGCCGCTGGGATACTGGACGGGCATGTCCCATCCGCCGAAGTCCACCATGGTGGCGCCCGCCGCCAGGTGGGTTTCATAGAGTTGGGTGCGTTTCAGTTCGCTCATGTCTTGCCTCCGTACAATCAGTTTTGAGTTTTCAGTTTTGCGTTTTGAGAAGAGAGTGCTGCGAACTTGCCTCCCCCCTCGGGGGAATTGCGGCTTCGCGCTGCCAGTGGCAGGATTCCGGTTACGCGCTGCCGGTGGCAGATGAAGCGTGACCGGAATCTCCGCAGCCGCGCCGTTGGCGGGCCGTCGTGAAACAGGCCCGGGAACGGCAAATGCGGCAAGGCGTTCAGAAGCGAAGCCGCAATTTCCGCAGCGGTCGAAAAACGCAAGCAAACGAATGTGCGCAGCGTTTTTCGGGCACCGCAAGGCGGAGGTGTCATCCGGCGTCTCACGCAAGTCGGAGGACGGAAGGGGGTGTTGAGAGTTCGCATCCTACATTTCCTCGTTTTTGCGCGTAAAAATAGACAGAAAGACGCCGTTCGTCTTTCTGCCTCCGTCTAAACCTGAGAGATTCCCGCCCGCATCCGGGCGGTTGCCCCTTTGGTGTGCTCTTTCGGATGGAAATTGCTTGTGATCGCACTCTCCGAAGTCCCGTCCTGATCCGATCCTTTTGCCTGAGAGTTTTCGCGTTCCCCTTCGGCGCCGCACAGGCGGTCTCTCTCGGGTCATTCATCCGGGCGTGATTCCGTTTTCCGGGCGAGCCGGGAAGCCCCTCGGCTGCGCAGCCTTAGTGTAGCCTTTCCGGCTTTTGCTGTCAAGTTTTTTTTCGTCGGCCGCCCTCGGTAACATCCCGTTATTTCCCAAACAGCTCTTGCCAATTTCCGCGGTTTCGGGTACAATTCAACTGGAAGCTTATACCCTGAGCTCTACTCTGAAATTGACTGCGAGGGATGCGACGCCATGAAAGTTGTACTGCAGAATCTGACCAAGGTTTTCCCCAATCACAACAAAAAGATGCCCGATGTGACCGCCGTCAACAACTTCACCTTTGAGATCCCCGATGGGCAGCTGATCGGCCTGCTGGGCCCCTCCGGCTGCGGCAAGAGCACCGCGCTGAATCTGATCTGCGGTCTGGAAAAGCCCACCAGCGGCAAGATCTTCTTCGGTGACGAGGACGTGACCGACCTGCCGCCGGAGCACCGCGGCGTCGGCCTGGTGTTTCAGAACTACGCCCTTTACCCGCACATGACCGTGCGGCAGAACATCCTCTTCCCCCTGCAGAACTTCAAGGGGAAGGACAAGCTGCCCAAGGAGGAGATGGAAAAGCGGGTGGAGGAGGCAGCAAGGCTTGTGCAGATCGAGCAGCTGATGGATCGCAAGCCCAGCCAGATGTCCGGCGGCCAGCAGCAGCGGGTGGCCATCGCCCGCGCCCTGGTAAAAATGCCCCGGGTGCTGCTGCTGGACGAGCCCCTTTCCAACCTGGACGCCCGGCTCCGCCTGCAGACCCGGGAGGAGATCCGCCGCATCCAGCGCAGCACCGGCATCACCACCATCTTCGTCACCCATGACCAGGAGGAGGCCATGAGCATCTCTGATCTGATCGTGGTGATGAAGGAGGGCGTAATCCAGCAGATCGACCGGCCTCAGAAGGTCTACGACGATCCGGCCAACCTCTTCGTCGCCAAATTCCTGGGCACCCCGCCCATCAACGTCTTTGAAGGCCGGGTGGAAAAGGGCGCCCTCTATCTGGGCGAGGATCGTATCCTTTCGGTTTCCGGCGTTGCGGATCAGCCGGTCTGGGTGGGCCTGCGGCCGGAGGGCTTTGTGCCCAGGGAGGACGGCGCCCTGCGCTGCAGCCTCAAGGCCGTGGAGGTCATGGGCCGGGACACCAGCGTGGTGCTGGGGCACCCCGCCGCCGTCAGCGACCCGCTGCGCGCCATCATCAGCAGCGATCATACCGTCGCCCCCGGCACGAAGGAGCTGCGCTTTGACCTGAAGCCCAACAAGGTCTTCCTCTTCCACAAGGAGACGGAGCTGCGCATCCCCTTCTCCGCGGAATAAGAGGGACGTGCCATGGACAGACAAAACCGAAAGGCCTGGCTCTATCTGCTGCCGGCCATTCTCTTCCTGGGCGTGTTCATGATCTACCCCCTGGTGGACGTGCTGGTCTACTCGGTGGAGGAGAACTTCCGCTCCGCCTCCCAGACCTACACCGGCGTGGGATTGGAGAACTTCTCCGTCGTTCTGCGCAACCCGGACTTCCTGCAGGCGGTGAAGAACACCTTCATCCTGGTCATCATCACGGTGCCGGTGTCCACGGGTATCGCCCTGCTCATTTCCCTGGGGCTCAGCTCCATCAAGTCCCTGCGCAAGCTCTACCAGACCGTGTACTTCCTGCCCTACGTGACCAACACTCTGGCTGTCGGCCTTGTGTTCATGCTGATCTTCCAGTATGACCCGGACGGCAGCGCCGGTCTCTTCAACGTGCTGCTGCAGGCGCTGGGGATGCAGCCGGTGGACTTTATCCAGGGTCCTTACTGGGCGAAGATTACCGTGACCTGTCTCTATACGGTCTGGGTGGTCATGCCCTTCAAGATCCTGATCCTGACATCCGCCCTGGCCTCGGTGCCCCAGAGCTACTACAACGCCGCCAAGATCGACGGCACCTCCAAGTGGCGCACCTTCACCCGCATCACCCTGCCCACCATCTCCCCCATGATCTTCTATCTCATCATCACCGGCTTCATCGGCGCCTTCAAGGCCTACAGCGACGAGGTCGCCCTCTTCGGCGTGAATCTGAACGAGGCGGGGATGAACACCATGGTGGGCTTTATCTACGACAAGCTCTACTCCGAGGGCGGCGGCTATCCCTCCTATGCCTCGGCCGCGGCTCTGATCCTCTTTGCCATCGTGCTGACCATCACCGTCATCAACCTCATGGTCAGCCGCAAGACCGTGAAATCCTGAGGAGGTGTGCGCTGTGGAAAAGAACAAACTGCAAAACGGCCTGCGCCGCCGCGGGCGGATCGGCAAGATCCTGGTCTACGTGCTGCTCACCGTCTGGGCGCTGATCGTCCTCTTCCCCTTCTACTGGATGATCCTGAGCTCGGTGAAAAACACCAATGTCTACGACACCGAGCAGATGCTGGGGACGCCCAGCTACTTCACGCTGAACCCCACATTTGAAAATTACGCAAAGGCCTTCTCTGACGAGAGCACCCCCCTGGGCAGCTACATGCTGAACACCCTGATCTTCACGGTGCTGACCACGGGGCTCATGATGGTCATCATCATCCCGGCAGCCTATGCCTTCGCCCGGATGAACTTCCGGGGCAAGAACGCGCTGTTTGGCCTGTTTCTGTCTTTGATGATGATCCCCTCGGAGCTGGTGATCATCACAAACTTCGTCACCGTCAAGACCCTGGGGCTCACCGACGGCGCCACAGGCTCCACGCTGCGGCTCTTCCTGGGTCTCATCCTGCCCTCGGCCACCTCGGTGTTCTACATCTATCTGCTGAAGGAAAACTTTGAGCAGGTGCCGGAGGAGCTCTACAAGGCGGCCAAGGTGGACGGCACCTCGGATCTTAAATACCTGCTGAAGGTGATGCTGCCCATCTCCCGCCCCACCATCGTGACCATCCTGATCCTGAAGATCATCGAGTGCTGGAACGCCTACGTCTGGCCCCGGCTCATCACCGAGCAGGAGAAAAACTTCCTGATCTCCAGCGGCATCCAGGCTATCCGCGAGCAGAGCGCCCGCTCCAACGTCCCCGGCATGATGGCCGCGGTGGTGGTGGTGTCCCTGCCGCTGATCGTGCTGTTTCTGATCTTCCGGGACAAGATCATGGCCGGCGTTTCGAGAGGAGGCACCAAGGGATGAAAAAGTTTGTCTCTTCTGTTTTGCTGCTCTCCCTGCTGCTGAGCTGCCTGCTGCTCTCCGGCTGCCACGGCGAGCTGGTGGAAGCCGACACGGCGGCGCGCCCGGAATACGAGAGCGCTTTCACCATGCCGGAGCGCTTTGACGAGAGCAGAAAAATCACCATCACCTTCTGGGCCAAGAACGACAGCAACAAGACCCAGGTGGAGATCTACCGCCAGGCCGAGGCGGATTTCGAGAAGCTCTACCCCAATGTGGACGTGAACATCCGCTTCTACACCGACTACGGCAGCATATACAACGACGTCATCACCAACATCCCCACCAAGACCACTCCCAACGTCTGCATCACCTACCCGGATCACATCGCCACCTACATGACCGGCAAAAACGTGGTGCTGCCCCTGGAGGAGCTGGCCGCCGACCCCAACTACGGGCTGGGCGGGGCCGCGCTGAAGTTCGACTCCCCCGCCCGGGAGGAGATCGTGCCTCAGTTCTATGACGAGTGCCATATCGGCGGTGTGCTCTACGCCCTGCCCTTCATGCGCTCCACCGAGGCCTGCTATGTGAACAAGACCTTCGTGGAAAAGCTGGGCTATGAGCTGCCGGACATTCTGACCTGGGACTTCGTGTGGGAGGTCTCCGAGGCCGCCATTGCCAAGGACAGCGACGGGAAAACCTTCCTCATCAACGGTCAGCAGAAGATGATCCCCTTCATCTATAAGTCCACGGACAATATGATGATCCAGATGCTGCGCCAGAAGGGCGCGGGCTTCACCACCGAGGCGGGCGAGGTGCTGCTCTTCAACCAGGACACCCGCGAGATCCTGCTGGAGATCGCCGTCCACGCCCGCAGCCGCGCCTTCTCCACCTTCTCCATCTCCAGCTACCCCGGCAACTGGCTGAACGCCGGCCAGTGCATCTTCGCCGTGGACTCCACCGCCGGCGCCACCTGGATGGGCACCGACGCTCCCCTGCTGGACATCCCCGAGGAGCAGCTGGTGGATTTTGAGATGGTGGTGCTCCCTGTTCCCCAGTTCGACCCGGAGCATCCCCAGATGATCTCCCAGGGGCCCTCCGTGTGCGTGTTCTACAAGGACGATCCCCAGGAGGTGCTGGCCTCCTGGCTCTTCGCCCAGTTTTTGCTCACCAACTCCGTCCAGATCGCCTATTCCGAGACCGAGGGCTACGTCCCCGTCACCCTGAAAGCGCAGCAGGATCCGGCCTATCAGGATTATCTGTCCCGCGCCGGGGAGAATAACGATCTCTACTATCCCGTGAAGATCCAGGCCGCCCAGCTGCTGATGGCAAACACCGAGAACACCTTCACCACCCCGGTCTTCAACGGCTCCACCGCCGTGCGCAACGCCGCGGGCATCCTGATCGAGAACGTCTGCAAGTCCGAGCGGCGCAGGCAGCCGGTGGACGACGCTTTCCTGGATCAGCTGCGCACCGAGGTCTGCTCCCGCTATGAGCTGGAGCCCGCCGCCCCCGGCTGGACGGCCGGCAGCGGCGAAACAGGCGGCGTAGCCGGGGACGCACAGGGTCCGCTGCCCGGCACCGCCCGGGCGCTGCTGATCACGCTGGCGGTCGTGTGGGTGCTGATTGGTCTTGCTTCCGGTTACAGCGCGTTAAAAAGAAAACGGGAAAAGAAGAAAAGTTAACTTGATTTCCCGATAGAATCCGATATAATATAGGTGCTCCCGGAGGGTTCGGCCTCTGGGGGACAACATCTGAATCAAGGAGAACAAAAAATGAAAAAGATCATTGCTCTGCTTCTGGCGCTTGTGATGGTTTTTGCGCTCTGCGCCTGCGGCGGGACCAAGACCGAGGAGCAGCCCCAGACCGAGGAGCCCGAAACCGAAGAGGTCGTCGTGGAAGAGCCCACCACTGAGGAGCCCGCCACCGAGGAGCCCGCTACTGAAGAGCCCGCCACCGAGGAGCCCGCTGCCGAGGGTGTCATGACCTATGCTGAGTTCGACGCTGCCGAGATGGACACCGAGGTCACCGTTGAGACTTATGTGCAGGCTCACCAGTCCTGGTGGGACGGCAAGGTCACCGTTTACACCCAGACTCCCGACGGCGCCTACTTCCTCTACAACATGGCCTGCTCTGAGGAAGACGCTGCCAAGCTCGTTCCCGGCCAGAAGATCCGCGTCACCGGCTTCAAGGCTGAATGGGCCGGCGAGGTAGAAATCACCGACGCCACCTTCGAGTTCGTGGACGGCGACACCTGGATCGCGGAGCCCGTGGACATCACCGCGGATTGGGGCACTGTCGACATGATCGCCCATCAGAACCAGCTGGTGAGCTTCAAGGGCGTCACCGTGGAAGCCTACGATGAGTCCGGCGCTGCTTTCGTCTACAAAAATGCCGAGGAGAAGACCGATGACCTGTACTTCAAAGTCACCATCGGCGACACCACCTATGAGTTCTGCGTGGAGTACTACCTCTGCGGCAGCGACACCGACGTCTACAAGGCCGTGGAGAATCTGCAGGTTGGCGACGTGATCGACCTGGAGGGCTTCCTGTACTGGTACGAGGGACCCAACCTCCATACCACCGCCGTCATCGTCAAGTAAGAAACTGCAAAACAACGGTCTCCCTGCGTTTTTCGCAGGGAGATCATTTTTGAAAGGAGTAAAAACATGGGTCTTTTGAAAACGCTCGGCATCTCCACCGGCAAGGAGAAAAAACTGAAGGAAACCGGCATCGCGCTCAACGGCGTGATCAAGGACGTTGCGGTGAACAACTCCGTCTCCTTCAACGGCCGCAACCCCCGGAAGCTGGTCTGCGAGGCGATCCTGCCCTCCGGCGAGGCGCGCTATTTTGAGAGCGGCAACGTCTCCGCCTACATTCAGCCCGATGTGATCGGCCGGGGCATCACGATCTACGTGGATCCCAACGACAGCAAGAAGTACTACGTAGACGCCGAAGCCTACAAATAATCCTGTATTCCAAAACGGCCGCGCCGATCCCGGTGCGGCCGTGTTTTTGCCTTCCGCCCGGTTTTTCTTGCACAAGCGCTCACTTGGTGCTATACTGGATAAAACAAAGGCGGGAGGGATACGCAATGGCAAAAAAGACAAAGGTTCCCAAAAAGGTCTATCTCTGGAAGGATCGGAAGCGCAATTTTCTGGGTCTGCCCTGGACCTTTACCGTATACAAGCTGGATCAGGACCGACTCTACATCAACACCGGCATTTTCAACACCACCGAGGACGAGGTGCGCCTCTATCGGATCACGGACGTCACCTTGAAGCGCAGCTTCTGGCAGCGGATCATCCGCACAGGCACCATCCACTGTGACAGTGCGGACGCCACCATGAACAACTTTGACATCAAAAACGTCAAGCACGCCAAGGAGGTCAAGGACATGATCTCCAAGCTGGTGGACGAGAGCAGACTGCGCAACCGGGTCTACACCAGCGAGAACGTCACGCCCGGCCCCCACGAGCACGACCAGGAGGGCGAGCCCGTTCCGCCCCCGGAGGTCGACATGACCGATGAAAACGGCAACCACATCCCCGATGTGTACGAGCGCTGAAAACCGCATAAAACCGCCGCCGGCTCTCAACAGAGCCGGCGGCGATTTTGTTTATCTGGCTTTACCGGGCTTTGGCTGTATCCTTGGCCTGGTTTTTCAGTCTTGCGTCCTTGGGCAGGCCGAACCCGGGCACAAAGCGATCCCAGCCGGTGAAGGTCAGCAGCAGGGCGCTGCCTACGATGAGCCAGCCGAGGTAGTTCCTGCTGAGAATATCCGCAGGATTGAACTGCCGGAGGGGATATACCGCGCTGGCGATCCCGGCGAAGAAGACCGGGAAGCAGTGCCAGGGAATGAGCTGGGACCCGTAAATGCCCATGGAGGAGGTAAAGGTCGCAAGCCGAAGGCGGAGCTTATAGGCGTCCTCCTCGCTGTCCGTTTCCACATTTTTCTCCACGATATCCCGCACGATGGGGCTCATGGTAGCCACCTGGGCCGCCTCGTCCGCTAGGGCCATGTTGCCCGCCAGACACAGCACGCCGCACCAGCCCATGAGCTGATGGACGTTGCGGGAGATTTTGACCACCAGGCGGGACAGGGGCGCAAAGGCGTTCATGGCGTTCATGATGCCGCCGAAGGCCGAGACCCACATCATCATCACGATGACCCACTCGCCCGCGCCGGAGAAGCCGCCGATCAACAGCTCATTGAGCCAGCTGATCGGGTCCGCCGTACCGGCGATCATGCCCAGCAGCAGGGAGGAGAGCATACCGGCGCCCAAGCACAGCAGGGTATGTAGTCCGGCAAAGCTCATCACGATCACAACCAGCATCGGAATGACCATGTAAAACGGCACGCCGTTTTTCACCTGCTCCAGCAGCAGCAGCGCCGAGGGCCGCTCCTCCGCCAGGGCCTGATAGGACTCCTCCGGAATGCTGCTCAGCGCCTCCTGAACGTCACCCTGGACGTTGGGAAGATGGGCGCCGGCAAAATAGAAGATCACCAGAGCGATGCCGAGGCAGCCGAAGCACCAGGCCATCTGGTGCTTGATGCGGTCGATGATCTTGACATCCTGCATACCGCAGCTGAGCACCGTCACATCCGAGATCATGCCGATGTTGTCGCCAAAGCAGGAGCCGCCCGCGATGGCGCAGAGTGTCAGCAGCGTGTCGCCGCCCGCCAGGTGGTTGAGCCAGAGGAAGATCGGCGCGCAGGCGGCAAAGGTGCCCCAACTCGACCCGGTGGCGATGGAGAGCACGCAGGTCACCAGCATGGACACGATGGCCACCGTCCGCGCGGTGACGCCCAGCTTCAGCGCCAGCAGGATCAGCGACGCGCCCACGCCCGTGGCCATAAAGCATTCGGCCACGCCGTAGGCAAACATCAGGATGAAGAAGATCAGCGCAATATTCCGGGTAGCCTTCAGGCCATGCTCAAAAGCTTTCTCAAACTTTTTCTCCCGGTACAGAAGCATGTACACCGCCAGCGCCGTAAAGGTGGCGACGGGAGCCGCAATCAGAAGATCCAGCTGAAAAACGATCACCAAAAGGGCAAAAACAAGCAGCGGCAGGAATTTTACCGCCGCAATCCATCCATTGTCTCTTTTCTGATTTTCCACTGGCACGTCCTCTTTATTCTCATATTTGGTACTATTGTATATTTTACCTTATTTTCCCGTCAAAAGCAAGGCGCTATTGGAAAGATATTCACAAATTTTGCCCAATCCTCCGCCGTATGCGACAGAGCATCAGTCTGGCCCCGCCATGCTCCGGTTCCAGGGTCAGAGGGGCGGAGGGCGTCAGCAGCAGCGTCTCCCCCGCCTGCAGCGTCTCTCTTCCCCCCGGGTCGGTAACGGTGCAGCCGCCCTCTGCGCAGAAGAGCAGCAGGGTCTCCGTCCCCGGATCGGGTGCGACAACATAGCGCCCGTCCAGGCGCAGCGCCTCCATCTCCCCTTCCGCCGCATCCCGGCGGAGCATCAGGTTAAAATCCCGGCAGCGGCCCACGGAGTGGGTGTCGTCGGCGCCGTCAAAAGCATGCACTTCATAGGGACGCAGCCGCAGCGGCGCGCCGCCGTTGTGGCGCAGGGTGATCTCCCCCTCCAGGGTGGCGATCTGCCGGAGATAGTCCGGCAGCGGGGTGAAGTCCGACTCCTCCAGCTCCACCGTGGCGGAGCTGACGCGCCAGAGGAAATCCCGCTCCGCGTACCGCGCCCCCTCCGGGGCGATGGCGATCTGGGTGGTCGTCCCGCCGCTCCAGGCGCTGACCGTATAATCCGCCGGCCTTAGCTTTCTGAAAACTCCCATCCGTCCAGCCCCCGCAGGCTCCGAACCGGGATAAACGCTTTTACCCTTCATTCTTCACGCCTCCTGCATGTTCCTTTCCATAAGGATACCATAAAAGCACCACCGCCGCAAGGCCTCACGCTGTCGACAAGGTGCCGTCGGCTGTGGTATAATAACGATAAAAATGTCGTTATTATAGGATTTGAAGTCGTTTCCCTCGCCGCTTACGCGGCAACCGGAAAACATGACAAATGAACCCATAAGACCTGCTGCCTTATGGGTTCATGGGGACGCAGCAAAGGAAGGAGGCGCCGAATATGCATCAGATCATTCTTCATGTGGATATGGACGCCTTCTTTGCCGCCGTGGAGATCCGGGACGATCCCTCCCTGCGGGGAAAGCCCCTGATCATCGGCTCCCTCCCCCACGAGCGGGGCGTTGTGGCGACCTGCAGCTACGAGGCGCGCAAATACGGCGTCCACTCCGCCATGAACATCAAGGAGGCCTTTCGACTCTGCCCCAAGGGGATCTACATGCACCCGCACATGGAGAAATACAAGGCCGTGTCCCGGCAGCTCCATGAGATCTGGAAGCAATACGCCGGCGCCCTGGAGGCCATCGCCTTTGACGAGGCCTATCTGGACGTGACCGAGCGGGCCGGGGATTTCGCCGGAGCAAGAGCCATCGGCCTGGAGATCAAGCAGCGCATCCGGGACGAGCTGGGGCTGAGCTGCTCCGTGGGCGTGGCCTACTCCAAAACCGCCGCCAAAACCGCCAGCGAGGAGAAAAAGCCCAACGGCTTCTTTGAGATTCCGAGTCCGGAGGACTTCGTCAAGCTGATCCTCGACCGGGACGTGCGCGCTCTCTACACCGTCGGGGAGCGGACGGCGCAGAAGCTCTACGCAAACGGCATCCGCACCGTGCGGGACATCCGCGAGCATCAGGAGGAGGTCGTCCGCCTGCTGGGAAAGCAGGGGCGCTGGATCACGCGGCTCGCCTTCGGCATCGACGAGCGAAAGGTGACCCCCTATCGCCCGGAGGACGCCAAATCCATCGGGCGGGAGGTCACCTTTCAGAAAGATGTGGGGAATTTTGAGCTGCTGCGGGACATTCTTCTGCTGCTGGCGCTCTGCGTGGATCGCAGAGCCAAGCGTGTCGGCCTCCACGGGAAGGGCGTCACCCTGAAGCTCACCTATTATAATATGAAACAGATCTCACGCTCCCAGGGCGTATTCACCACCGACTCCCCCCTGGCGGTCTATCGGAAGGCCGCGCAGATGCTGGAGCAGGTGGAGCGGCAGCCCGTCCGCCTGATCGGGCTCGGCGTCTACAATCTCTCCCGGGAGGCCCAGCGGCAGATCAGCCTGGACGATCTGCTGGAGGATGCCGCCCGGCGGGAGGAGGCGGAGCTTCAGGAGCTGCTGGCGGATCTGGGGACGCGCTACGGCCTGGACTTTGCCGGGCATCTGGAGCAGATCTACCAGGCGGACACGCTGCACAAGACCGTGGAGTATATGCGCAAGCACAGCTGAGCTGCGTAGGCCTTCCCCCCTCGTAGGGGCGGCTATCCGCCGTCCGCCGGATTTTCCGTGTCTCGAAACCGGCTCCTCTGTCCCGCCCCCTCCGTGTCATTGCGAGGAGCGAAGCGACGTGGCAATCCGTCTCCCCGTCTTGTCCCGCTCTCGGCGGGACGCACGCTGGTTGGGATTCGCTTGCCTTCCCCCAGCGGGGGAAGGTGCCGAGCGAAGTGAGGCGGATGAGGGAGAGGCTATGTTTCTCTGCTGCCCTGCCGGCCGACGCCCTCGGCGGCCCGTTCCTCCCGTCTCCCCGTCTTGTCCCGCCCTCGGCGGGACGCACGCTGTAAGGGATTCGCTTGCATTTTGTTTTCCCTTGCGAGGAGACGGGAAAACAAAATAGCGGTGTTGTCCAGTTTGCGAACTGGACAACGAAACTGCCACCGGCAGTTTCGATTACACATTCGAATCCTAACAGCGTGGCAAAAAGCGGGATACCCGAATGGGTATCCCGCTTTTTGGCACGCTGTAAGGGATTCGAACCCCTGACCTTCTGGTCCGTAGCCAGACGCTCTATCCAGCTGAGCTAACAGCGCATTTTTTCGTGCTGGAGTATAATAGCACACTCCTCCAAAAAATGCAAGCCCTTTTTTCAGATTTTTTCTCCGCGATTTGAAACTTCGTTCTTGCCGCTTCGCACAGAAATACCGTGAAATTTTCCCCTGAAATTTGTTGAAATTTTCTATAAGATTTCGTATAATAGGAAAGCGGTTCGCTTTGTACCCGCTGTCCTGTCACCGGGACGGCAGTATAGCGGCGGCCTGGAAAGGGGTTAGACGATGAAAGGTATTTGCGTCCACAATGAGATCGGCTCGCTGAAAAAAGTCCTGCTGCATCGGCCCGGACGGGAGCTTTTGAACCTGACGCCGGACCGGCTGCAGGAGCTGCTGTTTGACGATATTCCCTTCCTTCGCGTCGCCCAGCGGGAGCATGACGCCTTTGCCGACACCCTGCGGCAAAACGGCGTCGAGGTGGTCTACCTGGAGGATCTGATGACCCAGGTGCTGGAGAAGTACCCGGAGCTCACCGAGCGCTTTCTGCACCACTGGCTGCAGGAGGGCGGCATCCGCACCCAGCGCTGGCAGGATCGGCTGACGGACTATCTGCGCAGCCGCTACCAGGGAAAGGCGCTGGTGGAAAAGACCATGGAGGGCATCACCCTGGCGGAGATGGGCAACGTAAAGGCCTACTCCCTGCAGGACATGATCGCCCCGTCGGACGATCTGATCGTGGATCCCATGCCGAACCTCTACTTCACCCGGGATCCCTTTGCCTCGGTGGGCAAGGGCGTGCTGCTGCACCGGATGCATTATCCCACCCGCCGGCGGGAGACCCTGTACGCCGACTATATTTTCCGCTACCACCCGGACTTCGCCGGCCTTGTCCCCCGCTACTATGACCGGGACATGCACGCCAGCATTGAGGGCGGCGACGTGCTGGTGCTGACGGAGGACACCGTGGCTATCGGCATCTCCCAGCGCACCAGCCCCGACGGGATCGAGGCCGCGGCCCGCAATCTCTTCCGGGATCCGGAATCGAAGATCCGCCGGGTGCTGGCCTTTGACATCCCCCGCTGCCGCGCTTTTATGCACCTGGACACAGTCTTTACTCAGATCGACCGGGACAAGTTTACCATCCATCCCGCCATCCTCGGGCCGCTGACGGTGTATGAGCTGACCCCCGGCGCCGCAGACAAGGGTGGCCTCTCCATCCGGCAGATCGACACGGATCTGGCCAGCATCCTGGCCCAGACCGTGGGGGTGGACAAGGTGGAGCTGATCCTCTGCGGCGGCGGCGATATGATCGCAGCGGCGCGGGAGCAGTGGAACGACGGCTCCAACACCCTCTGCATCGCGCCGGGCAAGATCGTGGTCTACGAGCGCAACGACATAACCAACAAGATTCTGAAGGACAAGGGCATCCAGGTGCTGGAGATCCCCTCCGCGGAGCTGAGCCGCGGCCGGGGCGGCCCAAGGTGCATGTCCATGCCTTTGATCAGAGCGGAGCTCTGATCCGGTTTCAGAGTTCAGTATTCAGTGTTCAGAAGATGAAGAAGCGGGTTTTCCTGAAAACTGAACACTGAAAACTGAAAACTTAATATCGCGTTCCCTAAACTTTATCATAAAAAACCAACTTACAGGAGGACTACTATCATGGGTGTCAACATCAGAGGACGGAGCTTCCTCACGCTTCTGGACTACACTCCCCACGAGATCAACTACCTCATCGACCTGGCTGCGGAATTCAAGCGTCTGAAGGCCGCCGGCGTGGAGCACAAGTGGCTCACCGACAAGCAGGTCGTGCTGCTGTTCGAGAAGACCTCCACCCGCACCCGCTGCTCCTTCGAGGTGGGCGCCCGCGACCTGGGCATGGGCGTGACCTTCCTGGATCCCGGCTCCAGCCAGATGGGCAAGAAGGAGTCCCTGGCCGACACCGCCAAGGTTCTCGGCCGCATGTATGACGGCATTGAATACCGCGGCTTCAAGCAGAGCGTTGTGGAAGACCTGGCCAAGTACTCCGGCGTCCCCGTGTGGAACGGCCTGACCGACGACTTCCATCCCACCCAGATGCTGGCCGATATGCTGACCGTCCGCGAGGAGTTCGGTCATGACCTGCGCGGCCGGAAGCTGACCTTCTTCGGCGACGCCCGCAACAACGTGGCAAACTCCCTGATGGTGGTCTGCGCCAAGCTGGGTATGCACTACTGCGCCTGCGGCCCCAAGGAGCTCATGCCCAAGGACGAGCTCATCGCCAAGTGCCAGGCCGTCGCCGCTGAGACCGGCGCCGTGCTGGAGTTCACCGACGATCCCGCCCAGGGCGCCAAGGACTGCGACGTGCTCTACACCGACATCTGGGTCTCCATGGGCGAGCCCGCGGAGCTCTGGGCCAAGCGCATCGAGCTGCTGCTGCCCTACCAGATCAACAAGGAACTGATGGCCAAGGCCAAGCCCACCGCCATCTTCATGCACTGCCTGCCCGCCTTCCACGACCGCAACACCACCGTGGGCGAGGACATTTACCAGAAGTTTGGCCTGGAGGCCATGGAAGTCACCGATGATGTGTTCCTGGGGCCCCAGGCGCGCCAGTTTGACGAGGCCGAGAACCGCATGCACACCATCAAGGCTGTCATGTACGCCACCCTGAAGTAAAGTATGGCGGAGCGGATCGTTGTGGCCCTGGGCGGCAACGCCCTGGGCAAGACCCCGCGAGAGCAGCTCTCCCTGGTGCGGGAAACCGCGCGTCCGCTGGTCGACCTGGTGGAGAAGGGCGTCGATCTGGTCATCGGCCACGGCAACGGCCCCCAGGTGGGCATGATCAACCTGGCCATGGAGTATTCCTCCCAGCGGGGCGGCGGCACGCCCTTCATGCCCTTTGCCGAGTGCGGTGCCATGACCCAGGGCTACATCGGCTACCATCTGCAGCAGGCGCTGCAGGAGGAGCTGCGCCGCCGCGGCATCCAAAAGGAAGTGGTCACCGTCGTCACCCAGGTGGTGGTGGACGAGGACGACCCGGGCTTCCAGCACCCCACCAAGCCCGTGGGCAGCTTCTACACCCGGGATCAGGCTGAAAAGATGGCCGCCAACAAGGGCCTCACCTTCATGGAGGACGCAGGCCGCGGCTATCGTCGTGTGGTACCCTCTCCCATCCCAAATCGGATCGTTGAGATCAATGTGGTGGATCAGCTTGTAAAAGCCGGCGTGATCGTCATCACAGTGGGGGGAGGCGGCATCCCCGTGGTAGAGACGCCCGAGGGGCTGCGCGGCGTGGAGGCCGTGATCGACAAGGATCGCGCCTCGGCGCTGCTGGCACGAGAGCTCCACGCCGACCGGCTGATCATCCTGACGGCGGTGGATCGGGTCTGCGTGAATTTCGGCAAGCCCGACCAGCAGGAGCTGGCGCAGATGAGCGTGGCGGACTGCAGCCGCTACATCGCCGAGGGGCAGTTTGCCCCCGGCAGCATGCTGCCGAAGGTGGAGTCCTGCATGGACTTTGTGCAGGGCTGTGAGGGCGGCGAGGCGCTGATCACCTCTCTGGCCCGCGCGGCGGACGCCCTGGAGGGCAAGACCGGCACGGTTATCAAAGCCTGAATCGTATACAGACGCAAAAACAGACCGGGAGAAATCCCGGTCTGTTTCCTATTGTGTGCCAATATGGGATGCCCATAACTGCGGCCTTTCGAGAGCGCCAGCCCCGACGGTGCTAAGCTCATCCTGCTCCGCGTCCCCCGTTCTCTGAACGCTGAACTCTGAACCCGAAAATTCAGTCCACCCGCTCGCTGCCCCAGAAGAACAGCGCCACGGTGCCGGGGCCGGTATGGGAGCCAATGGTGGTGCCCACATAGTTGATGAGCACCTTGCCGTTTAGCTTGGGGAACTTCTCCTCCACCAGGGCGGCCACAGCCTGGGCATCGGGAATGCAGGCGGACTGAGAGATGTAGCACTTGCCGTCGTAATCGTGTCCGTCCCGGGCAAACTCCTCCATCTTCTTCACGATCTCCCTGATGACCCGCTTCTTGGTGCGGATCTTGAAGCGGGGGATCAGACGCCCCAGGTTATCCATGTTCAGCAGGGGGCAGATCTCCAGCACGCTCCCGAAGAAGGCGGCGGTCTTGGAGATGCGGCCGCCCTTGACATAGAAGCTCAGGTCGGTGGAGAAGAACCAGTGGTGCAGCTTCAGGCGGTTTTCCTCGATCCAGGCGGCCATCTCGTCCACGCTGAGCCCCTCGTCCCGCTTGGCGGCGGCGGTGTCCATCAGCAATCCGTAGCCTGAGGAGGCGCCCAGGGAGTCGATGATGAAGATCTTCCGCTCCGGAAAGCGCTCGGAGAGGATGTTCGCGGCGTTGCGGGCGGAATTGATGGTGCCGGAGATGCCGGAGGACAGGCACACGTGGACGATGTCCTGCCCCTGCTCCAGGAAGGGAGTAAAGGCGTCCACATACTCGGCCACGCTGACCTGGGAGGTCTTGGTGTCCGCGCCCTTGGTCATGCGGTCATAGAACTCCTCAAAGGGGATGGACTGGCCCAGATCGTCCGGGTATTCCACCCCGTCCAGGGAATAGTGGAAGCAGACGTAGTTGACGTGGATCTTTTCAAAGTGCTCCTTGCTCAGATCGGCGGTGGAGCAGCAGCTGAGGATATAGCTCATGGGGAAGGCTCCTTTCCTTTAGGTAAATGCGAAATGGGTTTCGCATTTGAGAACTCGCGCTTATCGCAGCGGGCGGATGCCCGCTTTGGTCGGCGCGAGGCCTCGCACAGCTCGGCTTAGGGTGTTTTTGAGACGGCAAAGCTGCCTCAAAAACGGATTAAAAATCCCCTGCGGGGGAAGACCAAACCTCACTGTGTTTTTTGTAATTGCCCAGCATTTTTCATTTAGAGCATATTCCCTGCTGTGTCAATCCGCAAGCAACAGTTTTGCTTCCCTCCTCTACAATTGGGAGCGCCCCCGGTTTTTTCTCTACCGGGGGCGCTCCATCGGCTCTACGAATCGTAGAATATCAGATTTTTCAAGGCTTTGCGCCGCCTGTCTCCTGTTTCTCCGTCTTGGCGGCGCTCTTCTTCGGCCGCTTCTGCACATGGAAGCTGAGGAAGACCAGCACCTCCGCCATCACCAGGATCAGGAAGATCTGCCAGGGGTTGTGGTTGATAAAGAGCAGATAGGCGGCGGCAAACAGGCTCAGAACGAAGAGCGCCACCACATATTTGAGATACCGCGTCCGTTTGAAGATGCACAGCAGCACCAGCAGGGTCAGAACGGAGACCGGGAAGGCCGCCACAAAGATCTTCCAGCGCACCATCCCCCCCAGCCAGAGGGCCACAAAAGCCGTCAGCGCCAGGGTCCAGACCCCCAATACCGAAATGGCGATGATGACGCTGGTGCTGTACACCACGTCCTGCTTGGGATCCTCCGGCGTCTTGAGAGGCTCCCAGTCCGTGTGAGAGGAGAGGATATAATCCACGGTCACGCCGAAGAGTTCCGCCATCTGGGTCAGCACATAGGCGTCGGGAATGGCCTCGCCCCGCTCCCATTTGGAGATGCTTTTGTCCGAGTAATTCAGTTTCGCGCCCAGCTCCGCCTGGGTCATCCCCGCGGCGGTGCGGAGGTTTATGAGGTTGCCGGCTGCCACCAGCTTCAGTTCTTCCAGCTGCATAAAAACGCTCCTGCAAAAATGTTCATGAGATTATAGCACAGATCGGCCTTTTTTTCAACGGAAACACTGGACAAAATTACGATATTGTGTAAAATGGGTTTTGCGCTCCGGCGCAAATGCAAGCATCCGTCCAGGCGGGCGGAAGGAGGAAAGCATGACTGAAGTGAAAAAGGAGTCCCTCGCCCTGCGCCTGTGGCGGCTGTTTCTGCGCGCGCTGCCCCTGATGGGGCTGCTGAGCCTGGGGCTGTGGCTGTGGCTGCGGGGCGGAATGCCCGACGCCAAGGCGATCAAGGACGCCGTTCTGAGCTACGCCGACGCCAAGCCTTTGCTGGTGGCGCTGTTCATGATCCTGCTCTTTGCGCTCAAGAGCGTGTCCCTGATGTTCCCGATTCTGGCACTGATGGCGGCCTGCGGCATGCTGTTTCCCCTGCCTGCGGCAATCCTGGTGGCAACGCTGGGCACCGCCGTCACCCTGACCATCCCCTACTTCATCGGCCGGGGCGCCGGGCCGGACATGACGGTGAAGCTGCAGCAGAAATATGTGCGGCTGCGGGAGCTGCGGGCCCTGCGCCGGCGCAATGAGTTCTTTCTGGCCTTCCTGATCCGCATCATCGGGATTCTGCCCTGCGATGTGGTGAGCCTGTACCTGGGCAACACCCGCATGCCCTTCTGGAAGTTCCTGATCGGCGGCGTTCTGGGCTTCATGGCCGATGTTCTGACCGCCACGGTGGTGGGCATGAAGGCAGAGGATCGGAGTTCCCCCTGGTTCTGGGGCGCCATCGCGGTGAACCTGCTGGTGGCCGGCGGCTCCACGCTGTTCTACTATTTCTACCGCAAGCGCCACGGCTCCGAGGAGGAAGAAAAGGCGGAATAAGCGGCAATACGCAGCTTTTGATTCGGGTCGTCGGGGACGCCGACCCAGACCTTACCATAAGAAAACAGCCTTTCCCGGTCGGGAAAGGCTGTTTTCTTGTTGGAGCCCCTATCAGGGCGTGATGATCACGACGGTGGGAGCGGGGGTCTCCGTGGGGGCAGGCGTCTCGGTGATGATCACCGTGGCCTCCGGCGCCTTGTCGGAGACGTAGTTCTTGGCCACATAGCCGATCAGGTAATCGTTGTACCAGATCTTGGCCCAGCCGCCTTCGTAGCCCAGGATCTTGACCTGAGCGCCCTTGGGCAGGCTCTCATAGATCTTGTAGTTGGTGCCGGGGCCCACGCGGAAGTTGACCCAGTCGGCGTTGATGTAGCCGATCTTGGCGTTGTTCTTCTCGGCCTGGGTGGCAGTGGGGTTGTAGCTGTCGCCGGTATCGTCGGCATACTCAAAGGTGTCGCCGTTGTTGCCGGTATTGCCGGTATTGCCGTTGTTGCCGGCGGTGCCGGTGCCGCCCTCGTTATTGCCGGTGTTGCCGGTATTGCCGTCTGGCGCGGTGGTGACCACGGGCGCGGGGGTAGCCTGCTCAACGGGCACCGTAGTGGGCGCGGTGGTGGGCAGGGTGGAAACGGGAGGATACTGGTCAACCGGCGTGTCGGGTCCGCTGACGATGGCGGGCGGCGTCTCAATGACCATGGTGTTGTCGCCGGGATCCACGTTCTCCACGACCTCCGCCTCCTCCGTGCCGCCGCAGGCGGCCAGGGCAAAGACCGCGGCAAGAACCAAAATCAGAGCAAGAAGCTTTTTCACGAGCAAAACCTCCTAACGGTAAGATGCTGATGCCTATTTGTCCACTTTCGGATTGTAAAAGAATTTTACCACAGCTCAGAGAAAAAGAAAACATAAAATTTCTTAAAATCCGCCAATATCCGTGGAAATTTGCGCCAAAGTGGGGAATGGGTGTTCAGTTTTCAGGATTCAGTGTTCAGTGGGCGAAGGAAAGACGCGCTTCTGAACTCTGAACTCTGAAACCTGAAACCAGCTCATCCCCGGAGGCTCTCCGTCCAGTAGTGCTGCTGGTAGAGGTCGGTGAAGCGGAAGGTGTAGACGGGGCGGTCGCTCTCCAGGAGAGGAACGTTCTCGATCTTCACGCCGTCCTGGCCGATCACCAGCTGCTCACCCAGGAAGTAGCTGTTCTCATAGCTGCCGTCGTAGCGGTAGTAGTCGCAGAGGAAGTCCAGCACGTCGCCGGGCTGCAGCAGGCGCACCCTGGTCTCGCTGTCAGCGTCAGAGGTGTTCTCCAGGTCGACCTCCTCGCCCAGCTCGGTCTGGGTCTTGGGCAGCTCCTGGATCTCCTCATCCTCATACACGGTGCGGATGCCGATGAGCTCGCCCTCGCCGCTCTCGGCGTCAAAGCGGAGCAGCAGCTCCACCCGCTCACCGTTGAGCATCGCTGGGACATAGCCGTAGGTGCCGTCCTCCACGGTGTACTCGTGGTAGTAGGCCACCGGGTGATCGTTGATGGCCACCCAGCTGCGCTCCTGGGGCGCCAGCAGATTGTTGTCCTCGTCCCACTGGAAGACCACATCCAGGCCCAGGTCGATGTAGCCCTCGCCGTCGTCCAGGAAGACGTTCAGCGCCAGGCCCTCCACCATGGCCCACTGCTCCTCGGGCATGGCGATCACATACTCGCCGTCGGCGTTCTGGGTCCAGGTCAGGTAAGAGGGGTCAAAGTGGTTGGCCGCGATGTAGTCGGCGGTGTCCTCGGTGCTCATGGAGCGGCCGAAGAGGAAGCCGGTGTTGCCGGAGGAGAGCCCCGGGATGGAGCCGAAGTCGCCGCCGCCCAGGTAGTCGCCCAGCAGGCTCGTCAGGTCAAAGCTGTTGGAAGAGGCGCCGCTGTATCCGCCGCCCAGCAGGCTGGCGTAGGGGTTGTTGCTGCCGCCGGAGACCACCTGGCCGCTGACCTCCATGCTGGCAAACTCGCGGATGCACTGGGAGTAGCTGCTGTCCATGCCGATGGCCTGGTAGGTCTGCACGGCCTTGTCCACGTTGGAGGTCTTCCGGTAGGGGAAGTAGATCGAGAGGCCGTAGGAGTTGGACATGTTGGAGGAGGTGCGGTTGTACTTCACCGCGCCCAGCAGGCATTCCGCCAGCGCGCGGCTCTCCGGGGTGTCCAGGTTCTTGGCAAAGTGCACCAGATCCACCTGGTCGATGGCGTTGCTGCGGGCAAACTCCCGGGCGCCGTTGCGGGCAGAGGAGACCTGCTGGTAGCCGTTATTCTGGATAAGGCTTGTGACGGAGTTGGAGAAGCCCCGCATGGCCTCGGGCACCGTGGCGGAGAGCTCCGCAATATCCACCACCGAGAGGGTGGCGGACTGGCCGGGGCACTGTCTGGCGCAGGCGCTCACAAAATCGTCCACGATATTCTTGCCGATGTCCACCGTGGGCATGGAGGTGTTGTTGGAGAGCTTGGTGAGCCAGTCGGTGTAATACCAGCCGATGCCGGGCTCCGTCTCCTCCGAAGCGATCATGTAGTCGGCATAGGGCTCCAGCATCATGCCGGTCTCCACCGTGGCCATCAGGCAGGCGTCAAAGCCCACGAAGTCGAACTGCACGCCGCCGCTCTTCAGGGCGCGGTCGATGCCGTCCAGGGTCATGGAGCCGCTGCGCTTGTTCTTCTCATCGTAGCCGTAGCCGCTGACGGAACCGCCGCCGTGATCCCAGAAGATCAGCATATAGCGGTTGGCGGGGTAATTCTTGGCGCTCCACTGGATGAAGCGCGCCAGGGTGTTGGGGTCGGTCATGGCGCCGGTGCCGTCGTTGTCCACCACGCGCTTGAGGCCGCCGCTCTGCACCTCATAGATCTGGTTCTGGCTGTTGCTGACCACGCTGTTGTTCCAGCGGGTGCAGCCGCCAGTATAGACCACCACATGCACGTTGGGGCCGATGGTGGCGCGGGTCATCTCGGTCAGATCCTTGGTGGCCATGCCGCTCTTGGACTCCAGATCCGTGCCGCACATGTAGACCATGATGGTGACCTCGTCCCGCTGGTTGCCCAGGATTTGGGTGTATTTGTCCCGGGCGCCGGCGGCCACGCTGGTGTCCACGGTGCTGGTGTTTACGTCCTGCGCGCTGCCGGAGGATGTGGAGTCGCCGATGAGGTTTGCGTAGGGATTGCTGCTCACGTCGCTGTAGCCGCTGCTGATGCCCGACGTGCCGGTGTCGCCGCCCGTCAGGCCGCCCAGATCCAGCTTGCCGCTGAGCAGGAAGTAGATCACGGCAATAATGATGATGAGCAGGCCACCGCCGCCCGCCTTGGTGGCGCGGCTCATGCCCTGGCCGGAGGGGCGTCCGGGACGATTGGGGTTGCTGCCGGCGCTGCCCACGGGGCCGGTGTTCTGCCCCTCGCCGCGCCGGTAGGCTCCGGTGCTCTGGCCGGAGACCTTGGTTTTACGACCTTGCGGTCTGTTGTCTGGCATATGTGTTTCCTCACTTTCCCGAAGAATTCCATACTAATCAGTATAGCAGATTCTTTTCCCGTGCGCCAGTCCCCGACGCGCTTTTTTTCCGCAGCGCGGCAGATTTTTCTCGCGCAGGATTTTTCTGGAGCCCGCCCTTGCAACCGGAAACAGAATGTGATAAAATAAACAAAATGAAATTGTTTGGCAAGGAGAGATCGATTTTGAAACGACTGAAGGTATCCAACAATGTCATCCGCCGTCTGCCCCGCTACCTGCGCAAGCTGGATGAGCTGGACGCCCAGGGCGTCAGCCGGGTGTCCTCCTCGGAGCTGGGGCAGCAGCTGGGGCTGACGCCGTCCCAGATCCGGCAGGATTTCAGCTGTTTTGGGGAGTTTGGTCAGCAGGGCTACGGCTACCATGTGCCCAGCCTCCGCGCCCATGTGGCCACGATTCTGGGCATGGATCGGAAATATAAGGCCGTGCTCATCGGCGTTGGCAACATCGGTCACGCCCTGATCGACAACTTCTGCTTCAGCGACTGGGGCTTTCAGCTCACCGCCGCCTTCGACGTGAAGCCGGAAGTCATCGGCACAATCTTCAACAAGGTCCCGGTGCTCTCCATGGAGGAGCTGCCCCGCTATCTGGACGAGCATGAGACGGACATCGCCGTGCTCACCGTGCCCAAGGACGCCGCCATCCCCGTCACCCAGATCCTGACCGCCCACGGGGTGGACGCCATCTGGAACTTCACCAATGTGGAGCTCACCGAGCCCAACAGCAGCACCATCGTGGAAAACATCCACTTTTCCGACAGTCTGCTGTCTCTGAGCTACTTCATCTCCGAGCGGCAGGACGAAAAGGCTGCCCGCGCCGCCCGGGAAGCCCGCCGGGGCTGAGCGAGTGTTCAGGTTCCAGTTTTGAGTTTTCAGAGGACGGGGGACGCCGGGGAGCTCTGTCATTGCGAACCAGTGCGCACACTGGTGTGGCAATCCGTATTCTCTCGTCCCTGTCATACGCTTAAACATCTGGGGCGGCCCTTGTGGCCGCCCGCTTTCTTATCGGAGGTCTTTTCATGTCTGAACCCATTGCCGCCATCGCCACCGGCGCCCAGGTCGCCGCCATCGGCATCGTACGCCTCTCCGGCGAAGGGGTGATCCCCCTGGCCGGGCAGCTCTTCAGCCCCGCGGGGGGCGTTCCCCTGGCCGCCCAGCCGGATCGGAAGCTCTGCTACGGCCGCCTCTGCCGCAGGGACGGGAGCCTGCTGGATCTGTGCCTTGCCACCGTGAGCCGCGCCCCCAACAGCTACACCGGGGAGGACACGGTGGAGCTGCAGTGCCACGGCTCTCCCCTGCTGCTGCGCACGCTCCTGGAGGAGCTTTTCGCCCTGGGCGCCCGCCAGGCCGGGCCGGGGGAGTTTACCAAGCGCGCCTTTCTCAACGGCCGCCTCGCTCTCTCGGAGGCGGAGGCCGTGGCTGATCTCATAGACGCGGAGAGCGACGAGGCTCTGCGCAACGCCGCCGGGCAGCTCTCCGGCGCCATCCACCGCCGGGTGGAGACTGTGTACGCCGCGCTTTCGGACATCAGCGCCCACTACCACGCGGTGCTGGACTATCCGGACGAGGACATCGAGGACTTTCAACTGCGCCGCTACCGCGCGGTGATCCGACAGGCTCTTTCAGAGCTGGAGACGCTGCTGCGCAGCTTCGAGCGGGGCAGGCTGATGAATACCGGCGTCCCCACCGTGATCGTCGGCCGTCCCAACGCGGGCAAGAGCTCGCTCTTAAACGCCCTGCTGGGCTATGACCGGGCCATCGTCACCGCCGTGCCCGGCACCACCCGGGACACCATCGAGGAGCGGCTGCGCCTGGGCGGGCTCTGCCTGCGTCTCATCGACACCGCCGGCATCCGGGACACCGAGGACGAGGTGGAGCGCCTGGGCGTGCAGCGCAGCCGCGACGCCCTCCGGCGGGCGGAGCTGGTAATCGCCGTGGTGGACGGCAGCCGGGACTATACCGCCGAGGATCGGGAGATCCTGCAGGCGGCGGAGGCGGCAAAGCGGGCACTGGTGGTGCTCTCCAAGCGGGATCTGGACGCCGTAACGGAGCACATTGAGACGCGCCTGCCGGTGATCCCGGTCAGCAGCGTCACCGGCGAGGGGCTGGACGCGCTGGAGAAGGCCATCGCCGCGCTCTTCCCCCTGCCGGATACGCCCGCCGGGGAGATCCTCACCAACGCCCGCCAGCGGGACGCCGTGGCCCGCGCCGTGGAATATCTGCATGCTGCGCTGGACGCGCTGGAGCAGGGTCTCACGCCGGATCTGGTGCTCACCGAGACCGAGGGCGCCATGGCGGCGCTGGGCGAGCTCTCCGGCCGCAGCGTGCGGGAGGATGTGACCAACCGGATCTTCCAGCGCTTCTGCGTGGGGAAATAGGATCAGCAGTGGGAAGGGATACCCCCACCGGGTGCTGCGCCGCTCCTTTCCCCGGCGCTTCAAAATCCCTACTTTTTCCTTGACAAGGCAGGCTCGCTGTGCTATTATGATTCGGCGGCATGCAGAAGTACCCAAGAGGCCGAAGGGGCTCCCCTGCTAAGGGAGTAGGCGTGTATAAAGCGCGCGAGGGTTCAAATCCCTCCTTCTGCGCCAAATGCAATAATCCCTCACCGCCAGGTGGGGGATTATTGCGTTTGGAGGTTCCCGCGTGGGATTCGAACCGCAGGTGGCCCCGCATATTCCCGCGGGGTCTGCCGGGCGTGCGTTCCTTGCTCGCCCGGCGCGAATCCCTCCTTCTCCGCCACATAGAGACCTCTATTATGATAGAATAGAGGTCTCTACTTTTTTGCTCAAAAGTGTAGTGTTTTCAAGGCTTTGCGGGTTTTGTCATTTTCACCAGAGGCCGTCAGAGGGCTATTTTGACACCGATTTTCACCCTTTCCTACCGTTCAACTACCAGTTTCTGACAAAGTAATCGTTCAAACTATCGAGTAATAGTTTCAACCACGGCCTTAGTTAACATAATTTGCACCCCACAATCGTTCAGACGAGAGTCGTAGCCGTAAAGCCGCTTGGTTACTAGCTTTTTCAGATGTGTCTTAAAGATCTGGGTAGGTCGCGCCATGACTCAAGCGAAACAGCATCTCCGCCAAACGATCCTCAGGAATGTCACAGTCGGAGTCGAGCCACGTTTTTGCCACCGCTAATCCCCCGGACAGAACAAAGACGTTCGAGTAATCCGCTTCTGTGGGAGAATTCGGATTCTGGATCGTCTGAAGAAAGTATGACCGCATGCGCTGAGAGTAGAGGGTGACAAAAGGGGAATCATCCAGAAGTCGTCGGAACAATATGCGGTTCTCTTTGATCATCGTTAGAAGCCGGAGTATAAATCCAGTCGTCACGTCGTTTTCTCCCACATAGCCAAGATTCTGAAAATGCTCATCGATCCAGGCCTGCTCCAGTTCACGGAGCAAATCGTCCAGCGTCTCATAATGCAGGTAGAACGTCGAGCGGTTCAGGTCCGCCCTCTCGCACAGCGCTTTGACTGTAATCCGCTCCATAGGCATCTCCTGGAGAAGCTCGTAGTAACTGTCATGGAACATCCGTTTTGTCATTTTTGAGCGTCGATTTTCCATAATATCACCAGATTTCACAAAAGTGTCGATATCCCAACAACATTTTATAATCTGTGCGTTGAAAAAGCAACACTGTGTGGATATAATAATCGCGACAAAAAAAATAACAATACCATGAAAGGTGGTTTTCTGCATATGAAATCCGGGATCTACTATGATATCAAGAACGTGGCTGTGGAGGATCGGCCTGTTCCCACAATCAACGAAAACGACGTCCTTGTGAAAGTTCGTCGTGCGGGCATCTGCGGCAGCGACACCGGCGCATATCTCCACGGCGGACTGCGCTACGGCGTGTTCTCCGGCATGATCGAAGGCCACGAGATGGTGGGCGAGATCGCCGAAATGGGTAAAAACGTTTCCGACCACTTCCATGTAGGCGACATCGTATGGGTCGATCCCACCAAGGCCCGCAAAGTTGGCAAAATGGCGGCTGATGTCTGCGGTACCTTCGCCGAGTATGTTCTGGTGGAGAACGCAACACAGGATTACAACCTGTACCTGCTGGATAAGGATATCGACCTGGACGCAGCAGCTCTAATCGAGCCTCTGGCAGTCGGCACCCAGGGCGCCCTGTCCATGGAGCCGAAGGAAGATGACAATGTGGTTGTGCTCGGCGCGGGAACCATCGGCCTGTGTGCTGCCGCGGGGCTGATCAATCACGGTATCAAGAACGTCATCGTCTGTGACCGGAACGATTGGAAGCTTGCTATTGCCCGAAAAATGGGCGCAAAGACAATTAACGTCCGGGACGAGGACATGGGCGCAAAACTCATCGAATACTGCGGCGAATTTCGGGACACAGAGACGCATATGGAGCATATGTACCCCGAGTTGGGTCTCGCGCTGAAAAAGATAATGGAGTCCGGCATCGCGAATGTAGGAGCCAAGCGGCCAAATGTGCAGCTTTTTGTTGATTGCGCCGGCGCGCAGCCCATGCTGCTGGAGGCCTTCAAATACAGCACCAACAATACCAAATACTCCATCGTTTCCGTTTACAGCGATGCGATCCCTATCCCCGGCTCTATCTTTATGTCTCAGGCCAATGTGCGCGGCTCAGCGGGCTATACGCTCCCCATCATCCACGAGGTCATCGACCACATCACCAATGCCCGGACACCGATCAAGGATATCATCACCGCACAGTACCCGCTGGAATCCTTCCCCGAAGCAATGGAGAAAGCTGCAGACAAACAATTCAAGAATATAAAAGTCCTTTTGAATATGGATATTTGAAGTATCCTATACAAAAAATAACCAACGTAGGTGACCCTTCCCAACTACCATCTTGATATGCTACCTTTCCCCTCGGTCGTTCCAAGATACCTTTGGACGATCGAGGGTATCTTTTTTGATGATAAAGTTTACTATAATTATATTATGTTAATTATCCATTCCCGAGCATACCCCATCCCGGTTTGATGCCAGGATGGGGTTGCTATTATTTTATAGGATCGCAGGATTTCCGAACTGCTCCGGCGGCAACGGCTGAACAGTGCCCCAGTGTTCATATAGGAGAGCGTCCTTGACCCGGTACGTGTCCACGACCAGGACCTCGATCTTGCCGGGATCCGTTTTCCCGTATCCATGCATTACGATCATGTCCCCCTCTTCGATCAGGTGCTTGATCTCCACATGGAAGTGCGGGAAAATCTCAAACATATGCGTAAAGTGTTGCTTGAACCCATCCACCCCAGGCGGCACGTCATAGTCGTGCTGGATATAGTCCGGATGCAGATACCGTTTGGCCGCTGAGATGTCATGGCCGTTGAAAAAGTCCTCGAAAAGTCCGATGTTTTGTATCCTGGCCAGGATGGTATTTTGTCCGGATTAGAGATAATTTCTGACTTTTCTATTGAGACGATTTCCAAACTGAATGATTCAGACTTCATTTTAGATAAATAGATTATATCGACAATGCTCTCATGTCGTCAAGGTTGTAGAGCTCGGAAATAACAATCGTAGCTTTTACAACCGACAGGGCAATATTTGTGCTGTCAATATCTAACGATTACTCCTACTTTGTTGAAATAGCAATCTTTAGCCAGAAAAAGAGACTACCTTGGGGTAGTCTCTTTTTTTGCCAGAGGAGGGATTTGAATCATGTCCGAAAGCCACATAGGTGGCTTTCATCGACCAGTGCAAACACTGGTCGATTCCTTGATTCCTTTTTGCCGTCCCCCGCAAGGCGAAAAGGAATGCAAGCAAATCCCTCCTTCTTCGCCAGAATAGGATCAAGATAGCAATTCTCTTTTAACTCTGAAAATAAACAAAAGAAATCTTTCGTGATGTAATTGATTTTTGCTGCATTTGCATATATAATACAGAAGAATTCTATGAAAGGTGCGTACTCCAATGATTATTACGATCGCCTGACAACTGAATAGAGGCGCAGAGCATGATGGAGGGGGTTACCCCTCTGGATTAGTGCGCCGTTTTTGAGCTACTTTCGGATAGTGGGAACCGCAGGATGCAGCCACGACGGGAGCTGCTTCGCTGCGGTATTTTTGCGCCTTTTTTCAGATGCCGACCCCGTACAGGAACGATTTCATACCAAATCTTACGCTAAAGGAGAAAAACCAATTATGATAATTAAACTGCAACCTATCAATGATAATAACAGAGATGCGGTTTTAGCCCTTTCCGTGCGGGAGGATCAGCCCTTCGTGGCCAGCAATAAAACCTCTCTGCGGCAGTATGAGGAGGCCGAGGCCGAGGCGCCCGGCGTGGCCCGGCCCTTCGCGATCTACGCGGATGATACGCTGGTGGGCTTCTGCATGTTCGTCTTCGATCCCGAGGAAGAGGATCCGGACGACCGCTACTGGCTCTGGCGCTTCATGATCGACCAGCGCTATCAGGGCAAGGGCTACGGCCAGGCCGCCCTTGCGGAGATCATCCGGTATTTCAAGGACAACGGCGCGGATCGGCTCTATCTCAGCACCGAGCCGGAAAACGAGCTGGGCCTGCACGTCTACCACAAGGCCGGCTTCCGGGAGACCGGCATCATCAGCGACGACGAGGCCGTGCTGATGCGGATGCTCAAGGGCCCCAACAAGCTCGTCAAGGAATTTTACGGCGTCGACGTGGACAAGCGCCTGCGCATCAAGGGCAGGAAGGGCTGTGGCGTCAGCGTCGCCGTCCATGACGGAGACGGGGATTTCCTCACCTACTGCTCCGGCAGCGGCCGCTATGGACAGGACTTCCCGGTGAACCCGGACATGCTCTTCCAGGCGGGCTCCGTCTCGAAGCCCGCGTTCGCCATGACCCTGCTGCGCTACGTGGACAAGGGCCTCATCGACCTGGACGCGGACATCTCCGGCGTGGTGCCGGAATTCGTCAAGAAGGGCCCCGTGAGCTTCGCCGCGCTCCTCAGCCACACGGCGGGCTATAACCTCCACGGCTTCCCGGGCTACCGGGCGGACCATGCGCCGCTCAGCCTGGAGGACGTGCTGAACGGCAGGGGCGTCACGCCGAAGCTCCGCCGCATCAGGCCCTACGGCAAGCAGTATATGTATTCCGGCGGCGGCGTCACCCTGGCGGAGCTGGCCTTTACGCGCATCACGGGCAAGACCCTGCGGGAGGCCTTCCAGGAGGAGGTGGCCGAGCCTCTGGGACTTAAGCGCAGCGGCTTCTTCCAGCCCCTGGACGAGGAGCTGGTCAAAAACGCCGCCTTCGGCTTCCGGCTGGCGCAGAAGGAGGACCCCGCCCACGGCTATCACTATTATCCCGAGCACGCGGCGGCGGGGCTTTGGGCCACGCCCACGGAGCTGGTCCAGCTTGGCCTCGCCCTGTCCCGCAGCTACCGGAAGGGCGGCTTCCTCAAGAAGGCGACGGCCCGGCGCATGCTGACGCCGGTGAAGGGTCCCTACGGCCTCTGCGTCTACTGCCTCCGGGGCGACGTGGGCGAGCACGGCGGCTGGAACGAGGGCTTTGTGACCGAGTGGATCTTCTCCCTGCGGGCGGATCTGTGCGTGGCCAGCATGTTCAACCGCTCCACGGAGGAGCTGGACTGGGCCCAGACGAATCTGGCCCTGGAGATCTTCCAGAACGAAGAGGAAGAACTGGTTCCCGCCCCGCGCAAAAAGACCCTGCAGGCCTATTGCGGAAAGTACGAGCATCCCGAGGACGCCGACTACTACGTCGACGAGGTGTTCCTGCAGGACGGAAAGCTGCACGCCAGGTTCCTCGACGAGGGCAGCGAATTCACCGCCCAGCTCTACCCCATCGGAAAGAAGACCTTCGGCCGCAAGGGCGGCTTTCCGAGGATCGTCTTCGGGGAGGACTGCCTGAGGCTCAACGACGGCCCGAGCTGCAAAAAGCTGTAAACAAACAAAACAGGAGGGACACACCATGGTACATCTGGAAAAGATAACGCCCCGGGATTTTGAGGACGTTACGGAACTGAACATATTCGAATCCCAGTATCCCTTCGTGGCCGACAACACGGAAAGCCTGGCGGAAGCCTATTTGGCCGTGATGTCCGGCGAGGCGTATGCCTATCCCTTCGCCGTTTATGACGACGAGACCCTGGTGGGCTTTCTGATGGTCGGCTACAACGAGGCCGCGCTTGAAGGGCCGGACGCTCCCGCATCCCTGAAGGACAACTACAGCCTCTGGCGGCTCATGATCGACAAGCGCTATCAGAAAAAGGGCTTTGGCCGGGAGGCCGTGCGGCTGGCCCTGGAATTTGTCAAAACCTGGCCCCACGGCGAGGCGGAGTACTGCGTCACCTCCTACAACCCCGAAAACAAGGTGGCAAAAAAGCTGTACGCCTCCTTCGGCTTCGTGGAAAACGGCGAAATGGACGAGGACGAGATCGTCGCCGTGCTGAAGCTGCGGGATGAGGCCGGGGAGGGAGAAAAGGAAGCCCCCACGGTCTTTGAACTGGAGGACAGCTCCAAGGTGGAGGCGCTGTTTGCGGGCACGGAGGATCCCATGATCCTCTCCTGCCTGCAGGGCGTGCTGGACGGAAAAGTCTACGTCACCGACCCGGAGGCGCCCCGCTCCGCGATGGCCTTTCTGGCGGAGTTCGCCTACTTCGCCGGGGAGCCGGACCGGGAGCTGGCGGCCTTCAAGCCCGAGGGCTATGTGGGGATGGTTCCGCCGAATGATGCCTGGGCGGCCCTGATCGAGGAATGCTGGCCCGACGCCGACAAGGTGACGCGCTATTTCATCCGCAAGGACACGCGCTTCGACCGGGAGAAGCTGGAGGCCATCGTCGCCGCGCTGCCGGCGGACTACGAGCTGCGCAGGATCGACGGCGAACTCTATGACGCCCTGGTGGAGAGCGAGGACTTCGAGGACAACGTCTGCCATTTCCCGTCGAAGGAGGAGTATCTGGAGCAGGGACGGGGCTTCGCCGTCCTGAAGGACGGAGAGCCGGTCTCCGTCGCCTCCAGCTACATCGTGTACCGAGGGGGTATCGACATCCAGATCGACACGGAAGAGGCGTATCGGCGCAAGGGGCTGGCCACCGTGGCCGGCGCGGCGCTGATCCTCTCCTGCCTGGAGGACGGCCTCTACCCCAGCTGGGACGCGGCGAACCTGGGATCCGTACACCTGGCGGAGAAGCTGGGCTACGAGCTCAGCCACGAATACCCCTGCTACTGGCTGGACGAGCTGCTGGATCGGGTGATCCCGAACCCAGACAAGTCCGGCTGGGACGCCCTCTGCGGGCGCTGGGAGCGTCAGACCGAGGATCGCAAGGTCTTCGAGGTGCTGCGGAAGGGCGAGGATCTGTACGTCAAATTCATGAGCCGGAAGGGCGAGCCGCTGGAGCTGAAGCTGTTCCCTGTGGGGGAAAACAGCTTCGGCCTGCCGTGGAGCGACGATGAGATCGTCTTCAAGGAGGGCGGCATGACCGTCAACGGCCAGCCCTGCAAAAAGCTGTAAACAAAAGGAGAATCGTTATGGATAAAAACGCAATGATACAAAACCTGGCCCGGAAAGCCTATGAGGCGGACAGCTTCACGGGGGGCTGGCTCTACGCCGAAAAGGGCGAGATCGTCTCCAAGGGCGCGGTGGGCTTCTGCGACCCGGCGGACACCCTGCCGATCACGGAGGACAGCATCTTCCAGCTGGCCTCGGTCACCAAGCAGTTCACCGCGAGCGCGGTGATGCTGCTGGTCCGGGAGGGCAAGCTGCGCCTGGAGGACGAGATCACCCAGTTTTTCCCGGAGATCCCCTATCCGGGCGTGACGGTCCGGCATCTGCTGACCCACACCGGCGGCGTGCCCGACTATTTTGAGGACGCCGACTGGTTCATCAAGCAGTGGAAAGAGGAACAGCACGTTCCCGGCAACGACGAGATCCTCCGCTTCCTCTGTGAGAGCACGGTCAAGGCGCAGTTCGCCCCGGGGGAGAAGTTCTCCTATTCCAACACCGGCTACAACCTGCTGGCCCTGCTGGTGGAGCGGCTCTCCGGCGTCCCCTTCGAGGACTTCCTGCAGAAGAACGTCTTTGAGCCCGCCGGCATGACCCACACCCGCTGCTGCCACATCCGCCGGGACGGCGTGCCCTTTGCCAACTACGCCCAGGCGACCGTGATCGAAGGCGATCGGTACGTCCGGGACGTGGATTCCGAGGAAGCCGCCGACGTGACCGCCTTCGACGGTCTGAACGGCGACGACTACGTGTACACCAACATTTTCGACATGCTCCGCTGGGACATGGCGCTGCGGGAGGGCAAGGTGCTCACGCTGGAGGAGCAGCAGCTCATGTATACCCCCGGAAAGCTCAACAGCGGTGAGATCGCGGGCTTTGACGGGACCGACGGCTACGGCTTCGGCTGGAGCTTTGCCCGGGACCCGGACTTCGGTCTCATCGTCAGCCACAGCGGCGGCATGCCCGGCGTCCACACCTGGTTCGAGCGCTTCGTCGACGCGGACCGGGTGCTGGTGATCCTCTGCTGCCGGGAGGAGCAGGACGCGAGGGCCCACGAGGGCCTCTTCAACGGCCTGCGCCAGCTCGCGAAGGACAAAGAGCCCGAGCCCATCCGGACCATCGAAGACATCGCGGTCAAAGACCCCGACAAGTCCAAGTGGGAGAGCTTCTGCGGCAAATATGAGCACCCCGAGGACGCCGATTTCATCGTCGACCAGGTGTTTATGAAGGACGGCGATCTGTGGGCCAAAGCCATCGACGAAGACGGGGATGAGATGACCTTCCGGCTCTATCCCATCGGGGAGAACGAGTTCGGCCGCAAGGGCGGCATGCTCAAGCTGGCCTTCGGCGACGGCTGTGTAATGTACGACGATTTCACCTGCAAAAAACAGGAAGGAGAATGAAGCGCATGGATAAGAAAACAACCATAGAAAACCTGGCCCGTGCGGCCCACGAAAAGGGCGGATTCACGGGCGTATGGCTCTACGCCGAAAAAGGTGAGATCATATCGAAAGGCGCAATCGGCATGACCGGTCAGACGGGGAATGAACCCGTCCGGGAGGATATGGTATTTGACCTTGCTTCGGTCAGCAAACAGTTCACTGCGACGGCGATCATGCTTCTCAGGAGAAAAGGACTGCTCAGCCTTGAGGACGAAATCACGAAATTCTTCCCCGAACTTCCCTATAAGGGCGTCACGGTACGCCATCTGCTCAATCACACCGGCGGCCTGCCCGACTATATGGACTGGGTCGAAGAGACCGCGATCCGGGAAAACACGATCCCGGGCAACGATATTATGATCCGCTTCCTTTGCGAATGCGGAAAAGGGGCGGAGTTCGCTCCCGGCGAAAAGTTTGAATACTCCAACACCGGTTACTGCGTACTGGCCGAGATTGTGGAAAAGGTGTCGGGCGTGCGGTTTGAAGATTTCCTTCGGGACAACATCTTTGAACCCGCCGGTATGCATGCTACCCGCGTCTACCACCGCAGGAAGGACAAACTGACCATCCCGAACCTTGCATACGGGCTCGTGCCGACGGATAACGGCTACATTCTTCCTGACGACGCTGCGGATGACGATCACTGTGTGGTTCCGCTTGACGGCGCGAACGGCGACGGACTTGTGCATTCCACCGTCTTTGATCTGCTTGCCTGGGACAGAGCGCTCAGGGAAGAAAAAGTGCTCAGCCGTGAAGAGCAAATGCTCATGTACACCCCGGGTCGGCTCAACAACGGGGACACAGGCGCGGAAGACGGAGAAGACGGTTACGGCTTCGGCTGGGGGATTATCAACGATCAAGATTTTGG
>JAEEGF011916784.1_pt1 | contig 61920 bp, 44 predicted proteins | sample 9134171 | NCBI WGS metagenome assembly JAEEGF01 (sample SAMN16246542, study PRJNA631951) | gut metagenome | biome: gut microbiome; feature: rumen; material: AP-attached | host: Bos | place: Iran: Karaj | collected 2018-10 | reverse complement strand
CCGGCAGACAAAGGCTGGCACAGGCCGCTACAACCCTGTAGCGGCTGAAAGCACGGACAATCCACCGGAAACACGGCCACGACAGGACGGAACAGGCCGCTACAATCCTGTCGCGGCTGAAAGCACGGACATTTCGCCGGAAAAACGGCCACGACAGGACGGAACAGGCCGCTACAATCCTGTCGCGACAGAAAGCACGGACAATTCGCCGAAAACACGGCCACGACAGGACGGAACAGGCTGCTGCAATCCTGTCGCGGCAGAAAACGTGGCAAATATGGCCTGAATCGTACCGCGACAGGATCGAACGGTCCTTTGGAGTCCTGTCGCGGCTGCGATTCCGTGTGAAATTTTGTGACGCTAGGTCCGCCTCATTTTAACCCAGCTGAGCGACCATCGCCCGTTCCGTCGCATTTTGCCCCGCAGAATAACAATCGGCATACCACCGAATTCTGGACGGCCGATGGGCCACTGCTCGGTCCGCCGCATTCCGACATAACCCAAAATAACATCCTAACATACTGATTATAAATAAATTGCCACATCTTTTCTGTCCCCGTCGGAACAGAAAGAAGGCTTGAACAGAGGGATTGGAAAAAGGCTTGGACACGACGAGTATGCATGCCGCGCAATCTTTTTCGCCAAACTGGCGCACGGCAACATTCGATCTGTGTGCCTATGAGGAAGGTATCCGTGCGCCAAGCTCCGAAATCGATCTATGGCGCACAGTTTTAAGAAGCCCATCGCTGATTATCAACACAATACGATGGCCGCTTGTGCGCCTGTTTGGCGAAAAGTCTTTTGATGGTTACGAAAAGCCGGGGGGGGGGCAAAGCTGAAAGAGGCCGACAGCCCACTATCGGATGCCCGGTCAAGCCGGCATGACGCACGAAGGATAGCCAAACCGAGCATGACCTACGGAGGCTAGCCAAACCGAGCATGACCCCAAAAGGCAAGTCAAACCGGCATAACGCACGAAGGCTAGCCAAACCGGACATGCCCCAGGAAGCCAAGTCAAACCGAGCATGACGCAGGACGGTAAGCCAAACCGGGCATGACGCCCGAAGGCAGCCAAGCCAAGCATCATCTCGAGCATACCGACAGAAAGCAAGACCTATTCCGACCAGCGGAAGCCGAAGGGGATGCGGTCGAGGGAATTGATGGCTTGTTGGGCCTGGATGCTGTTGAAGGGAACGGGGCCGGTCGTGAATTCGGGGACGTTGTAGGAACGGAAGAGGTCTTCGTCGTAGTTCTTCGGATCGCGCTGCGGGAGCAGGAATGGCTTGCCGGACACGCCGTTTTCGTCGAAATGGGCGATGTACAGGCGTGTGAACAGGCCGTCACCCCGTCGGCTCGAGAATACGAACCAGCGGGAATTGGCGCTCCAGTTGTGATAGCTGTCGGTGTCGGGGCTGTTGACCTCGTCCAACGGACGGGTCTCCCCTGTCGCCAGGTCCAGCAGCCAAAGGTCGGCCTCGTGATGCCAAATCGGGAATGTACCGTAATCACACAGGGTAAACATCAAATACTTCCCGTCATATGATGGCCGGGGAAAGCAGATGCTTCCGTTGAAATCGGCCGCAGTGAGGACCAGTTCGACATCCTGTCCGATCGTGCCGGTCACGGGATCGAACGACACCTTGTACAGATTATAATGCGAATCCGGTAGTCCGCTGGGAATCTCTACCTCATCGGCCGCCGTGAACCAGAGCGTCCGGCCATCGGCCGAAAAGACAGGGAATGTCTCCCAGATGCCGTGCCTCTTGATCTGCGGTGCCGTAATGATCTGGTTGTGGACCACATCGTAGATCTGGACGTCTGAATCGAGATCGAACACCTCGATCAACTTGTCGGGCTGTGCGTGGAAACTCTGCCGGGTGCTGCAGGTGGAATAGGCGATGTAGTTGCCGGAGGGATGCCAATACGGATAGACGCAGAAGCCCAGCGTACTGTCCGTCTTCGTATCATAGGCCCGGATCTCGCCGTCCCGCGTCAGGAGCGTGGCACCGTGATCGCCGCGGATATGGACCGTGAAGGCGGAAGGATCGCCCCGGAAACTCGCGTGGCAATTCACGCAGCCGGCAAAACGCGTGTTTTCGAGCAACGCACGCTGGCGGAAGGAGCCCAGCTCACGCTCATAAATACCCATATGGCTGTAAATCTGATAGCCCGGTTCAATGAGACGGTAGGTCAGGCCGTAATCAATTTCATCGCCCGATACGAAGATCCGGAACGGCTCATAACAGCGCCAGACCCCGTCAAACAAGCCGCTGACTGTCACCATGAGGGAATCACCCGCACTGCGTTTCAGCAAAGACTTCCAGCCCTTTTCGGAAAAACAGGTGGCGGTTTTTCCACGGCTGCGAAGTGAATATCCGTCCGGCGCGGTCACGCGCACATCCAGCGCATCAGCGCCGTGGAGCGTAAAATCCAAAGGAGCAATCGTCGCAGGCACGGTCACGCCGACATAATCGGGCCAGATGTCCGGAACTCCCTGAACCTGGGTTGCATTCCGTTCCCGAGGCCCGCATGCGGCCAGCATCAGCAAAGACGTTATAAAGCACAGGAATCTTTTCATAGCGGAATCATGGCTGTTGGTTCAGGTAGCGGAACATGAAATAAAACCAGTAGGTATTACCATAGGAGGCCCGCATCGCGGTCTCTTGTTTCCCGGCGTTGGCGTCAGCCATGAAGCGATTGATCCGCTGCACGTTGATGGGGGCGATGGTGTCGGGAAGGCCGTTGAAGTCATTGTGAGTAAAGACCCACAGAAGCAGGAGCGCCTCCTGGTAGGTCTGCGGCAAGGGGGATGTATCCACCATCCGCAGGCATTCCGCGAAACGGGTCAAGTCTTTGCGGAGCAGGCACCAGGACAGGAGGTAATCAAGGGCCATCTTGTTTTCGGGATGCTCCACCTGAAGGAACCCCAGCATCGAGTCCATCTCCGAGTCACTGAAAAAGAAATCGTGCTGCTTGAGGCGGAATTCGCGGATCCGGGCGAGTTCCGGACGCTTTTCAAAGAGGGTGCCGTTCTCTACGAGGGTAGCGGTCTCCCGGGCCCATGAGCGATAGAAAGTGGTATGCTCCAGCACTTTCAGGTATTTCATCGCGACGAGCGTATCGCCGTTCACCAGATTCGTTTCGACCAGACGTTGGTAGAAACGGGCACTTTTCTGGAAATCGGGGATGGATTCCTGTGCCTCGAACACGTAACGCTGGGCGGTGTTGACCATGCCCAGATGCCAGAAGATCTCCCCGGTCGAGACAGGATTGGTATAGTCCCCTTTGAAGCCGGGAATCAGCCCTTCCGGGCCGTTCTGGAAATAGGAGAACTGGCTGTCGACCATGCGTCCAGTCTTGGCAAGAGCCAGATTCAGACAGGAAACGGTCTTTGGATTGTCAGGATTGTGACGGTCAGCTTGCTGCATGATGCGGTTCCACATCTGCATACGGACCATGAAGTCGTAATGCATCCATTCTTCCTTGACGGGATCGGCAACATGCAGCGTAGCGAAAGTGCCGGCAGTTGCCAACACCACAAACAGGGCCCCAGGAACTACGATGCCCTTCAGCGGTTTGCGTACCTTTAAACAGGAGACCAGGACCACCAGCACCGCTGCCGCAGCTGCCGCATAGAGCAGTCCGGGGAGGATATTATGAAAACGGTGATAATGAACCCCCTGGACCAGACGGTTGAAAGGATACGGGAAAAGACGCCAGGCAGCCAGGACGCAGACTGCAGCGACGGACAGCATTCCGATGGCAAAAAGCCAAGGCTTCCCCTCCCCCTCCGCTACCTCGTAGCAGACCACTGCGACAGCGAACAGGATACACAACGGCCCACAAGCCATATACAGAACCGGCAGGAGTACCAAATCCAAGACACGGCGTACTTTCCGGGAAGCGACACGCTGGCATAAAGCCGCCATAGCGAGCGACAGCGCCAGGGCCACAATTGATCCGGCAAGCGCATTTTCATCGCAGAAAAAGACCACGAGCAACAGCGCCGGAATAAAAGCGAGCCCATACGTGAAGAGTGAGCGACGGCGGCACGCCGCCCAGACGGAGAGTTGGACGCCGCAGAACAAAAGCGCCAGAAGCACCGCTCCGACCGGGGCATGATAGAAAAATTGCGTCAGGCAACGACCCAACCAGTCGGCCAGGCCACCGGGCACCCGGGCCACGTCGGCGAAATAGGCGAACGTCCACTCAAACAACTGGTATTGCTCCTGAAAATGAAGATGATACCGATATCTGAACGCAAAAAAAACAAAGATGCCGACTCCTGTCAGAATCGTCATCAGGGCGGCAGTCAGTTGTTGTTTCCGGGTCATTCCTCCGTCTGGTTTATCTGACAAAGTTATCAATAAATTGAGAAAAAATGTGTAAATTGTTGCCTCATTTGATCGATATGAAACATATCTGCTTCCTGACAGCCGCACTCCTGTGCCTTTGCCTGCCCGCCCGGGCCGCCGAGCCCACCGCCATCACCATCCAGACCGACCATACCCAGCTTTTGTTGACCACCGATGCAGACGGCAATCTGAGGACCCGCTATTACGGAGTCCGGATCGACGCTCCCTGGCAATTCCTCAACGATGACAAGTTGTTCACCGGTCCCAACGGTTCCGGACCGATGACGATCCCGACAACCGGCGGCGTGTACGTCGGCACCCCTGCCCTTCACGTTCGTTTTGCTGACGGCAGCCACAACACCGAGCTCTACTATACCGGCCATACATCTGAATCCCGGGCCGGTGTTTTCACGACGAAAATCATGCTCCGCGATCCTGTCACTGCCCTAGCGGTACATCTCATCTACGATGCCTACGAGAAAGAAGATGTCATCGTGGCCCATACCGAGATTATCAACGGCGGCAAGAAGCCCGTAGAACTGCTCGACTACGCCTCCTCCGCCCTTCATTTCAACGCCGATCAATACCTGCTCACCCATACCTGGGGCGGCTGGGCCACCGAAATGCAAGTGGAACGCGAACTGCTGGGACACGACACCAAGGTCATCGAATCGCGGCGCGGCGTCCAGGCCACACAGGGAAACAACCCTTCGTTCCTGCTGAGTCTGAATACGGCTGAATTCAGCGAGACGGCCGGCGAAGTAATCGCCGGTGCCCTGGCCTGGAGCGGCAACTTCCGGCTGAGTTTCGAACACGACAACGCCGGAAAGCTCAATGTCATTGCCGGCATCAACCCCCATGCTGCTACCTATTCCCTGGCTCCCGGCAAGACCTTCGTCACACCCGACATGGTCTGGACTTATTCCAACACCGGTGCAGGACAGGCTTCCCGCAACCTGCACCGCTGGGCCCGCAACTGGGGTGTTTACGGCGGTGGCCAGATCCATCCCACCCTCCTCAACAGTTGGGAAGGCGCCTATTTCACCTTCACTACTGAAACCCTGCTCAGGATGATTGACGATGCGGCGGGTATGGGCCTGGAGATGTTCGTACTCGATGACGGCTGGTTCGCCAAAGACTATCCGCGCAATGGCGACAACGCCGGCCTGGGCGACTGGGAAGTCAACACGGCCAAGCTGCCGGAAGGCATCGACTACGTCGCTTCCTACGCCCACGACAAGGGGCTCAAGTTCGGCATCTGGATCGAGCCCGAGATGGTCAATCCGCAGTCGAATCTGGCGCACAACCATCCTGAATGGGTGGTCAAGAGCCCAGGGCGCACCATCTATCAGGAACGCAACCAATGGGTTCTCGACCTGTCGAACCCGGCCGTCCAGGACTTCGTGTTCGGCATCTTCGACGGCGTGATGAAACTGTCCAAGAATATCGATTACGTGAAATGGGACTGCAACCGCGTCATCGAGTCGTTCGGCAGCACTTATCTCGGCAAGGAGCAGGACCGCTTCTATGTGGAATACTGCCAGAGCCTGTACAGTGTGATGCAGCGTATCCGCGAAAAGTATCCCGACGTGCTGATCCAGTGCTGTTCTTCGGGCGGCGGACGCGTCGACTACGGAGCCTTGCGCTACTTTGACGAGATCTGGACCAGCGACAATACCGACGGCGACTGCCGCGCCTATATCCAGTACGCCACGAATCTCATCTATCCGCCCTTCATCATGGGCGCCCACGTCTCGGCGGTGCCCAATCACCAGAGCGGCAATGTCACGCCCCTGAAATTCCGCTTCGACATGGCCTGCGCCGGCCGCCTGGGCCTGGAACTGCAGCCCAAGAACTTCCCGGCGCACGAAAGGGCGCTGGCGGAGCGTTGCATCGCATCCTATTACCAGTACCGGGATCTGGTGTTTACGGGAGACCTGTATCGCCTTTCCTCGCCTTATGACAGTGATTACTATGCCTTGATGTACGTCTCTCCGGATCAATCCCGTGCCGTGGTCTATACCTACTGCATGCGCTACCAGCATCGCGCAGGAAGCCAGCACAACTTCAGGCTCGACGGGCTTGACCCGAAACGAAACTATCGGGTGAAGGAACTCAATGTGGACCGCTCCTGCTGGTGGGGGGACGGAAAAGAATTCTCCGGCGCCTTCCTGGGCACCGGAGCGTTCAATCCCGACCTGCCGCAGAAATACAGCTCAGCCGTTTTCTACCTGGAAGCGAAGTAAGGTTTCAGTTGGTCAGCTTGCCGCTTTCCACCCAGCCGGTCTGTTCCGGATGGCCGTCAACAGACACTTTGATCCAGTTCCATTCCGACAAGTCGAGCGGATGGACGTGCGTGCCCGTCTTCAGGTCAAAGAGTTTCCGTGAATTGTCGTCCGGCTTCTCATAGACGGGAACCGTCGGCGCCCCGTCCCAATCTTTGACGACCAAAAAGAGTGCGGAAGCCGGCATCCAGGCCTCGTCGTCGACCCATTTCTGTTGGTCGTTTTCATCGACGGACCCGTACCAGAGCTGCCACCAGCCGTCCTTGGGGTTGCCGACCGTGAAGTTGTAGGTCTTTCCCTTTTCCAACACAAAGGTCTGCGTGCCGGTAACGGGCCTTTCACGGAAAACTACGGTCTCTATGCCGGGGACGGAAACAGTCAGCGTCGGCACCGGACCGCCGTCGCCCGGCTCAAAAGCATCATCCCGAACCTGGGATTTCTCAATCCATCCGGTCACGGTTTCGCACGGACGGTCCTCAAATTCACTCGGGTCGTACGTCACTTTGACCCACTTGCCGTCGGCTGAGAGTTCAAGCGGGCGCAGAAGTGCACGGATCTCGTGGATGACCATCAGCCGTTTCGCATCTTTCCGCGGCTCGGCATACAGTTTCCGGAGCTGGCCGTCCTCATAGTCGGTAGCCACAGCCAGCACGGAGCGGTGGATCCAGGCCTCGCGGCCGGGAACCTTCTCCTCACATCCCCCCTCATCGTACACGATTCCATCCTTGATGCGCCACCAGCCGCCCGGCTGCACGATGGCAGTGAGCTGATAGAAACCGGCGGGCTCCAATCGATGGACAATCTTTCCCTTCGGCGCGGAGCGGATGTTGGTCATCCCTTCCGTATCGGGGTCGCAGACAAAACAGTTGAGTTCGTGCGTCTGCCCGCGCATCGGCAGCGCAGCCAGCAGGATCGCAAACATCGTGACAAGGATCCGTTTCACAGTCGTTCTGTTTTAGTCGTAGATTGTATTCAGGGCTTGGAAGGCACTGTAGTGGTCAGCGGCAACGCGATACATAAAGAGGGCCGTTCCGTCGGCCTCCTCAGCGCGGTCCGCCTTTTCCGAGAGCACTTTCCCCGTTTTGCCATCCACTTCTTTCACGATTTTCCAGAAGGCGCCTTCGTCGCCATAATAGTAGCGTTCTTCCAAGACCTTACCGTCATCATCGTAATCGTTGCGTGTAAAGACAAAGAGCAGTCTGCCGTCCGGATCGTAGAGGAACTCCTGCGTAAAATCTTTGCCGCTCTCACGCACTAGGCAGAGTGTGGGGTAATACAAATCCAATTCTTCGATGTAGCCGCTGGGGTCCACGACAAAATCCATTTTCGATTCCCAGGATTCACCGTTGGGATCGGTCTGTACGCGGTGGAAGGTCTGGTAATTCTTTTTCGGGCCGGTCTTGCCGTCTTTTTCAAACTGCATAGCCCGGGCATAGGCTTTCCGGATTTCGGCCATTTTGGCCTTGGTAGCGGCATCCTGGGCCGGGAGGGCCGGCGGCAGCAGCAAGCCTGCAGCCAGGATAAGGGTCAGATAACGAAGTGCTTTCATATTCGGAAGGGTTATTGTTTGTCCGTAAAGGAATAGGGTTTGTCGGCGGCGGCCAGGCCGCGCTTGCGGTTCGGGCGGTCGCTCATTTCAAATTCGAGGGTACAGCCGCGGAGCAGGTCCGCGTGGGTCAGATACAGTTTGGTGTACGGTTTCCCGTTCAGTTTGACACTCCGTACATAGCGGTTGCGGTCGCTTACGCTTGGCGCCTTGATCTCGATGACGGCGCCGTTTTCGAGCGTGACCTTCAGGTACGGAAGATACGGAGCACCGAACACATACTGGTCGCAGCCGGGAGCCACAGGATAAAAGCCCATCACCGAGAAGAGGTACCAGGCCGACATCTGGCCGCAGTCGTCATTGCCGCCGAGGCCGCGGATGTCATTGCGGTACATCCGATTGAGGATGGTCCGGATCCGTTCCTGCGTTTTCCAGGGCTGCTTGGTCCAGGCGTACAGATACGGGATGTGATGGCTGGGCTCGTTGCCGTGCACATAGCCGCCGATCAGGCAGTCGGCTGTAATATCCTCATTGTCCGCATAGTAGCGTTCCGGTAAATCCATATCGAAGAGCGCGTCGAGCCGCTCGCGGAATACTTTCTCGCCGCCCATGCAGGCCATCAGGCCCTTCGGATCCTGCGGTACATGGAAAGAAAAGTTCCAGGAATTGCCTTCGATAAAGCCTTCCCCATAGGTCTGCAGCGGATCCATATCGGGTTTGAAATGGCCGTCCCGGAAGCGGGGCGAGGCAAAACCAGTCACCGGATCGAAGGTGTTGCGGTAAGAAGCGGCGCGCTTTTCAAAGACGGCCGCCCTATCGGCCCGGCCGGCATAACGGGCTGCCTGGGCAATGCACCAGTCATCATAAGCGTATTCCAGGGTATTGGAAGCCGCGGTCGCATCTGCGTCAAAGGGTGCATATCCATATTGGATATACTCCTGCAACGTGGGCAGATATGGACACGTGGCGGTCGCGACCATGGCCTCGAGCGCTTCCTGCGGATCGATCGCGGCACCCTTGGCCAGAGCATCGGCCACCACACTGACGGCATGATACCCCGTCATACACCACCCTTCATTGCCTTGCAGGCTCCAGACGGGCAGCATCCCCACCGGATTCTGCCGCCAGTGCGCGAGCATGGAACGGACCATGTCAGTATTGCGGCCCGTTTTCAGCAGGCCCAGCAGCGGATGTTCCGCCCGGTAGGTATCCCACAGCGAGAAGACCGTATAGTTCGTAAATCCCTCGGCGGTATGGATTTCCCCGTCGATGCCTCGGTATCGCCCGTCAACGTCCATATAGACCGACGGATTGATCAGGGTATGGTAGAAAGCCGTGTAGAGACTGGCTTTCTGGTCTTCTGTGCCTTCACATTCCAAGACGCCCAGCTCTCTTTCCCAGGCAGCGGCCGTCGCGGCGTAAAGCTGGTCGAACGACTGGCCCGCTGCCTCGGCAGCCAGATTTTTGAGGGCACCTTCCGCGGAAACAGCAGAGAGTGCCACCTTGACCGTCAGGTCAGGGTTGGCACCGTCGAATTCAAAATAGGCGGTAATATGGCGGCCGGCGATGTCCGGGAAATTGTGATGTAGATCGAACTTCCGCCAAAAACCCCGGTAGTCCGGCGCTTTGCGGTCTGCATAGCCGTAATTGACGATGGGCTTGGAGAAGGAGATGGCAAAATAGGTCTGGTTGAAGCGGGCCCAGCCATCTGTGAGGCGGCTGCCCGTAATCAGGGTGTCATTGACAACCCGGATGCTGGACCACAGGACTTTGCCATCGTAGTTGTAAAGGCCGTGCAGGAGATCGAGGATGAGACGCTGATTGCTTCCGTCAGGAAAGGTGTATTGATGGATGCCTGTCCGCGGCGTTGCTGTCAGGCGCGCGCGGACACCGCTGTCGGCGAGCGTAACCGCATAATAACCAGGTACGGCCTGTTCGGTCGTGTGGCTGAAACGCTGCCGGTAGCCACCGTCCGGATCGTCTTTCGTCCCGGGATTCAACTGCAGCGCGCCGGTCTGCGGCATGATGAGGATGTCCCCCAGGTCGGAGTGGCCCGTCCCGCTCAGATGCGTGTGGCTGAATCCTACAATTGTATTGTCTTCATACTGATAACCTGCGCAGTAGTCATAGACGCGAGCCTGGTATTGTCCGCCGACATTGTGCGGAATCGTATCCGTATCGGGTGAGAGCTGGACAGCGCCGAAAGGAGCGCAAGCGCCAGGGAAACAATGGCCCATGCCCGTGGTTCCGATCATCGGATTTACATAGCGGGACACCTGGGCGGAAAGGGTTGTGGCAGCCGCACCGGCCAACAGCAGGAGAAGGAAGCGTTTCATACCACAAATTTATCAAAATATCGCCATCTTTTCTACCTTTGTGCCCAAACCTCTGTCTGCTAAGCATGAAAGAACAAACCCGCACCCTGGTCATCCTGCACACCGCAGTCTTCCTGGCCGGGTGGACCGGCATTTTCGGCCGGATGATTTCGCTCGGCGGCCTGCCCCTGGTATGGTACCGGATGATGATCAGCGTGGCCACCCTTGTAGCCGTGCTGGCGCTGACACGCCGTCTGCACAAGGTGGGCTGGCGGGCTATTGCCCAGATTGCCAGCTGCGGTATCCTGCTGGCGCTCCATTGGGTTGCCTTTTTTGCCAGCATCCAGACAGCCAATGTATCAATCGGGGTAGCCTGCATCGCCACCACCTGTTTTTTCACCGCACTGTTCGATCCGCTGATCAACCGGAAAAAGGCCTCCGGTCCGGAAGTCTTCCTCAGTTTCCTTTCCATCGTCGGCGTACTGCTGATTTTCAGTCTGGACATCCGCTATCGGCTCGGCATCGCCCTCGGCCTGCTCTCCGCGGCTCTCTATTCCGTTTTCTCCCTATTCAACATCAACGTCGCCCGGCGGACCGGAGAGCCCACCGACACGATGCTGCTCTACGAGCTTGTGGGCGGTGTACTTTTCCTGACGCTTTGCATTCCCATCTACACGAAACTACTGCCTGGGGAATCCGTGGCTCCTGAGAGCCGGGACATTCTCTGGCTCGTCCTGCTCGGTTCCATCTTCACCGTCGTCCCGTTCCTGTTTCAGTTGCAGGCGCTACGGAAGCTTTCTGCATTTACCGTCAATCTGACCTACAATCTCGAGCCTCTCTATAGCATCGCCTTGGCCGCCCTCCTTTTCGGCGAACACCGCGAAGTCGGATGGTCGTTCTGGATTGGACTGGTGTTGATAGTCCTGTCCGTCCTCCTGCAAACCCGGCGTATCCGCCCTTAAACCCCTTGTTCATGAATCATCATCTTGTCCTCTCTCCTGCCGTACAGGCAGCCCTGATGGCCGGTCAACCGGTCGTCGCATTGGAATCCACCATCATCTCTCACGGCATGCCCTATCCCCAGAATGTCGAAACCGCCCTTCGCGTAGAAGAGACAGTCCGTCAGGCCGGCGCCGTCCCTGCCACTATCGCTGTCATTGGCGGACGCCTGAAAGCGGGTCTGTCGGCGGATGAGATTGACATGCTGGGCAAGAAAGGCAAGGCCGTCCCCAAAGCCTCGCGCCGCGACCTGCCCGTCCTGGTCGCCCGTGGCTCCGATGGCGCCACGACGGTAGCTACCACGATGATTATCGCCCATTTGGCCGGAATCCAAGTATTTGCAACCGGCGGCATCGGGGGTGTCCATCGCGGAGCGGAAAAGACGATGGATATCTCGGCCGATCTGGAAGAGCTGGCCCGAACCCCTGTCATGGTCATCTGCGCCGGCGCCAAAGCCATCCTCGACCTGGGCCTGACCCTGGAATACCTGGAGACGAAAGGCGTTCCGGTCATCGGCTACGGGACGGAAGAGCTTCCGGCCTTCTATTCCCGCCAAAGCGGGTTCAAAGTGGATTACCGCCTCGATACACCGGAAGAATTGGCAGCCGCTTTCCGGGCCCAGCAGGAAATGGGCCTCGGCGGAGGTATGCTCGTGACAAACCCGATTCCGACGGAATTCGCGATGGATCCCGTGCAGATCGGTGCCGTCATTGATCAGGCCGTGGCGGACGCTTGTCAGCTGGGCATCCACGGGAAGGAAGTTACCCCATACCTGCTGGCCCGCGTAGCGGAAATCACGAGTGGCGATTCCCTGGCCGCCAACATCCAGCTGGTGCTCAACAATGCCCGGCTGGGCGCACTGGCCGCCAAAGCCTTGACGCGATAATTACTGGGAATTCCTAAGATACGACTGCCTTTCTTCTTCGGGAAACCGCTCGATGGCGTAACGCAGCATCGTGCGCGGCATGGTCGCTGCACGCGGTTGCAGGAAAGAGACGAGCGCGTCCTTGTCCCGCTTGCCCGCCTCGCGCAGCAGCCAGCCCACGGCTTTGTGAATCAGATCGTGCGGATGATGGAGCAGGATATCAGCGATGGCAAAAGTATCCGCCAGCTGCCCGTGCCGGATAAACGTCATCGTACTGACGATCCCGATGCGCTGTTCCCAGAGGGTCTTGCCATCGCGGGCCAATTCATACAGCAGCGACCTGTCCTTGTCCAGCAGCCACACGCCGAGCAGTGGATAGCAGGAGAGATCGACCAGGTCCCAATTATTGATAAACCGCGTATGCCCCAAATAAAAATCGACACACTCCCTTTGAGACATCCCCCGCCAAGCGCCCTCGCTGGCCAAAAATGGTTCTGGCTTCGCGTGGGCAAAAACAGCGACCAACGTCAGCAGGGCAGCCAGCCGGACCTCGTGATAGGGACTGCTGACACAGATTTCCAAATCGTCCAGACTCGTCTGCCGCCAGCAATTCCGCACCACCGCCCGCGTGACCGGAACTTTGATGCCCAGGAACTGGTCCCCTTCCCCATACTGGCCCGGCCCGGTTTTGAAAAAACGGGAAAGCCCCGCCACTTGCGACGGGTCGGCATGCGCCAGCATTTCCTTCAGGAGCGCAGGCGGATTCATACGCAACGACTCAGCGTGTGATGATCGGATTGCCCTTGGAATCCAGCAGCGGCGTCAGGCCACCGGCATAGCCGGAATAGACAAACAGATAGTTCACGCCCGTCTCATTGTCAATAATCACCCGGGCACCGGAGCCGAAGCCGAGGCCGTCCTTTTCCTGGATGTCGAATCTCGATTCTCTTGCCATATCAGATCGTATTGAAAAATTGCCTAAAATCGGCCGCCACAGTCACATTCCTCTTCTTCCGCCCGGCAGGCGGCCTTCCCGCGCAGCGCCTCGCCGATGGCTTGCTGCACCAGCGGTTCCATGACCTGGTAACCGGCAGGCACCGGATGGACTCCATCCTGGGAATACGCCGGATTCAGCGCACGTGTCGCATCCTTGACAACCATCGGGTCGTAATAATCGACGAAAGGAATGCACTGCTGTGAAGCATACGCATGCAGGCGTTTATTGAGCGCCGCGATCTTGTCGGCCGCATCGGTAATGGACGGACGCCAGGAGAAACGGGCGGCGGGCAGGACGGTCGTCATCACGACCGCAATTCCATTGGCCTGCGCCAGTTCGACCATCGAAACAATGTTGCCGAAAGCGAAATCTTCGTCATACGGCCCCTGATTCTCCGCCACATCATTGGTTCCGGCATTGATGACGACGACCGCCGGATGCAAGTCGATGACATCCTGCCGGAAGCGCACCAGCATCTGTGCCGAGACCTGGCCGCTGATCCCGCGGCCCACATATCCGTTGTCTGCGAAGAAGTCCGGCCGGAGCCGGAGCCATTCCTCTGTGATTGAATCGCCCATCAGGACGACGCGCGGCTGTCCTTCCGCCGGCGCCGCCAGGGTTTTATTGGCATCTGCAAAACGCTGCAGACCGGCCCAATCCTGCGCATTCGCACCGGAAGCGCAAAGCAAGCCCAAAACGGCCGCCATCCATAAACAAAATCGGTTGTGTTTCATGGTCTCTCAACGATTGATTTCCCAACAAATGTACGAAAAAGAATCATTGCACGACAACAGTCGTACTGTTTTTATCCTTGCCGAGTCTGACCTTCAGTCTGGCACCGGCCGGGACTCCTTCGATGATAACTTCGGACACCGGATCTTCCACATAACGCTGGAGAGCCCGCTTGAGCGGCCGGGCGCCGAACTTCGGGTCGTAGCCCACGTCGGCGATGAACTTCTTGGCCGCCTTGTCAATGGACAGCGAATAGCCCAGTTCCTTCATCCGGCCCAGGAGTTCCCGGAGTTCGATGTCGATGATCTGGTAGATATCCTCCTGCGTCAATGCATTGAAATAGATCTGTTCGTCAAGCCGGTTCAGGAATTCCGGCGTAAACACCTTGCCGAGGGCTTTGTCGATGAGCGCATTCTGCGAGGCGGTCCGATCCTCGTTTCCCGTCGAGAAACCGATGCCCCGGCCAAAATCCTTCAACTCGCGGCTGCCCACGTTCGAAGTCAGGATCAGGATCGTATTCTTGAAATCGATGTATCGGCCGGCACTGTCGGTCAGGCGGCCTTCATCCAGCACCTGCAGCAGGAGATTGAAAATATCCGGATGGGCCTTCTCCACTTCATCGAGCAAGACCACCGAATAAGGTTTGCGGCGCACCTGCTCGCTCAACTGGCCGCCTTCGTTGTAACCCACGTAGCCCGGAGGCGCTCCGATAAGCCGGCTGGACGAAAACTTCTCGCCATATTCACTCATGTCGATCCGGATGATGTTGTCGGCCGAATCGAACATGTATTCCGCAATCTTCTTGGCCAGGTGCGTTTTGCCGACGCCCGTAGGTCCCAGGAAAAGGAACGTGCCGATCGGCTTGTTGGGATCCTTGAGTCCGGCCCGGTTGCGCCGAATCGCCTTTACCACCTTCGACAAAGCCTCGTCCTGCCCGACTACGACACCCCGCAGCACCTCTTCCATTTTCATCAGCCGCGTCCCTTCATTTTCCGCCACCTTGTAAACTGGGATATTGGTCATGACCGAGACGACATGCGCTACCGTATCCTCATCAACAGTCCGGAATGGCTCTTCACCGGCTTCAGCTGCCTGGACAGCTGCCGCCACTGCCTGTTCTTTCTCTTGCTCAAGCCGATGCAGTTCGGCAGCCCGCTTGAAATCGCCCGCCTTCGCTGCGATGCGCTTCTCCTCCCGGATCGGTTCCAAGTCGCTTTCCAGCCGGACGGCCTCCTCCGATCCTTTCATGTCACCGATGTGCACACGGGCACCTGCCTCGTCGAGCACGTCGATGGCCTTGTCCGGCAGGCAGCGGTCTGAAATATACCGCTGGGACAGCGAGATACAGGCCTTGATGGCGGCATCAGTATAGTGCACGTGATGATAGGCCTCATACCGGCCCTTGATGCCTTCCAGGATGGCGAGCGTCTGGGCATAATCCGTAGGTTCCACCAGGATCTTCTGGAAACGGCGCTCCAGGGCGGCATCTTTCTCGATATGTTCGCGATACTCGTCGAGCGTCGTGGCACCGATGCACTGGATCTGGCCTCGTGCCAGGGCCGGTTTCAACAGATTGGCGGCGTCGAGCGACCCCGGTGTGCTGCCGGCGCCGACGATCGTATGGAGTTCGTCGATGAAAAGGATCAGGTCCGGATTCTTCTTGATCTCATTCAGAATGGCTTTCACTCGCTCCTCGAACTGGCCGCGGTATTTCGTACCCGCCACGAGCGAGCCCATATCCAGCGAGATAATCCGCTTCGAAAGCAGGGAGCGAGGCACATTCTTGGCGGCGATGCGGAGCGCAAGCCCTTCCACGACAGCCGACTTGCCGGAGCCCGATTCTCCGATGAGCACCGGGTTGTTCTTCTTGCGACGGCTCAGGATCTGCGCCAGCCGTTCGATTTCCGCCTCGCGGCCGACCACCGGATCGAGTTCCCCGCTCAAGGCGGCGCGTGTCAAGTCGAAACCATAAGACTCGACCAATGACTTTTTGTCACTTCCCCGTCCCGCCGTGGCAGACGGACCACCCGAAGCACCCGTATCGCCCCCGGGCTCTTCATCGGCGCCGTCCGCAGCCGACATCATGGCCTGTTCCATCACTTCCCGCAGTTTCTCAGGCAGTTTGTCCAGCGGGATGTTGCTGTTCTCCAGTGCCGTGGTGCAGGCCCCGTGCCACTGCATGAAGATCTCCGCCATCAACTGGGCCGGCGTGGCGGCGGCCCCGTGCATCCGCTGGCACGAGAGCAGGATTTCCTGCGACTTGTCACTCAGCGAGATAGAGCCCCGCTGCCCAAACGGGATCGGTGCCGGCGAAGCAATCTTGTCTTCAATCTCCTTCTTCACTTTCTTGACATCGACTCCCAGACTCTCCAGGATCTTCACCGCATCTGACTCGCGGAACCGCAGGATCCCGAGGAACAAATGGTCGGGCGTCGCTATGTAACTGCCCAGCCGCGCCGCCTCTTCCAGCGCGTAGTTGAGCACGATCTTGATCTCATTCGAATAACTTCTTTCCATGCTTTTCAATCAATAGGATAAGACATGCGGGCAGCAAAAATAACGCCAACGCCTGGCGCTGGCAGAAAGACTGCCAAAAACCAGTCAAGTACCAAATAATTTGTATTCTCTATCATTTTTTCGTATTTTTACACGATATTTTGATAGAAACTGAAGAGAAAATGGATTTTGAAGAGAATGGCGGTAGGATCATTCCTATCAATATAGAAAACGAGATGAAGTCGGCCTACATAGACTACTCCATGTCTGTGATCGTGGCCCGAGCATTACCCGATGTAAGAGACGGACTTAAGCCTGTGCACAGGCGCGTCCTCTTCGGAATGAGCAACCTGGGTGTCACCTACAGCGGCGGCGTGAAGAAGTCCGCCCGTATCGTCGGCGACGTCCTCGGTAAATACCACCCGCACGGTGACTCCAGCGTTTACGACGCGATGGCCCGCCTGGCCCAGCCCTGGAACCTGCGCTACCTGCTTGTCCACGGACAAGGCAACTTCGGTTCCATCGACGGCGACCCTGTGGCGGCCATGCGATACACCGAGGCCAAACTCCAGAAGCTGGCCGAAGAAGTCCTGGCCGACCTGGATAAGGATACCGTCGATTTCAAACCGAATTTCGACGAATCGCTCCAAGAGCCGACTGTCCTGCCGGCCAAGGCGCCGCTGCTGCTGATGAACGGCTCCAACGGCATCGCCGTAGGTATGGCCACCAACATGGCGCCCCACAACCTGTCGGAATGCTGTGACGCCATCTGCGCCTATATCGACAACCCCGATATCGACGTAGACGGCCTGATGCAGTACATCAAAGGTCCCGACTTCCCCACCGGCGGCATCATCCAGGGCTTGCGCGGCATCCGCGACGCCTTCGAGACCGGCCGGGGCCGCATCGTCATCCGGTCCAAGACCAACATCGAAGTGTCGTCTTCGGGCCGCGAGACCATCGTCGTGACCGAGATCCCCTACACCATCAACAAGCGGGAACTCATCGAGCGCATCGCCGAACTGGTCGAAAGCAAGAAACTGGAAGGCATCTCCTACATCAATGACGAAAGCGACCGCGACGGCATGCGCATCGTCATCAAACTCAAACAGGGTGCCCCGTCCAACGTGGTGCTCAACAACCTGTTCAAACTCACGCCGCTCCAGTCGAGCTTCTCGGTCAACAACATCGCCCTGGTGGACGGCCGGCCGAAGCAGCTCAACCTCAAGCAGCTGATCAAGTATTTCGTGCGTCACCGCCATGAAGTGGTGGTGCGCCGCACCCGGTTCGAACTCAACAAAGCCCTCAAGCGCGCCCATATCCTCGAAGGCCTCCTGAAGGCCCTCGACATCATCGACGAGATCATCGCCCTGATTCGTGCCTCCCGCAGCGTAGCGGATGCCCGGGACGGGCTGGTGGCCCAGTTCGGCTTCACCGTGGAGCAGGCCGACGCCATCGTAGAGATGCGTCTCCGCCAACTCACCGGACTGGAACGCGACAAGCTCCAGGCCGAATACGACGAGCTTGAGAAACTGATCGCCTACTACCAGCAGGTGCTCGGCAGCGAAGAGATGCAACTGGGCATCATCAAGGACGAGCTCCGCGACCTCAAGGAAAAATACGGCGACCCGCGCCGCACCGAGATCGCTGCCACCGCGGAAGATTTCAACCCGGAAGACTTCTACCCGAATGAGGACGTTGTCATCACGATCTCGCACTTCGGCTACATCAAGCGTACCTCGCTGACCGAATACCGCTCGCAAAGCCGCGGCGGCATCGGCGCGAAGGGCAGCACCACCCGCGACGAAGATTTCATCGAGCACATCTACGTCGCCAACATGCACAGCACGCTGATGCTCTTTACGCAGAGCGGCAAATGCTTCTGGCTCAAGGTGTACGATATTCCGGAAGGAGCCAAGGCCTCCAAGGGACGCGCCATCCAGAACATCCTCCCGCTTACCGTGGAAGACCGCATCCAGGCCTACCTCAACGTCCAGGATCTCAACGACAAGGAATTTACGAACAGTCATTATGTAGTTCTGGCCACGGCCAACGGCACCATCAAGAAGACCCTGCTCGAAGCCTATTCCCGTCCCCGCATGGGCGGCATCATCGCCGTCAACCTGCGCGATGGCGATTCCCTGATCGGCGCCGCCCTGACCAGCGGTCGTTGCGAGATCCTGCTGGCCGGTAACCAGGGCAAGTGCTGCCGTTTCGACGAAGAAGACGCCCGGGCCATCGGCCGCAACTCCACCGGCGTACGCGGCATCAACCTCGATGAGGATGATTTCGTGGTCGGCATGGTATGCATCGATCCCGATGAACAAGCCCTCAAACCGCTTGATATCCTGGTCGTAAGCGAAAACGGTTTCGGCAAGCGCTCCGAACTTGACGAGTACCGCAAGACCAACCGCGGCAGCAAGGGTGTCAAGACCATCAACATCACGGAAAAAACTGGCAAACTTATTGCATTGAAGGCTGTCAGCGACGACAACGACCTGATGATCATCAACAAGTCGGGCATTACGATCCGCATGCCGGCCGAAGGAATCCGCGTAGCAGGACGTGCCACCCAAGGTGTCAAGCTCATCAGCATCCGCGAAGGCGACAGCATCGCAGCCGTCTGCGTCGTCAGCAAGAATGAAGAAGAAGTAACAAACAACGAAAACAATCAATAATCTAAACGCAAAAGTTATGAAGAAAATCCTCATCGCACTGTCGCTCATCCTCTCGCTGACGATGGTCAGTGCACAGCCCAAGAATGCTGCTGACGCCTTGAAGGCCGTCACCAAGGCGGAGGCTGCTGCTGCCGATGCCAAGAAGGCCGCCAAGCCTGCCACCTGGGTTGCGCTTGCGAAAGCCTACATCGAGGCTTACGACCAGCCGTCCCGGAACATCCTGACGGGCACGCCCCAGCAGGAAGTCAAGCTCTTCCTCAAGGACCAGAAGATTCTAAGCACCACTGAGAAGCAAGGTGCTGAAGCTACCTACTCCGTGGACTCCTATGCCGACAAGGATCTGTACTACAACTCCGACGGCATCCTTGAATTCTTCCTCGTCACCAAGCCGGCCGTAGAAGGCGACCTGCTGGGCAAGGCCATCAAAGCCCTCGAGCAGGCCAAAGCCGTCGACCCGAAGGGTTCCAAGGCCAAGGACATCACCTCGATGATGGAAGACATCCACGGCAAACTGGCCAATGAGGCTCTCTCCGAATATCTCGGCTCCAACTTTGCCAAGGCTGCCGACCTCTTCAAGAAGACGACCGAATGCGCTTCCAACCCGCTCCTCGGCAAGACCGACGAGACCAATACCTATTACACGGCCCTCGTTTCCAACATGGCCGGCAACAAGGAACAAGCCATCGAGTTCTACAAGAAATGCCTCGACATGGGTCACTATCAGGACGGCTTCGCTTTCGCCAACCTGGCTGAGGTTTACCGCAGCATGGGTGACAAGGACGCCTGCAAGGCCACCCTGGAAGAAGGTTTCGTGAAATTCCCGGAAAACAGCAACATCCTGATCGGTCTGATCAACCACTACATCGACAACCAGGAAGACACCGGCAAGCTGTTCGAACTGCTGCATTCCGCCCAGGCCATCGACCCGAAGAACGCCAGCCTCTTCTATGTGGAAGGCAACGTGTACAAGCAGCTCGGTGATATCGAGAATGCCGCCAAGCTCTACACCAAATCCGCCGAAGTCGACCCGAACTATGTGTTCGCTCCACTCGGACAGGGTGTCCTCTACTACGACAGAGCCATCGAGCTCCAGACCAAAGCCGGTGAAGAATTGGATGACAACAAGTATTTAGCGCTTGTCAAGGAAATGGATGAGACCCTCGAAAAAGCCATCGCGCCGTTCGAAGCCGCCTTCGCCAAGACCCAGGACAATGAGATCAAAGTCGCCATCGCCGAATACCTGAAGAACATCTACTTCCGTCTCCGCGACAAGAATCCGGAGTACGAAGCCCTTTCGAAGAAGTACGAAGCTTTTGTGAAAGGCGAGAACTAAAAGGTAAACAGATCCGACGCCGCACTCCGCGGCAGACAATGAAGGGACGCTCGGGAGCCAGTGCTCTCGAGCGTTTTTTGAGCCGATTCGAAGGCGATGGCCGGGGTATTGTTGTTGGCGCTCAAGTGGCAGAGATACACGTCGCGCAGGCTGTCATGCCGGCAACGGCGCAGCAGCGAAGCCGTCTGTTCGTTGGACAGATGGCCGTGCTGCAGGAGGATGCGGCGCTTGAGTTCAGGAGAATAGGGCCCCGTCATCAGCATATCGACATCGTAATTGGATTCGACCACGAGATGGTCGGCCAGGGAAGCGAAACGGACGGCGTCATCGGTCACCTCGCCCAGGTCTGTCATCACGGTAAAATGCTGGCCCTCGAGGACGAAATAGTAGCCGACCGTCTGGGATGCATCGTGCGGCACGACAAAAGGCGTAATGGTCAAATCCCCTATCTCCGTAGCCACGCCTTCCTCCAGATAGCGGATGCAGCCTTTGAGCCGGCCCGCCGTGCAGAAATTATGTCGCAGCGCTTTCTCCAGCGTATGGGTCAGGTAAACCGGTTTCTGGTAACGCTCCGTAAACGTGCCGAGACTTTTGATATGGTCGAAATGATCGTGCGTCACGAAAACAGCATCGATCGCATCAATCGACAGGCCGTGCTCTGCCAGACGCTTCTTGATGGTACGGGCTCCAATGCCGATGTCGATGAGGAATGCCATCCTGTCATTGCCGAAATAGTAGCAATTGCCGTTGCTTCCACTCGAAAGGCTCAGGAACCGGACCATCCTATTTGATCTTCTTGATATTCTTGATATCCCGCGGCTTGATGATGCCCTTCTCCGTGACGATGCCGGCAATCAGGGAGGCCGGCGTGACGTCGAAAGCCGGGTTGTACACTTTCACGCCCTTGGGGGCCATCGGCTTGCTGAAATACATATCCGTCACCTCGAAGGAAGGACGTTCCTCGATGACAATCTCGTCACCGCTCTTGCAATCCAGGTCAATCGTACTGGTCGGGGCGAACACATACAGGGGAACTTTGTAATATTTGGCCAGGATGGCCACCCCGTTCGTACCGATCTTGTTGGCCACATCCCCATTGGCCGCCACGCGGTCGCACCCCACGAACACGAAATCGACCTTCCCCTGCGCCATCAGCGTAGCCGCCATGTTGTCGCAGATCAGCGTGACATCGATCCCGGCCCGGGTCAGTTCATAAGCCGTCAGGCGCGCGCCTTGCAGCAGCGGACGGGTCTCGTCGCAATAGACGCGGGGCAGATAGCCCTGCTGCTGCGCCATATAGATCGGGCCCAGCGCCGTCCCGAATTTGGAGACGGCCAGATGCCCCGCATTGCAGTGGGTCAGGATCCCGCAGCCCGGGTGAAGCAGCGAAAAGCCGTATTCGCTGATGACTTCGCACATCTTCACGTCTTCCGCCTTGATGGCCCGCGCTTCGGCCGTCAGCGAGTTGCGGATGACCTCGATGGCGTGTTTCTCGTCGGCATCCTCCAATCCCTGCTTCGTCGCATAGAAGCAGCGCTCCATCCGGTCCAGCGCCCACATCAGGTTCACGGCGGTCGGCCGGGAGATGTAGAGATAATGCTTGACCCGCAGGAATTCCTTTTCGAGTGCCTGGAGCGACTTGGTTCGGTAGCGGTTGACACACATGGCCAGGCCGAAGGCGGCAGCGATGCCGATAGCCGGTGCGCCGCGGACTTTGAGCCGCGTGATGGCATAGAAGATCTGCTCGGCTGCCGTCAGGTGCAGGAAGCGCTCCTGACCAGGCAACTGCGTCTGGTCGAGAATGACCACCTCCCGGCCGTTCGTACTCAATTCAACCGAATCGTAGGGAAAGACGCTCTTCACGGTCAGAGGGTTTCAATCAGTTTCTGGAACAGGCGGCACATGCGGTCGGCAGCGGCGTCCGCAGCCCGGACCACATCATCGCCATCGTTGAGCGTGGCGCTGGCGGTATCTATATTGGACACATTCGTAATGACCGACATGCCGAAGACCGGGATTCCACAGTGGCGGGCCACCAGCACCTCAGGCACCGTTGACATGCCCACAGCATCGGCGCCGATCATGCGGTAAAAGCGCACTTCAGCCGGCGTTTCATAGGAAGGGCCGGTATTGCCCAGGTAGATGCCTTTCCGCACGGGAATCCGCACCTTTTTGGCGATTTTTTCGGCTTTTTCAATCAGTCCCCGGTCGTAGGCCGCCGTCATGTCGGGGAATCGCTCGCCGAATTCGGCGAAGTTCGGCCCGATAAGCGGGTTGGGAAGCAAGTTGATATGATCGCAGATGATCATCAGGTCGCCCACGGAAAAATCCTGGTTCAGGCCGCCGGCCGCGTTGGAGACAAACAAGGCCTTGATGCCCAGGGCTGCCATCACGCGGATCGGGAGGGTCACCTGTTCCATCGGATAGCCTTCGTAGTAGTGGAAACGACCCTGCATCGCGCAGACTTCCTTGCCGGCGAGTTTGCCGAAGATGAAATTGCCCTTGTGGCCGATGGCCGTCGATTTGGCGAAATGGGGAATCTTGGCATACGGAATAACGGCTTCTGCCTCGATGGCATCACCCAGCTTGCCCAGGCCGCTGCCCAGTACGATCCCGACCTCAGGGGTCTTGCCGCCGATGGCTTCCCGGATGAATTCCGCCGCTTCACGGATTTTCTTGACTCTACTGTCCATGGTATTTACAATTGATTGATTTTTCTGGCAATGGCTTCGGCCCGCTCCAGGATCTCGTCCTCGCCGGGCACTTTGCGTCCTTCCATCACGACCCGGCCGTCCACGATGACGGTATCGAAACACGAACTGTTGGCAGAAAGGATGAGGTTCCCGAGGAAATTGGTCCGCGGGATGAAGGCTTCAGAATGGGTATCCACCAGCACGAGATCAGCCAAAGCGCCTTCGGCAACCCGGCCGGCATCGATGCCCAGCGCCCGGGCGGCATTGACGGTAGCCACATCCATCAGTTCATTCAAGGGCATGGCCGAGGGGTCTTCGCGCCATGCCTTCTGAAGCATGGCCATCGTCTTCATGCTTTCACGGATATCGAGATTGTTGGAAGAAGCGGCGCCGTCGGTCCCGATGCAGACATTGGCGCCGGCATCCCGGAGCTCGTTGTACTTGAAACGATAGCCGGAGGCCAGCTTCAGGTTCGAATTGATGTTGTGCACGACATTCGTGTGGGTGCGGCCCAACAGTTCGATGTCGTGGTCATCCACCCAGAGGCTATGCGCCAGTACCGTCCGCGGGCCGAGCAGGCCCAGCCGGTTGAAATGCTGCGCCGGCGTCAGATTCAGCTTGAAAACATCTTCCTGTGTCTCGGAGAGGGTTTCCGCCAAATGGGCCGTGAACACCAGGCCGCGCTCATGGGCGAACATCCCGGCCTGCAGCATCGTCGCTTCGGAAGTGGTATAGTCGGCATGCACGGCGACACAGAATTGCAGCCGTTCCGGCCAGTCGCGGGACATGGCATAGGTCTCTTCGCACTCCTTGTACTGGATCTCGGCTTTCTGGTGGTCGAAATTGTCGAGGAAATGATAGGGAATGAACGCCCGGACGCCCATTTCTTCAGCCGCACGGGCCAGGGCCGGCGTATGCCAATACATATCCAGATAACAGGTCGTACCGGTCCGGAACATTTCCAGAATGGCCAGTTTGGTCCCCAAATAGATGGCCTCTTCGTCCATCCGGGCCTCCACCGCCCAGATCCTTTCCAACCAGTCCTTGAGGGGCTGGTCTTCATAACAGCTCCGCAACAGGGTCATCGACGAATGGGTATGCATGTTGATCAGGCCGGGGATAACCGTCTTCCCCGCCCCGTCCAGGACCCGGTCGACCGGCTCGTCAATGCAGTCCGCAATCCGGGCAATGCGATTTCCCTGGATCAGGATATCTGCCTGGCGCCCATCCAACTGGATGCTTTTGAGAAGGAGTGTGCCCATACTGACGTGGATTGGCTATAAATTGAGCAATTTTAATAAAAAATCTGCAATTTTCCAAGAAAGAAGGTATCTTTGCAAGAAACACCCCGCCCCATGTTCGATAAGATCAAAACCTGGTACAAAGCGCAATCCGACACGACAAAAGCCTTCATCTGGATCGGGCTGGTCGCCCTCATCGGCATTCTCATCCGCTGGGACGCCGTGGTCGCCGGTATCCGCCATGGTTTCGGATTCTATGCGGGAAAATAAGCTACGAAACGCATGAAACGACTGATACGACGCTATTTCTGCATGCTGCTGCTGGTCCTGTCATCCGCCGGGATGGCTTTGGCACAAGATCGCATCCAGGATGCGGCACACGACAGCAGCGACGTGGAAATCACGGCCCGGGAACTGGCCGACCGCCTGATCGAATATGCGGAAACGTTCCTGGGGACCCCCTACCGCTATGGCGCCAACGGCCCGAAACGATTCGACTGCACAGGCTACACCCGCTATGTCTATGGACATTTCGGCTACCACAACCTGAGCCGCTCCGCCAAAGACCAGGCCCGAGACGGCCGTGAGGTGGATATCTCCGATTTCCACAACCTGCAGAAAGGCGACATCCTCGCCATCGGAAGCCGCCGCAACCCCAAAGTGGTGGGACACGCCGCCATTTTTGTCGGACTCGACAGCACGGGCAAAGACCCGCGTTTCATCCACGCATCCGTCCACGGTGTCCGTTACAGCTCGATGCTGACGGAAAGCTATTACGCCAACCGCATCCTGGGAGCCCGCCGCATTCTGCCCGATTTTGAAGACTACGATGTCGTCTTCGACAGCACCGCTACTTACGCTTTCGAACCGGACCTGGGAGTCCATATTGCTCCAGACAGCCTGGTCCTGGCTGAAAACGACCAGCGGATCGTCTTGTTCAGCAATGGAAAATGGGCCTTTGTCGCAGAGGATGGCACCCTGGCCATCCCGGAACAGGGCGGCCGCCTCATCCTGAGCGGCGACGGCAACTGGGCCCCAGTCCGCGAAGCCACCGTCAAAGTCCCGGGATCATCCCTCAAACCCGAATCCAAAGAAACTACGCAAGAATCCTCCAAACCTGCCACGGGCAAGCCCGCTACGACAGCAACGACAACGACGGCTGGGGCGGCTGCTGGGACTGGGGCGACCGGGACGACCGCAATGGCTGCGGCAACAGACTCGTCAGGCAATACCGTTCAGCCCACCCAGCCAGTTCAGCCCCAGCAGCCCGAAAAAGTCTATTACACCATCAAAAAAGGCGATACCCTCTCCAAAATCGCCAAACAACACCACACCACCATCAACAAACTCTGCCAACTCAACGGCATCACCACCACGACCATCCTTCGCGTCGGTCGCAAGCTCCGCGTCAAATAAGCCGCCGTTGGAAGCGCCCGCTGCGCTGGTAAAATCTGCCGCGACAGGATTGTAGTGAACCTTTGGGTCCTGTCGTGTCCGTGTTTTCGACAGTTTGGCCTTTTTTCCTGCCGCGACAGGACTATAGAGCGTGTCTCCATCCTGTCGCGTCCAAAATCAGCAGCAAAGCGCAGCGGAGCGACCGATGAAAGCGGACGAGATACCCGGTCGGAGCCGGGCATGACGCAGGAATGATGCCCGACCGAAGCCGGGCATGACAATAATTGGAGCGCAGCGCTATAGGTTGGCCACAGAATGCATCTATTCGGTCTAATACGCATTCTATGGCCAAATGGATGGCGATATGACTTGATTCGTGGACACAGAATGCGTGTAGATAGCTATAAACGCATTCTGTGGTCGACATCGAAAACTAAACTGTCGGTAAGAGTATGTGTGCCATCAAGATTGCCGCGACAGGACTCCAGCGTACTTCAGAATCCTGTCGCGGCGGAAATCGCAGAGCGAGGAGTCCTTTCGCTTGACGTCTCCCGATTGCCAAACGCGAAGCGGAGCGGGTGGGTTTTTGGGCCAGGCGCATTTTTTCTGCGCCTGGAACGAAAACCCAGAGCGCAGCGAAGCGCCAGATGAAAGTAAATGAGAGGCCCGACCGGAGCAGGCATGACGAAAGAATGAAAACGCCTTGACGAGAGACAATCGACAACAATGAACGACAGCCGATGAAGCGCAGCGGAGCGGGTGGGTTTTTGGGGCCAGGCGCATTTTTCTGCGCCTGGAACGAAAACCCAGAGCGCAGCGAAGCGACCGATGAAAGCGGACGAAAGGTCAAGCGCTCAACGACTTGACGCGCTCATAGAGCGTCGGATGAGAGTACTCGGTGAAAACGACGACCGGGTGCGGAGTCAAATTGGCTAGGCTCTTGGCACTCATCTTTTTCAGGGCCGACGCTTCAGCCGGGCCCAGACCGGCTTGACGGGCGAAAGCATCCGCCTGGCACTCATGACGACGGGAGATGATGTTCGTGACAATATCCAGCAGGATGCTCAGCGGCGTGTAGATCAGCGAAAAAACAGCCAGGTTGACATGGAACGAAGCCTGGCCGCAACCCGCAGCAGCAGCCAACGCATCACTTCCGATAAACAAACTGAACAGCCAGAACATCAATAGATTCGTAGCGAATCCTTCCAACGACGAAAGGATGATATGATGCCGTTTGTAGTGCCCTACCTCATGCGCCAGCACCGCCACGATCTCCTCCGTAGAAAGCTGCTCCATCAACGTATCGTAGAGCACTACCCGCTTGCGGCGGCCAAACCCCGTAAAATAGGCATTCGACTTGCTGCTGCGCTTCGACGAATCGATGACAAAAATGTTGTCGAGTTTGAAATCCACCCGCGCCGCAAACCCCTCGATCGCATCCCGCAGTTCCCCTTCCGGCAGCGGCGTCTGCTTGTTGAAAAGCGGGACGATCAGCTGCGAATAGAAGTATTGCATGAACAGCGAGAACAATGTCACTGCCCCCCAGGCGATCAGCCAGAACCACTGCGGCGTCAACGTATAGATCCAAGCACAAAGCGCCAGCACCGCCCCCATGATGACCAGGTTCATCAAGAGACTTTTGACCGCATCCGTCACGAAAAGCTTCGGCGTCGTCCGGTTGAAACCGAAACGCTGCTCGATGACAAAAGTCCGGTAAACATCGAAAGGCAACGAAACCACCCAGGAAATCAAATAGAAGATACCCCAGAAGACCAGCGCCTGTACCACCGGGTACACACTCACGGCCCGTGCCGCCGCATCGAACGCCGCGAAGCCCCCGAATGCGAAGATTGCCAGGGTAATCAACGTGCTGACCAGATTCGAGACCAGGGAGAACTTCCGGTTCGTCATCGCATAGGCCTGCTGCTTGCGATAACGCGCCTCGTCATAGAGATCCCGCAGCAGATCCGGAATCGGCTGCCGGGATGCCTTGATGTTGAGGAGCGTCAGCGCAACCGACCAGCCGAATTCAGCCAGCACGATGGCGATGACCAGCCAGAAGAGCATCCCGACCATCCCCTATTCCTCGCCGACATGTTCCAGGAACTGCGGATACCGCTCCCCGATACGGACAGCGTGTCCCTCCTTGTCGAGGAAGCAGTGCAGTGACCAGCCATCGTACACGGGTTTTCCGCCACAGGACATCTTGTAGCCGATCTTCATTTTCAAGAGCGACATTTCCCGGATGGACACGGCGACCTCGATGGTATCGTCGAACGTCGTCGGGGCGAGGAAACGGCCCTCAACCGCCATGACAGGAGATACGATCCCGTCCGCCTCGATGCGGGCGAAACTGGCGCCGATGGCGTCGAGATACGCAACGCGAGCTTCTTCCATGATGCGGATGTAGTTGGAATGGTGGGTGACCCCCATCCGGTCGGTCTCATAATAGTGGACCTTGTGCCTATAGACAAACATCGGGTTTCTTTTTTTTAATCCGCTGCAAAGATAGGCAATTTTGGAGAGTCCGGGAATATTCGTTATCTTTGATAGATTTTAGCAAAGAGGATTACCGCCATGATGAGAGAAGAAACGGTCTTCGGACCGATCCACAGCCGCCGGCTCGGCCGTTCGCTCGGTATCAACCTGCTGCCCGTGGGCGGCAAGATCTGCAATTTTGACTGCATCTATTGCGAATGCGGCTGGAACCGGGACGGACGCGGCGACACCCAGCTTCCTACGGCTGCCAAAGTGCGGGCCGACCTGGAAAACAAGCTGATCGACCTGATGCTGCAAGGAACGGCCATCGACTCGATCACTTTCTCCGGCGATGGTGAGCCCACGCTCCATCCCGAATTCCCGCGCATCATCGACGACACCCTCTTCCTGCGCGACGCTTATTATCCGAACGCCAAAGTCTCGGTCCTGTCGAATGCCACCCGCGTCCATATACCCGAAGTCTTCGAGGCCCTCAAGAAAGTGGACAATCCGATCCTGAAGATCGACGCGCCGACCGATGCCCTGGTCTCCCGGATCAACCAGCCGGCGCCCGGCTATTCGCTGCAACGCGTCATCGATGCCCTCAAGGCATTCGAGGGCAACTTCATCCTGCAGACTATGTTCCTCAAAAGCAAGGATTTCGACTCAGCATCGAAAGAAGTACTTGAGGGCTGGATGGAGATCGTCCGGATGTTGAAACCGCGTAAAATCATGGTCTATACCATCGACCGGCCCACCCCGGAGAAAGACCTCGAAGCCTTCTCCGTCGAAAAGATGCGCGACCTTGTCCAACCGCTGATCGACGAGGGATTCACCATCGATATCAAGGGAAAGGAATAATTGAGATCAAATAACTTAACAATATGAATACCAACGAGAAATTTGTCATTACCATCAGCCGCGAACTCGGTTCTGGCGGTCACACCATCGCCCAGAAGCTGGCCGAAAAGATGGGCGTACGCCTCTACGACAAGGAACTCATCAAACAACTGTCCGAGCGTTTCAACCTGAACCAGACCAGCATCGAACGGCTCAAGGCCCAGAAGAAGAACTGGATGTCGGATTTTGTCCGTCTGGTCTTCCCCGCCCCCGCCCCCACGAGTTTCACGGCAGCCGAGCCGATCCACACCAAGCGCGAATACGACCCGGAAGTCACGACCGACGACATCTTCCTGGCAGAAACCGAGATCTTGCGGGGACTCGCCGAAGAGGGTTCCTGCGTGATTGCCGGCCGCTCCGGTTTCTTCGCCCTGAAGGACTGTCCCAACAAGGTGGACATTTTCATCACGGCTTCGCGTGAAAACCGGATTGCCCGCGTCATGCGCAAACAAAATCTCTCCCGCGAGATGGCGGAAGAGGATATCGACCGGGTGGACAAAGCCCGCGAAAACTATATCAAGCGCTATGCAGGGGTAAGCCGTTACGATGCCCGCAACTACCACTTGACAATCAATGTGGACGGCATGACGGAGGACCAGGCCGTTGATGTCATCCTGGCCTACTGCAACGCGCAGCCCATAATGTAGTCGTTCATGTAGTACCCGTGGCCGATGGGGAAATCTCCCTCCCGGAGGATCTCCATGCCCAGGTGCTTGTAAAAAGTGACGGCCCGGTTGTTCCGGTTGACATGCAGTTCGATGCGGCACGGCCAGCCGGAGGCGGCATTGCGCACGAAACGGCAGATATGTTCGTACATGCGCCGGCCGATCTGCATTCCCTGGAAGCCAGGCAGCACATAGATCTTCTGAAGATCGAACAGAAAGGCCCCATCTTCCTGAAGGCCATGGGGTTGTACAGATACATAGCCGCAAGGTTTCCCTTCGGATTCAGCCAGGAAATAGACATGGCCATCCGACAGCATCTGCCGCTGCAGGCTGCTTTCGGAATACATCCAGTCCATCATGTACTCCATCTGATCGGGAGACAGGATAGCACGATATGTATCGCGGAAGACAACATCGGCCAGCGAACGGATGAGCGGAATGTCATCCGTAGAAGCGCGGCGGATCAGGAAAGGAGCATCACCGGGCGTATCCATCTTATTTCAATAGCCGCCGCTTGAGCAGGCGGATTACAACCAGCGCCAGGTCAGTCCATTTGACGCCGCTGCTGATGCCGTTGGAAAAGAAAGAAACTTGCCGGGACAACTGGTTCCCGGCTTTTTCACGCTGCACCATCCGCAGGGAAGCCTCCAACTCCTCGTAGGTCCGGATGTTGGAAAAGCGGCTCGCACTAGGCCTCTTGATCGTCGCCATAGAAGATCCCGATGAACAGTTTGACAAACGTGTCGCGGAACAGCCGCTTGCGCAGGAAAAAGACCACGGCGAGCACAAGCACGAAGAAGCCGCACACAATGGAACTCGCGACCGCCAGGCTCCCGGTCAGCCGGCCGAGCCATTGGATGAGGACCACGGCCAGCAACGCCAGCACGATAATGAGAAGCCCGACCAACAGCAGGACCACTGTCAGCCGGCTCATGGCGAGGGAAAGACCTTGGGTCGACTTGAGCTTGAGTTCGTCGGCCTTCAAGTCGACATAATCCCTGAGGTCACTCATCGGTTCGCGCCCACCGCCTCCTTGACGGTATCAGCAGCGGCCTTGGCCGTGGCTTCCGCCTTCAACTTGATATCTTCCACGGTGTTCTCAAGTTCGCCAAGGCCTTCCGCAGCCTTGCGTTTGAGGTCTTCCACCGTCTGTTTTCCCTTTTCGGAGGAAAGCAGCCAGGCCACGGCCGCGCCCGTGGCGGCACCGGCCAGAAAAGTAAAGAAATTGTTCGCGCTCATAGGTGCTAGTGTATTTTTGTAAAATAAAATCCGGTTTCGGACGATTCGGTCAAGGTGCCGCGCCGCTCGCTGAAGCTGTCGCGGCTGCGGTGGCAAGGATAGAGGAACCTGTCTCCGTCCCGGAGCAGGATCGAGATGACCGGATCGCCGGCTTCATCATACCCCACCGACCAAGTGGACTCGAAAGCAGGCTCTTCCGGAGAGATGAAACGATAAACGCCCCATTCGTCATAAACGCCCCCACGGGCGCCGACACTGACAGAGCCGTCATCCCGGAAGATCAGCCGGGTGCCGTGCCGTTCGCGCCATTCGCCGAAAATCCAGGCATTCTCCAGCCGCCGTTCCTGTTCGCGCAGAAGCTCGACATCGGCGGTCTCACGCGCCGAAAGCGCACTGCCGTCGGCATGGCGCGCCAGGATCGCTTCGCGCATCTCGCGCAGCGTCTCGAGGGGCAAGCCCCGGATGGCATCCGGATCCAGCGGCCGCGAGCAAATGCAAGAAGGCACAACCAGGGCCGTCATCAGCAAGCAGGCAAGCAGGTAAAAGCAGGTAATTCTCCGCATATTCCACGATTTGACGCTTGCAAGATACTAAAAAATCAGCAAATTTGTATTTTTGCAAAAGAATATTCCGGCCGACGCTGACCATGAAAAAGAAAATCCTACCGATCCTGGCGGCAACCCTCCTGCTCGCCATTCCTGCATATGCTGTGTTCAATGAGCGGAATTTTGCCAAGACGCTCAGTATCCTCCGCTCCGAGCTCCATCAGGAAAACGCCAAACTGGAGAACATGCGTGCCCGCTTGACCCAGAGCAACACCAGCCAGCACGAAAAGCTCGTGGAGATGACCAAACGCTGCAACGAACTGGCCCTCATCCTCTATTCCCAGAACCCGGACTACACGTTCGACATGACCTACGCGCTCGATGAAGTGACCCGGCAGTATGAAGACTATGCCCGGCAGCGCCTGCCTTTCGACGATATCGTAACGCGGCTCAACCTGGAGATCGAACGCTATGAGCATCTGGCCGAGGCTCTCCGACGCCTCCCGCCCATCCTCGACAAGATCGAAGCTATCCCGGACAGCCTTTCCGCTGTCATGGATACCATCATCATGAATGAACGCCACCATCATCATGACCACGATTTGCTCTACGACAAGGATGGCAACTACATTGCAGCGGATGAAGCACTGACCGGTCATGTCCACGAAGGACACGAACTGCACGAAAATGAAGCCGACGAAGACGACGATGAGCCCTTCTTCCTGGACCGTCAGGGTTGCGAAGACCGCGACTCCTGTCTCTTCTATACCCTCAACCTGCTGGAAATGTACACCGAGTTCCGGGACAAGATCGTGATGGACAACGACCATTACGAGGCCATGAGCAGCCGGCTAGAAGAGAGCTACAATTTTGCCCGCGCCCGGTACCGGCTTATCCAGAAACACATTTTCATCGACGGACAGGACAACTATTTCAAGGTGATCCGCACCTTCCCGCGCTACATGCGGATGGCCATCCAGGACACCGGCCGCAAATATGGACTCGGAGATGACAGCATGGATTCCAACGCCCTGCGGCAGAGCGAATGGAGAGGGCCCATGATCAACGCGTTCATCCTGTTCATCCTGTTCTACCTCCTGCTGGCCACCCTGATAAGCAACGTAGTCGTCTGGTTGCTCCGTAACCGGGTCCGCTGGTTCAAGACCGCCGAATTCAAGCAGCGAAGCCCCATCGCCACGCTCTTGAGCGGCGTGGTCATCTTCGCCGTCACGGTCATGGTCGCCTCCCTTTTCGTCAAGCAGAATTTCTTCCAGGTCGCCTCGGGCCTGCTGCTGATCTACGCCTGGCTGCTGGCTGCCATCCTGGCATCCCTGCTGATCCGGATCCCTTCCGCCACCATCCGGAAAGTCAGTATGCTCTACCTCCCGATTGCCATCCTCGGCTTGATTGTCATCACATTCCGCATCATCTTCATCCCGAACCGGCTGATCAATCTGGTATTTCCCCCGATCCTGCTGGTTTTCTCCATCTGGCAGTATATCCTCATCAAGCGGAACAACAGCGAGAAAGAAGCGCGGGGCGATATGCTCTACGCCTGGATTACCTTTGCCGTGATGCTGGCCACCACAATCGTGGCCTGGTGCGGCTATGTGCTGCTGGCCATCCAGCTCTTCATCTGGTGGCTCTTCCAGCTTGCGGCGATTGAAACCATCACAGCGCTCTACAGTTTGCTGGACCGCTACGAAGAGAAGCACCTCAAGCAGCGGCTGTATGCCTACAAGAAAGAGCACCGTGTGTTCGATCCGAACCGGAAGGATTCTTATATATCCGTCACCTGGATGAGCGACTTCATCAAACAGGCCCTGTTCCCGATCCTGATGATCCTCTCCGTACCGCTCTGCCTCTGGATGGCTGCCGACATCTTCGACCTGACGGAAGTCTGCAAGGAATTCTTCTACAAACCCTTCTTCAACCTGACCAGCAAGGACGGCGACGCCATCCTCCATCTTTCGCTTTACAAGATCGTGCTGGTCACCACCTTGTTCTTCCTGTTCCGCTATGCCGCCTATCTGCTGAAGGCGTTCTACCGCAAGCTCAAGTTCGAGAAACTTGCAGCGAAGGAGGGCAAGGCATACATCCACGCCAACGAGATCAACTTTACCCTGTCGGACAACGTCATCGGCATCCTGGTCTGGGGCAGTTACATCGCGATGATCATCATCCTGCTCAAGATTCCGATGGGCGCCCTTTCCATTGTGGCAGCCGGCTTGGCAACCGGTCTCGGTCTGGCCATGAAGGACATCCTCAACAACTTCATCTACGGCATCCAGCTGATGTCGGGCCGCCTGCGGGTGGGTGACTTCATCGAATGCGACGGCATCCGCGGCAAAGTGACTTCCATCAGCTACCAGACCACGCAGATCCAGACGCTCGAAGATACACTGATCGCCTTCACCAACACCACGCTGTTCAACAAGAATTTCAAGAACCTGACCAGCAACAACGCCTACGAGTTCGTGAAGGTCACGGTAGGCGTCCGCTACGGCACCGACATCGAGCAACTGCGCGCCGTGCTTTCAGAAGCTTCCCAAGCCTTGATGACCAAGGACAAATACGGGCGCAACATCGTCGACCCGAAGCGGGGTATCACCATCGCCTTCGACAATTTCGGCGACAGCAGCGTGGACGTGGCGCTGAAGCAGTTCGTGCTCGTCGAAGAGCAGATCGGCTTCGTCGCCCGCGCGAAAGAATTGGTTTATAAGACGTTGAATGAGAACGGCATCGAAATCCCGTTCCCGCAGCGGGACATCTATGTCAAATCGATAGTTCGGTCAGAACCGTGATCAGTTCCGGATCGATGGGCTTGTCGATCTTGACGGCCTTGCTGATGGGAACATAGACGATCTGGTCGTTCTTGATGCCGATCATGATGTTGCGCTGGCCTTCCTTAAGTGCCTCGACAGCCGCCACACCCAAGCGCGAAGCCAGGATACGGTCATACGCCGAAGGCTTACCGCCACGCTGCAAGTGTCCCAGAATCGTCACGCGTACATCATACTCAGGATACTCCTTCCGGACGCGTTCGGCATAGTGCAGGGCGCCGCCGGGTGAATTCTTCTTGCTTTCGGAAACCAGAACGATCGAGCTGTTCTTGCTCTTGCGGATCCCCCGTCCGATGAACTGGGCGAGTTGGTCGATATCGGTACGGTCCTCGGGAATGATGGCAGCCTCGGCACCTGCGGCAATAGCGCTGTTCTGTGCCAGGAACCCGGCATCGCGGCCCATAACTTCCACAAAGAAAATGCGGTCGTGCGAAGTGGCGGTGTCCCGGATCTTGTCCACACATTCCACAATCGTGTTGAGTGCCGTGTCGTAGCCAATGGTCGAGTCCGTCCCATACAAGTCGTTGTCGATGGTGCCCGGCAGGCCGATGACCCGGATTTCATGTTCACGCGCCAGATCCTGAGCCCCCGACAGGGATCCGTTGCCACCGATGACGATCAGCGCGTCGATGTGGTATTTGCGCAACGTCTCATACGCCTTGGCCCGGCCTTCCGGCGTCCGGAATTCCTCGCTGCGGGCCGTCTTGAGGATCGTGCCGCCCCGCTGGATGGTATTGCTGACCGACTCACTGGTAAACTCCTTGACTTCCCCGCTGATCAGGCCTTCATAGCCCCGGTAGATGCCATAAACTTTCCAACCCGCAAAAATCGCGGAGCGCGTGACCGCGCGGATGGCGGCATTCATGCCCGGCGAGTCGCCACCGGACGTCAAGATGCCGATCGTGCTGATATCTTTCATTGTTTTGGTGGATTTTAAGTCGTAAATATAGAAAAAAAACCAGAAGTTTGGCCATTTTCCACTATCTTCGTAGTAAATTGATAACGACTGAAACCGATACTCCTATGAAGAGATTTTCTATGCTGACCGTCCTGACTGTTGCCTGGGTGGCCCTGCTTGCTTTGGCAAGCGCCTGCGGCCGGGATTGGGAAGAAAAACAAGCCGATGGCTACAAACTGATTGTCCAGCCAAACGGACCGACGCTTGGCTATACCTCCGTACCTATCCTGAACATCCAGGGCCGTGCTTTCAAGGACCTCAACCGCAATGGCGAACTCGACCCCTATGAGAACTGGCGGCGGCCGGCCTGGCAGCGGGCCGACGACCTGGCCCGCCGGCTTTCCATCGAAGAAATTGCCGGCCTGATGCTCTACAGCGCCCACCAGGCCGTTCCCTCGCCCGAAATCACGGACGCCCAGCGCAAATTCCTGGCAGAAGACAACCTGCGCGCCGTGCTCGTCACGACGGTAGCAAGCCCGGAAGTAGCGGCACGTTGGAACAACAACGTCCAAGCCTTCGTGGAAGCGCTTGGCAAAGGCATTCCCGCCAACAACAGTTCCGATCCTCGCAATGAGACCAGTGCCACAGCCGAGTTCAATGCCGGTTCGGGCGGACAGATTTCCCTTTGGCCTTCTCCGCTGGGTCTGGCTGCCACTTTCGACGCGGACCTCGTGCGCCAGTTTGGCTCCACCGCTTCCAAAGAATACCGGGCCCTCGGCATTGCCACTGCACTCAGTCCCCAGATCGACCTGGCAACGGAGCCGCGCTGGAATCGCTTCAATGGCACTTTCGGAGAGGATCCGGATTTGGATACAGACCTGGCCCGCGCTTATGTGGATGGATTCCAGACAACGCCCGGCATCCGCACGGGCTGGGGTGCTGAAAGCGTGAACGCGATGGTCAAGCACTGGCCTTCCGGCGGACCGGAAGAAGGCGGCCGCGACGCCCATTTCAACTACGGCAAATATGCCGTCTATCCGGGCGGTCAGTTCCGGGCGCATCTCCAGGCATTCATCAAAGGCGCCTTCCACTTACGTGGCCGGACCGGCTCTGCTTCAGCCGCCATGCCTTATTATACCATTTCTGCCGGCATCGATCCGGACGGTAAAAATGTGGGCAACAATTTCAGCCATTACATCATCACCAAGCTCCTGCGCAACCGCTACGGCTTTGAAGGCGTGGTTTGCACCGATTGGGGTGTCACCCACGACAATGCCGGCATCGAGCGCTTTGACGGCAAATGCTGGGGTGTGGAGACGCTTTCCGAAGCCGAACGGCACTATGAAGCTTTGAAGGCAGGTATCGACCAGTTCGGCGGCAACAATGACATGGGACCTGTATTGGAAGCGTACCGGATGTGGGTGCGGGATTTTGGAGAAGATGCCGCCCGCGAGCGCTTCGAGCAGTCAGCTGTCCGACTCCTGCTCAACATATTCCGGACCGGACTCTTTGAAAACCCGTACGTCGATCCGGCGGCCACGGCAGCGCTGGTCGGCAATCCGGCCTTCATGCAACAGGGCTACGATGCGCAGCTGCGGTCAGTGGTGATGGTGAAGAATCATGACAAGGCGCTGCCGCAGATTCCCGGAAGCGACAAGGGGCAAGCCCGCCAGAAGGTGTATGTGCCGCAGCGGCACTATCCGGCTTTCGGCGGCCGCTTCGGCCTGTTTGGTGCCCACCCCGATTACTGGGCATATCCTATCGAGCGGACACTCGTAGAACAATACTATGACTGGGCTGAGACACCGGCGAAAGCCGATTTCGCCCTTGTCCTGATCCAGGAGCCCTATTCGGGCACCGGTTATGACGTGAAAGACCGTGAGCAAGGCGGCAACGGCTACTTGCCCATCAGCCTGCAGTATCTCCCCTACACCGCCGAATTCGCCCGCGCGGAATCCCTGGCTGGCGGCGACCCGAAAGAAACCTTCACCAACCGATCCTATAAGGGCAAGACCGTCACGACGGACAATGCCGATGACCTGAACAGTGTGATAGCCGCCCGCAGCGTGATGGGCGACAAGCCTGTGGTAGTCGTCATCTCAGCAACCCGCCCGTTCGTTCCTGCTGAATTCGAACCCTATGCCGATGCCATCCTCGTCCATTTCGGCGTCCAGAACAAAGCAGTCCTCGACTTGGTCAGCGGCGCTGCCGAACCATCCGGGCTGCTTCCTATGCAGCTTCCGGCTGACATGCGCACCGTGGAAGAACAAGCCGAAGACAAGCCCCACGATATGCGCTGCCACGTCGATGCCGACGGCAATACATACGATTTCGCCTACGGCCTGAACTGGCAAGGCGTCATCCGGGATGCCCGAACCCGCAAATACAGCAAGAGCTTCTAATACCCAGACCGTTATGAAACGTATCCTGCTTTTTGTCGCCTTGGGGGCTATGGCCGCCGCATGCCACACCGGCAACCCGGTCTTGAGTGTCTCCGGCGGAAAGATCCAGGGCGTCTTGACAGATTCATCGGACGTACTGGTTTTCAAAGGAATCCCCTACGCCGCTCCGCCTGTGGGCGAACTGCGTTGGAAAGCGCCGCAGCCTGTCCCGGCTTGGGAGGGCGTGAAAGTGTGCGACAACTTCGGCCCTATCGCTCCGCAGCCAGGCAATGCGCCCGGCACTTTCTATGGAGACGAGTTCTACTGGCAGGGAACTCCGGATCAAAGTGAGGACTGCTTGTACTTGAATGTCTGGGCACCTGCCCGGACGGTCGGCAAGTCTGGCGCGAAGCTACCCGTTGCGATGTGGATCCATGGCGGTGCTTTCCTCAACGGCTATGGCTATGAAGTGACGATGGACGGGGACGCCTGGGCCCGCCGGGGCGTAATCCTGGTAACCATCAACTACAGGCTCGGCACGCTCGGATTCCTGAGCCATCCCGAGTTGACGGCCGAACAGGGTCAATCAGGCAACTACGGCACGATGGACCAGATTGCAGCGCTGCAGTGGATCCGTGACAACATTACTGCTTTCGGCGGCGATCCGGACAACATCACCGTATTGGGACAGAGCGCAGGTGCCATGAGTGTCAAGAATTTACTCATTTCGCCCCTTTCCCGCGACCTGCTCTCCAAAGCGATTATCCAGAGCGGTGGCGGCGTCGGCCTCCGGAACATGTCACCCGACAACACGGTCACGCAGGCTCATTATGACACTTTGGGCAAGGCTGTGATGGACGCCTCCGGTTTGGAATCCCTCGACGCAATGCGTGCAGCTTCAACCCAAACGGTCTTCGAGGCTACCAACGCATATCTGGCTGCCGGCAAAGGCTGGGTGATGTTCTCTCCGCATCTGGACGGAAAGGTGCTGACCGAGGACTTCGACCATGCGTTGTGCAATGGGACGATGGCACCGGTCCCCGTGATGATCGGCTACAACAAAGACGACATGGGTATGCTCGCCGGGGAGTCGGTTGACCGTTTCTGCGCCCTCCGCGATTCGCTGGGATTCCCGGTCTATGAATACGAATTCCTGCGGGAATTGCCAACCGACGAGGCGCATCCCGCCTCTGCCGCCGGAGCCTTCCACTCGGCAGAACTCTGGTATATGTTCGGCACGCTCAAAAACAGCTGGCGTCCCTTTACGGCAGCAGACTACGCGCTCTCCGAAGAGATGCTCGATGCCTGGACTTCGTTCTGCAAGACGGGCCATCCTGGCTGGGATCCTTACAAATTCGACAAACCTTCCAAAAAAGCATTCGATATCCGATGAAAAAACTGTTATTGGCTTTCCTGCTGTGCAGCGCGCTTCCGCTGTCGGCCCAATGGCGCCGTCAGCCCACGCCCAACGATACACTGCAGTCCGTCCGGGTCTTGCCCGACGGTCGCGTCCTTTTCCAGCTTTATGCGCCACTGGCTCAGTCCGTCTCTGTAACCGGCGACTTGCCCTGGGACAAACCTGTCAAGTTCGAGAAGAATGCCGACGGTGTGTGGCAAGGCCTCTGCGAAGGGCTGGCGGACGGTCTCTTCCGCTACACCTATCTGGTGGACGGTGTACGTGTCCAAGACCCCAAGGCACCGCTTTCCGGTGAACAGGCATCGCTTTTGACCAAGGGAGATGGCTATGTAAAAGACGTGCCGCACGGTGCCGTATCGCAACGCTGGTACTGGTCTTCCACACTGAAATGCCTGCGTCGCATGCACATATGGACACCCGCCGGCTATGAGAATTCCCGCAAACGGCTGCCTGTGCTCTACCTGGTCCACGGCGGCGGCGACAACGATGCGGCATGGCCTGGCGTGGGCGCCGCAGGCTGGATCCTCGACAATCTGCTGGCTGAGGGCAAGATGGTCCCGATGATCGTAGTGATGCCCAATGGCACCATCGAGGCTGGAGACATGATGGGCGAAGTTCCTCTTTTCGCAGATGATATGGTCCAGAGTATCATTCCTTTCGTCGAAAAAAACTACCGGGTGAAGAAACGTGCGAAACACCGCGCGATGGCAGGCTTGTCGATGGGCGGCATGGAAACCATCGAGACGGCTTTCCTGCATCCCGAGTTGTTCCGCTACGTCTGGGTCCTGAGCTCCAGTTTCTCGCCCGGACGGCAGAAAGAGTATGTGGAACGCATCGCGCTCAACAAGATCGCGCCGCAACTGAACAAGCATTTCAAGGCCCTCTATTTCACACAAGGCGGCCAGACCGACATCGCCTGGAAGAATTGTCAGGAAGCCTTGGGTTACCTGGACGAAGCCGGTGTCCACTACGAATACCTGGAAAACGCCCAGGCTGGGCACAGTTGGACGACCTGGCGGGCTGACCTGGCCATACTCGCACCTACCCTTTTCCGATAGCTAGGGTCCTTCATGAAAGAAGGGTGCTCCGCCGACCGGAGCACCCTTCTTCGTTGGGTTCAGGTTTGTCCTATTTGAAAATCAGCGGAACGAATTCACTGAGGTAGATGCGCCAGTTGCGCCAGATGTGACCGCCGTCCGTTTCCATGTATGTAAACGGATATTTGCTCTCTTCCAATTTCTTGCGGAAATCGTTGTTGGCCTGGATGAGAAAGTCGGTGCTTCCGATACCGATCCACAGGAGTTTCGGCTTCTTGGCAAAGTAGGTCGCCAGTTTCTTGTCAAAATCCTGGTAAATCGGGCTCACGCTCGGGTCGTTCACGCCGATAGCCGCAGAGAACATACCGGAATAGCCGAACATGTCCGGATTGTTCAGGGAAATGTACAGCGTGTGGAAGCCGCCCATTGACAGGCCGCAGATGGCACGGGATTCCTTCTTGGCAATGGTGCGGTAACGGCTGTCGATGAACTTCACGATCTCTGGGAACGATGTTTCGAAGGTACCTTCCATCGTCTGAGGAAGCTGCATCGTGGGACGCGTGTAGTCCATGGAATTCTCCAGCGGAGCAGCCTCCTGCGAGATGTTGCCATTGGTGAAGACCACGATCATCGGCTTGGCCTGGCCGCGGGCGATGAGATTGTCGAGGATCTGCGTGGCACGACCCTGCGTGACCCAGGCATCCTCGTCACCGCCAATGCCGTGGAGCACGTACAGCACTGGATACTTCATCTTGGGATTGTTCTCGTAGCCGGCCGGCGTGTAAACGGTCAGGCGACGGTCGAAACCGGCGGTCTGCGAAGGATACCATACTTTCGACACGGTTCCGTGGGGAACGCGGTGGATGGCGTAGAGGTCACTGCGTTCACCGGCCTTCGGGACGAGCAGCACGCTGGTCAGCGAGGCGATGTCGCGGTTGACGAACACGTTGTTGTTGTCGATTACGCTGTTGCCGTCGACGACGAAGGTATAGGTGTACATTTCAGGAGCCACGGCGAAAGGCGTGGTGTATTCCCACACACCACCCTGCTTCTCCACGAGGTCGGCTACGCCGGGGGCGTCGAAGGACATCTTGTTGCCGTTCATCTCGAACTCCATTTTCTGGGTGGGAAGGAAGTCGCCGGTGACCTGCACCTTCACGGCCTTGGGGGCGCGGTAGCGGAACGTCACCGTTCCGTCTTCGTTGATGACGGGAGAGTCCGTCTGCGGACCTCCCCAGAGAGCCTGCTGCGCGAAAGCCGAAACGGCCAGCAGCAGCGCGGCAGCGATAGTAAAAAACCTTTTCATTCTGCAAATATAATCAAATCAATCAAAAAGAAGAGCCGGCCTTTTTCAGGGCCTTAGGGAGACATTCCTGCCAGAAGTTCCAGTAGTGGATGCCGGTGCGGGCGATCCATTCGCAAGTCATGCCTTTCTCTTTCATATAGTTGGCCACCTGCTCCGAGTCGGCGTTGTTGACCGTGGTGTCTTCCGTCCCCACTTCGATGGTGAAGCCCGGGAAGACTTTCTTGTCGGACTGCGCGTCAATCATAGCCTTGAACGAACCGACATCGGCAGCCGGACTCATCGCGTAGGCGTACGTGAACTTCTTGGGATACTTCAGCGCGTGGTACAGCGTACCGAAACCGCCCATCGACAGGCCGGCCACGGCCCGCTTGCCGCTGAACTTGTATTTAGCCTCCACGGCAGGCATCAGCTCCTCGTGGAGATACTGTTCATAGCCGCCCAGGTAGAACGTCATCTGCGCGTCGGGCATCACGATGATCATCGGTTTGCCGCCGGTCTTGACATATTTCGCCGCTATTGTCTGGGCATTTCCCTTATCGAGCCAGGCATTCTGGTCGTCGCCGGCGCCGTGCAGCAGATAAAGGATCGGATACGCCGTGTTGGGATCGAACTTGGGCGGAAGCCAGACGTTGTATTTCATGGTCTGCTTCATGGCCTTGCTGTCGATGGTCAGAGCACGCAAGGCTTGTCCGTCCGGGTTGATGTAATCGGTCAAGTCGATCTGGCCACCATTGTCCGGTTCCGGATCGCCGCAGGCGCTGAGCGCGGATGCGCCCAGCGCCACGACGGTCAGAAGCATGAGGATGCGTTTCATTTATTCGAAGATTCCGACAAACGCATAGCCAGTGGAACCGACGAACTTGTAGGTAGCGTCGCCCACTTGGGTAACGGTCAGGGTTTCACCGGGCTGGACCATGACCAGATTGCCGTCGGCAGCGACATAGCGGGTTCCGCCCATGCCCATGCCCCACATGCTCAGGTCATAGCCATTGCCGAAGGTGTGGTCTTCGTGCGCATACTCCTTGCAGACATATTCGCCCGAGAAGTCAGTAGCACCTTCGGTCAGGACCAGCTGGAACCAGACGCATTCCACGCCTTCTGCATTCTTGAACGTCAGGTTGTGCGTCTTCACGCCAGCCACGGGAGCGAACGACTCGTCAACCGGGTCGCTCAGTTCGTCGGTGATGGTATAGTCAGGCGTCACGGAACCGGAGCCCGACCCAAAGATGAAGTCGAAGCCGTTTCCGCTGACTTCCCAGACATCGTCGGCCAGACGGGAGATACTGAGGGTTTCACCCGGGTTGACCATCACGAGCTGACCGTTTTTGACATAGCGGGTTCCGCCCATGCCCATGCCCCACATGCTCAGGTCATAGCCATTGCCGAAGGTGTGGTCTTCGTGCGCATACTCTTTGCAGACATATTCGCCGGAATAATCGCTGACGCCTTCCGTCAGGACCAGCTGGAACCAGGCGACTTCTTCGCCCGCGGCGTTCCGGAGGGTCAGGTTGTGCGTCTTCACGCCAGCCACGGGAGCGAACGACTCGTCAACCGCATCACTCAGTTCATCCGTATAGGAATAGTCGGGATTCGGCACGTCGCCGGGAACCAGTTCGGGGATCTCACCGGTAAAGGTGGCCCAGTTCGGGTAGGTAGCTTCGCTGCCCCAGGTGATGACGAATTTGGCACCCTTCTTCTCGACAGTGATGGGTTCCTTGCTGATATGGGTCACGTTGGAGCCGGCCCACCAGCAGGTACCCCAGTGCATGATGCCCATACCCCAGGCGCTTAGGTCATATTCGTAACCGGGAGCATACTGGCCGGGACCGACGTTCTCGCTGCTGGAAGCTGCCGTATAGACACCCTCGGCCAGATAGCCGTCGGCGCTATAGATATCGGCCGTCAGGGCGAATCCATCGCCGGCCGGGGTTCCCATCATATCGATATCCATATCGGCGGTACCCAGTTTGAAGGTCACCGTACCGTTGTCATTTTTCTGCGCGATCAGCACCTTGGTCAGCGCCACCGGTTCCGGATCGGGTTCATAGACAAGCACGCCCTCCCACTTGGTGCGGTAAGCGGTGCCGTTGCGGTCGAACAGGACAAAGAGGAACTTGTAAATATCGTTATCCTTCTTCTGGACTGTAATGCTGCCCGAGACCACGGCGTTGCCGTTAATCGTGGTAAGACCTTCCACGAAGCATCCGTTGGATTCTCCGGGACCGTAAACATTGGGTTCCAGAAAATACTGGTTGCGCGCACCGATCAGGACGGCCTCGACAGAAGCACCGCTGCCTTCGAATTTCAAGGTAAACACGCGATTCTTGTCGGTCTTCTCGAACGTGGAAGACACAAGGTTGGTCAGCACGGGCTCCTGGGCATCCGGGAAGATGCCGGTCAGCGGATCGATCGAGGTGTCGACACAGGAGACGAGGGTCAGAAGGACCGCAGCCAAAGTGATTATGAATGATCTTTTCATTGTATTCATTCTTTATGGTTCAATCAATAACCGGGGTTCTGCTGGATGTTCTCGTTCAACATGACCTCCGTGTAAGGATAAGGCAGATGCTCGTGCTTGCCCTCTTTGAAGCCATAGACGGAACGGCCGCTGGCCACGTAGGAGACGCTGCCGTTGGGTTCCATCTTCGGATAGTCCTTGCCCATATCTTTCAAGCGGGAAGCCGCCTCGCCCCAACGGAGCAGGTCCTGGAAACGCTGGCCTTCGCCGCAGAGTTCCAGACGCTTCTCGGTCTTGATGGTCTCAAGGTCGACGGAAGAGAGTGCGGGAAGCTGGGCACGGGTGCGGATCCGGTTGACATACTTGAGCGCAGTAGCCGCATCGCCGGACTGCAGGCTGGCCTCGGCGCCGCAGAGCAGCACTTCGGCGAAACGCATCCAGAGCGGGTTCTTGGTGTTGATCATGCCGTAGTAGGAAATCTCGTCAGCCATGAAACGGCCTTTCCAGTTGAAGATGCCGGTCGACAGGGTGGTCATGTTCCACACGACGCCCATCGCACGGAGTTCCTCGTAGGTCTTGAGGGTTTCGGTACGACGATAGCTGTTCTTGCCTTCATAGGTCTCGAAGGTATTGAGCAGGTCGACCGTCGGGACCATGAAGCCCCAGCCGCCGGTACCGCAGACCTCGGTCGGGATGGTCATCTCGGAGCCGGAGCTGCGCCAGGATACCATCGCGCCGTAGAAGTCGAAGTTGTCAAACTGGTTGTCGAGATCGTTCACGCGGATGCTCTCGAAGAGGTCTTCGCAGTTCATCTTGTAAATCATATGGCGCTGGTCGCCGTAAGGGCCGGCGGTGAACAGGTCGTAGAGATTGGAATTCACCACGGCGTTGAACTGCTCGGCAGACTTGGCATAATAGGACTTGTCATTCAGTTCCCAGGCCATCCACAGGTAAGCCTTGCCCAGAAGAGCCTGGCCGAACTGCTTGGTCACGCGCCAGCAGGAGGCGTCATCCTTGTTCTTCTTCTCAGCCAGCATGCCGGAGTTGATGGCGTACTTCAGGTCGTCTTCGATGAGTTTCCAGAGGTCTTCGGTGCTGCCATTGCCCTGGGCATATTCGGACGGGACGAGTTCGTGGTCCACGATCGGCGGGTTACCCCAGAGGGTCGTCAGTTCGAAATAGGCCCAGCCGCGGAACAGGTGCGCTTCAGCCACGGCACGGGCTGCCGCTGCGCTCTGTCCGGGATCGATGTGGCCGATGATCACGTTGGCGTGATAGATCAGACCGTAATAACCGCTGAAGGAACCTTCGATCTGGCCGGTTTCGGAGTTGAAGGCGAATTCCCCGAGAGCGTCCATATCCACGTTGTCACCGTGGGCGGCGCCGCCCGGATAGTAGTCGTCGGAGATGATGTTCTTCACCAGCATCACGTTGTAGTACCAGCCACGGACGTCGCTGTACATGGTGATGGCGCCGGATTCGATTTCTTCATCCGTCTTATAATAGGTATTGTAGTCGATGGCGCCCTTGCGCGGGATATCGAGCAGACTGTCGCAGGATGACAGGGCCATGACGGCCGTCAGGAATGCAAGTACAATATTTTTTGTTTTCATAAGGCAGTCAGATTAGAAAGTGACATTGACACCGAAAACGATCTTCTTGGAGGTCGGGTAGTTGCCCTTGTCCACACCCATCGAGGCACCGACGCCGATGATTTCCGGATCGAAGCCCGGATACTTGGTGAACGTAAACCAGTCATCCATGGAGGCATAGATGCGGAGGTTGTCGACGAGGATCTTGCGGAGCAGGTTCTTCGGGAAGTTGTAACCGAGCTGGATCTGCTTGATTTTCAGGTAGCTTGCATCCATCACGACACCGCTTGAAGTCAGGAACTTGGCATAGTTGGCCGCACCTGCCGCCGGCATCGTGCCGTTGGTATGGGTCGGGGTCCAGCGGTCTTCCGTCAGGTAGACGAGGCGGTTCGAAGTGTAGTCGATGTTGTTCAGCGCGTTCAGGATCTGGTTTCCGCCGGCGCCGGCCGCGAACACGAGGAAGTCGATGCCTTTCCAGGCTGCATTGAGCGTCAGACCGTAGTTGTAGGTCGGGATACCGGAACCCAGATGACGCTTGTCGCTGTCGAGCGGGTCGGTGGTAGGCTGGCCGAGCGTACCGTCTTCATTGTAGTGGTTGAAGAGAGCTTCACCGGTGGAAGGCTCGATGCCGGCGAATTCGTAGCCGTACAGGTGCCAGGCCGGATAACCGATCTCGAAACGGGTGACGGTACCGTAGTTGCGGACGCCCGTGCCGGCGAGACCGTCCTTCAAGGTCGGATGCAGGTAAGTGACGCGGTTCTTCAGGGTAGAGAAGTTGCCGGCGATGCCATAGGTGAATTCACCGATCTGGTCGCGCCAGCGGAGTTCGATTTCAACACCCTTGTTGTCCACGTTACCGGCGTTCATCGGAGAAGCGCTGACGCCCACGATGGTGGACGTGGTGATACCTGTCACGATCAGGTCCTTGGTCCGTTTGTCGAACCAGTCGAAACTGAAGGTCAGGCGGTCGCGCAGGAAACGCATGTCGAGACCGACGTTGAACTGCTCGGAGGTTTCCCACTTGAGCTCCTGGTTGCCGGACATCGACGGAGCGTAGCCGATGATGTACTGGTAGGAGCCGTCGCTATTCACGACGCCGGTCGGATACTGACCGGTGGAGGTGATGTCATTCGCATAGGAATAATTGCCCAGACCGGCGATGGAACCGTTCTGGCCCCAGCTCAGACGCAGCTTGGCAAAATTGACCGCATTCTTAATCGGGAAGAAGAATTCCTCCTCGGAGAGGGTCCAACCGCCAGACACGGAAGGGAAATAACCCCAGCGCATCGGCTTGGGAAGGACGGAAAGGTCGGCCGCATCCGCACGGAAGGTCGCCTGGACGTTGTATTTGTTCATGTAGTTCCAGCCCACACGGCCGAAGTAGGAGTTCTTGCGGGTGAAGGACTCGACACCGCCGCCGACCGACTTGGTCGCCGTCGGAGTAGCCTGGCTGATATAGTAAAACAGCGGGTCGTCGCGCTTGATACCGAAATCGATGACGCCGCCGGTGTCAGAACCGCTGATACCCGAGTTGGCGCCGTAACTCCGGGTCTGGCTGTACGAGGTACCGGCCATCACTGAAACACTGTGCTTGCCGAACTGATGCATCCAGTTCACGAAGTTTTCCCACTGGTAGTACATCGAGTTGTTGGCGCTGGCGCTGATCGACATGTAATACTGCTTGGCATAGCCTTCGTTCACGAAATAGTCGTGGCTGTAGCCATAGCTGTCACCCGCAGAGAAGCGGTAGCCGATGCGGGAGGTGATGGTGATTTCGGGGATGGGACGCAGGTTCAGTGCAGTGGAACCGTTGATGTTGAAGCCCTTGCCCACGGAGTAGGAACGGTCTCGCTGCACGAGCGGGTTCACGTTCTCCGACAGGTTGAACTGGGAGATACCATAGATCCTCCCCTGCTCGTCGGTCAGGAGCACCTTGCCCTGTTCAAGATAGTCCTTGACGAATTCGGGTTCCTGGCCGATCTCGTACACGACCGGGGTCATCGGGTCGAGCTGGAGGGCGGCCAGCACGGCGGAGCCGTAGTCGCTGCCTTCGGAGATGCTGCGGGACTTGTAGTATTCCACCTGGTTGTTGGTCTGGATGTCGAGCCAGGGTTTGAACTTCCAGGAAGCGTTGACCATGCCGGTAACACGGTTGTACACGTCGGCGTCGCCCACGAACATACCGTTATTATCCAGATAGGAACCGGAAATATACAGGCTTCCCTGATCGTTGCCGGCCTGGAAGGTCAGGTTGTGGTGGTGCATGAAGGAGTTCTCATAGGAAGCGCCCAGCCAGTCGGTATTGGTACGCTGGTCCCACTTGCCGTACACGTCGTTGAGGCCGATGGTGCCTTTCTCCAGATAGTACTGCAGGAACTGCTCCGAGTTCATCACCTTGGGAACCATGCCCAGGCTCTGGGAAGAAAGCTGATAGGTATAGCTGATCTTGCCTTCGCCCTTACCGCGCCGGGTGGTGATCATCACCACACCGTTTCCGGCCTCGGCACCGTAGATGGCGGCGGAGGCACCGTCCTTCAGCACTTCCATCGACTCGATGTCGTTGGGGTCGATGCCCGCAATGGAGGTGGTCAGACGGCCGTCAACCACGTAGAGCGGGTTGGCGTCGTTGTTGGAAGAAATACCGCGGACACGGATGGCGGGGCTTGCACCCGGACGGGCCGAAGAAGCGAAAGCCTGCACACCAGCCGTCTTGCCCTGCAGGGCCGCTTCCGGCGAAGTGATGGTACGGTTCGCGATGTCTTCCGACTTCACCTGCGAGATGGCGCCTGTCACATCGGATTTTTTCTGGACACCGTAACCCACTACCACCGTTTCTTCCAGCATTTCGGTGTCGGGAAGCAGTTTTACATTGAGTGTCATGGTCTTTTCGGCCACGAATGATTGCGGCTTGAAGCCGATGTAGGAGAACTCGACGGTCGCGCCGGCCGGAACGGTCAAGGAATACATACCGTCGAGGTCGGTGGCGACACCGTGCGTCGTCCCCTGCTGGATGACGCCCACGCCCATCAGCGGTTCGCCGAAATCATCGACGACCTGACCGGAGAGGGTCACCTGCGGCTGCGCGGAGAGCGACCATCCGACGAGGAGGGTCATACATGCAAACGCGAGCCTTTGAATGAGGGTTTTTCTCATAAATAACTGTATTAGGTTAATTGATTGTTGATTCGAGGTTAAGGATCATTTTCCGGGGATAGGGTTCCCACTGCGGAATACCTTCCGATTCAGGAATGCCCGTCCTGGCAAAGCTGGTCCAGAGCCGGCTGATGCGATGGCCCAATTCGACCGCATCCGCGCCGCCACCCGTGAAAGTGCGGTGCAGGGCGACATTGTCGAACACGAAGGGGATTTCGATGCAGTGCGTGCTTCCGAAAGCGCTGTCGAGGACTGGCGACTCCCAAGTAAACTGATAGAAATAAACGGGCGCACAACCCGCTGCGTTGCGGTCGGCGGCCTGCTGCTTCGCGAGCGGCTGGAAGATGGGATCTTCGCGGTCCCGCGTGAATTCATGGAAAGTGGTGCCGATAATCACGGGAATGTCTTTCGATAATGAAAGCGCTTCAGGCGTAGCAGGCTGTGCCGGGATTACCTCGCCGTCCACCACGGGAACCTGCCCGAAGAGGATGGAACTGAGGATATTATCAGGAAAGGCGCCGTCCTGTCTGGCTTCTTCGCAGACTGCGGCGATGGCGTCGTTATAAGCGGCCAGCAGCTGCTCGTAGGGCACCTCGGCAATCTTGTCGATGCGCGAGGGATTGAGATGCAGGGCTTCAACGGTCTTGGCACCGATGCGACGGGAATATTTGGGTTCCATCAGTTGCGTGATGGAGCCGCTCTCGACAATGGCTTTGCCGAAGAGTCCTTTCGCCGACGGCATCGCCATCAGCGTGGATACTTTTCCACCACCGCCGGACTGTCCGAAAATCGTAACGTTCGACGGGTCTCCGCCAAAGGCCGCAATGTTATTGCGCACCCATTCCAAGGCCTTGACGATGTCCATCATACCCAGGTTGCCGCTGTGGGCATACTTGGCACCGTAAGCAGAAAGATCTAGGAAGCCCAGTACGTTAAGACGGTGATTGAGCGTAACCACGACCACGCCGTGGTCACGTGCCAGGTTGGTTCCGTCGTAGGATATCAGTTCCTGGCCACTGCCAGCCCGGAATCCGCCTCCGTGCAACCAGACCATCACCGGACGCTTGCCGGAATCAATCCCTGCCGTCCAGACATTGACCCGGAGGCAGTCCTCATCAGGGAAACCGTCATCCCAATGCATGGCGAAAGCTTGGGCATCGGACCACCATCCGGACCGTTTATCCTGCGGGCAGGTGGGGCCGTATGCGCGGCTCGAACGGACTTCGGTCCAAGGCTCCGGATCTTCGGCTGGCATGAAGCGCGCAGCCCTTGCATACGGAATGCCCTTGAAAATAAACACGTCACCGTCAACGTATCCGGCCACGGGGCCTGACTGCGTCGGGACCGTCGCTGCCTTGGCAGATGTTTCCAGCGGTGCAGCACCGTTGTCGGCATGCTGGACGGATGGAGCGCTGCAGGACGCAGTCAACAGGACCGCGACAGACAGCGAAAAAAACGTTTTACTAATCATGACAACCCATTATCTGTTTGATTGCAAAATTCCGTTTTTTCCCACAAAAGCCTTTTCTTTCATTGACAACTTCTTTCGCATGTGTCCGGAGCCAAATCATGATTTGTTCAAAAAAATGCACATTTGTTCAAAAAATCTCATATCTGGCTGTTTTTTTATTAGTTTTGAATATGAAAACGCTGATTCTCCTTGTCACTTTTTTCGCCAGTCTCGTTTCCGGCACGCTATCCAACCAGAAAGTGAACGCCTTCGCCGAAGACGCCGACGGCCATATCTGGATCGGTACTTTCCGCGGACTCAACAAATACAACGTCCACGAATACCACCAGTACTTCTGTACAGATGACACCCTCGGCCTGCCTGACAACCAGATCAACGACGTTTATTGCGCACGCGACGGCCGTCTTTGGGTGGCTACCGTGAACGGAATCGCTTTCCGTACGGAAACAGGCGCATTCCAACGTATCACAATTCCGGGAGACAACCGCAATTTCAGCCGGATCATCGAAACCCCTGACGGTCGGATACTCTTCAGCAATACCTTGTCCCTCTTCGCCTACGATCCCGAATCGGCGCAACTCAAACCCGTCGTCCGAGACTACTTTGCCTTCGGTTATCCCCCCGAAACCTGCTTGGGCTTGGGCGAACGGCTCTACGTCATTTCGGGTGGATCGATACTCAAGGTATATGACAACCAGGATTTCTCTCTCCAAGATACGATTCCCCTCCCCTTTACGGCCTATCATCTCTGCCATGCCGGAAACGGAGAATTGTGGCTTTCCGGTGTCGGGAACCTGGGTATCTACGACACGCGCCGGCATGAATGGAAACCATTACCCGAATCCATCCGCAAGGATGCACGCATCACCAATGGCGACGTGGACATCATCTTCCCCATCGATGACAATAACCTGTTGCTTGACGTAATCGGGAAAGGGATGTTCTGCTGGCAACGAAATACCGGCAGGGTCCTCTTCCAGGGTGATCCGGATTTCCCCTGTGAGGTTCCGTCTGCCGAGATCCGTTGTATTTTCCGCGACAGCCGGCAGAATCTCTGGTTCGGCACCGTCGACCAGGGATACACCACCAGCTATCACTATCGCGACGGATTCAACAACAATAAGCACCTGACTGCCACATTCGACCATAAGACGGTGGTATCTCTCTGCCTGGACAAGGCGGGGCGGCTTTGGATTGCCACCCTGCGCGACGGACTTTGGACACGAGAGCCTGGATCCGGGCAAATCCGGAAGGTCGAAATCACGCACCTGATTCCCGATTCCCACATCGGTTATATCCGTTGCGGCAAGGTTTTCTGCGATGCGGAGGGCGAATTATGGTTGCTTTTCAGTGACAAGTACCGGGTCGTGCGCTGCCGGTATGAGCAGGGACAACTCAGGATGACCGACAGTTTCTCCTTCATCCACCCGGCCGCCATTGCCCAGGATGACCTGGGTCGGATCTGGATTGGCGGCAATTCGGTCGAACTGGGCCGTTACGACAAAACTACGCACGTCCTGACATATTTTCCCTATACCGACCAGCCGGTATTCCCGTTTGTCAGTGATCTGATGCCCGCCGAACCTGGCCGCATGCTCGTTGCCGCTTTCAGCCTGCCGCTGCTCAGCCTCAACACCAACTCCGGCGAGACCACACCCCTCCCCTTGAAACCAGAAGAAGAGGCTGCATGTATCCGACGATCTGTCCTGGTTCCCAATACGCTCTTCCGCGACAGCAACGGCGATCTGTGGATCGGGACGATTGCCAACGGTCTGCTCCGGCATGACCGCCAGGCGGGAATCACTGCACCGGTGCCCGATACGCCCTGCAACGACATCTGCGCCATCCGGGAGGACCGTCAGGGTAACATTTGGGTCGCCACGATGAACGGACTTGGCAAATACGACCGAACCATCGGCGCTTTCGTCAACTATTTCGAGGCCGACGGCATCGGCGGCAACCAGTTCTCCGACCGGGCCTCCTGCCTGCTGCCCGACGGGACCCTCATCTTCGGCGGCACCCACGGCCTGACCGTCTTCAACCCGATCGACGTTTCGCAGCGGCGTACAGTACCGCTGGTCTTCGAAGATCTCAAGATACATAACCAGATTGTGAAACCGGGGCCCGGCGCACCGATCTGCCGGGAGCTTTGCAACCGTCCCGACATCACCATCCGCCCCAGCCAGAACGGCTTCAGCATCTCTTTCGCCGCCCTGGACTACAGCGAGCACGAACGTTCCCATTACTACTACATGATGGAGGGGTTCGACCGCTACTGGATTGACGCCGGAAACAACCATGAAGCCTACTATGCCAACCTGCCCGCCGGAAAATACCGTTTCAAAGTACGAATTACCAACAACAACCGGAGCATCGTTGAAACTGAAGACTTCCTGAACATCCGGGTGATTCCGCCCTGGTACCAGACATGGTGGGCCATCGCACTCCTGTCCCTGCTCGGACTCGGCATCCTGACTCTGCTATGGTTCCTCCACAGGCGCATCCGGCGCGAACGGATCGCACACGCCCGGCACATCCGGGAAGAACGGGAAGCACGTGAGCAGGCGCGTCAGGAGAAGGAGCAGGAAAAACGGCTCAACCAGATCCAGATGAATTACTTCTCCAACGTAGCACATGAGTTCCGTACACCCCTGACCATGATTGCAGGACCTGCCGCCGAACTGGCTGGTTCGGAGACAGTCAATGGACGGGAACGGAAACTGGTCGGCATTATCCAGCGAAACGCCACCTGGATGCTCTCGTTGGTCAACCAACTGCTCGACTTCAATCGCATCGGAAACAGCAAACTCCAACTGAAGGTGGCCAAAACCGATATCATCGCGCCCCTGCAGAATACCGTCGCGTTGTTCCAGTTCAATGCCGACTCCAAGAAGATCGACCTTTCCGCCCATGGCCTGGAAGAGCCGCTCGTGATGTGGGCAGATGTGGACAAGGTCCAGAAAATCACGATGAACCTGCTCTCCAACGCCTTGAAATACACGCCCTCAGGAGGCCGGGTCTCCTTGTCGTTCGACGTCTTGCCGCGCGAGGAAGTCTGTCAATGGTTCCCGCTGGAAGAGAAAGACACCGACAACCTGTATGCCTGCATTGCCGTCTCGGACACAGGCACGGGCATCGCGGAAGGGGAGACCGAAAAGATTTTCGAGCGTTTCTACCGGGCCAACGGATCGGTTATGGCGCAAGGTACAGGTATCGGACTGTATTACGCCCGAGCCCTGACCTCTATGCACCACGGATACATCAAAGCCTGGAACCGTCCGGAAGGTGGTTCGGTTTTCCGCTTCATCCTGCCCGTCAGTGCCTCTTCCTACACAGAAGATGAGCGGACAGAGCGGCAGCCGGAGATCGTTCAACTGCCCGCAACCATCGAAAACGCCGCCAGTGAGCCATCGAGCGGCCAGCGGCTCATCGCCGTGGTGGACGATGACATCGACGTAGCCAACTACGTAAAGGTACTGCTGCAACCGACCTATCGCGTAAATGTCTACTTTGACGCAGTTTCTGCATTGGACGGCATGCAGGAAGAGACTCCGGATCTTGTGATCAGCGACGTGGTCATGCCAGGCAAGAGTGGCTACGAACTCTGCGAAGCCGTCAAAAGCGATCTGCAGCTGAGCCATATCCCCGTCATCCTGGTTACTGCCAAGGTGGCCGTCGAGAATCAGGTGGAAGGCCTGGGCAAGGGAGCCGACGCCTATGTTACTAAACCTTTCCAGCCGGCGTATCTGCTGGCACTGGTCAAATCGCTGCTTGAGAACCGCGAAAAGGCACGTCGGCAACTGGGCGAGGTCACCACAACCGAGGCCATTGAACCGGAAGTCCTTTCGCCGCGTGATGCCGCTTTCATGAAGCAACTCTACGAACTCATGGAGAAGGAGCTCGACAATACAGATCTGGACATCACGCGCATCACGGAAATGATGCACATCTCACGCACGAAATTCTATTATAAGGTCAAGGGACTCACAGGGGAGAATCCGTCGGTATTCTTCAAGCGCTACAAGCTGAACCGTGCTGCCGACCTCCTTAAGGAAGGCAAGCACAACATGTCTGAAATCGCTTGGATGACAGGATTCAACACCCTCTCCCACTTCTCCACGTCCTTCAAGAAGCAGTTCGGGGTTCCCCCTTCTGAATTTGTGGGTTAATGCTCTGCTGCGCTTCACAGAAAAAACCCCGGTCGGACAGGATCGACCGGGGTTGATCATCTTCAGAAGACCCGTTATCTCACGACAATCTCGTTGACAGGCTCAACCGGAAGGAGCACCTTGTGGACAGACCAACTTTGAGGCTTGGCGAGCTTGAAGGCGGCGGTAGCCCGGATGTCCGCGGACGAGGCGCCGAAGTGCACCGTGTAGTTGCCGGCGGCGGTTTCCCAAGCAGAGGTCGCCTCGTTGAACGAAGCCAGCGTATACGGATCGATGGTCATGGTGACCGTCTCGGAAGCACCGGGTTTGAGGTTCTTCGTCTTGGCAAAGCCCTTGAGTTCGAAGACCGGTTTTACCAGGCCGCCGTCAGGAGCCGTCACATAGAGCTCGACCACTTCCTTACCGGCTACCTTGCCGGTGTTGGTTACGGTGATGGAAGCCGTCACCTGGCCATTCTTCTCTACCTTGACGACCGGCTTTCCGTAAGAGAAAGTCGTGTAGCTGAGGCCATAACCGAACGGATAGGAAACTGGCTTGCCAGTGGTGGCGAAGTAGCGATAACCCACCCAGATGCCTTCGGCATAGTCGGTATAGGTCACGTTCTTGACCGGCCTTTGGCTTGTCATGCCCCCCATCAGGGCCGCCAGGTCAATACTGTTGTCCCCCTTGTAATTGAACGGGAAATTGTACGAGGAAGGAATATCCAGGTAACTGACCGGGAAGGTCATCGGCAGTTTGCCCGACGGGTTGGCAGCACCACAAAGGACGTCGGCCACGGCCAGACCGCCTTCCTGCCCCGGCGTCCACGCCAGCAGGATGGCATCTGGAATGTGCTTCCAGGAAGCAGTTTCAATGACGCCGCCGATGTTGAGCACAACCACCAGTTTCTTGCCGTTGGCGTGATAGATGTCGGCCAGTGCCTGCAGGAGTTCACGCTCTGTGCCGGTCAGCGTCCAATCACCGTCGGAAGCCTTGCGGTCATCGCCCTCTCCGGCATTGCGGGAGATGGTGAAAACAGCCACGTCGGACTGTGCCTCCTTTTTCTCAAGAAATGAATGGGAGATCACCATCTCGGGTACCACCGGGTCGCCCAGCAGAATACCGAGGCCGCCAGCCGCATTATTGCGCAATTCCGTCTTCTTGAGCGCAATGAACTGCTCATACCAGCGCTGGATGTCGGCGTCCACTTCGATGCCGTTTGCCTTGAAGCCCTCGGCAACGTTGCGGACATACGCCTTGTTCACATTGCCAGAACCGGTACCACCAGCGATAAAATCATAGGATCCGGTACCGTAAAGGGCTACTTTCTTCACTCCCTGAAGCGGCAGTGCGCCGTTGTTTTCAAGCAAGACGAATCCCTCTGCCGTTGCCTCATGGACGAGTTTCGCGTGCGCTTTGAGATCGGGCTTGTTGGAATACTTGTAGCCTTTAAAACGCGGAGTACGGACGATATAGTCGAGCATACGACGGACGTTCATGTCAAGTTGCTCCTGCGATATGCTGCCGTCCTTGACGCCGGCGACGATGCGCTCAATCTCATTGTCCATGCCAGGCTCCATCAGGTCGTTGCCCGCATTGACGGCGGCCACGGTCCCTTCCTTGTTGCCCCAGTCGGTCATGACGATTCCGCCGAAACCCCACTCCTCACGCAGGATGGTAGTCAGCAGGTCGCGGCTCTGCTGGGTGAATATGCCGTTGAGTCGGTTGTACGACGACATCACAGTCCAAGGATCCGCCTCTTTGACAGCGATTTCGAAACCCTTGAGATAAAGTTCGCGGAGGGCACGCACGTTGACGCGTGAGTCATTCTGCTGGCGGTTCACTTCCTGGTTGTTGGCCGCAAAGTGCTTGATGCTCACGCCCACTCCGTTGCTTTGGACACCACGGACATACGCGGCGGAAGTCTTTCCGGAAAGCAGCGGGTCTTCGGAGAAATACTCAAAGTTACGGCCGCAGAGCGGGTTGCGGTGCAGGTTCTGGCCCGGAGCCAGCAGTACATCGACTCCATACTCCTTGACCTCGTTGCCCATGGCGGTGGTCAACTGCTCCACAAGCGGCATGTTCCATGTTGATGCCAAGACCGTACCCACGGGGAAACCGGTGCAGTAGAAGGTCTGGTCGGTACCCTGACGGGTCGGGTTGATGCGGAGGCCGGCAGGGCCGTCTGCCACGACTGTCACCGGGATGCCGAGCCGTTCTACGGGACGGGTGGTGCCAGCGGCACCGGAAACGAGGGTTTCGCTGGATGCGGTCATGGAACCGGCGACCATCGAGCCCCATCCGCCGCCAACCAGCAGCGTGGCCTTCTCTTCGAGAGTCAAAGCTTTCAAGATTTCGTCGATGTTGTCAGTCCGGAGTTTCGGCTGCGCAAACAGGGAAAATGTGCAGAGCACGGCCGTAATGATAAAGAAGGATTTTTTCATATGATCGTTATTTCAAACAATTCCTTCGACAAACCTACTAAGAAAACCAAAGGCACGCAAGCTTTTGAACAATGAGTAAAAACAATTGAACGTGTAACGAAATATTTTTCGGCTTGGGCCGCTTCAGGGCGTCCTCTCTACTTCACCTTTATTTCCTGCACGGGCTCGGAAGGAAGCAGCACACGGTGAGCAGCCCAGGCCTGCGGCTTGGCCAGTTTAAAGGAAGCATTCGCGCGGAAATCGGCCGAAGAAGCGCCGAAGCACACCGTATAGGTTCCAGCCGCCGTTTCCCAGGCAGAAGTCGTCTCGTTGAACGAAGCGAGTGTGTAGGGATCGATCGTCACGGTCAGCGTCTCGGAAGCGCCGGGTTTCAGTTGCTTCGTTTTGGCGAAGCCCTTGAGTTCGAAGGCCGGTTTGACCAGTCCTCCGTCCGGGGCCGCCACATAGACCTGGACGATCTCCTTGCCGGCTACAGCGCCCGTGTTGGTCACAGTGATGGAAGCCGTTACCTTTCCGTCCTTCCCTACTTTCACAACCGGTTTCGCATAGGCAAAAGTCGTATAGCTCAAGCCGTATCCAAACGGATAGGAAACGGGTTTGCCGGCCGTGGCAAAATAGCGGTAACCCACCCAGATGCCTTCAGCATAGTCGGTATAATCCACATCCTTGACCGGTCCCCGTTGCGTGTTGTAGGAGAACGCCGGCCGCTCATAATTGTACGGAAAGTTGCGGGAAGACGGGATATCGAAATAACCCACCGGGAACGTCATCGGCAGTTTACCCGAAGGATTGGCCACGCCGCAGAGCACGTCGGCCACAGCCAGGCCACCCTCCTGCCCCGGCGTCCAGGCCAGCAGGACTGCATCGGGAATCTTTTTCCAGGAATCGGTCTCGATGACACCGCCGATATTCAGGACCACCACGAGCTTTTTGCCGGCCATGTGATACACATCGGCCAGCGTCTGAAGCAGCTGGCGTTCCTGGCCTGTCAGCGACCAGTCGCCATCCAGGGCTTTCCGGTCGGCGCCTTCGCCTGCATTGCGCGAAATGGTCAGGACAGCCATGTCCGTCTGTTCGGCTTTGCGCTCAATCACGGCGCGATTCACTTCGAGTTCAGGGATAACGGTCGAACCCAGCAGTACCCCGCCCCGGCCGTTGATACGACGCTCGGTTTTCATATAGGACAGGTAAGATTCATACCACGCCTGGATATCTTTGTCCACTTCCACGCCATTGGCCTTGAAGCCTTCGGCGATATTGCGGACATAGGCCTTGTTGACATTGCCTGAGCCCGTGCCGCCGGCAATGAAATCGTAGGACCCGATGCCATAGAGCGCTACCGTGGACACATCCTTGAGCGGCAGCACACCCTTGTTTTCCAGCAGCACAAGCCCTTCCGGGGTAGCTTCGTGCACCAGTTTCGCGTGCCCTTTCAGGTCCGGTTTGTTGGAGAATTTGTAGCCTTTGAATCGTGGTGTGCGAACCACGTATTCGAGCATCCTGCGTACATTGCGATCGAGTTCTTCCTGCGAGATGCGACCGTCCTTGACGCCCGCAATTATGCGTTCAATCTCACTCTCGGCACCCGGTTCCATCAGGTCGTTGCCTGCTTTCACAGCATCCACGGTGCCTGCCTTGTTACCCCAGTCGGTCATCACGATACCATTGAATCCCCATTCGTCGCGCAGGACGGTGGTCAGCAATTCATAATTCTGCTGGGTGAACGGACCGTTGAGCCGGTTGTAGGAAGACATCACTGTCCAGGGATCAGCCTCGCGGACCGCGATTTCGAACCCCTTGAGATAGAGTTCGCGGAGGGCGCGGACATTGACCCGGGAATCATTCTGCTGGCGGTTCACTTCCTGGCTGTTGGCCGCGAAGTGCTTGATGCTGACACCGACGCCGTTGCTTTGGACGCCTTTCACATACGCCGCAGCAGTCAGGCCGGTCAGCAGCGGATCCTCGGAGAAATATTCAAAGTTACGGCCGCAGAGCGGGTTTCGGTGCAGGTTCTGGCCCGGAGCCAACAGCACATCCACTCCATACTCTTTGACTTCCTCTCCCATAGCGGTAGTCAGTTGCTCCACCAGCGCAGGATTCCACATCGAAGCCAATACGGTGCCGACCGGAAAGCCGGTGCAATAAAAGGTCGCGTCCGTGCCGGGACGGGTCGGGCTGATGCGCAAGCCGGCCGGGCCGTCCGCCAAGACGGTAAGCGGGATTCCGAAACGGGAAATCGGGCGCGTCGTTCCGGCCGCTCCCGGGACAGTCGTCCTGTCGAAAGCCGTCATTTCATCGGACGTCATCGAACTGCGGCGGGCACCCACCAGCAGGGTCGCTTTCTCCTCCAGGGTCATGGCCTTCAAGACTTCATCGATGTTGTCGGCCCGCAACCTCGGCTGGGCAGACAACGCATAAGAGAACGTGCAGAACACGGCAGTCAAAAACAAACAGATTCTTTTCATAAAACGGGAGATAAACAAGGTTTTCTTTCTTACAAACTTACGCAGAAATACGCACTGTTCCAAACGCTTTTTCGAAAGTCTTCGTAAATTTGCAAGGATAAACCGGAAATAGCATCCCATGAAAAGAATCCCCTTCTTCCTTTGCCTCCTGCTGGTCCTGGTTTCCTGCACACCCAAACAGACCGATGCGCAGCGGGCTCGCGAATTGCTGGCAGACTTGACCCTCGAACAGAAAGCCTCACTGATGATGCATCCCTCCGCCGCCATTCCGGAAGCCGGCATCCCGGCCTACAACTGGTGGAACGAAGCGCTGCATGGCGTAGGACGCAACGGAAAAGCCACGGTATTCCCCCAGCCTATCGGCATGGCGGCCTCTTTCGACGAGCCGTTGCTTTTTGAAGTCTTCACAGCCGTCAGCGACGAGGCCCGCGTCAAGAACCGGCAGGCCCGCGAGCGTGGTTCAGTCGGCCAATACCAGGGTCTCACATTCTGGACGCCCAATATCAATATCTTCCGCGATCCGCGCTGGGGACGCGGCATGGAGACTTACGGAGAAGATCCCTACCTGACCGGTCAGCTCGGCATGGCTGTCGTTCGCGGCCTGCAAGGCCCGTCCGACGCACCGGTACTCAAAGCGCATGCCTGTGCCAAACATTTCGCGGTCCACTCCGGCCCGGAATGGAACCGGCACTCGTTCAACGCGGAGATCTCCGAGCGTGACTTGCGCGAGACTTATCTTCCAGCCTTCAAGGATCTGGTAACCCGTGCCGACGTACAGGAGGTCATGATTGCCTACAACCGCTTCCGTGGCGTTCCCTGTGGCGCAAATGACTATCTGGTCAACAAGATCCTGCGGGGAGAATGGGGCTACAAAGGCCTGATTGTTTCGGACTGCTGGGCCATCGCCGACTTCTATGAGCCCGGCCGCCACAACTTCAGTGACAATGCCGTGGAAGCCACGGCTCTGGCCATCCATGTCGGAACGGACCTCAATTGCGGCGGTTCTTACCGGACCATTCCGGATGCGGTCCGGAGCGGCCAGCTGCTCGAGACCGACGTCGACCGCAGCCTGGAGCGCCTGCTGACAGCCCGCTATCGCCTCGGCGAACTGGACAACAAGCCGACCCAGTGGGATGCGTTGCCCGATGCCATCGTGGAAGGACCCGACCACCTGGCGCTTGCCCGCAAGATGGCCCGGGAATCCATCGTCCTGCTGCAAAACCGGGACGGCCTGCTTCCGCTGGCCGATGGCACCCGTATCGCGTTGGTCGGCCCCAACGCGGATGACCGCGAGATGCAATGGGGCAACTACAACGCCATCCCGGAACAGACCGTTACCCTGGCCGATGCGCTGAAGGAACGGATTCCCGGCCTGCCGGTCCTTCGTGGCTGCGAACTGGTGCTTGCCGAAGCACCGTCAGCCAAGGCTGAGCAGGCTGTCATTGACAGCCTGACAGGCTATGACGTGATTATCTTCGCAGGCGGCATCTCGCCTCGTATCGAAGGCGAAGAGATGAAAGTGGCACTGCCTGGCTTCCGTGGCGGCGACCGCACGGATATCCAACTCCCGGAAGTACAGCGGAGCCTGCTCAAACGCTTGCATGAGGCCGGCAAGAAAGTGGTGCTGGTCAATTTCTCCGGTTCTGCCATGGGACTTGTCCCGGAAACGGAAAGCTGTGATGCCATCCTCCAGGCCTGGTATCCAGGGGAAGAGGGCGGTCACGCGCTGGTGGATATCTTGTTCGGCGAAGTCGCCCCTTCCGGCAAATTGCCGGTCACGTTCTACCGTGACATCGCGCAGGTGCCCGATTATGAGAATTACGACATGAAAGGACGTACGTACCGCTATTTCGAAGGGGATCCGCTTTACGCTTTCGGCTATGGTCTCTCCTACACGACGTTCGAATACGGGGAAGCCCGGGTGAAGGGACGTGAACTGATCGTTCCGGTCAGCAATACGGGCGATCGCGAGGGTACGGAAGTCGTCCAGCTCTACGTCCGTCGTCCGGATGATGCCGAAGGTCCGTTGAAGAGCCTGCGTGGTTTCCAGCGTGTCACGATTCCGGCCGGCGCTACCGCCGAGGTCCGTTTCCCGCTCACAGACGAGACCTTCCTTTATTGGTCGCCCGAAAAACGCGACATGATTCCTGTTTCCGGCGGCTGGGAACTCCTCTACGGCGGCCGTTCCGACCAGTTGAAAGTCTTGTCCTATTAGGGACCAGCATCGTCCCCTGAACGGTTCATCCTTTCGTTCCGACGGCTGTCTTTTTGAAAACCGTCGCGCTGTGCGCGACCCCTCCCAAGCTCCGCTTGGGCCCCTCCCTCTGATAGCCGAGGGTGGCTAAGGTTTTCAAAGAGACAGCCGTCGGAACGAAAGAACTGTTCTTTACTTCAGAAAGACAAAGAAAACAGCCAGCACCAGGCAGGCGAAAGCGGCCAGGTGATTCCACTGGATGGGCTGGCCCTTGAAGACGAAAAGGACGATGAGGGAGAAAACCGTCAGGGAGATGGCTTCCTGGATGACTTTAAGCTGAATCAGGTTGAAAGGCC
>JAEEGF012162733.1_pt1 | contig 61968 bp, 49 predicted proteins | sample 9134171 | NCBI WGS metagenome assembly JAEEGF01 (sample SAMN16246542, study PRJNA631951) | gut metagenome | biome: gut microbiome; feature: rumen; material: AP-attached | host: Bos | place: Iran: Karaj | collected 2018-10 | reverse complement strand
GCGGCATGGCTGGTTCAGACTTCCGTCCATTGACCAATATTCCTCACTGCTGCCTCCCGTAGGAGTCTGGTCCGTGTCTCAGTACCAGTGTGGGGGATAAGCCTCTCAGCTCCCCTAGACATCGTCGCCTTGGTGGGCCGTTGCCCCGCCAACTAGCTAATGTCACGCATGCCCATCTTGTACCACCGAAGCTTTAGTTGGAGAACCATGCGATCCCCCAACACCATGGGATATTAGTGGAAGTTTCCCTCCGTTATCCCCCTGTACAAGGTAGGTTGCATACGCGTTACGCACCCGTGCGCCGGTCGTCGCCAGTGTATTGCTACACCGCGTTACCCCTCGACTTGCATGTGTTAAGCCTGCCGCTAGCGTTCATCCTGAGCCAGGATCAAACTCTTCATTGTAAGAATTGTTCTTTTACCTTTTTTGACTCGTCTTCGTGTCCGTCCATATATCCTTATAACACATGAACCGACACACGCTATCTCTTTCTTCTCATTAATTTCAATGTTCTTTCGCTTTCTATTTATTTATCAACAACTTTTTCAACAAGCCGTTTTTTCGTCGAAAGCGGATGCAAAAGTACAACCTTTTTCCAAACTGACAAAATATTTTTTTCAAAAAAATTTTCATAAACATACAATCTATTGATTTAAAACATTTAAAGAAATAAAAAAAAATCAAAAAAGTAACAAAAGATGTTACAGAAATTCCATAAAAACGATTTTAATTACAATTTTTTGTTTTTTTTCAAATAAAAGCCATCAAAAAACCACAAAAATCTCTATAATTAACTAAAAACATGTGATTTGTGTAAAAAATACACAAAAAAAAGTAATATATATAATAAAACAATTAATTTATAGTTATTTGGGGTAGTGAAAAAAACTTGGAAAATAGTACGTCGTGTGCTACTTACACTAGGGCTTGTGATTTATGTCATTGTGGCTCTGGTAAATTATTCCGTTGTGCAGTCATGCGTGGGAGCACTGGCAGGAAGCTATTTTTCAAAAGAATGGGGAGGAAAAGTATACATAGGTGCTCTACACGCAATGCCGTTCGACCATTTAATTGCAGACAACATACTATGGATTTCACCGACAAACGACACTCTACTTACTGCTGACAGGCTCAGTGTGACATTCGAACGATTTCCTTATCGGGGTCGAAGCCTTGAACTGGACCATGTATATCTAAAGAATGCTTACTACCACTTCGAGACCAAGGATCACAAAACGAACCTACAATTCCTCATTGACTACTATAAAAGAGAGAGAAAAAAGAAAAAGAGACGAGGTCCATTCACCGTAAAAGTGAACACCGTTGATCTGGACAATGTACACTACCGTATGGATCTACCAGACAGACGGAAGAAGGTGTATGCCTACGGCGTTCAGATTCCGCATATGGAATTCTTCCACATACAGGCTAAAATCAAAGATGTGTTGGTTATCAACGATGATGTGACATGTAATATTATCCAATTCAGTACCGATGAAAAAAGTGGATTTAGACTGAAAGACCTCAGTGGGCAAATCCATGTGGACAGGAATAACATCATCGCCAAGAACATGAAAGTAGTCACCCCTTACAGCCATATTGTCGCCGATGCTAAACTGAGTTACAATGGGTGGAAGGGTATGAAAGGTTACGTAAGCACTGTTCAGCATGAGACGGAAATCAAACCCGGTACTCGAGTATCCATGAGCGATGTGGCTTACTGGGCTCCCATCCTTTGGGGGGTCAACGCCATTGTTGATGCACAAGGCACTGCATCAGGTACTATTGACTCGATGACAACTGACCTTGAGGTACGATGGGGCAATGCTTCGTATGCTCAAGTATCAGGTTCCATCGTTGGACTTCCCAAAATCGACACTACAATTTTTGACATCGATATTGAGCACCTTGCAACCAACCGCGAGGACATGAATCCTCTTTTAGAAAGACTGCAATCCAAAGCATCGTTGGACAATATTCTTGATGTCATCGACCATGTGGATATGACCGCTTCGGTGCAAGGAGGAATCAATGAGCATGCCGTGGTGAACATTTTGGCAGACTGCGGACTGGGCAGAATCAGGGCCGACGCGATGCTACACCGTACAAACTTTGGATACAACATTTCTTTCGATGCACAGAGCAACAGAATGAATCTTTCTTCCTTTGGAAGCAAAATGATATCCCATTCAGGATTTGACTTGACCATAGATGGCTCATGGCATGGTAATCTAAAAAACATGAAGAACTGGCAACGGCAGCTATCCTTGGTTGCCGAGGGGACCATCACCAACAGTGCCATAAACGGACATAACCTATCACGAGCGAATCTCTCCTGCGAACTTAAAAAAGGACAATTATCTGCCATTATCGAATCTGCTGACACTCTGACAGACCTTCAGGCCTCTCTGCATGCCGATCTGTCAGGCGAAGAGCGGCAATATACTGCCAATATAGCCATCAACAATCTTGACATCGGCCTCCTACCCCACCCTTTCGCGACACAGCTCACAGCCTCAGTCCGGGGTAACACCCTGGAAGATATCAACGGCTATCTGACCGCCAACAATACCCGTTACGGAGATATACTACTTGACAAGATTGACTTAGAAGTGGCGTCCGACCCTACAGGGAAAGATTTGATATTCAAGAGCGACCTGGTTGACGCCACCGTCAGAGGGCATTTCAACTACAGCGATATACCTCTGGTTTTCCGCTATTTCTGTCATCGTTACATGCCAAGTCTTTTCAATGATATCAATAATATTGACTCCATATCCATCGCAAGTCTGAAAGAGAATGTGTTTTCCTACCGTATACAATGGAACGATGACGGGGAGCTACTCCATAGTATGCTTAAGAATGTATCCATCGCCAAGGGAACAGTAATCGATGGCTCATACAATTTTGGCGAACAACTGAAGTTGGTGTTGGTCAGCGATTCCCTTAGCATAGGGTCCATCAAATTGGAAGATGTCGGCATCAGTGGGCGGCCTTGGGGCAACCGATACGAAATTCAGGCAGATGCCCAAACCATTAATTTTGGAAAAATTGAAATGTTCGAACGGGTGACCGCCAGACTTAACAGCACCCCAGAGATAGCAACCATTGAACTAAAATGGGGCAGCAACGATTTGCCCACACATGGAGACTTGACATTTGCGCTGGAAGGGAATGACATTTCTGTTTTGAACCCGTCTTTTTATGTTGGCAAAACACAATGGACTCTAGGGACCACCGGGCTTACCTTACAGAAAAGTCCCGAAGGGCGCCTGCTGGTCAACGGGGAAAAGCTACGGCTGGAAAGTCAAGAACAGCGAATCGATGCCCGACTGCAACTGAACGGTCAGAACAGCGACTGCATAGAGCTTGACTTCGATCAATTCAATCTCGACCTATTGAGCGAAGTACTTTTGCAAAACAGCCCAATAAGTATCGCCGGCGACATCAATGGACACTTTGCTCTCTTTGGTCTTGGGAGTACACCTTATTTCACTACAGACCTCGTGATAGACAGCTGTCAGATAAACGGGCAGCATTTGGGAGCGGTGACAATGAACAGCGACTGGAACTCAGAACTCGACAAACTGAATCTAAAATTGAGAAGCAACCAGATTCAAGCCTTAGGATGGATGGGGCTTGGGAAAAAAGACCCCGACTTGAATTTCAAGGTAGACTTCAACCGTATGCAACTCGCTGTTGCAGAACCACTGCTGGCCACTTTCTCAAGCCGTTTCGAAGGACAACTCCATGGGCATATCGATGTCGGAGGGACCCTCTCACAACCTCTGTTCGTTGGCAAAGCGCTGGTTGAGAACGGTGCTTTGAAGGTTGATATCATTGATGTCACCTACCATTTCGCCGACAGCCTGAATTTCAAAAATAATGTCATTACCCTCAAAGACTTCAAAATCCAGGACCCCCTTGAAAACATAGCCACCGTCAACGGCACCATCGAACTGACCAATGACAGAAAGTTTCTTCTGGACATTGACTTCAATACAGACAACCTATTGGTTTTGAACAAAAAAAGCGGTGATCAGTTCTATGGGAAATTGTTAGCCTCTGCCGACGGGAAGGTAACGGGTCCTACCGAAAACCTAAATATTACCATACACGCCCGTACCAATCCCGGCTGCGACCTTACCGTACCCATTAGCTTCCAACAACGTGTCAAGACGCAGAACTACATTACTTTTGTCGGTGATAAAACAGATAACAACAATGAGGGGGTGACAAAGAAGAAAAAGAGGACGGACTATAATCTGGAGCTGGATTTGAGTATCACCCCCGACGCAAAGATCAATCTGCCGATGGATTTCAGCGAGGTGTCTGTCAATGTCGGCGCCACAGGAGCCGGAGACCTGCACCTGAACCTCAACAATACAAATACCGCCCAGATGATGGGCAACTACGAGATCTCATCCGGCACCATGAAAGTGGGGCTGCTGTCGGTGTATGAGAAAAAATTCACTATCGAAAACGGCAGCAGTCTGAATTTCCAAGGCAATGTCCCCGACGCGCGGTTTGACCTGCGCGCTGTCTACTCCCAGCGAGCAAACCTCTCCACTCTTACGGGAAGCCTGTCGTCCGTCGATAACACACAGAAATACTTGCAGGTCGAAAATGTCATTGCCATTTCAGGGACACTGAGAGACCCCAATATCAGTTTTGACATACGCCTTCCCAATGCCGACCAGAGCGTCGAGGAGGAGGTCTTTGCGTACATCGACCGTAACAGTGAACGAGACATGCTGAACCAGACTCTATCTCTCCTCATCTCGGGCAGCTTCTACAATGTCAATAGCGAGTCCACCGCAGGCAGCCCCCTCGATATAGTGACGTCGTTTGTCGGCAATAGCTTAACAGACATGGTTCAGTTTGTCGATGTCAACATCGACTATAAATCTGCGACAGAACAGACCAACCAGCAGTTTGACGTCAACATCAGCAAAGATTGGGGGCGCTGGTATCTGGAGAGCACACTAGGATATGGAGGCGAAAGCCGAGAATTGGATGCCAGCAACATCAACGGAGCCGTCATTGACGCACTGATAGGCTACCGGTTGACACCTCTCTTCCACCTCTTCGCCTATAATCGTACAAACACCAACGACTACACACGTATCGACCTACCTTACAAACAAGGTGCGGGTCTAAAGATAACCAAAGACTTCGACAGTTGGAGTGATCTATTCGGAAAGAAAAAAAAGAAATAACATACCGATGAAAATACCCAAAACAATATACAGTGTAAAGGGCAACGTCATGTTCATAGTGGGGCTGGTGCTGTTTGTGATGCTTTTTATGATTGTCTACACTCCGGGCTACAGCATGACGGGCGGTGGAATCGGGAGGTGGTATGAGGAGGAGGGTCTGTGCCTACCCGTATGCAGTGCCATTGTGTTGGCGACGACGGCGGTATCGCGTTTTGTGCTGCTGGTGGGCCGACGTGCATCGCGCCTGGGTGAGGGGGAGTACCTGGTGTGGCAGTTTTGCGAGGTGTCGCTGGCAGGTGTTTTCTGCACTCTTTTTCTCTCACTCTATCTGGGGCTACCGTTTTTCGGTCTTTTGCCTTCAGTTCTTCTAATCTATGTCTCGATAGCCGTTTTCCCTTATACGTTCTACTGGCTGCTTGCGGAACGAATGGAGCGCGACCGACGCATAGCCGACGCCCAGCGCACGATCGCGTCGCTGCGACGGGGCTCGGACGAGGGGGAGGGCGACAGGGTCCGCTTTGTTGACGAGAAAGGCAATGTGAAGCTTGTTGTGAGTACCGACCGTGTGATCAGCATCGAGTCCGCGGGGAACTATGTCACGATTCTCTACGAGAACAACAACGGGCTAATGCGCTACAGTCTGCGTAATACGCTGAAGGGGATCGAGGAGGTATGTGACAACCACTCCCTTGTGCGGTGCCACCGTTCCTATCTGGTAAACCTGCGGAGGGTGAAGCTGCTTCGGAAGGGTTCGGACGGTATGTATGCGGAGATGGATTCCGAGGGTGTGGAGGATGTGCCAGTGTCGAGGAGCTATGCCGCCGAGGTGATGCGACGTTTTACAAATTGATGGTTGGAAGATTGCAACGTTTTAAAGTTTAAAGGTTTAATTGAGATATGACGAGGAGGGTGTTCTGTCTGTTTCTTTTGACGGTGGTGGGTCTAGGCGCCTGCTCACAGTCAGACTACAATCCCAATGATTCTCTGCGAGTCGCCCAAGCGGAGTGGCGTGTGGACAGCCTCGAGGGTTTCGTCCTCAAGCGCTACCATTTCGGGGAGGGGGAGCTGTTCTGCTCAGCGCAGCATCTTTTTGTGATAGAGATTCCGGCTTCCTCGCCACGACGTCTGGCGTTTGCCTACGATTCAGTTCTTACGGGGGTGTCCGAATTGGCAGGACGGCACGGGGCATTGGCCGCCGTCAATGGGTCGTTTTTCGACATGGCTTCGGGGATTCCCGTCTGCTACCTGCGTGTCGACGGGGTGCTGCGGGGTGAGAATACGCCCCAAAAGGCTGACAGTGTGAACCGGAAGTACTACCAATATGCCGTTCTGGTGCTTAGGGGTGGCGTTGCGAAGTTGCTGGTTCCCGACAGCTGCCGACGGTGGGAGGATATCCTTTCGGACGGCGATATCATGACGGCGGGTCCGATGCTTCTGAAGGAGGGAGGGTATGTGCCGCTGCGGGACGACCGCAGTTTTGTGACGCAACGCCACAACCGTACCGCTCTCGGGACGACGCCTGACGGGAAGACGCTTCTGGTGGTGGCCGACGGTCGTTTCAAGGATGAGGCCGAGGGGCTTTCGCTCTACGAGTTGCAGCGGGTGATGCGCTGGCTGGGGTGCACCGAGGCCATCAATCTGGACGGCGGGGGTTCTTCGACGATGTATGTCAAGGAGAGCGGGGTGGTGAACTTCCCTTCCGACAACCACAAGCACGACCACGAGGGTGAGCGTGCGGTGTCCAACGCAATCCTGGTGCTGTAAAGGTTGGGAAGTATGATGGTTGAAAAGTTGTTGAGGAGGGAATGGAGGGATTTATTTCGCTATGTCGTTGGGGTCGATGGTTCCACGCTCATAGCTTTCGATGCAGCCACGGTCGCCCCGCGACATTGAGTTACAGGGGGTGTCGTTGCTGGTGTAGACTTCGGTTTCGTGTACGGTTCCATTGGCGGAGCGTTCGTAGCAGTAGCAGATTTTGCTGTCGCAGGAGGCGAAGGCAACGAGTCCGATCAGGCTCAGGGTCGCAACAAAGATTTTCTTTTTCATGATAATATTATTGAAGGTTTAAAGGTTAAAGGGTTCTATTTGATGATGATTTCGTCTGCAAAGAGCCAGGCCTGCTCGCCGGCGCTGAGGTGCCAGGAGGGAAGAGGGCCGAAGTTGCGAGCGGAAAGACGAATGAATCTGGCACGTGCGTTGCCATTCACGGTGAAGGTGTGGGCCACTGTTTCCTCTTGCCGCGCATGGACGGGGGCAAACCGGGTGTTCTCCACGGTGCCGAAGAGGGTCCATTGCTGGCCGTCGAGAGAGGTTTCAACCTGCAGGCTTTTAGGGAAGAAAATCCAGGAACGCATCTGCTCCAGGCAGTTGAGTCCGACCTTGTGCACGGTCTGCACTCTGTCGAGCTGGACGAGGGCAACGAAGTCCTGCTGCCAACCCTGCCAGCCGCCGATACGATAGTTGATGTTGCCGAAGAGGTTGTCCACCATGCCTTCGGGACCGTTCTCGGTGTACTGCGGAGCAGGCTGGGTGAGATAGGTGACATGCTTGTCGGTCTGCACTTTCACCTCTTTATGGCTTACTCTCTGCGACGGTAGACGTCCTTCCCACTGGGCACTGGTGTCGGTCACCTTGTCGCGATTGCTCTGCATACGCCAGTCGTCAAAAACCGGACAGGGAGTGATCCTGAGCGAATCGGGCAGATAGTAGATATTTCTTGAAGGAAGAATCCTAGGCATCGGATTCTCGGGCGTGAAGATCGGCTTGGTGCGCACCCATCCGCCATCGCCGGGACACACCTTGTACATGCCGATGGAGGCCAGCACATACCAGGCGCTCATCTGACCACAGTCTTCGTTGCCACAGAGTCCGTCGGGCTTGCTGGTGTAAAGTTCGTTGAGAATCCTATGGACATACTTTTCCGTCTCCTCGGGTTGACCAAGAAGGCTATAGAGCCAAGCGGCATGGTGCGACGGCTCGTTGCCGTGAGCATACATACCGATCAGTCCAGTGACGTCGGCCTGGTCACGACCACTCATATTGTTATGTCCTTCGAAAAGGCTGTCGAGGAAGGCGACAGCATGGTCCGTACCGCCCAGATGGTCCACCCAACCGAGGATGTCGTGGGGCACGTAGGTGCTGTACTGCCAGCTGTTGGCCTCAGTGAAATGGTTGTTGACCTCAGTGGGGTTGAAGGGTGTCACCCAACCTCCGTTGCGTTTGGGGTGTGCGAAGCCGTTGCTGTCAAGTACATTCTGCCAGCTTTGGCTGCGAATCCAATATTCACGGGCCCTCTTTTTGTCGCCAGCGAACTCGGCCATCTGGGCGATGCACCAGTCGTCGTAGGCATATTCGAGGGTCTTTGACACGCTTTCATTGTCAAGTTCTGAACTGAGATAGCCTTGTGCGCCATAAGCGCGGTGGGCTTCGGTGCGGTTGCTGGTAGCCACCATGGCGTCGAGCATCTGTTTAGGCGTGTAGCCCGCAAGCGTTCCATCGGGTTCTGCCAGATGGATATAGGCTTCGAGCATCATGGGAACGGCGTGGTAGCCTATCATGCAGTGCGTCTCGTGGCTGGCAAGCTCCCACATGGGCAGTTCGCCACCCTGCTCGTAGTTCTTCATGGCGGTATAGACGAAGTCGACCGTGCGTTCAGGCTCAATCTGCGTCAGCAGGGGATGCAGGGCGCGGTATGTATCCCAGAGGGAGAAGACTGTGTAGACCTCGCGACCGGGGTCGACGGTATGAATCTGGTTGTCGGTGCCACGGTAGCGTCCGTCAACATCGCTCCAGAGGTAGGGCGACGTCATGCAGTGGTAGAGGGCGGTATAGAAGCAGCGCTTCTGCTCGTCGGTGCCGCCTTCCACCTTGAGTTTGCCAAGGGCGGCCTCCCAAGTGCTGTCGGCACCTTTGCGAGCCTCGTCAAAGGTTTTGTATTCGGCGGCATTGAGGTTGTTGACGGCTCCTTGGATATCGACGCCGCTGATGGCCACCTGGAGTTCTACCTCCTTGGTGCCGCTGGGCAAGTGGAGGACAGCCTGTGTCGAGTCGTCGTTGTAGCGCACACTTTCTATCGGCACACTGCTGCGGATAGCATAATGCAGGTGCTGGTCGGGGTTCCAGGCGTTGCTCTCGCGCCAGCCCACAATCATACCGTCACGTTCCATTATCTTGCCACTAAGCAGCACATCGCGATGACGCAGGTCGAGGACGATGCCGTTCTTGTCCTCTCCAAAAGTGTAGCGGTGGTAGGCCACGCGGCGGTCGGCGGTGAGTTCCACCTGCTTAACGGTTGTGATCCTTCCTCTGCGAGGTTTCACACTATAATAGCCAGCCCGAGCAACCTCGTCGTTGTGGGAGAATTCGAAACAGTAGTGCATACGCATCGAGTCCCCAAAGTCCATATCGAGCATCTGCAATTCGTCCACGGGCATCAGCAGCACATCTCCGTAATCCTCGCAGCCCGTGCCGCTGAGGTGGGTGTGGCTGAAGCCGTAGATGGTATCGTCCGAGTAATGGTAAGCGCTGCAGCCGTCCCAACCCTCGAGACGGGTGTCCGGGGATGGTTGAATCTGACCGAAGGGAACGATGGCACCCGGGAATGTATGCCCATGTCCGTCAGTGCCTACCATAGGATTGACATAAGCAGTCAGGGTCTTCTCTCCTTCAGCAACTGTCTGCTTGTTCCCGCAAGAGGCAAAGAGAATCAGCACAGATAGCAAAATGCAATATTTCTTCATAATCATACCTTTCCTAAAATACCGGTACACGAGATTGATCTAGTTTCTAGGCATCTTGATCAATGCAGCAGCGCCGAGGATAGCCACTTCATTGGCCTTCAACTCGCTCATCCTTATCTGGCAACTGCCGGCATAGATATTCAACAGATACTTCTCGAAGGCGGCACGCAAGGGTTTCAGCAGAGGCTCACCCACCTGGGCGGGACCTCCCATGAGGAATATAGCCTCGGGAGCCGAAAAGGTGACACTGTTTGCCATAGCCAACCCTAGCTGGTCGGCAACGGTTTCCCATGTCTTTAATGCCACAGGATCGCCTTGATGCGCCAGCTCGCCAATCATCTTGCTGGTGACGTCGGCTGTCACGGGAATTCCTTTCAGCTCACAATAAGTCTGCACAATACCGCGTGCCGATGTGTAAGTCTCCAGGCATCCTTCGCGGCCGCACGAACATTTTCGGCCGTGAGGGATGAGGATGTTGTGACCCAACTCGCCGGCTGCACCGGTGGAACCGTGCACAAGCTTTCCGTCCACCACGATTCCACTGCCCACACCTGTCCCCAGCGTAAACATGATGAAATGTCTCATGCCTTTGGCACCGCCATAGACATACTCGCCGTAAGCCGCGGCATTGGCATCGTTACTCAACACTACGGGTACTGAAAGGTATTTGTGAATTTCTTTGCCAAAATCAAGGTTTCCTTTGATGGTCAGATTGGGCGCGTTGTCCACGCAGCCAGTATAAAAGTTGCCATTCGGCGCACCGATACCTATACCTTCCAGCTGCACGGCCATACCGTCAATGGCAGACTGAGCCTTCAGCATATCTTCTATCTCACGCATCATATCGCGTACATAAGGTTCAAGTTCCGTATACGCATTGGTCGGAATATTCCGACGTTGAATGATGTTTCCGTTCTCGGTCACCAAACCCATGTCAGTGTTGGTGCCTCCCATATCCACTCCAATAGAATATTTCATATACTATATTATTTTGTGATTTCTAATTTTTAAGTCTTTGAAAATGCAAAATTACGTTTTTTTTTCCACATGACAAAAAAAATATCAGAAGATAACAGCCATCTCGATTTTTTTGTGTATTTTTGCATTTCAATATGAGTATCATTTTATCCATAGAATCCAGTTGCGACGACACTTCGGCGGCAGTATTGCACGACGATGTGCTGTTGAGTAATGTCATTGCAAGCCAAAAAGTTCACGAACAATATGGTGGCGTGGTGCCCGAACTCGCCAGCCGCGCTCACGAACAGAACATTGTGCCCGTTGTCGACGGGGCCATCCATGAGGCTGGTATAGCCAAGGAAGACATTGACGCTGTAGCCTTCACCCGAGGGCCCGGTCTCATGGGCTCTCTCATGGTAGGGGTAAGTTTCGCAAAGAGTTTCGCCCAAGCCCTCGGCAAACCCATCATCGAGGTGAACCATCTGCAAGCGCATGTACTGAGTCACTTCATACAGAAACCTGACAGTCCGGAAGTTCCTCAGTTCCCATTCGTTTGTCTCCTGGTTTCTGGTGGTCACACACAGATACTTCTCCTCCATAGTCACTTTGACATGGAAATCCTGGGACAGACCATAGACGATGCCGCCGGCGAAGCTATTGACAAAGCGGCCAAGATCATGGACCTCGGCTATCCCGGTGGTCCCATTATCGACAGGTTGGCCAAGGAGGGCAACCCGGACGCCTATCATTTCGCCACTCCCCAGATTGCAGGCTACGACTATTCCTTCTCGGGCATCAAGACTTCATTTCTCTACTTTCTGCGCGACCGGCTAAAGGACGATCCCGACTTCATCGAGAAGCACAAAGCCGACCTCTGCGCCTCCATCCAGAAGACCATTGTCGCCTTCCTGCTGAAGAAAGTGGAGCGCGCCGTCCTTGACCACCATGTACGCCAGGTAGCCATCGCCGGCGGTGTCAGTGCCAACTCTTTCCTACGTAGTGAGTTGCAACGTATCTGCCAGAAACATCACTGGCAAGCCTTCATTCCTCCTTTCAAATTCTGCACCGACAATGCCGCCATGGTTGGCATCGCCGGCTATTTCAAATACCTCCAGGGCGATTTCGCCGACATAAGCCTCCCTCCCTACACAAGATGAAAATCAAGCTCATAGGACTTATAGGACTTATAGGGCTTATAGGACCTATGGGCAGCAGGGCTTTTGCCCAGGACATCCATTTCTCCATGCTTGACCTGGACCCCCTGCTCTTCAATCCCGCCTATAGTGGATTCTTCGACGGAACCGGCCGCTTCGGTGTAGTCTACCGCAACCAATGGGCCTCCGTGACCACTCCTTTCCAGACCATTAGTGCCAGCGCCGAACTGAGCCTCATGCGTAGCAAACGCAACCAAAACGGTCTCAGTGCCGGCCTCTGGGTCAGCGCCGACCGCGCCGGGACACTCGACTACGGCTCCACCTCTGCCAGCGCTATCCTCTCCTACTACCAGGCCATATTCAACTCCGACAACCTCATCTCCATCGCCGCCGAAGCCGGTGTCGGTCAGACGGGCTTCAACCCCGAAAACATTCAGCTACCCGACGGCTCGGAACCTTTCTCCCGCGAAAAAGCCCTCTATCCCACCCTTGGTGTCGGCGTCGCATGGTTTTGCCAGCATACAGAGAACTTCTATACCAAAGTAGGTTTCTCCCTACGCAACATCAATGAACCCGACATCTCCTACCTCGGCATGAGCGACACCCGTCTCTCGCGCAAGTGGAATCTCTACGCTCGCGGCGAATGGCGTTGGCTCTCTAATTGGAGCCTCCTGCCCGTGGTAGGCTACCAGCACCAAAAAAACTTCAGCGAACTGGTCTATGGTGCCGACGTGAAATGGTACCTCAATGAACGCCCCAACGGCTTCCTGGCGCTCAGTGCCGGTCTCCTTGGCCGTCATGGCGATGCGCTCTCCATCAACCTTGCCGTGGAATGGACAGCATGGACCTTCGCCTTCAGCTATGATGCCAACCTCTCCACTCTGGCCGAAGCCAGCCACACCCTCGGAGCTTTTGAAATCGGTGTGGTCTACAAGCTCGGAAACAACGACGATAACCGGCGACGCAAAGCGCTACCCTGCCCCATCATATAACATCACTCCCCAACCCTTCTTCCTAAGAGAAGGGTGTCGACAGAAAAAAAATGCAAAAAAGAAACATACGACTACTCCTGGTGATTGTTGCACTCCATTTCCCTATCCTTTGGGGAGAGGAATGGGGCGGAAGGCTCTATGCCCAGTTCACCGTCACACACCTCGAGAAGCCTATTAACACTACCGGCAGCGAGACCGGTGCTCTGCGTCTGGGCGACACCGTCCTCGTCTTCTCTTCCATGGAACACTCCTCGGGTAAAAACAGCCAGTTCGACGTCGGTGGTCCCGTGATGCAGGTCTTCCAAGCCCGCATCACCCGCAACGGCCGCATTGCCAAGCCTCACCCCGACCGCTGGGGACTCAACAACCGCCGCGACCATACCGGAAATATCGCTTTCGACCCCCTGACCTACGACATCTATTTCACCCGTGGCAACATAGAAACCCTTGACTGTGATATCTATTTCGCCAAACGAAAGAAACGTCGTGGATGGGACCCTCCCGTGAAGCTCCCCGGACCCGTTAACATGCAAGGCTACACCTCCACTCACCCTGCCGTGGCCCGTCTGGCCGACAGCACCGTCATCCTTTACTTCGTCAGCAACCGTCCCGGTGGCCTTGGAGGTATGGACATCTGGTACACCCTCGTCCGCAATGGCAAGAGCAGTGAATGCATCAACCTCGGCCCACTGGTCAACTCCTCGGCCGACGAGCTCACACCCTTCTACGACCAGCGCAATGGCGTGCTTTACTTTTCCTCCGACCGCCCGGGCGGGCTCGGCGGGTACGACATCTACTGCGCCATTGGGCAACGCAACAGTTGGCAGCAGACAGAACCCGTCTGCCACTGCCTCAACAGCCCTGAAAACGACCTCTACTTTTCCATCACACAATACGACAGCACCTCTTCGCAACCTCTGGCAGGCTACCTAGCCTCCAACCGCTCCGACAGCTATTTTCTCACCGACTCCTCATGCTGCAACGACCTTTATCTATGGACGCTGGACAGCAGCCAATGGGCAGTGCAAAGAGAGCCTTTGCCCGATACACTGATCATCGACACCACAACTCTTAACTCTCATCTCATAACTCTTAACTCATTCACCTTCCCCCTCTTCCTCTACTTCCACAACGACGAGCCCGACCCACAGAGTCGCACAACGGGCACTGCCACCACGTACACGCAGTGCCAGCGTCGCTATGCCGCACTGCGGGGCGAATACCTTTCGCATCAGCGCAATGAAGCCGACTCGGCGATGATGGCTCGCTTCTTCGACAGCTGTGTCGTGGGGAACTACAACCGCGTGGAAGAGCTCTTCGACTATGTGGAGGCGCTGCTCGACGAAGGCCACAGCGTCACCGTCACCATTGCCGGCTTTGCCAGTCCCGTCTACAAGGACGACTACAACCGCAACCTCTCGCACCGTCGCATCGCCTCCTTTATTAATATGGTTCGCGCGTGGCGCGGGGGCATGTTCGAGGAGGCCCTCGAGTCAGGCCGTCTCATCCTCGACCAAAAGCCCCACGGGGCGGTACAGCCCACCACCGAAAGCCGCTCCACCGACCCCGTCTACGGCCTCCCCGCCGCTATGGCCCGTCGCATCGAAATCCTTGACTGCGAGGTGAAATAAAAAAAATTCATTTTTTTTGTAAGATTTTGACAAGTTTTGCGTCATATAGGTGAATCAACGGAAAAATCGATGACACAAAACGAACTCCTCAACACCCTCATCAGCCTGCAGCCCGTCATGCAGCTCACAGCAGAGAAGCTGCTGCCGACGGCTGTCGACGCCGAGGACACCGTGCAGGAGGCAGTCATCGAAATCTGGCAAAAACGCGACCAGCTGCAGCATGTGCTCAACCTCGAGGGCTACGCCATGCAGACCGTCAAGAACCGCTGCATCTCCTTCCTGCGTAAGCACCACGACATCGCCACCCCCAAACTCGAGGAGGTGCTGGGCAACCTGAGCGACGAAGACCTCATTGCCGAAACCGCCCTCATCGAGGAACAAGCCACGCAACTCGACCGCATGATGGAGCGCCTGCCAGAAATGCAGCGCGAGGCTGTGAAGATGAAATACATCGACAACCTGAGCCACAACGAGATGCAACGCCGTCTGGGCATGACCTCCGCCAACGTCTACACCACCCTCTCGAGGGCTCTCGACAACCTAAGAAAAATGATAAACCATGGAAGATAAAGAATTGCAAGAACTGTTTGCTGCCAAGCGCACCGCCGAGGCCAACCGCCGCCGCCAGGAAGAGTTGCGTCATCTCCTCGAGGCCTCCGCCGCCCTGGAGGTCGCCCCCAAGACCCGCCGCCTCTGGCCTGTATGGGCAAGCGCGGCAGCGGCAGCCATCCTGCTGCTCCTTCTGACCGTGTCCATCCTCTTCCGCCAGCCAGAGACGGCACCCCTCCTAGTAGCTCAGGCGGAGACCATTCCACAAATGCCCACAGACACCGCGGACACGGTACGCCGAGCCCCTACAGAAGCGGACACAGCAATTCCTGTCCCCACAAAGATGCGCACCGTAGGGGCACGGCGCGCCGTGTCCGCAATAGCGCAAGCTGAAACCATCCCCCAGGTACCTACAGAGTCTGCGGACACGGCACACCGTGTCCCTACAGAGACATCGGTACCACAAATCGCCCCCACACCCACCATCGAGACGCCTCTCGCATCGAACAACGAGCCCCGCATCCACCGCCGCACCAGCAGCAACATGGTCTGCAGCAACTGCAGCATCACCAACGTCCCGACAGAAAGCACCGCCCTCCAAAACTTCCTGGTTGCCACCTTCGGCACCGAGCCCCGCACCCCTCTCACCCTGACAAACATCGAATTCTAACCATAAAAACAATATCAACATGAAACGCATAGCCATCATCCTCCTGACTTTCACCTTTCACCTTTCACCTTTCACCTTGAAAGCGCAGGATCTCTACCAAATAGACCAGAAATTCGACCACAACATCAAGGTCAACCACCTCGAAATCCAGAGCGGCTGGGACGCCCGTCTCATCCAAGTGCCCGAAGGAGAACGCACCCGCGTGATGGTCACCACCCCCTGCGCCCACTTCTTCGAGAATATTGACGAGGAGCCCACCCTGCTGAGCGTGAAGAAATCCGGCAAGCACGACGGTTACTACACACTGCTGCGGAACCAATGGATGCCCCGCACCACGGTGGTGGAAATCTTCACCGCGCAGCCCATCGATAACATCCGGCTCGAGGAGAACGCCCGCCTCACCATCGCCTACTACGACTTCGACTCCATCGACCTCGAAATCGTTGCTGACAGCGGCGCCGTCCTCATCGTCGACACCCTTATCAACCGCGGCATGATCGACGTCATGCTCACCAATGCTACCCTCGACCTGCGCCATGTCATGGGCGGTAAGACCGACGTCGCCGCCTACGCCCACAGCACTGTCACCAAAGGCGACATCCAGGGCGAATACCATCAGTCCGACTACGACCGCGCTCCGAAAATGCTCGGCATGACCATCGGTCTCGGCCTCAATATCTCCCTGCCTGTGGCCTTCAGCAGCAACCAGCAGGGCTCGCCCTACAACACCAACCATGCCTTCGAATTCCACATTTTAGGGCAAATCAACGACTTCCCCATCAGCAACCATTGGTCCTGGAATCTCAATATCGACGCCAGCGCCACCTGGATGCAGCTCGACAATGTCGTCGCCGCCCAGAACGACCAGCTGGTGCTCGACCCCTCCTACGGTGCCACGCCGCCGCGCCAGAGCCTCTACTACTGGTCCATCGGCCTGCCCGTCCGTCTGAAATACAACCCCTGGAAGTATGTGGTCTTCTACGCCAGCCTCGCCCCCACCTACAACTTCACCCCACGCCTCAGTTCCACCACCTTCGACGCCGACAACCACCGCCACACCACCCATGAGAAGGTCGACATCCTCAACCACTTCAACCTCCGCGCCTCCATAGGCGTCGGCCTTGGAAACTTGCACAGACTGGAGTTCTTCGTCGACCTCCTGCCCACCTTCAAGTCCTCCGCCAACGCCCCCCAGACGCGCATGATGGGTCTCACCTACACCTTCTAACTAACTAGTTTCCACATTACATACACGTTCGTTCAACGTTCGTTTAACGATTGGAAAACGTTAAACGAACGTTAAACGAACGTTAAACTAACATTTAAAATACTAACAAATAAGGGATTAGATAGCATCTAATCCCTATTCTTTTGTAATTCAACGATTTTTACTTGTTGCCGAAGTGGGCTTTCAGCTGGTCAAGTTTACGCTGTTTTTTGCGGTCCCAAATTTCGGTGATGAGTTTCTTGGTGCTGAGGGGGAAGTCGGACTTCATCATCCAGTCGTAGTAGGAGGGTTCCTGCTCAAAGACCTCCTCTACGGTCTTGCCCTTGTGCTTGCCGAAGTTGAACACCTCGCGGTGTTTGGCGTCGAAGCCGATATGGCCCACAAGGTCGGCCCACTGGCTGTTGGCAGTGAAGCGGCTGAGGGCGGCGATGTCGTTGACCACGGGCTGCGACACCTTGCCGGAGCGGTCCTTGTAGTCCACGCCCTGGTAGCGATCGAGCTGTGCCTTGAGCACTTCGTAGGTGGCGATGGTGTCGGCGGCGGCGCTGTGGGCGTTTTCGAGGTCTTTCTGACAATAGAACTTGTAGGCGGCCACGAGGGTGCGCTGTTCCATCTGATGGAAGATGTTCTGCACATCGACAAGATGGCGGTTCTTAAGGTCGAAGTCGATGCCGACGCGGAGGAATTCCTCGACGAGCAGGGGGACGTCGAACTTGTTGCTGTTGTAGCCGGCGAGGTCGGCGTCGCCGATATACTCCAGCAGACTGGTTGCCAGATCCTTGAAGGTAGGTTTGTCCTTGACGTCGTTGTCGGAGATGCCGTGGATAGCGGTAGTCTGTTCGGGGATGTGGATGGTATTACCATTTTCGTCGACAGGACGGACCCGTTCGACGCGGGTGTCGCTGGTGCCGTCGGGGTTGACCTTGTGGAGGCATATTTCGACAATATGGTCGTGGCCAACGGTGACACCGGTGGTTTCGAGGTCAAAAAAAACGATGGGTTTAGTGAGGTTGAGTTCCATTACTTACAAGTTGTTTATTGTCTGCCGGATAGCCACCAGGTGCTTGAGCAGCTGCTCGGCGAGGTCGAGGCGGAGCATGTTGGCACCGTCGCTCTTGGCGCGTGCCGGTTCAGGGTGGGTCTCCATGAAGATGCCGTCGGCTCCCACAGCGATGGCGGCACGGCCGATGGTCTCGATCATGTCGGGGCGTCCACCGGTAACGCCGGCCGTCTGATTAGGTTGCTGAAGCGAGTGGGTGATGTCGACCACCACGGGTACTCGGTTCTGCTGCATGGTGGGCACCCCGCGGAAGTCGACTACCAAGTCCTGGTAGCCGAACGTGGTGCCACGCTCGGTGAGCATGAAGTTCTCACAGCCGAATGCGCGCATTTTGTCGGAGACTTGCTTCATGGCTTCGGGCGAGAGGAACTGCCCTTTCTTGACATTCACACATTTTCCTGTTTTCGCCGCGGCATGGAGAAGGTCGGTCTGACGGCAGAGGAAGGCCGGAATCTGCAGGACGTCGACATAGGGCGCGGCCATCTCGGCCTCAGCCTCGGAGTGGATGTCGGTAACTACCGGGACTCCGAACTGGCTCCGTATCTTGCCCAGAAGTTCCAATCCCTCGCGGTCGCCGATGCCTGTGAAGGAGGTGACGGAGGAACGGTTGGCCTTTCGGTAGGAGGCTTTGAAGGCGAAAGGAATCTGCAAACGGTCGGTGATTTCCTTCAACTTTTCGCAGACCAGGAAGGGGTTCTCATGGTCCTCTATGACACAAGGACCGGCAATCAGGAAGAAATTGCCGGTCTCTGTATAGTTTAAATTTTGTAGGTTCGGATACATATCATCAATAGGACATGTCGTCATTGGCGTATGGGTCGTCCTGCTCGTCGGTGGACTGTTCGTGGCGGCGTTCGGCAGAACGCTGGAGGGAGATGATGAGAGCGCCGAGCATGCGTGTAAGTTCCATAAGGAACTCGCGCGACTGCGCATGCTGCTCGTCGTTCATGAGACCCAGGTTGCGGGCCACTTCAGTGTAGACGACGCATTCACGGATGGCTGTCTTGGAGATTTTGAGGTAGTGGTCGAACTGGCTCTTGCTGCGGCTGGACCCTTCGGCAATATTGAGGGCTATGTCGTAGGAAGAGTGGCAGAAAGAGTTGACGAGGGCTTTCTCGCTGTCGCTGCGCGGGGCGCCCAGGTTAGAGGCCAACCAAGTGGCATAGTCGGTGGCTTTGGCATAGACGCGCAGGTCCTCAAAGCGGAAAAAGCTGACGATTTTTTCTTCTTGCTGATCCATTTTGTAATAAAGTTTAAAGGTTTTTTAAGTTTATGCAAAGAGATTATTAGACTATCTCTGCAAAGTATTTCATGAATTGAGTACGCATAGCCACAGAGGCTTTGTCGTTGGGCTGCACGGCGAGTTTGCCTCGGAACTGTTTGATTTCGTCATAGCCTTTTCTCTGCATCCAGGCCTGGAGGCCGTCATTGAGCTGGCGCAGGGTGTCGATGCCGTTTTTGTAGAGGCAGCTGACAACCTGGACAGTGGTGGCACCCGAGAGGAGCAGCTTGACCACGTCGTCGGCAGTGTAGACACCGGTGGAGGCCGAGAGGTCACAGCGCATCTTCTTGCTCAAAATGGCTACCCAACGGAGCGTGTTGTATATATCCTCCGGATTGGAGAGGTAAGTGGCGTTTCGGAGGGTTTCCGCCTCGATGTCGACATCCACCTGGACACTCTTGTTGAACATGGTGACGCCCTGGATGCCCATCCAAGAGAGCTGCTGCATCTGCTTGGCCATATCAGTGAAGTAGGTGCCCACCTTGATGCTGATGGGAATGCTGACCGACTTGCGCAGAGTGTTGATGATCTGGGTGAAGGTGCGTTCCACATCATCGCTCGAGAGGGAAGTCTCGTAGGGGAGAATAGCCATATTGAGTTCGAGGGCGTCGCAACCTGCTTCCTGGAACTTGATGGCGTAGGTGATCCAGTTCTCATAGGAAAAGCAGTTGATACTGCCGATCACGGGGATAGAGAGGTTCTGCTTGGCCTCACGAATCATTTGGAAATGGTTATTCAGCGAGTCATCAGCCACATGGGCGGCGATGTACTCATAGCTGTCGCCATAGTTGTCGATAGGGGCCACAACATGGGTGTTCTTCTTGATATCGAAGATTATCTGTTCCTCAAAGACCGACTTCAGCACTACAGCGCCGGCGCCAGCTTTTTCCATTTCCATGAGTTTACGCACGTCGGCAGTCAACCCGCAGCTTCCGACAATAATAGGGCTCTTCAAGTCCAGTCCAAGGTATTTTGTCTGTGTATTCATCTGGCAGTTTTTTTACATTTTTTTTGAAAAAAAGCTCTTCACCTGTCATTCTGCACATGGTTTTTCAATCTGCAAAGATATGAAAAATATATTTACAAAAAAAAAAATAATTCCAATCAAAAGGATAAAAAAATCACAAATAACTCATTCCCAAATAAAAACAAATTATATTTTTTTTTACAAACAAGGCATGGGGAAAATATTTTTCATTTTTCCACTTATGTTTTTCAATTTTTTCGTACTTTTGCAACTCGAATTTTTTTACAAAAGAGAACAAAAACTATCATAATGAAAGAACAAATTGAAGAAAAGAGTATCGAGAAGAATGACAATTTTCTTCTTCGTGCCCAAGCGTTCATCCAGAGAAACCAGAAGATACTCATCATTTGCGGTTCCGCCATCGTGGTTATCGCCGCTTTCATCTGTCTGCGCATCTTTGTTTTCACACCCAACGCGCAACACAAGACCGCTGAGTCAGGCTACTATGCCGAGAACTACTACATGTCCGGTACCGACAGCTACAATGCCGAAGACCTGAAGAAGGCCATGGACGGCGACGGAAAACACCCCGGCTTCAAGAGGCTTCTTGAAGAGCACTCGGGCAACTTGTTCCACAGCACTCCCAAGCTCACCAACACCTACCAGTATATGGCCGGCGTCACCTCGCTGCGCCTCGGAAAATACGACGATGCCATCAAATACATGGAGGATTACGAGGCCGACGAATACTACACCGCTTCCCTGAAGCTGATGATTCAGGCCGACGCTTATGTGGAGAAGGGCGACAACAAGAAAGCCATCGAACTCTATCTGAAGGCTGCCGAAACCAACCCCAACGACATGACCTCCCCAAACGCCCTCTTCAAGGCAGGCATGTGCTGCCTTGCTCTGAACGACAATGCCAGTGCACTGAAGCATTTCAACACTATCAAGGAGAAATATCCGATGAGTGTCGAAGCCGCCAACATCGAATACTATATCGGTATCGCAGAGGCTAAATAAGAAGACACTTTGCATCTATAAATAAAAGAGAGAAGAGGCCGATCGGCCTCTTCTCTCTTTTTTGGTAGAGCACTGTGAATGCCAGACTAAAGGTTGACAAAGAAATCAACCGATTTGCCTGAGGCCGAGCCCACATAACGATAGATAATGTTTTTGTGGGCATTTCTGCAAGCATCCAGAAAGCTCTTCCCGGCAGGGTCGCGTTCCAGGTTGCGGATTTCGTCATCGAGGAGGGCCTGGGCTTCACTCCTGTTTTCATTCATTTGATCGATGTCGTAGAGGTCCTCGTCCATAGAATAGAGATAAACGACATTGGAGCCTTCGACGAACACCTCCTGCATGACAATGCCTGTTTCAACTGCCACTGGGCACTGGTTGTTGGTCACCCTGACATTCTGTTCGAGGAATTCATCAGGATCCATTGCTTCCGAAGGGTTGTCTGACCGTTTTTTCAGCTCGTCGTACGAAATGGTGAAAGAAACAGTCCGCCCGCTTGTTTGACCTTTGTAGACAACTCTCAAGCCCGCATTTGCCTTCTCAAGTTCTTCCATCAACTTCTTGGTATTATCGGCATTCGAGAACAATGATTGAAAGGCGCCTTCTTTCGCGAGCTCAGGGTTCTGTTCGAGGACATCGAGGTCTACAAAATCCTCGTCGGCAGAGGCATAAAAGACGAGATTCTTTCCATCGAACTCAATAGAGGTGATTTCGCCGACCATGCCAATGGAAAACGGGCAATCCTCATTGGCTTCTTTCGCCATTTTTTCCAATTCGTTTTTGGCTCTATCGCTATCGGATTTGCAGGAAACCGCCACAAAGGCAAGCGTGGCCATAAGGAGGAAAAGGGAATAAACTTTTTTCATAAAATAAATTTGTTGGTTAATATTTTTATTTACATAAACATAAGACATGCCCAAAATCAACTCTGCATACGTTCAAGCGAGGCCACAAGATTCTCGGCGCCGTCGAAAATCTCACTGATGTGGGTGGCGGCCATGTAGGCCGGAGTGGTGAGAATCTTGTGCTCGGTGTCGACGCAGACATCGGTGGGGCCGCAGGAACAAACCTTGCATCCGAAACCTTTGGCAACGCCTGATGCCTGGTTGTTGTCGGGACCAAGGGTAAGTTCCACCTCATAGCGTCCCAGCACCTTGGCCACCACCATGGGGGCGATACACATGGCCAGCACAGGCTTCTCAGCACGGTAGGTCTCGAGGATGGCGTCCTGCACAGTGTCTATGACCTCCATGCGAGGGCCGTCGAAGGCAAAGGTGGAGAGGTTACGGGCGGCACCCATACCACCGGGGAGGGCCAGGGCGTCGTAGTCGGCAGGGCGATACTGTTCCAGGGGCAGGAGGTTGCCACGGGCGATGCGGGCACTCTCGACGAAGATGTCACGCTGCTCCATGTCGAGCATGGTGCCTTCTTCCTCATCGTCTTCAACGTCAATATGAGGCACCGCCTCGAAGAAGCCCTCGGGGGCAAAACACTGGTACTGCCAGCCACGACGGTCGATAGCCAGCATCAGACTTAAACTCTCCTGCAGCTCACTGCCATCGCGGTTGCCACAGCCGGAAAGGATAACTGCTATTTTTTTCATAACCATAAAAATATAGTGCCTATAGAAAACACCGTAACTATAGGCACTATTTAAAACAACTTATTTGTTGAAAGCGTCGACGCTCTCTTTGATGAGCTGGAAGGTAGCTTCGATGTCGTTGTCGAGACCCATGGAGAAGCGGATGAGGCCTTCGCTCATACCCATCTCTTTCTGGATGTCTTCGGGAACTTCGGAGCTGGTGCTCTTGCCACTGTTGCTGAAGAGGGTCTTGAAGTAACCCAGGCTGACGGCGAGGTAGCCGACACCCTTCTGCTGCATGAGTTCCATGATCTTGCTGGCGCGGTCGGCAGTACCCATGTCGATGCTGATCATACCACCGAAACCATAGCCATCGTTCATCATGCTGCAGAACAGCTGATAGTCGGGATGCTCGGGCAAACCGGGATAGTTGTACTTAAAGCCCACCTCTTTGAAGCGTTTGGCCAGATACATGGCGTTCTCGCCGTGCTTCTTCATGCGGATATGCAGAGTGTGGAGGTTCTTGTTGATGGAGGCGCTGCGCATGGGGTCCAGCACGGGGCCAAGGAGCATGCAAGTACCATTGTTGACATCAATCAGGCTGTTGATATACTCGGCGCTGCCGCAGATGGCACCGGCGACGCAGTCGTTGGTACCATTGATGTACTTGGTCATCGAGTAGACGGTGACGTCGGCACCCAGACGGCAGGGGCTGAAAATCATGGGAGTGAAGGTATTGTCGACGATGAGTTTGGCGCCGGCGGCATGAGCCATCTTGCTCAGCTCGGGGATATTGGCGATGCGGAGCAGGGGGTTGTTCATAGTCTCGGTGTAGACCACCTTGGTGTTGGGGTGCTCGGCAAGGGCTTTCTTCACAGCCTCGAGGTTCTGCATGTTGACGAAGGTGGTGTTCACGTTGACCTTCTTCAGGTAGTTGGCCATGAAGGCGAAGGTGCCACCGTAGGTAGTCATGCTGGCCACGATGTGGTCGCCGGCATTGACTTCATGCAGCAGAGCGCTGGTGATGGCGGCCAGACCGGAACCGGTGACCCAAGCCATCTCAGTGCCTTCCATAGCGGCCAGACGCTGGCAAAGAGCGAGGTTCGAGGGGTTCCAATGACGGCTGTAGAGGAAGTAGCCCTCTGTTTCGCCGTGGAAAGTCTCGGTCATGAGGTGTGCCTCAGGGAAAGTGAAGGTGGCACTGTCGCAAATTGCAGGGTTCACGCCACGGTTGGCATCACGGCCATCAATACGCTGGATGGCGGTTGCGGGATCAAATTTGTTCATTTTCTGTTAATGTTTTATATAATTTTTATCTTTAAAAACGAGACTGCAAAGATACGAAAGTTTTTCCATTCTGCAAGAAAAAAAACTTCCGACTGGGAAAAGCCGTCTTCACGCAATGCAACAACAGCAACAGACTATCGGCTTTCCAGCAAGTCCCGAGCCCCTTTGGGCAAGTATGGTTTTATTGCCCTGCAGAGGATAGAAATCCGTCTTCGTAAAAGCCGGGGCATCCATGTATATAGCCCCTAGAGCTTCGTTTCACCATTCAGGATGCTCATGAATCGGACTCACGAAAAGTTTTGTATACCTAACGAGAAAAAAGAATATTTTTTCTTACAGATAGAAAAAGTTTCGTATCTTTGCATTTTGAAATAAAACATAAGTATATAATGAAACGCATCCTTTTTTCGCTCATATTCACCTTCCTGACCATCATGAGCTCCGAGGCGCAGAAGCTTGTCTATGAGAGTTCTCTGCAGAGTTTTGGCTACCAAAACGACAACGGGACATGGAAGATAGCCCCACGATTCCAACGTGCAGGCGAGTTTGAGGGCGGCACCCGAAAATGGGCACCTGTGAAGCTCGACGGCCACTGGGGCTGCATCGATGTGGATGGCAACATCATCTGTCGCAACCTTTTCCCCTCCAAGGAGGTGGCTCGTGAGGCCGGCCATGAGTGGGAGATTATGAGCGAGCCCGGCAAATGGGTATACCCTGCCCGCAACCAGGCTGATGGGAAATGGGGGTTTGTGGACTACTACGGCCGCTGGAAATACCAGCCTGTCTATGAGAACGCCCGTCCCCACGAGGGCAAAGACCCCAAACGCTATGCGCCGGTAAAGAAAGATGGTCGCTGGGGATGCATCGACGGCCGCGGAGTGCTGGTAATCAACAATATCTTCATGACCCCTGATCAGGCCTCCGAAGCCGGTGAGCAGTGGGCCATCGGACTCAACTACTACAAATGGCGTATCCCTGTCACCAACCCCCAGACCGGACTTTGGGGATTTGTCGACTATCTGGGTCGCTGGGCAGTACAGCCCCAATACTCAGAGCAGGTCCCCTTTGGCGACAACCACTGCTACGAATACACACAGGTGAAGCAGGAAGGCCGCTGGGGCAATATCAACCGCGACGGCGAGATCATTTCCACCTTCATTTTCTTCACCAAAGAAGATGCCGCCTACGCTCTGCGCCAATATGAGCATGGACGTACCTTGGAAGGATGGCGTGTCCCCGTGACCAACCCCTCCGACGGCAAATGGGGCTGGGTGGACTGGAGCGGCGAATGGCGCATACAACCCATCTTCGAGGATGCTTCACGCTTCGCCAACGACACTGGCCTCTTCGCCACAGCAAAATATGACGGTTATTGGATGGTGATAAGCGATACCGGCGAATATCTCTCGCGCAACGTTTTCAACCTCAGCAGCGAAGCCTGGACTGCTGGCGACCAGTGGGACCGTGGAGAGGAGCTAGGCCACTGGCTCTACCCCATCATGGATCCCGGCACTCAAGCCTGGGGCTATGTCGACTTCAAGGGTGAATGGGTCATCAAACCCACCCTCGAGGATGCAAAACTCTTCACTTTCGTCTGGAACGACCGTGTGGCCCCTGCCAAGATGGACGGCAAATGGGGTTGCATAGACCATACCGGACAGTTCGTGGTGAAGAACCAGTATAACACTTCGGCGGAAGCAGCCATGGCTGGTCGCCGCTGGGCTGAAGGAAAGAAATTCTGACGGATTTAAAGATATTTGGAAGTGAAAACTATCATTCATAATGCGACCATCGTCAATGATGGCCGCATTTTTGTTGGCACTGTCGTCATCGAGGACGATAAAATAGTTGAAGTGTCGGAGAAACCTGAATATCCCGAATGTTCAGAACACTGTGAAGTCATTGACGCCACAGGTCTCTTCTTGCTTCCCGGTGTCATCGACACTCATGTACATTTCCGCGACGGCGGCCAGTCAGAGAACCCTGCAGGAACATTCTACAGCGAAAGCCGTGCCGCACGTGCCGGTGGCGTGACTTCCGTCATCGACATGCCCAACACCAAGCCCCTGACCACCAGTCTCGAAACCCTAGAAGCCAAGGAAACCCTGGCAGCACGTGACAGCGCTGTCAACTATGGATTCATGCTTGGTGCCACCAACGACAATATTGACGACTTGCTGGCCATTGAACCCACGCGCTATGCCGCCATCAAGCTTTTCCTGGGCTCATCTACTGGCAATATGCTGGTGAACAATCCCGAACAACTCGACCACCTTTTCCGTGACGCTCGCAAACTCATCGTAGCCCACTGCGAAGAGGAGGCTGTGGTGCAAGCCAACCTGGCAAATGCCAAACGCGAATACCAAGGTACTCCCGGGGAGACAGCCTCCCTGCATCCCAAGATTCGCAACACCGAAGCCTGCTTCCTGAGCACCTACAAGGCCATCGAACGTGCCCGTCGTTACAGTACACGCTTTCATGTGGCCCATATCAGCACTGCGACGGAGCTCTCACTTCTCTCCAACTTCGACCTGGCACAGAAAAACATTACTGCCGAGGTTACTCCCAACCATCTATGGTTCGACGACCGCGACTACTCCGAACTGGGCAACAAAATCAAGTGCAACCCCGCCATCAAGAGCAACGATGACCGACTGGCATTGTGGGCCGCGTTGGAAGATGACCTCATAGACACTATCGCCACCGACCATGCCCCCCACCCTCTTGAAGCCAAACAGAAACCCTATTTCGACGCCCCCAGCGGTATTCCCAGTATCCAACATTCGTTGCAGATGATGCTGGAGCCGGCTATCGACAATAACGAATTGTTGCTCATGATAGTGCAGAAGATGTGCCACAATCCAGCCTCGCTTTTCGGTATCGAAAAACGTGGATTCATCCGCAAGGGCTACAAAGCAGACCTTGTGCTCGTACGTCCCGCTGTGGAGGAAAAGGTTACGCGCGAATCATTATTATATAAGTGCGGCTGGAGTCCTCTCGAAGGACAGACGTTTCATACTCACATAGAAAGGGTGTGGGTCAACGGAGATGCCGCCATCGGTGTGGGAGAGCCTCTTCGTTTCTGTAAATAAGAGTTCAGCGCGAAGGGATTCTCTATTTTGAACTGCCCAAGCTCAAACCAATGCCGGCAAAGAGAGTACTGCCCTCCCAGGCTTTCCTCACAGACTCTTTGTTGGCGAGGCTGAAGTCTTCACGGTCAATCAGGTCTGCGTTGTAGCCTACATAAACCCTGAAGCGACGATATTGCACACCTACGCCGACAGTGCCTCCCATGTCGCAGTGGAGGTCCACCTGGTCGGCGACATTTCTGTAGTTGGCCAGTTTGGAGATGCCAACATTGAACACGGGGCCTCCAAAAACCAAGAGGTCGGAATGTTCTCCGAGAGAAATTTTAAAATTCAAATAGAACGGCACCTTCAGGTTGACATTAGAGGTGGTGTAGCTCTGCTGCGAGGTGTCGTTGATCAAAGCTTTGGCTTGGGCGAAGCTCAGGTAGGCTCCCGGCGCTATGCCTATGTCGCCAAGCAGCGGCACATTCAGCGATGCGCCAAACATGCATCCGTTCATATAGTCGACATGACCCAACAGGCTGTCCAGATTACCATTCTGGTAGTTGAACGTATGCTCCTGATGGATGTAGGCGACATTTACGCTGACTTGGGCTTTGGCCGTGTTCAGAGAAAACACGGCCAAAGCCATACCTATCAGCAAGAATATTTTTTTCATAAAGCCCGTGGGGTTTTATTTTTCCAGACGTATACGAGCATCGACGGCGGTGACGTAGCGTGGGTTGCCCAGGAGCGGGTTGAGGTCCATCTCGGCAATCTCGGGAGCGGCTTGCACCAAGGCGCTGACGCGGGCCACCTGCTCTGCATAGAGGTCGATGTTGACACCTTCCTGGCCACGTACACCTTCGAGAATCTTATAGCCCTTAAGCTGTTTAAGCATCTCTTTGGCTTCGGCGGCAGTGATGGGTGCCAGCGCACTTTGGACGTCTTTCAGCACCTCGATGAAAATACCTCCCAGACCGAAGAATATCTGATGTCCGAACTTGGGGTCGCGGATGGCTCCAATATAAACATCGAGGCCGTCCAGCATCGGGTACATCTCCACGGCATAGGTCTCGGGGATCACGATGAGGCGGTCAAATTCCTTGGCTACGGTGTCGAGGTCTTTGACGCCGAGGGTCACGCCGCCCACATCGCTCTTGTGCAGCGGGCCGACGACTTTCATTACCAGAGGTACGTCCTTCGAGCAGCCCACTTCCTTGGCGAAAGCGAGGGCGTCTTCTTTCTTGGAGACTTCAACACTCTTCTTGCGGCTAATACCGGCGGCGTCAAGCAGCTCGTTATAATCACTGATTTCCATATAGCCGTCCTTGCAGCGTTCGACAGTCTTGCGGATACGAGCCACGTCGATGGCCGGCTGTTCCACATGCTCGGGCTGCGGTTTGGGTGTGTTGTAGACCTTGCAGATGGCATTGCCCAACACACATTCCTCGGGGAAGTTGATACGGCCTTTGGCGATGAAGTCGTTGATCTCGTCCTTGACATTGATGATGGAGGGGAGCACGGGGAAGATGGGCTTCTTGCAGGTTTTCATCTTCTCATCCAGCAGGTCATAGACCTCTTTGTTGCTGAACAGTCCGGGCGAACCAAAGATGACCACGGAGAAGTCGATGTCGGTGTATTCGTTTTCCACGGTGTCGATAATATAGCCCAACTGTTCGGCGGTGCCGGTAGCGAGGAAGTCAATGGGGTTGCCCACGGAGGAGCCTCCAAAGAGTTTCTCCAACAGGGCAGGGCTGGCAGGATGGTCCTTCAGCGAGGGCACTTCCATACCACCATTGCTCAACACGTCGGTGAGCATGACGGCAGGGCCGCCGGCGTGGGTGATAACGGCGCAGCGTTTGCCTTTCAATTCGGGATGCATGAAGACCGCGCAGACGGTGGTGAGTTCCTGACGGTTCTGGCAGCGGACGATACCGGCCTTACGGAAGAGAGCGTCAACGGCGGCGTCGTTGGTGGCGAGGGCGCCGGTGTGGCTGGAGGCGGCACGAGAGCCGGCGGCGGAGCCGCCGCTCTTGATAGCTGCAATGTGGCAGCCCTTGTTGATGAGGTTGCGGCTATGCTTCAGCAACCGCTGCGGGTCGCCGATCTTCTCCATATAGAGCATGATAACATGCGAGGACTTCTCGGGATCGAAGGTCTCGTCGAGATGTTCCAGCACATCCTCGATGCCCAGTTGGGCGCTGTTTCCCACAGCCCACACACTGTTGAACTTCAACCCGTTGCTCATGCCATACTCCTTGATGAAGACGGCGGTGGCGCCGGAGCCGGTGATGAAGTCGACACCTTTGGGGTCAAGCGGAGGGATGGGGGTATCGAAGCATCCGGCATAGTTCACATTGAGGAAACCGGTGCAGTTGGGGCCGATGAGAGAGCCACCGACGCTGTTGATGGTATCAACAATATGTTTCTCGATTTCAGCACCCTCATGGCTTTCCTCCGAGAAGCCGGCGCTGACGATGATGAAGCCCTTGCAGCCTTTCTCCTTGGCCAGCACATCGACCGTCTGGGCGCAGAACTTGGCGGCGATGCAGAGGATGGCGCAGTCGACCTGCGGCAGATCCTCGACCTTGCTGTAGCATTTCACGCCTTGCACCTCGGACTCCTTGGGATTGACGGCATAGACCTGCCCCTTGAAAGGACTCTCAAGGAGGTTCTTCAGGGACTTGCCGCCGGGTTTATGGACATCACTGGAAGCACCGCAGATGACGATGCTACGGGGATTTAGTAATTCTTTTGCTATCATATCGTTTATTATTGTTTGATTCTCTGCTTTATTGATTATTTGAAATGCAAAGATACAAATAAAAATTTAATTGACAAAAAAAACTTTGCCGCCGCAGTTTTTCCTGCGACGGCAACTATGTAGTCTTGAAAAGAGAGCGTCTCTTTTATTTTTTTCTTTTCAGCAACTTGCTCACAATCCGACGAACAAGGGCGCGCTCACTCCAGAGGATGGCGGCGAGGAAGAGACAGAGCAACAGAGTGTTGTAGGCCAGACGGAGCCAGAGGTTGTCGAAATGGACCCACGCATCTACTTCGGAAGGAGCTGCTCTGAACGCGAAAAGAACCAGCGCCAGTGCGAACCAACCCAGGATGGAGGCCACAGGATAGGGCACTTGGTAGTGACGCTGACCAATGAAATAGCTGAGCAATACACAGGTGCCGTAGCCCGCCAATCCACCCCAGGCACATGCCATATAGCCCATCTTGGGCACCAGCAACACATTCACCAACACCAACACTACACACCCAATAGCACTCATAATGGCGCCCCAGTAGGTCTTCGCCGTCAGCTTGTACCAGAACGAGAGATTGAAATAGACTCCCATGAGGATTTCGGCCATCATCACGATGGGGACAGCCCGGAGACCATCCCAGTAGTCATGGCGGATAATGTATTTGAAGACATCCATATAGCACACCACAACCATGAATGCCAAAAGGGTGAACATCACGAAATATTTCATCACCAACGCTTGACTTTCCTTGCTCTTTGCATCACGACCGCTGTCCTTGCAAGAATCACTCCCTTTCGATCGCGTTCCCATTGCAAAGACAAAAGGCTCGTAGGCATAACGGAAAGCCTGTGTAATCATCGCCATAATCATGGCTATCTTCACGCAAGCGCCATAGATACCGAGCTGTTCCTGCATGTCTTCCTTGGGATAGAGATAAGGAAAGAGTATCTTGTCAGCCACCTGGTTCAGGATACCCACCAAACCCAGCAACAGTAGAGGCCATGTGTACTTGAGCATGCGCTTAAGCAATTGGAGATTGAAAAACGAAACCCGGAGATCTTTGAGTTCCTTCCAGAAACCGAAAGTGACCAAGGCGGTGCAGAGGAGGTTGACGTAGAAGATGTAGCCGACGTTGTCCGCCTGGTGGTACCACTGCATGAAGGGTAGGTGCTGCAGCCGGGGTGCAACGAGGAAGACGAAGAGGTTCAAACCGATGTTGAGGACGATGAAGGCGAGTTTCAGGGCTGCGAATTTCCAAGCTTTGTTTTCGAGACGCAGGCGAGCGAAGAGTATGGCCTGGAAGGCATCGAGAGCGACGACGATGGACATGGCGGCGATGTAGCCAGGGTGGGCGCCGTAGCCAAGTGCCTCGGAGACGGGACCCAGGAGGGCGAAGACGACCAGGAGGAAGAGCAGGCTGACGCTTCCGACAGCAACCAGGGCCGTGGAGAACACGCTGGGGGCTGGATGCTCCTTGCGGTTGGCGAAGTAGAAGAATGTAGTCTCCATGCCGAAGGTGAGGAGCACAAGGAGCAGGGCGGTGTAGGCGTAGACGTTGGTAACGACGCCGTAACCACCAGAAGCTGCAGAGATGTGGTATGTGTAGAGGGGGACAAGGAGGTAGTTCAGGAACCTGCCCACGATGCTGCTCAGTCCATAGATGACCGAGTCAGAGAGGAGTTTTTTCAGTGAGGACATGTCTTTGTAACGTTTAACGGTTAAAGGTTAACGGTTAAAGTGCTTTTTGTAACGTTTGATTTTATTTATAACGTCCGTCGGAAAGAAATATTGTGCCCACGCAATAAATCGGTTGGCTTTTCGTTTGTTATTACAAAGTTGCAAAGTTTTAAAGTTTAAAGTTTTGTTATTGCAATGTATCTGAATTGTATTGTCCGTTGTTCCAGGGTTTTCCCGTTCCTTCTGCTGCTGGCTCTCATGGGTGGATGCAGCAAGACTGTGAAGGTGAACGACCTGAGGATCATCCCGGAGCCTGTGACGGTGGAGAAGTCGGCGGGTTCTTTCCCCATCGACGACAATATCACCATCTCGATCTCGGGTCTGGGGCAGAATTCCAACACGGTGAAGTACATCCTCAACTCCCTGCGTCACGCCCGCATACAGCCCAACCTCGTGAGCCACAAGGAGAGTAGCAGGATGAGACTGACGGTCCACGAGGAGTTGGATCCGCGTCTGGGTGAGGAGGGCTACCGGATCGAGGTGACTCCCGACGTGGTGTCCCTTTCCGCGAACAGCGAGCAGGGGCTTTTCTATGCCTACCAGACGTTCATTCAGATGCTTCCTCCCGACATCCTGGAGCATTCCTACAATCCCATCGGCCTTCCAGCCTGCACGATTGTTGACTATCCGCGCTATGCGTGGCGGGGTGTCCACTTCGACGTCTGCAGCCATTACTATACGCCGACGTTCATCAAGAAGATCCTGGACCTGATGGCGAACTACAAGATGAACCGTTTTGTCTGGCATCTCGGCGACGACCACGGCTGGCGCATCCCTTCCGAAAAATATCCGCAGCTGAACGCAGTGGGCTCGTGGCGAGTCTACCGTCGCAACACGAACTGGAACGACACTATCATCCCCCGACCGAACGAGAAGGCCACCTACGGCGGCTACTATTCGAAGCAGGACATCGAAGAGATCGTCGAATATGCCGCATCCCTCAACATCGAGGTGATACCCGCCATTGAGCTTCCCGGCCACTGCTCCCCCATCCTCTCCTCCTATCCCCAGCTCTCCTGCGACAACGGCACCTACCCCATCCCCTGCGGGGGCTTTACCAGTACTACTCCCATCCTGTGTGCCGGCAACGATTCCACCCTGATTTTCATCAACGACATCCTCGACGAGATCGCTGACCTTTTCCCTTCCCGGTATGTTCATATCGGTGGCAGCGAGGCCAATCTGGAGAACTGGAAGGCGTGCCCAAGGTGCAGGAGGCGCATGGCGGAGAACCATCTCACCCACGACGACCAGCTCTTCCTCTGGCTTCTGCGCCAGGCCGCGCAGCATCTCCGCGAGAAGGGCCGCATCCCCCTCACATGGGACCTCAGCGACTCCTCGCCCCTGGTACCCGGCGCCATGGTGACGGCCCAGACCCTCTCTTCCGGCATCGGTGCAGCCCAGGCGGGCAACGAGGTGATCATGTGTCCGCCGGACTACTGCTTCTTCGGTCGCTACCAAGCGAATCCTCATTTCCAGCCCCTAGCCCACGACGGTGTGACGACGCTCGCCCACGTCTACTCCTTTGACCCGGTCCCCCTCTCCTCCCCCCGGCACACATCGAAAAAGATTGTCGGAAGCCAGTGCATCCTCTCCACCGAGCATTTCCCGACCGAAGACATCGCCGAGTACATGCTCATCCCCCGGCTTCTTGCGCTGAGCGAGAGTCTGTGGTCCTCCTCGGAGAGCAAGAACTGGAACCGCTTCCGCAAGAACGTCGAGGAGCAGAAGATACGCCTCAGAGCCAAGGGCTACACGTACTGCGACGGATCGTTCATGCCCATTATCCACACCCGCGCCATCGACAAGGACAGCATCTCCGTCTCGGTCTCCGTGGAGGTGCCCAACACGTACCTCTTCTATACCACTGACGGCAGCACACCCACCCAAAACTCCCAAGTGTACGTCAGTCCCCTACGGCTCCCGGTCAACACCACATTAAAAATCCTTCCTGTCTATCAGGACATCCAGCAAGACAGCATCTATGAATACATCCTCCCTTGATATAGACCGTCTACTCACCACCTCCGACCCTACGGCCGTAGACGCTCTCTTCGCACATGCTGCCGCCCTGCGCGACAGTGTCTACGGGCGCAACGTCTTTCTCCGCGGACTCATCGAAATATCCAACCATTGCCGCAACAATTGTCTCTATTGTGGAATCAGGCGGGATGCGGGCCACGGACCCCAAGGAGAGGATGGTTCCCATGGAGAAGTCAAAATACGACGCTACCGATTGACAAAGGAGCAGATCCTCGACTGCTGCCAGACGGGGCACGCCCTGGGCTTCCGCACCTTCGTCCTCCAGGGAGGCGAAGACCCGTGGTTCACCGACGAGGTGCTCTGCGACATCGTCTCCGAGATAAAACGACGCTTTGCCGACAGCGCCGTCACCCTCTCTCTCGGCGAGAGGGGGCGCGAGAGCTTCCGCCGCCTCCGCGACGCCGGTGCCGACCGCTACCTGCTGCGCCACGAGACTGCGGACCCCGCACACTATGCCAGCCTGCACCCCGCCGAGATGAACTTCGAGCACCGCATGCAGTGCCTCCACGACCTGCGCGACCTCGGTTTCCAGGTCGGCACAGGGTTCATGGTGGGCTCCCCTCACCAGACCCTCGAGACCCTCAAGCAAGACCTCTCCTTCCTCGACCAATTCCGCCCGGAGATGGTCGGCATCGGGCCCTTCATCCCCGCCACCGGCACCCCCTTCCAGCACCACCCTGCCGGCAGCGTGGAGCTCACGCTGAGACTCCTCGCCATCATCCGCATCCTCCTGCCCAACGTCCTGCTTCCCGCCACCACGGCCCTCGGCACCCTCCACCCCGCAGGACGCGAACGGGCCATCGCCGCTGGTGCCAACGTCGTGATGCCCAACCTGTCGCCTCAGGATACCCGGGCGCTCTACTCCATCTACAACAACAAACTTTCCACAGGCTCCGAGGCCGCGGAGACCGTCGCCGACATACGCTCCCGCCTCAACGCCATCGGATTCAACGCCCCCGTCGATCGCGGCGACTATAAACCTTCCAACCTTAAAGAGATAAAAACATGGCAATAAAAAAATTTAAAAGACTAACGACCTTGGTGGCCCTACTTCCTCCACTGCTGCTTTGCGTCTCCTGCCACAAAAACTGCGTCTGCCAGGGCTATGACGGCGGAAGCCACACCTACACCTCCGACGAGGTCGACGCCGCGGGGGTCACCTGTGCCAACATGATCTTCCAGTCCGGAGAACAATTCTATGCCGTATGCGAATGGGAATAAACCCTAAAACTATAAACCCCTTTAACCATTAAACGTTATAAAAAATGACTGGAGGATGTGGATTGTGTCCTAGAAGATGCGGGGTCGACCGGAGCGCCGTCAGGGGGTTCTGCGGGGCCTCGACGGACCTCGAGGTAGCCTCCGTATGCCTCCACAGGGGCGAGGAACCGCCCTTGAACCCCATTGTCAACCTTTTCTTCGCCCACTGCAACCTCCACTGCATCTACTGCCAGAACTGGCAGATCTCCGGTGCGACAAGCCCGACAGCCCCTATTGCCTTGTCCACCCTCGTCGACCGCGTGTGCACCCTGCTGCCTGAAAGCAAGGGGATGCTGGGGTTTGTCACCGCGGCACACTATGCCGACCATATCCCCGAAATCATCGAGGCTGTCCGTCTTCGCGGCCTTCATCCTGTCGTCGTCTATAACTCCTCTGGCTATGAAAGCGTCGACACCCTCCGCACCCTCGAAGGGTACGTCGACATCTACCTCCCTGATTTCAAATACATGGACACCTCCCTCGCTGCCGCCTACAGCCACGCCCCCGACTACCCCGAGGTGGCCACAGCAGCACTCCGGGAGATGATACGCCAGGTGGGCGTCGGCCTCAAGGTCGACGACAACGGCACCGCCTACCGCGGCCTCATCGTCCGCCACCTCGTCCTTCCGGGGCATATCGACAACTCCCTCCAAGTCCTCGACCACTTGTCGCAACTGCCAACCACTAACTGCCAACTGCCAACGCTCTCACTCATGGCGCAATACTACCCTCCGCGTCCCGACCTCCCCTCCCCTCTCGACCGCACCCTCTCCCCAGACGAATACGCCACTGTCGTAGACCGCTACAACAAATATGGATTCGACGGATGGCTTCAGGAACTCCGAGCGCAAAGCAACTACCGCCCCGACTTCACCTTGAACAACCCTTTCGAACACACACTGACGCATTAACACACTATCGCAATGAAAAAACACACCCTCACCCTCGACTGGGACGACGAGAACCCACTCCTCGACGACATCGCCATACTCCTCTTCCAGACTGACACCCCTGGCTACCTCCTCGTCGACGACCTGAACCACCTGTACCGTCTCGCCATCGCACGCTCCGGCGACCTCCCCCTTCTCGAGACTTCATGGCCTTTCTACACCTATTACAACCACCTCAGCCTTCTTCACTACTATATTGTCGAACCTCCGCTTCAGGAGCCGTCGCCCTCCAACCCCTCACCTTCACCCCTCCTCTCCTCCGTCAAGATCCTCATCCTCCGGGGCGAAGATGCCTCCTCCGTCGCCGACAGCATCCTCAGCGACTTCAGCACTCCGCCTTCGCCCGCCGACCCCTACAACCCCTCCGAGCAACAGCGCAACGACATCCTCCTCTCCTACCAGCAACTCCTCACCTCCGTCTCCCTCTACGACCCCCAGCCACCATCGGGGCTCTCCAGAAAAGCCGCCAGAGAGCGGCAGGAACTCGATACTCTCCTCACCACCCTCCTCGACTACCTCGACCTTAACCACCTGTAAAAACTATGTATGAAAAAAAAACTTGCACTTTCCGAAAACATTTCGTACCTTTGCATTTTAGTTTCCAAAAGACAAATATCAACCTAAAATAACAAACAACTATGGCAGTAAAAAGTATTAAAGACCTTGAACCCAAAGAGTTGTGGAGTAATTTCTACTCCCTGACCCGCCAACCCCGTCCTTCAAAGCATGAGGAAAAAGTGCGCAAATTCCTTGTCGACTGGGCGAAAAAGAACAAAATAGCCTGCCGTGTCGACTCCGTCGGCAACGTCATCCTCAGCAAGCCCGCCACCAAGGGCATGGAGAAGGTCCATCCCGTGGTGCTTCAGGCCCACATGGACATGGTGCCCCAGGCCCGTGCCGGCAAGAAACACGACTTCGAGAAAGACCCCATCGAGACCAAGATTGTCGGTGACTGGGTCTATGCCTGCGACACCACCCTCGGTGCCGACGACGGCATGGGTGTGGCCGCCATCATGGCCGTCTTCGCCAGCAAGACCGTCAAGCACGGTCCCCTGGAAGCCCTCATCACCACCGACGAGGAGACTGGTATGACCGGTGCCTTCGGCCTGAAGAAAGGTGAGCTCCACGGCGACTACCTCCTCAACCTCGACAGCGAGACCGAGGGCGAACTCTACGTGGGTTGCGCCGGCGGTATCGATGCTGCCCTCTCCATCCCCTACGCCACCGAGAAAGCCCCCAAGGGCATGGTAGCCTACAAGCTCACCATCGGCGGCCTCAAGGGTGGCCACAGCGGCATGGAAATCAATACCGGCCGCGCCAACGCCAACAAGCTCCTCTTCCGTCATCTCCGCTGGGTGGCTGAATGCGGCATCCGTCTCATCAGCCTCGAGGGCGGCAACATGCGCAACGCTATCCCGCGCGACGCCGAAGCCGTCATCGCCATGCCCAAGGCACACGAAGACTGCATCCTGAAAGAGTGGGACAAAGTGGCCGGATGGGTGAAGAAAGAACTCGCCAACGTCGAGCCCGACTTCTTCATGAAATACGAGAAAGTGCGCATGAACCCCACCGTCATTGACGAGAAGGGCACCCAGACCATCATCAACCTCATGATGGTGGCCCCCAACGGTGTCATCCGCATGAGCAAGGACATGGAAGGCCTCGTGGAGACCTCGCTGAACCTGGCCATCGCCAAGACCACCGCCAGCAAGAAGTTCGTCGTCTACGCCCTGCTGCGCTCCTCCGTCGACACCGCCAAGGAAGCCCTGGCCGAACGTCTCGTCTGCCTGGCCGAACTCGCCGGCGGCAAATGCCAGCTCAGCGGTGCCTATCCCGGCTGGAAGCCCAACATGGAGAGCCAGCTGCTGAAGACCATGAAGGCCACCTACAAGAAGCTCTACAAGAAAGAGCCAGCCGTGATGGCCATCCATGCCGGCCTAGAGTGCGGTCTCCTCGGCGGCAAATACCCCGACATGGAGATGATCTCCTTCGGCCCCACACTGCAGAGTCCCCACAGCCCCGACGAGCGCTGCAACATCCCCAGCGCCAAGAAATTCTACGAATACCTGCTGGCTACCCTCGCCGCCATCCCGGTGAAGAAGAAATAGCAAACAATCAACCCTTTAAACGTCATTTCGACGTTACTTCGACGTTACTTCGACGATTTTCAATCGTCGAAGTAACGTTTTTCTATTGTAAAGAAAACGTGGAAGGAGCCTAGTTGAGGCCGATGATAAGTTTTATCTTTGAGATGTCGGACTCGCGCTTGAGATGGCTGTCGGCATCATTGGCATATTCCGAGGAGATGAGTTTAAGGAATGCTTCCTGCATCTCGATGATGTAGCCACATTGGCGGTCGTAACGACGAAGGTCCTCAAGGTTCGCTATATCGTCAAAGTCGTCGTAGGCTTTAATCATGCGGGAGTAGGCCTTCTGTATGTTGCGCAGGGAGGAGGAACGCTGATTGAGTGTTTTCTCCTGCGAGGAGATGAGATTGCGCCTTTGCAGGATGGAGAGGCAGAGGCGCTGCATGGCGATGTGGTCCTCGAGGGAAGAGAGGAAGGCGTTGGCCTGCTCGACAGTAAGGAAGGATGGAGTGAGGTCTGCCTGCTTACGAAGGAGACGGTAGCCATCCCAGAGGGTGCGGTCGGTTTTGCGGTTGTCGGAGAGGGAGTCGTCGAGCTGCTGGATAAGGGTGCGGAGATAGATGGTGCGGAGATAGGCATTCTGAAGCTGCACGACTTGTTGCAATTGGAGCTCGAAAGATTGCGCGTCGGCAGGTCTCTTGAAAGAGGGAAGCGGACTGAGCGAGGGCTGGAGGTCCCGGTAAGCACGGGAGACGTCTTTAAAACTCTCGTGACGACCGTTAAGGATAGTGTCGGAACGACGTGTTATATCTTCGTAGAGAGGATGGTACTGGATATAGAGTTGCTGGGCGTCGACGAAGTCGGTAAGGGACTGTATGAAATTGAGACTCTCGGCGTTGGTGGTGAAAGCGGGAACCTGGTCGACAGTACGGAGCACGTCGCGGTAGGCATTGAGGACGGGGCGGTATTTCTTGGAGTAGAGATTAGTGATGGCTTCGGTGTTGGCAGCAATGGCAGTGCGGAGATCGATAGCCTGCAGGTAGCGTTGCTGGATGGCAATGACCGTTTGGAGGCGAGTGAGGTAGATCTGGTATTCCGCAACAGAAGCGAAAGTGACGGGTACAGAAGTCTGTTTGAAGACACGGGAGTAAGAACGGTATACCTCGGAGTGGTCTTTCTCGCAACGGACCTTGAGCTGGTTCTTGAAGTTTTCTATGCGGTAGGGCAGCGAGTTTTGTCCGAGGATATTCTCCAAGAGGTCGTTCTGGAAGACGTTAAGTTCGTCGAGCTGTGCGATGGAGGAGTTGGTCGCCTGAGAGGCGGACAGGTCGTATTTATTGTAGACCATGAGGTAGGAGTAGTAGAGGTCCTTGAGTTCCTTGAGGCGTGCCTTGTCGGAAATACCGGCGCCATCGCAGGCGGCGATGATGGAGCGGTGGTGCCGTTCAATGGAGAGGCGAAGGTCGGAGGCTTCTTTGTCGCGAGCTTGCTGCCGCTGGAGAGCTTCCTGCTCGGCACGCTGGCGTGCGGCCTCTTTTTCGTTCTCCAACCTCTGCTGTTCGAGGCGGGAATACTGAATAGAGCGCCGTCCCATAAAATCGGCGAAGAGGCGCAGACGCTGTTCATAGATGGGGAAGTCGGCAACGACAATGGAGGAGTCGAGCCAAATGAGGGAGTCGCTCTGCGTGTAGTCGGAAGAGAGTGATTTGACGGCGGCTTGCGCTTTGGTGCGTAGGGAGACGCAGAGGTTGGTGAGAGCCACATAGTCCTGTGGCTGGGAGTTGAGGTAGAGCGCAGCGTTGGCGGTATCGTTGACAAGAGAGGTATCGAGGCCGTAGTTGGGCAAAAGGTCGGCGACAGAGAGGACGGTGGGTGTCTTGGGTCTCTGGGCCTGTGCAGAATTGAAAGTTAAAAATTGGAAATTGAAAACGACAATAAGGAGCAATAGCCGTCGTAGCCAACAGCATAGCCTTGTCCTTTCATTTCCATTCTCCTTATTTCCTAGAAACATCATTCCAATTTTCAACTTTCAACTTTCTATTATCTATTTGCTCAATCGCCGTAGGAAGAGGCGTCGAAGCAATGGGTGCAGATAGATTCCTTGGGGAGGCCGATGGCCTGGCAGACGTCGTCGATGGTGTTGAACTTAAGGGTGTCGACACCTACATGCTGGCGAATGACTTCGACCATCCGTGCATATTCACTGGTTTCAGCGTTGTGATAAAGGCTGAGACGTTCGGGTGCAAGCTGCGCTGCGGGAGTGCCCTCGAGTTCTTCGATGACACGGCGTGTGATGAGCTCACGGTCGGTCTTGGAGGCGCTGAAATTGAGGAAGGTGCAACCGTGGACCAGCGGCGGACAAGAGATGCGTACGTGCACTTTCTTGGCGCCATAGTCGTAGAGCATCTTCACATTGTCGCGCAACTGGGTGCCACGGACGATGGAGTCGTCGCAGAAGACAACTTCTTTGCCCTGCAGCATGGCACGGCTGGGGATGAGTTTCATCTTGGCGACAAGGAAGCGGTCGGCCTGGGAGACGGGCATGAAAGATCGGCTCCATGTGGGTGTGTATTTGAGGAGTCCGCGTTTGTAGGGTATCTGGCGTCCGTTGGAATAGCCGAGAGCCATGCCGATGCCTGAGTCGGGGATGGGGCTGACGAAGTCGGGGTTGACATCATCGCGAAGTCCCATGAGACGACCGAGGTTGTAGCGCACCTCCTCGGCGTTGATGCCTTCATACTCGGTGCAGGGATAGCCATAGTAAATCCACAGGAAGGAGCATATCTGGTTTTCCCGGTCAGCGGGACGAAGCACCTCAATGCCACCGTTGACAGAGATTTTCACTATCTCGCCAGGACCCACAAAGCGGCATGTCTCGAAGCCCAGGTTGACGTAGGAGTGCGATTCGGAAGCCACAGCATAGTCATTGCCGCGACGACCGATGACGATGGGAGTGCGGCCATAGCGGTCGCGGGCGGCGATGACGCCTTCAGGAGTGAGGATGAGCATAGTACAGGAGCCCTTGACATTGTTGTAGACATTCTCGATGCCAGCAACAAAATCTTTGCCCTGGGAAATGAGGAGTGCGACGAGCTCGGTGGGATTAGTCCCGCCCATGGAGAGGTCGGTAAACTGCTGATGTTTGTCGAGGCAGTCTTTCTCCAATTCGTCGATGTTATTGATTTTCGAGACCGTGGCTATGGCGAAGCGACCTAGGTGAGAGTTGACCATGACGGGCTGAGCCTCGGTGTCGGAGATGACGCCGATACCCACGTTGCCGGTCATCTCTGCGAGATCCTTGGAGAACTTAGGCCGGAAGTGGGAGTTTTGGATGTTGTGGATGTTCTGGTGGGCCTGCATACCTTCGAATGTAGCCAGACCGGCACGTTTGGTGCCAAGATGTGAATGATAATCCGTTCCATAGAACAGATCGGAGATACAGGGGTGTTCGGAGACAATGCCGAAAAATCCGCTCATAAATTTTTGTGTTTTTAATTATTAATGATTAATAATATATAAGGTTTTCATTTATTGCCTGTGAGGAATTCTGTTATGGCGTAGCCGTTGAGATCTTCGAGCCCGCAAATACCGACGATACGTTCACCGTCGAGGAAAATTATTTGCGGTACAGCCTGCACAATGTCGAGGAAGAGATCCTTGGGGATGACATACGCTTCAGGGTCGTTGTCTTTTGACTGTGGTTCAATGTATACAATTCCTGTCCGGGGGAGGTTATCCTGCAGGGAGACAGAGTCAATGATATAGCGTGCGGCATGACAATAGGGGCAGCGAGGCATGAAGAAAGCCACAATGCGGCGGTTCTCGCCTATCCCATGGTGACGTAAAGGGCCTCCCTGGGCGATGGCCGAGGCGAATTTCTTTTTGTTGAAATCCTGATACTCGAAGTCATAATTAATAAAGGGCACAACCATCAGACTGGCAGCAAGGACAAAGGGAAGCGGCAGCCAGCGGCGACTCATGCGCTTGGGATAGACAAGGCGGTAGTAGAGCAGTACCAGGGCGAGGAGAATGGCATTCTTGAGGAGCGACTGGAGGGGGTTCATATCGACCAACTGGCCGAAGCAGTGGCAATTGTCATTGCGACCGATGAGGGCAGCATAGCAGAGAAAGAGGGAGAAGAAGATAAGCAAACCGGAACTGAGGAGGCGCATGGTGCGGGGAAACCAACCACAGATGGTGAAGAGGGCCATCACCAGCTCTGCTCCAATGCAGAGGCGCACGAGGACATGACAGAGCGGCAAGGGGAAAAAGCCAAAGGAAGAGACATAGAGTGCGAAGAGGTTGATGCTGACAATCTTGCTGATAGCAGAGGCCAGGAAGACGGCGGTAATGAGGACTCGGAGCGTCCATCGAATAGCAGTACGGGCAGAGGGGTTGAATTCCATCGGCAGAATGCTTGTGTATAGAGGTGACCTGATGATTAATCGCCGAAATCACGGCAAGTGATGCGGACGGTGTCGACACGATGGAGCGAGTTGACACCTTCTGTGGCCACATGTTCTTCAAACCCCATCATGACGATGTCCTCGCATGAGATAGAGCCGTCGACGACGAAGACTTTGTACTGGTCATCGTTGGGAGTATCGTTATAGGTGCATTTGCACTTGTGTTCACGGCTGCAGCCTGCAAGCAGGAGCAGGCCAAAAGCCAAAGAAGCAAGGGTAATATATGTTTTTTTCATTGTAACGTTTAAAATTTTAAGGTTTTAAAGTTGCAAAGTTGCAAGTTTATGAGGGTGCTATTTTAATTGTTATAGACGGAGTCGATGGCGAATTCGTGGTCGGTGCAGAGGAGGGAGTCGACTTTGAGGGAATCGAGTGATGTGTGATAGCGGAAGAGCTTCAGATCCTCGCAGTTGCCACTTTCGATTTTGATGACACGCACTTTGGAGGAGTGGAGCACAGCGCAACGGCAGGTCTTTTCCTTGGAGCAGCTCCATACGAGGAGTGTCGAGACTGCCAGAAGGCCTAAAAACAAGTACTTTTTCTTCATGTATGTTAGGTTTTAAGGTTGCTAAGTTTTAAAGTTTAATGGTTTATGGTTAAAGGGTTTTGAGGAGTTCTTCGAGGGAGATTTCGTCGTGGATGAGGACGTCACGTGGTTTGGATCCGTTGGAGGGGCCTACGATACCGGCGGCTTCAAGTTGGTCGATGATGCGGCCTGCGCGGTTGTAGCCGAGCTGTAGCTTGCGCTGGAGGAGGGAGGTGGAGCCGAACTGTGAGGCTACGACGAGGCGTGCGGCGTCGTTGAAGAATTCGTCTTTGTGCTTGGCGTCGAAATCTTTGTTGGGTTCCTCGTTTTCGTCGAGGTATTCGGGCAGTTCGAATCCTTGGGGGTAGCCGCGCTGGTCGCCGATGAAGCGGACGAGGCGTTCGATCTCGGGGGTGTCGATGAGTGCGCACTGGAGGCGTATCATGTCTTTGCCGGCGAGGGAGATGAGCATGTCGCCACGGCCGATGAGCTGCTGGGCGCCGCCGGTGTCGAGGATGGTCTTGGAGTCTATGCCGGAGGTGACACGGAAGGCTACACGTGCGGGGAAGTTGGCTTTGATGGTGCCGGTGATGATGTTGGTGGTGGGGCGCTGGGTGGCGATGATGAGGTGTATGCCTACGGCGCGCGCAAGTTGCGCGAGACGTGCGATGGGGAGCTCAACTTCCTTGCCAGCGGTCATGATGAGGTCGCCGAACTCATCGATGACGACGACGATGTAGGGGAGGAAGCGGTGTCCATGCTCGGGGTTGAGCATGCGCTTGCAGAATTTCTCGTTGTATTCGGTGATCTTGCGCACTTTGGCCTGTTTGAGGAGGTCGTAGCGGGAATCCATCTCGAGGCAGAGGGAGTTGAGGGTGCGCACGACTTTCTTGACGTCGGTGATGACAGCTTCTTCCTCGTCGGGCATTTTGGCGAGGTAGTGGCGTTCGAGGGCGGAGTAGAGGCTGAATTCGACTTTCTTTGGGTCGACGAGTACGAGCTTGAGTTCGGAGGGGTGCTTTTTGTAGAGGAGGGATGCAAGGACGGCGTTGAGGCCTACGGATTTGCCGGTGCCGGTGGCGCCAGCCATGAGGAGGTGGGGCATCTTGGCGAGGTCAGTAACGAAACACTCGTTCGAAATGGTTTTTCCGAAGGCTATGGGCAGTTCCATCTTCGCATTTTGGAAGGCGTCGCTCTCGAGCATGGTCTTCATGCTGACGATCTGAGGTTTGGCGTTAGGGACTTCGATGCCGACGTTGCTTTCGCCGGGTATGGGCGCTATGATGCGGATGCCCAATGCCGCGAGGCTGAGCGCTATGTCGTCCTCAAGGTTCTTGATCTTGCTGATACGTACCCCCGGTGCGGGCTTGATTTTGTAGAGTGTCACGGTGGGACCGGGCTGGGCGGTAATCTCAGTGATCTCGATGCCATAGTCGTGTAAGGTCTGCACGATGCGGTCCTTGTTGGCCACGAGTTCCTCTTTCGAGACTTTCACGTTGCGCACTTCGGAGTCGTCGAGGAGGTCGGTAGCAGGCAGCTGATAGTCGGACAATTCGAGGTGCGGGTCGAAGGGTTCGTCAATGCCGTAGTGCCTACGGTAGTCGTCTTCCTCCAGTTCCTCCTGTTCGGGAGAGTCCTCAGTGTTGTCTGTGTTATCAGAAACTTCTGAGTTGTCTTCAATGGTAAAGCTGACCTGGTCGGAGGGGTCCGCTGCAGGCTGACCGGCCTGGGCCAGAGCGTTGATGCGTGCGAATTCGTCGTCGATGTTGAATGCTGGTTCGTCGCCAACCGGGAGGTCTTTCACCTCTTCCTTGTCGGATACCGTCTGAGAAGGCGTGTGGAAGAGCGACATGGCCGCCTCGTCGAAGTCCGCACCATCATCTTCTTCGCGCTTTTGCTGGTTCAGGTCGATGAAGTCGTCTTTCTTTTTCTCGACGGCGGGTTCGTCTTTTTCCGTAGCCACCTGTTTGAAGTCCTCCACGGCTTTTTTGAGATCCACTTTAGGGAGGTGAACTTCGGGCAGCTCCATTTTGTGGACGAACACCAAAAAGAGTATGGCCACAAAGACAAGCAAGACCAGGGTCCACCAACTGAGCAGCGCCTGGAGGGGAGCTCCGAGCATGAGGCCGATGCCGGCATAGGGTTCGTAGGAGGTGTCGGCCTTTGAGAGTACTCCTATATAACCCAGCGTCACGGAGAGCCAGAGCATCCAGAAGACGGTACACCCCAAGGTTTTCCACCACGGGAGGACGACAACATTCCAGAGGCGCATGCCGTAGACAAAAAAGAGGAGGGAGAATCCCATGCTCCCGATGCCGAAGAGGCGACAGGAGAAGAAAGCCGCCACGGAGCCACCCAGGGATCCCAACCAGTTGGGTCCGCGGCCGCAGCCGGTGGCGTAGTAGCCAGCCAGGGAGACCAAGAGGAAGAGGGAGAACATGATGTAGAAGGCGCCGCGGATGCGCGCGAACTGCTCACTGCGCAGAAAAACGGCAAAAGCCCCCCTCCTGGAGGACCCTTTGCCTTTCGATCTGGCGCTCTGTTTCGTAGCACTCTTAGGCTTCTTGGTAGTAGGCTGTTTCTTTTTCGCTCCCGCCATTGATGGTTTACGGTTTAAAGGTTAACGGTTAAAGGTTAACGGTTAAAGTGTTTTTATTCGCCTTGGAGCAATTCGATTTCATCCTGGAGCTGTTGGAACAATGTCGCCATGTCCTCATCGCTCAAGGTCTCATAACCATCGGGGAGGAGGAAATCGGTCTTCTTCACCTTTCCTTCCACCACCTCAGTGGCAGTATAGGTAATGGCGCGGCCTTCGCCGGCATCGATAGTGCACTCTAGGGGCATACCCTTAAGACCACTGAAAAGGGCGTTGTAAGCAGGGCCAATCTCCTTCGAGTACCACATGACCATGGGGTGATCCACACCATCCTCGTCATACATGTGGCGAATCATCTTGTAAGCCGTCTGACCGGCAATCACCTTGGTTTCGCCATCCACATACTCATAGTAAAAATGGCCAGGCTCGGTATCCACTATTGTAAGAGAGTCGAAGGAAGAAGCCGAGGCCTCGTCCTTGACCAGGATCTTGCCGCTGCCCTGATAGTCGAACTCTGAGCCCTGAGCACGGAGGTAACCAATCAACTGGCTCAAATCCATGCAGATCGTTGTCTTCATATTTTTCACAAGGACACATTCCGCCCCCATATAACTGGAGAGGAAGATGGCACTCTTTGTAAAGAGGTCGTTGCCGTCGACCTTCACCTCTGCGGTGGCAGCGGCTTCAGGGATAGTCATCGCAGTGGTACCCGTCGACTCGACCTTGTACTTCACAATGCCCTTGAAAGTGTTCTGGGCCATAATTCCGCTCACCGCGAAAAGCACGGCAGCAGCTAAAGAAAAAACTCTTTTCATCATTTTATTATTATTTTATTTATTTCTATTAATATTTTTCAATAACTCCAAACTTCGTGAAAAATTGTGCGGTGATGAAAAAAATTTTTTTCGCCGACGTTTTGAAAAAAAAATCGTACTTTTGCAAACGCAATTAGTATTATCGATGGTGAACATTTTCTCTGCCGCAGTACGGCATTTAGGATTGATATTCAAGTTATTGGCAATGCTTCTAACTTCTGTGGTCATCGTAGCGATCTTCCCACATTCCCGCTACGGGGCGCATTATGATTACAAAGTTGGAGGCATCTGGCGAGACAGCGACCTGGTGGCGCCATACGATTTTGCTGTGACGAAGACAAAAGGGGAGATGGCTGTCGAGGAGAAAAGAGAACGTCAGCAGGCCACCCTCTTCTACCACCGCAACAGCGATGCCCGCGCCACGGCGATGAAAAGGCTCGAAGCACTAAGTGGTTCCCTGACTGCCAGACAACTACACAGCATGCGAGCCACGGTGGACAGCATCTACCATATAGGCTATCTGGAATGGACAGAAGACCTCACGGAAGACCGCGAGGTGGTGATTCTCGACGGCGAGGCAGGTACGGAAGGTCGCAGCTACAGTGTGAAGAAATTTGTCACTCGCGACAATCTGGATCCAGGCCTGCTACGCGACAGCATCCTGTGTCCCAGTCTCGTGCTCGATCAAGTACAGACACAACTTGAACTGGAGAGTCGTCTCTCACAACTAAGCAACACCAGCGAACTGGTCATGGCTGGCGACCTGATCATCGCCAAAGGCGAAGAAGTGACGGAAGACAAAGGACGGCGCATAGCGGCCCTCGAGGCAGAGAACGACAAACGTTTCGCCGACGGGTATAACCTCTGGGGCCAGATGGCGGGACAGGTGCTGCTGGCAGTGATAGCCTTCGTGGCACTCTATATGTTCCTGAAGAACACCCGCCACCGCATCCTGGAAGACAACCGCAAAGTCTCCTTCGTTCTCGTGCTCGTCCTTTTGATGTCGGCTTTCGAGGCCCTGATGGCCTGGGAGGCTCCCGATTGGATTCTGATAGTGCCTCTGTGCGTGGTTCCTATTCTGATGAGGGTATTTTTCGACATGCGAGTAGCACTCTACATCCACCTAACAACGGTGATCATCCTGGCCAATCTGGTACCCAACTCGTTCGAGTTCATTTTCTACCAACTGGTGACCGGCATGATGAGTATCATTGCCGTACGCAGTCTTGAGAAACGCAGCCAGTTCTTCGTTCTCTCCATGGTCATCTTCCTCAGCTACTCCTTCATCTATACCAGCGGTGTACTCAGCCAGGAGACCAACCTCACCTCTCTTGAAGGTTCCAAATACCTGATGTTCTTCCTCAACGCCGTTCTGACGCTCCTCGCCTACCCCCTGATCTACCTCTTTGAAAAACTCTTCGGCATGGTGACGGCACTGACCCTGCTGGAATTGAGCAGCACCAACAACAAAGCCCTCCGCGAGTTAAGCCGTCGCGCACCAGGCACCTTCCAGCACTCTATGCAGGTTGCCAACCTCACCGAGGATCTGGTCAGCGAGATAGGAGGCGATGTGCTGCTGGCAAAGGTGGGGGCGCTATACCACGACATCGGGAAAATCCGCCACCCCCTCTACTTCACCGAGAACCAGACAGGAGGTTTCAACCCCCATGACGAACTGGACTATACCGAAAGTGCACGGATAATTACGGCTCATGTAACGGAAGGCCTGGAGGAGGCTCGTCACTACCATCTGCCTACCGAAGTGCAGGACTTCATCCGCACCCATCATGGTACAACCATGACGGGCTACTTCTATGCCAAAGAGAAAGAACGTCACCCTGAAGGATTCGACGAGAGTGTGTTCCGCTACCCAGGACCACGTCCCTATTCGCGCGAGACCGCCGTGGTGATGATTGTCGATACCGTCGAGGCCGCCTGCAGAAGCCTGAAGACGCACACCAAAGAGGCTACTGACGAGATGATTGACCGCCTCATCGACGGCAAGATTGCCAGCGGACAACTCGACAACTGCCCGCTCTCCTATGGTGATGTGGCCATGATACGGCGCTTCCTCAAAGCCAAGATGATGAGTATATACCACGTCCGTGTGGAATACCCGACAATCAAGAGCTAATACTTTTTTTTCAAAGACAAAAAGATATATAGATATATGAAGAAAAACGTTTGGATTCATGTGGGAATGATTGCCGCCATGCTGGTGACCTCCCTGATTTATTTCTCACCGGTGATGAGTGGGAAGATCGTGCGCCAACTCGATATCGTGAAGTTCGAATCGATGGTGAAAGAGACCAAAGACTTCCACGAAGCCACCGGCGACTATGCCCATTGGAACAGTGCCATGTTCAGCGGCATGCCGGGCTACCAAATCGGTGGCAACCCACCGGTGAAAAGTGTCTACCAGCCGATACAAAAAATAGGAACACTGGGATTCCTTGGAATGGACCGCAATGCAGGTGTACTCTTCTTCTACCTGATAGGATTCTATGTGGCGCTGTGTGCGCTGGGCTGCAAACCGTGGTTGAGCCTCGTGGGCGCACTGGCCTTCGGCCTGGGAAGCTATAACATTATCATCATCGAGGCCGGCCATATCACCAAGGCTTGGTCGCTGGCCATGATGGCCCCCATACTGGCAGGTATGCTCCTCTGTCTGCGCAAGCCCCGTGAAGGGAAAGAGAAATGGAGAGACTGGCTCTGGGGAGGCATCCTCTTCACCATGGCGCTGGGATTGCAGCTGCTCTGCAACCACATCCAGATCACCTACTACACCGTCATCGGTGCCGTGGTACTGGGATTGACGTATGCCATAGTATCCATCAAGCAGCACTACATCAAAGAGTTCTTCATCGCCCTGGGCATCCTGGTGGGGGGCGCGGCGCTGAGCTTCGCCTGCAACGCACGCAACCTCATGGTCAGCATGGAATACTCCAAAGAGACCATGCGCGGCGGCAATGAGCTCACCATCACCCCCGATACCATCTACCACAACGGTAGCAAGGGCGGCAACAACAACGCCAACGGCCTGAACATCGACTACGCCTTCGGCGGCTGGAGCTATGGCATCGGCGAGACCTACACCCTGCTGGTGCCCAGAGCGATGGGGGGTGGCTCCAGTGAGACAGTGGGCAATGACAGCCAATGGGCTTCTGTGACGGGAAGCGAAAACGCCCCCTTGTACTGGGGCGACCAGCGCTTCACGAGCGGTCCGGTCTATTTTGGAGCCATTGTCTTCCTGCTCTTTTTGATGGGAATGATCGTGGTGAAAGGGAACGACCGATGGTGGATTCTGGCTGCAACGCTAGTTTCCGTGATGCTGTCGTGGGGCGACCACTTCCTGCTGTTGAACGAGTGGGTCTTCAACAACCTGCCTCTGTACAACAAGTTCCGCACCCCGAGCATGGCCCTGGTGCTAGCCAATGTCTGCATGGTCCTCATGGCGGCATTGACCCTCAAGCACATATTCGGAGAGAGAAGCGAGGAAGAGAGGCGTCGTATCAACAGGGCAATCTACTGGGCAGGAAGCATCACTGCCGGCGCCCTCATTGTCGTCTTGATTGCCGCAGGAAGCTTCAGTTTTGTCGGACCCAACGATGCAGGACTCGACAACAGAAGTTCCATCGAGTCGCAACTGCTCTCAAGCTACGCGAGAGGAGGTTCGTTCAATCCGAACAACCCAGAGCACATGGAGGCATGGAACACTCAGATCTGGCCACAATTCCAAGAGGCGCTGTCGGCCGACAGAAAGAGTCTCTTCACTTCCGACTCCCTGCGCAGCTTGGTATTCATCCTTCTTGCCGCAGGAACACTTTGGTTGTACAACAACAAGCGAATCAAGAAATCTGCCATTGCCCTGTCCATCATCGGGGTGCTTGTCGTGGTCGACCTTTGGGGGGTGGACCGCCGATACCTGAACAGCACGAATTTTGTCGACAAACTTGATCCCCAGGTGTCGTTCGTCGAATCAAATTACGACCGCGACATAGACCAGATGGCCGCAAAGTTCGGTGACACCAACTACCGTGTATACACCCTTAGAAGCGACCCCTTCAACGACTCCCACCCCGCCGCCTTCCACCACCAGATTGGCGGATACAGCGCCGTGAAGATGAGCCGCTACCAGAATCTGATAAACTTCTACCTCAGCTATGGCGACATGAACGTCCTCAACATGCTCAACACACGCTATTTCGTCACCCAAGACGGACAGGTGCAACGCAACCCCTATGCTCTGGGCAACTGCTGGCTGGTCGACAACATCAAAGCCGTGGATAATGTCAACGACGAGATTCTCTCGCTCCACGACTTTGACCCCGCAACCACTGCCGTGCTGAACACCAAGGAGTTCCCCGAGCTGGCGGAGTTCTCTTCACCCGTCGCTGGCGACACCATCTGGATGGAGCATCAGACCACTTACAATCCCGACTACTTGAAATACCACAGCCGCACCTCCGGCCCCCGTCTGGCTGTCTTCAGCGAGATCTACTATGCCCCCGACTGGCGTGTGTATATTGACGAAAAGCCTGTAGACCACTTCCGTGTTAACTACGTACTGCGTGGCCTGGTCATCCCCGCCGGCGACCACGTCATCGAGTTCAGGAACGAAGCCCCTCTGTTCCACAAGATGGACACCGTGACCATCATCTCTTCCATCGTGTCGGTACTCCTCATCGGCGGAAGCCTCTTCCTCTACTACCGTAAACGTAAAGAGGAATGAAAGTCCTGATCATCCGCTACAAGAAAACGCTCGGCGTGGCTGAAGGTGGAGAAAAAGCCAGCGAGTTGAACCGTCATGTGATTTGCTCCATCGCCGGGGAAGGCAATGTAGACACTTGGTTCATCCACGACGAGGCCCATCGGCGCACCCTGTGGGAATACCTGCAGGGAATCCTGTACATGCCCTTGGGTTACTATTTCGGCCTCACCCCTCGCAAAGTAAAGAAAATAGTGCATGAGGCACAAGGGTACGATGTAGTGTTTGTCGACCGCTCCGTCTTCGGCATCATAGCCAAAAAGTTGAAAGACACTGGCTACACCGGCCACATCGTCTGCTTCTTCCATAATGTCGAGACCATCTACTTCTCCGCCAAGTACTCCAACCGCCTCAACCCCATGCGCTGGCTTGTACTGCCCTGTGCCGACCGCAACGACCGCTGGAGCTGCCGCCATGCCGACCGCACCATCGCCCTCTCCCGACGCGACGACGACGAGCTCTTCCGTCGTTATGGCCGTCACGCCGACCAGCTGATACCGATAGCCTTTGTCGATACCTATCGACGGGACTCCTATCCCGACGCCCTCACCGACACGACGCCCCTGTGCACCTTCCTTGGCTCCTATTTTCCAGCCAACGTCGAGGGTATCGAATGGTTTGTGAAGAATGTGCTTCCTCATGTCAAAATCCGGATGCAGATAGTCGGCAAAGGTATGGAAAAACTGAAAGAAACCGACTGGATGCGTCCCGACATCGAGGTGCTGAGCAACGTGCCAGATCTGGAATCAATCTTCGAAGCTGCCGACTTCATGGTGCTACCCATTTTCAAAGGCAGCGGTATGAAAGTAAAAACCTGCGAAAGTCTGATGTATGGCAAAAACATCATCGGTACCCCCGAAGCGTGGAGCGGCTACGAACTGGACCGCTCACAAGCCGGAGCCTGCTGTCTGACGGCAGATGAATTCATCGCCACCGTCAACGACTTCTGCCAGCATCCGCGGCCACGTTTCAACAAGTATTCAAGACAGACCTTTATCAGCCAGTATTCCGCCGACCGCATGGTCGACAAATTCCGTGCAGCGCTGGAAAAATAGGTATCAATCCACCTGTCGGCGATACATACGCTCCCCGTTGGTCTGGGAGCGTTTCTTGTGATCGCCCATGGTCCACTTGGGGTCAGGCGTCATGAAATGCTCTCCGTAGAGGGTGCGCAGCCACTCTTCCGTACGGTCGGGCATATACACCTGCTCGCCAAGGAAATCGTGCTTCGAGAAGGTGCTCTCAGGCACGGTACGTATGATGGTGGGGAATCCATCCGTGGCGTTAGCCTCTCGCCAGGGTTTGCTCTCGTGAGGCAGACATAGGTCGCAGTACAATCCACCCTGATTGTCCGGATAAAAATAATGGACATCCACGTGAACTCCTTTATAATCGTACTTGTCGAGACATATACGACCTGTCGTTTTTATGTAATACTGCCTGAGGAGAGTGAATCCATGCCGACGCATGAGAGTCACCAATTCATCTGTGCGCTCTCCGGCCAAAAGACCCATGTCGAGGTCATAGTCGAACGGGATGAACCCCTTCTCCCGGTAGGCGCCTAGCAGCGAACCAAAAGCCAGAAACAGCTTTCCTCCTCCTTCATCGGTGGCGGCGACAGCCTCTCGCAAAGCTTCAAGGCCATATTTCATGAACGCCTTGTTCTGGCGTCTTGTCTCCCTTCGGTTGTCAATCTTCATCAACCACTTGTAGAGGCCGAGGAATGTAGCCACCTTGACAATCAGTTCTCTCATTGCACTATCTTGTTATAGATGTTACGTATCACGTTTTCTTCCAGTCTCACTGGATTGTTTTTCAGACGGACGGGGTTGACAGACTTTGTCAGCAGGTCGAGTTCGGCCTCCCGCTCCTTGCTTTGCGGCAACGGCATATCCAACGCCGTCATGATAGCCCTGAACTGCTGCAGTCCATTATCGGAACTGCCGCCCTGCATGAGCTGGTCCAGCCACCCGAAGACGGACTCGAGGTGCTCCCAGCCACGCGAGTCGATACACTTTTCCGGATGTTCCATCATATACTCCCACACCTCCGGCAGACAGAGGGCGACAGCGTGGCCGTGAGGGAGGCCGTACATGGAGGTGAGCTTGTAGCTCATGGCATGCGGCGCCGTGGTCTGTGTGATATTGATAGCCCGTCCGGCATAATTGGCTGCCATCATCACAAACTGGGCATCCTCCTCGTCATTGTCCTCGATGTATCCCTGCCAGTGATCCATGATCATCCGGACAGCCTTCTTGCTGAACAGCATGCTCTCTTCTGTGGAATTGATGCTCCATAGCGACTCTATGCCCTGGCTCAAGGCGTCCAGGAGGGTGCATTTTTTCTGATACAGCGGCAGGCTCTTCAGCAGCGTCGGTTCCAGGATGGCATAGTTGGGAATGATGCTGTCATGTGTGATAGACTGTTTTTTCCCTTCAAAATAGATCACCGCATAACGGGTGCTCTCGCTGCCGGTGCCCGCCGTGGTGGGTATCGCTATCAGCGGCACCCCGCTGTCTTTGCATTCCTGCTCCAGATAGTTGCGCGAGGGGTCCATCTTGCAGTAAAGCTTTATACACTTTGCCACATCGATCGTCGACCCGCCGCCGACTGCCACGATGGCATCACACCTGCTGTCGTTGAACATCTCCACTCCCCTGCACACCTGCTCATATAGCGGATTGGAGGTATAGTGGTCGAAGACCGCCGCAGGCTGGAAGCAGTCCTTGATGGGCAGGAAGGGGAACGACGAGTCGTGGACGAGCAAATAATGTTTGCATGCCACCTCCGACAGCGCCTTCCCTATATTGCTATAACCTTCGAGTATCTGTTGCATTGCTTCATTTCTTTGTTCCGGGAATCAACGTCAGGATCTCCTTGATGGGCATGCAGTAGTCGTTGCTTGCCTCGAGGCTTCTCTGGTGCGTCAGGATGCTCTCGGCGCAGTTCACCATCGCCGGATACGCCGCGCGAAGCATGTGGTTGGCATAGATGACCACATTGATGCCCCAAGACGACAGCTCGTCCTCGGTAAACTGGTTGTATGTCGTGGGAACGGCGACAATCGGAGTCTCCACATCCTTCTCCCTGAAACGCTCACAGAACTCCTTGATATCCATTCCGTCCTTGTTCTTGCTGTGGATCATGATGCCGTCGGCACCCGTGGCGACATAGGCGAAAGCGCGTTCCAGCGCATCCTCGACGGGTTTTCCTGCTATCAGGCTCTCGATGCGGGCGATAATCATGAAATCCTCGGTGATCTGCGCATTCTTGCCAGCCTTGATCTTGGTACAGAAACCCTCTATGCTGTCCTGTGTCTGCACGGCATCCGTGCCGAACAGAGAATTCTGCTTCAGCCCCACCTTGTCCTCTATGATGACAGCCGAAATGCCGAGACGCTCCAGCGTGCGCACGGTGAAAACAAAATGCTCCACCTTTCCTCCCGTGTCGCCGTCGAAGATGACAGGCTTCGTCGTCACCTCCAGCGCGTCGTTGAGGTCGTGCAGACGCGTCGTTATGTCCACCGCCTCGATGTCCGGCTTGCCCTTGCTGGTGCTGTCGGTGAGCGAGGAGGCCCACATGCCGTCGAACTCCTCTTTTTTTCCGTTCACCATCACACTGGTGTTCTCGATGATGAGACCCGTCAGTCCGCTGTGACTCTCCAGGATGCGCACTATCTTTTTGGCACCTATCAGACGGCGCAGGCGTTTCATCCTTATCTCGGGAGTCGTCCCTATCTCCTTCAGCCGTTGGTTCATCGCCGTACTGCTGATACCCTGGGTATAGGGGATATCAATCACCTTTCCTCCCCATTCCGCCATAGCCTCGATGATCCGCTGCCGCGTCTTCTGCTGCACACCCTCTTTCCAGTCGTCCCCATGCACCACATAGTCGGGCTTCAGCTCCCGCAGGTTCGGCACATAGTCCAGCGTGGTCTGTGGCACCACACGGTCCACACCCTTGATGTTGCTCACTATCTCCGCCCGCTGCTCGTAGGTCAGATACGGCAGCCTCTTGTAGCTTGCTATGGCCGCATCCGTCAGCACGCCCACCGTCACACTCCCCAGCTTCACAGCCTCATGTATGATATTCAGATGACCCGGATGGATCATGTCGGCACTCATACCGACGTAAACTGTCTTTCTATCCATAAAATCTTTAAACCTTTAAACCTTAAAACCTTTGAACCTTAACCCATATCCTCAGCGTAAGTAATCTTCTTGTTTCTTTCCTCACCCTCCACCACGGCGATTCTCGTACCCGGCATATACCGGCGCACCACCCCGCAGTCGTCCGTGGCGTGGAACTGCGGATCCTGAAGCGCACGCTGGTAGGCGTCGCGAATCAGCGGCAGGCGGAACGCCTGGGGAGTCTGCGCGCGCCACATCAGCTTCCGCTCCGGAACACGGGCCACGAAGCGCGGCATCATGTCCCCTGTCCACACCCCCTCGATATCCGGACGCACCTCCCACACCGTGTCGCTGCTCGGCACCGCAACGCCGACAGCCTCGTCGTGTTCCAGCGCGGCTACCACGCGGTCGACAATCGCGGCACTCACCCAGGGGCGCGCCGCATCGTGAAACAGCAGGTTCGTGTCGGCGGGCTCGTCAATATAAGCCATGATGGCATTGAGACTCGACATATAACGCTCGCTGCCGCCGTCGACGACCTTCTTCAGCTTCTCCCATCCACCTTCCGTTGCAATCTCCTCCATACGCTGGCGCCAGCCGGGATGCACCACCACCGCCACCTCGTCGATAGCCGGATGATGGCAAAAAACCTCCAGGGAATACGCTATCACAGGCCTCCCCGCAAGGTCGAGGAACTGCTTCGGAACCGGCGAACCCATGCGGCTGCCCGTACCTCCCGCCAGAACCACTGCTACATTTCTCATCAGTCTCAAACTTTTAGGGTTGTAAAGTTGCAAAGTTGCAACTTTACAACCTTTCAAACTTTCCAACCTTTAAACAATCTGACGAACAATCCACCCCAGAGAAGCACTGCCAGCAGCTGCATCCACCACTCCGTGCCTACCAGCACGGCGGGTGCCAGGACCACGGCCTTGAGGAGATAATAAACCACCTTGCCCGCCACGATCGCCACGAAAACGGAGGCCACAACATGCCAACGACGCGACAGCAGGGCAAGCAAGCCGGCCACGGTGACCAACTCAGCCATCATACACACCATCTTCCCACTCTCGGGCATGCCCGTCAAAAGACTGCTGGCCAGCGGCATCAGCACCGCCAGCAAAAGGGCGTTCCTTCTGTCGCCTCCCAGCACGATACCCGCCAGCAGCAGCGCCAGCATCGGATTGAACTTGTACAAGGGCACCGCCAGAAGGTGCGAAGCAGCAGGAATCAGACACGCCGCCACCACAAGCACTGCATCGAGCCCCACCAAAGTGGTCATTTTTTTTACCGTTGTTGTCATCTCTTTTTTTATATATAATTTTTGCAAAAATACATCTTTTTTTCCAACCCTCAAAATAAAATGTATAAAAGTGCGTTATTCAACCATATAAAAAAGGATAGACTCAACATGAAAAGAACAATCCTGCTACTCGCCGCCGCTCTTGTGCTGACCGCCGTGTCGGCCTCTGCGCAGAACAAAACCGACAAACAGGGCCGACGTCAGGGCCACTGGATCCGCACCGACAAGGACGGTTCCAAAATCTACGAAGGCGATTTCAAAGACGGCCTTGAGACCGGCACCTTCACCTATTACTACCACGACGGCTCCGTCCGCATCCGCAACACCTACACCGAACCCGGCCGCCGCTGCCTCCACGAAGCCTACGACGAACAGGGTCACCTCCTTGCACGCGGAGAATACATCCAACGCAACCGCCACGGAATGTGGAAATTCTATGCCGAAGACGGCCGCCTCGTCAAAGAGATCTCCTACAACATGGGCATCAAGGACGGCCCCACCGCCATCTTCGAACGCAACGGCGACACCGCCGAAGTCTCCAACTGGCTTAACAACCACCGTCACGGCCGCTGGTGGAAACGCATCGGCAAACAAGGCTACATCACAGGCAACTACGTCAATGGGGGCCTCGAAGGCCGTCTCGTCGAATACAACGACAACAACCAGCTCGTCCGCGAAGGGTGGTACGTCGGCGGCCTCAAACACGGCGACTACCGCTACTACGAAAACGGCACCCTCACCATCAAAGAACGCTGGCACCACGGCAACATGAACGACCGCGAAATCCTTCTCCTCCTCCCCGAACAACGCTACGTCTCCATCTACGACATCGCCTGCATGGCCGCACAGGGCAAATCCAAGACCGTCGTCCTCCTCAAAGACGGCACCAAACTCGTCTCCCTCGAGAACAACGAACTCGTTTTCAACCGTGCCGGCGACGAACTCTTCTCCCTCGCCAACCGCAAAAGCCGCATCTCCGTTGCTCGTAAATGCATCCAGGGCATCGGCAAAGACAAGGAAGGACGCGAGGTCCTCCTCCTCGAGCCCCAGCCCGACTTCACCATCTTCCCCGACGAAGACGCCGTCAAGATGGTCCACGCCCTGCAGTACGACGAACACTCTCCCCTGCTGGAACAAGAATAACCCCGCTTATGGAAAAAAGAAACGCCCCGCAAGACAGCAGGGCGTTTCCTCCATTAAACACTATTACAAAATCCAAAATTTAGAAGGTATTTTGGAACCTTTTATCTTTAACAACCAACAGATTGTAACATTTTTTCTCTCACTGTTTCAAATGCAAAGATACACATTCTTTCTCACATACACAAAACATAATACAAACTTTAACAATAATTAACATCCCATTCCCTGTGACAATTGCTGCACACACCCTAGGCTGCAAGCTCAACTACGCCGAGACCTCCGACCTCCTGCGACGTCTCGTCTCCGAAGGGCACACCGTCGTCGACTTCCGGCAGCGCGCCGACCTCTACATCGTCAACACCTGCACCGTCACCGCCGTCGCCGAGAAAAAATGCCGCACCGCCATCCACCAGGCCCACCGGCTCAACCCTCAGGCTCAGATTGTCGTCATGGGATGCTTCGCACAGGTCGCCGCCAAGGAGATTGAATCCATCCCCGGAGTCACCCTCGTCCTCGGCAACGATCGCAAAGCCCTCCTTCCCGAAATCATCCGCAACAACTTCGACCTCGATAATTTCAATTTTCAATCTTCACCTTTCAATTTACAATACTCCTCAGGCGAACGCACCCGCACCTTCTTCAAGATTCAGGACGGCTGCGACTACTTCTGCACCTACTGCGCCATCCCCTTCGCCCGCGGACGCTCCCGCTCCGCCACCATCGAGGAGACCCTCTGCATGGCTCACCGCATCGCCGAAAGCGGTGCCAAGGAGGTCATCCTCACCGGCGTCAACACCGGCACCTTCGGCCTCCATCAAGGCGAATCGTTCCTGGATCTCCTGCGCGGCCTCGACCGCATAGAAGGCATCCTCCGCTACCGCATCTCCAGCATCGAGCCCAACCTCCTCACCGACGACATCATCTCCTTCATAGCCTCCAGCCGGGCCTTCCTCCCCCACTTCCACATACCCCTGCAGGCGGGCTCCGACCACGTCTTGAAGCTCATGCACCGCCGCTACGACACCTCCCTCTACCGCAACAAGCTGCTGTTCATCAAACAGGTGATGCCCGACGCATGCATCGCCGCCGACATCATGGCAGGCTTCAACGGCGAGAACGAAGAAGAATTTGCCCGCACCCTCGACTTCGTCGAATCGCTGCCCATCTCCTACCTCCACGTCTTCACCTACAGCGACCGCCCCGGCACCGCAGCCCTCCGCCTCGGCGAGAAAATACCCGTCCCCGTGCGCCACGAGCACACCACACGCCTCCTCGAACTCAGCGAACGCAAACACAAGGAATTCATCGACAGCCAGCTCGGCAAGACACGCCCCGTCCTGTGGGAAACCAAAATGGTTTCGAATGCAGAAAACAGCCTTCCGGAGACCGGCGGGAGTGATCCCAAAACCCTCATGGAAGGCTGGACCGACAACTACATCCGCCTCACACGTCCCTACGATTCCTCGCTCGTAAACACTGTAACCAAAGAGGTTATACGCCCCGACAACATCGTCCGGGAGTAATCACAGTCCTCACCTTGCTTCTGGCCCTCTCGGCCCCCTGAAAGGGGCCGGACCGAGAGTGTGAGAAATATTTTCACACTCCCCAATATGGTGCTGGCATTGGATGCGGTTGGGGCGATAAATATGACCCATCACGTTGTGGCAACATCACCATTACCGGTGGCACCATCATCGCCACGGGTGGCGAAGGAGCGGCAGCCATCGGCTGTGGCTACGAAGAAGACTCTGGGGATGAGGAGCCCTATGCCAGCAGCTGTGGCACCATCACCATCAGCGGAGCAGCCACAGGAACAGTCACCGCAGGCACTGGTGCCACCGTGACCATCGGAGCAAATACTACACTTGGCCACTGCGACGGCGTGACCATCAATGGAACTCCCTATCCAAGCGGCTACACTGGAAGCAGTTTCTAAATCCTAACCATAGAGACAACCAATCAAAAACAGCGGGGTACCTACAGTTCCCCGCTGTTCTTTTTTCATCCCCGCAGCCTCAACCGTTGCCAAGTGGACAACGTCCAAACCTAAACAAACACTTATCCGCCAGTGCTTTAAACATCATTTCGACGTTATTTCAACGTTATTTCGACGTTTTACAAACGTTGAAATATGGTAGAAATAGCGTTTATATAACGATGGAAAGCCGGAGGGCCGCGCGCAGCGCGGCCCTCCGGCTTTCCTATTTATTCATCAATACTGACTCAATCCTTCTTGCAGGGGGCCAAGAACTTATAGGCCAGTCCGGCAAAGGCGGCACCCACGAGCGGGGCGACGATGAAGAGCCACAGCTGGCTGCAGGCGCTCCAGCTTTCGGCATCGCTGAAGAGAGCCTGGCTGAGGGAGCGGGCGGGGTTGACACTGGTGTTGGTCAGCGGGATGCTGATGAGGTGGATGAGCACCAGGGTGAGACCGATGGCCAGGCCGCCGAACTTGCCGTTCTCATGACGGCTGTCAGTGACACCGAGGATCACCATCAGGAACACGAAGGTCAGCAGAGCCTCAACCAGGAAGGCACCGCCGGCGGTGATGCTGTGGTAGTCGCTATTGCCTGTGGCAGCAGCGAATTCGGCACCATAGCCGTTGGCGGCGAAGACTCCCGTCTGACCCATATCGGCGGCATTCCAGATGATGAGCAGCACAGCACCCGCGATGACGGCGCCGACACACTGGCTGAGCCAGTAGAGGAGCATGTCTTTCAAACTCATACGGCCGTTGACCCACACGCCGAAGGAGACGGCGGGGTTGAGGTGGGCGCCGCTGATGTGGCCTATACCATAAGCCATGGCGATGACGGTAAGGCCAAAGGCGAGGGCCACACCGAGGAAATTAACGTTTTGGCTGGCAAACAGCGCGGTACCGCAGCCGCCAAAGACCAATACGAATGTACCCAGACATTCGGCAAACATTTTGTTACAAATCTTCATAGTATTACAGTTTTTTATTGGTTAATATTTGTCCTTTTAACGCAAATTAACCAAATTTATTGTTTCCTTTCTTGAAGTTTTTGTTATTTTTGAGAGCATCAGGCTCATCTCTTTCTCAGTAGCTGCGGGCGAAGACCACACGGCGGTGCGAGGGTTTGCCGCTGTAGATGCACTTGCCTTCTTCCTCGGGGGCATCGAAGGGGATGCAGCGGATGGTGGCTTTGGTCTCCTCCTTGATGCGCTCCTCTGTCTCCTGAGTGCCGTCCCAGTGGCAGAGCAGGAAACCGTTTTTCTCAATCTCAACCTTGAAGTCGTCCCAGGTGTCGACCTTGCGGGTCATGCTGGCGCGGAAGTCGGCGGCTTTCTTGTAGAGGTTGGCCTGTATCTGCTCCATGAGGTCGCTGACGTGGTCGGCGATGCCTTCGAGTGGAAGGGTGGCTTTCTCGAGGGTGTCGCGGCGACGCACCTCGCAGGTGCCGTTCTCCATGTCGCGGGCTCCGATGGCCAACTGCACGGGGACACCCTTGAACTCATATTCGGTGAATTTCCAGCCGGGTTTGTATTCCGGACGGTTGTCGTATTTCACCACCAGGCCTTTGGCCTCGAGGGCTTTCACGATGGGGGCGATGTGCTCGTCGAGCTGGCGCTGCTGCTCGTCGCTCTTGCAGATGGGGACGATGGCCACGTGGATGGGTGCCAGATGCGGCGGCAGGACGAGGCCATTGTCGTCGGAGTGGGTCATGATGAGGGCGCCCATGAGGCGTGTACTGACGCCCCAAGAGGTGGCCCATACATATTCGAGCTTGTTTTCTTTGTTGAGGAACTGCACCTCGAAGGCTTTGGCGAAGTTCTGACCCAGGAAGTGGGAGGTGCCGGCCTGGAGGGCCTTGCCGTCCTGCATCATGGCTTCGATACAGAGGGTGTCGAGGGCACCGGCGAAGCGCTCGTTGGGGCTCTTGTGGCCTTTAAGGACGGGCATGGCCATGTACTTCTCGGCGAACTCGGCGTAGACCTCGAGCATGCGGCGG
>JAEEGF011556041.1_pt1 | contig 61978 bp, 45 predicted proteins | sample 9134171 | NCBI WGS metagenome assembly JAEEGF01 (sample SAMN16246542, study PRJNA631951) | gut metagenome | biome: gut microbiome; feature: rumen; material: AP-attached | host: Bos | place: Iran: Karaj | collected 2018-10 | reverse complement strand
AGAAGAGCTTTATATATTAAGGAGGAATAGATTATGAAGTTAGTACCTTTAACAGATCGTGTTGTTCTGAAGCAGTTAGAGGCAGAAGAGACTACCAAGTCCGGTATCATTCTTGCCAGCGCTGCACAGGAGAAGCCACAGGAAGCAGAAGTAATTGCTGTCGGACCTGGCGGAATTGTTGACGGTAAGGAAGTTGTTATGCAGGTGAAGGTAGGCCAGAAGGTAATCTACTCTAAGTATGCAGGCACTGAAGTGAAGTTAGACGGTGAAGAGTACAAGATTGTTCGTCAGGATGACATCTTGGCAATCGTGGAATAATCTGATTCGATAGATAGATAAGAAAGGAAGTATGGAATTATGGCAAAAGATATTAAGTATGGCGCAGAAGCCAGAGCAGCTTTGGAAGCCGGTGTAGATAAGCTGGCAAATACCGTTCGTGTAACCATCGGACCGAAGGGACGTAACGTTGTATTGGATAAGTCTTACGGCGCTCCACTCATCACCAACGACGGTGTTACAATCGCGAAGGAAGTTGAGCTCGAGGATCCATTCGAGAACATGGGTGCACAGCTGGTTAAGGAAGTAGCTACCAAGACCAACGATGTTGCCGGTGATGGTACTACCACCGCAACTGTTCTTGCACAGGCTATGGTAAAAGAAGGAATGAAGAACTTAGCTGCAGGTGCAAACCCAATCGTTCTTCGTAAGGGTATGAAGAAGGCAACCGATAAGGCTGTTGAGTCTATCGTTGCAATGTCCCAGAAGGTTAAGGGCAAGGATCAGATCGCTAAGGTTGCAGCTATTTCCGCTGGCAACGAAGAAGTAGGTCAGATGGTTGCTGACGCTATGGAGAAGGTTTCCAACGACGGTGTTATTACCATCGAGGAGTCTAAGACCATGCTTACCGAGTTAGACTTGGTAGAAGGTATGCAGTTTGACCGTGGATATATTTCCGCATACATGGCAACCGATATGGACAAGATGGAAGCTGTTTTGGATGATCCGTATATCTTGATTACCGACAAGAAGATCTCCAACATTCAGGAAATCCTGCCATTATTGGAGCAGATCGTTCAGTCCGGCGCACGTCTTCTTATCATCGCTGAGGATGTTGAGGGCGAGGCTCTTACCACTTTGATTCTGAATAAGTTGCGTGGAACCTTCAACGTTGTAGCTGTTAAGGCTCCTGGATACGGCGATCGTCGTAAGGATATGTTACAGGATATCGCTATTTTGACCGGTGGTACTGTAATCTCCGAGGAAGTTGGTTTAGAGCTTAAGGATGCAACCATCGATCAGCTTGGTCGTGCAAAGAGTGTTAAGGTTCAGAAAGAGAACACCGTTATCGTTGACGGTTGCGGAGACAAGGATGCAATCGCTGCACGTGTTTCCCAGATTCGTGGACAGATTGAGGAGACGACCTCTGAATTCGACAAGGAGAAGCTTCAGGAGAGACTTGCGAAGTTGGCAGGCGGTGTTGCAGTTATCCGCGTTGGTGCTGCTACCGAGACTGAGATGAAGGAGTCCAAGCTTCGTATGGAAGATGCGTTAAACGCTACCCGTGCTGCTGTTGAGGAAGGTATCATCTCCGGTGGTGGATCTGCATACATCCATGCAACCAAGGAAGTTGCTAAGCTTGCTGAGACTTTGGAAGGTGATGAGAAGACCGGTGCGAACGTAATCTTGAAGGCACTGGAAGCACCATTGTTCTACATTGCAGCAAATGCAGGTCTGGAAGGATCTGTTATCATCAATAAGGTGAAGGAATCCGAAGTTGGTTTCGGTTTCGATGCATACAAGGAAGAGTATTGCGACATGGTTGAGAGCGGAATTCTTGATCCGGTTAAGGTTACCAGAACCGCATTGCAGAATGCATGCTCCGTTGCATCTACACTTCTTACCACAGAGTCCGTTGTTGCAGACATTAAGGAGCCACAGCCTCCTATGCCGGCAGGCGGAGCACCTGGAATGGGAATGATGTAAGATATTAGGGCTGTCGGCATATTGCCGACAGTCTTTTTTTATGCTATCATGAAGGCGTTGCGTTCCGATGTATAAATGAATGAGGAGATAAGGATGAGCGTTGCAATATTGGTAGATTCCAATAGCGGAATCACACCGGAAGAAGCGAAGAAGACCGGCATCTACCTGTTACCGATGCCTTTTTATATTGATGATAAGCTTTACTATGAAGATGTAGATTTGACTCGTGACGAGTTTTTCCGTTTACAGGAAGAAGACCACGAGATCACCACTTCCATGCCTTTGGTTGGCGAAGTGATGGATATTTGGGAGAAGTTGTTAGAAGACCATGACCAGGTCGTATACATCCCAATGTCCAGCGGACTGTCCAGTTCCTGTGAGACAGCAATTATGTTGTCCGAGGATTACGAAGGCAAAGTATTTGTTGTAAACAACCAGCGAATTTCTGTTACCCAGAAGCTTTCTGCTTATGAGGCGAAGCGTATGGCCGATGAAGGCAAGGACGCTTCCGAGATTCGTGATTACTTAGAGAAGACCAAGTTGGAATCTACCATTTACATTATGGTGGATACCCTGAAGTATTTGAAGAAGGGTGGTCGTCTGACACCGGCAGTTGCAGCCATTGGTACGCTGCTTCGTATTAAACCGGTACTTACGATTCAGGGTGAGAAGTTAGATCGTTTTGCTCAGGCCCGCACATTGAAGCAGGCGAAGCAGTTGATGGTGGATGCCATTGCTGCGGATTTGAAGGAACGATTTGATGCACCGGACGCGTCCGGTTGTGTGATTTCCATTGCACATACCCAGAATCAGGCTGAGGCAGAGATTTTCCGTGATGAATTACAAGCAATTTATCCGGATCATCATATTATTATTAATCCATTACCATTATCCATTTCCTGTCATATCGGACCGGGTGCACTTGCGGTTACCGCAACTCCGAGCTTCGTGAAGATAGAGGATTTTGAGTAAGTACAAGGAAAAAGATTATCAGGAGGAACAAAAAGAGCTATGGTTAAAGCTATTGTTGGAGCAAACTGGGGTGACGAAGGCAAAGGTAAGATCACCGATATGCTTGCACAGGAAGCAGATTATATTGTGCGCTTCCAGGGAGGAGCCAATGCCGGACACACGATTGTGAACAATTACGGCAAGTTTGCTTTGCACACATTACCATCCGGCGTATTTTACAATCATACTACCAGTGTTATCGGTAACGGTGTAGCACTGAATATTCCGGTATTATTCAATGAGATTAAGTCCATTACAGATAAGGGCGTTCCGATGCCGCACATTGCAGTATCCGATCGTTGCCAGATTGTAATGCCGTACCATATTCTTTTTGATCAGTATGAAGAGGAGCGCTTGGGTAAGGCATCCTTCGGATCTACCAAGTCCGGTATTGCTCCGTTCTATTCTGACAAGTATGCCAAGGTTGGCTATCAGGTCAGCGAGTTATTCGATGATGACATTCTTCGCGACAAGGTGGTTCGTACCTGCGAGCAGAAGAATGTATTGTTAGAGCATTTGTATCACAAGCCATTGCTTGATCCGGAAGAGTTGCTTGCAACCTTACATGAGTATCGCGATATGATTGCTCCTTATGTATGTGATGTTTCTACTATGTTGTGGAATGCAATTAAGGAAGGTAAGAACATTCTGTTAGAGGGCCAGCTTGGTACCTTGAAGGATCCGGATCACGGTATCTATCCAATGGTTACTTCTTCCTCTACCTTAGCTGCTTACGGTGCAATCGGTGCAGGTCTTCCACCATACGAGATCAAGCAAATCGTTACCGTATGTAAGGCTTATTCCTCTGCTGTTGGAGCAGGTGCTTTCGTTAGTGAGATTTTCGGTGATGAAGCAGATGAGTTACGTCGTCGCGGTGGTGATGGCGGTGAGTTCGGTGCAACCACCGGTCGTCCACGCCGTATGGGTTGGTTCGACTGCGTGGCTTCTAAGTACGGATGCCGTATGCAGGGTACCACAGACGTAGCATTTACTGTATTGGATGTTCTGGGATACTTAGATGAGATTCCGGTATGTGTCGGATACGAAATCGATGGAGAAGTCACCACAGACTTCCCGGTAACTTCCAAGCTTGAGAAGGCGAAGCCGGTATTGAAGACATTACCTGGCTGGAAGACAGATATTCGTGGTATTAAGAACTACGAGGATCTTCCGGAGAACTGCCGCAATTACATCGAGTTTATTGAAGAGCAGATTGGATTCCCGATTACTATGGTTTCCAACGGACCTGGACGTGACGATATCATCTATCGTAAGTCCGCTTTATAAGAGTCTGAATCCCCAAATCATGAATTTAGATTCGTGGTTTGGGGTTTTTTATGTCCAAAATGCTGTGATTGTTCACAAGTATTTCACAATTAAGTACTAGAATGAGTGCGTTTGAGAAACGAATATTAGGAGGATAGAGACGTGGTTGAGGTAAAAAATCTGACCAAACGTTACGGGGCGAAGACGGCAATTGAGAATATCTCTTTTACGGTAGAGCCCGGTAAAATCTACGGACTGCTTGGACCAAACGGTGCCGGCAAGTCTACCACCATGAATATTATGACGGGGTATTTGGCTGCCACCAGCGGAGAAGTACTGATTGACGGCCATGACATTTTTAAGGATGCCATTGCTGCTAAGAAGAATATCGGATATCTTCCGGAGATTCCGCCATTGTATTTGGATATGACCGTTGAGGAGTATCTGAAGTTCGTGGCAGAATTGAAGGGCGTTCCGAAGAAGCGTCGTGCAGATGAGGTGATTGATGTGTTGGAAAAAACACAAACCACCGGTGTATGCGGTAAGCTGATTCGTAATCTTTCCAAGGGCTATCGTCAGCGTGTAGGCTTAGCTCAGGCGTTGATTGGAGATCCGGAAGTCATTATTTTAGACGAGCCGACGGTTGGCTTGGATCCGAAACAGATTACGGAAGTAAGAGAATTGATCTGTTCCTTGAAGGAAGATCACGCAGTGATTTTGAGCTCACATATTCTTTCCGAGATTAGTGAAGTGTGTGACCATGTATTTATCATTTCCCAAGGTAAGCTGGTCTTAAGTGATACCACACAGAACCTGCCGTTGCATCTTCACAGTGCACAGTCCATTGATATCGTTGGACAGGGGGATGTGGAAGCTGCGAAGGCTGCCTTGTTGGAATTGCCACATGTCGCTTCCGTAGATGGAGAAGCCTTAGAGAAGAATATGGGACATTTGGTTGTTACTGCAGATTCCCATGAAGATATCCGTGCAGAAGTATCTACCGTTTTGGCAGGTGCGGGTTTTGCAATCTTTGAGATGAAAGAAGTGGGACAGTCCTTAGAGGATGTCTTCCTTCAGATGACGGCAGATACGTACGCTACGGAAGAAACCGAAGAAACAGAGGAGGAGACAGAAGATGACAGCAATATTTAAGCGAGAGTTTCGTGCTCTGTTTTGTAATGTAACCGGATGGATTTTTGTTGGGGTAATTATGGCATTCTACGGCTTGTATTTTACCTTATATCAGTTGATACAGGGCTACGGTAGTATTGGCTATACTTTGGGCGGTATTGTGTTTGTTATGCTGCTTACGGCACCGATTCTTACCATGCGCATCTTCTCTGAAGAACGGAAGAATAAGACAGACCAGCTGATTATGACAGCACCGGTATCCACCATGAAGATTGTCCTTGGCAAGTATTTCGCCCTGGCTGCAACCTTTACCATTTGCGTGGGATTGATGGCGTTGTCCCCATTGCTGTTATCCTTCTTTGGGGAAGTGCCGTTTAAGACCGGATATGTAGCGCTTCTTGGTTTTTATTTTTATGGTTTAACCTGTCTTGCAATCGGTATGTTTGCTTCTTCTTTGACAGAGAATCAGCTGATTAGTGCGGTATTATCCTTTGTGCTGTTGTTCCTAGGGTATGTCATGACGAATCTTACCAATATGATTTCCTCTACCGGTAATCTGTTGACGAAGGTTTTGAATTGCTATGATTTATACACGCCACTGAACGATTTCCTTGGCGGCAACTTGAATCTGGTGAACTTGGCTTACTATATTTCCGTTATTTTGCTGTGTCTGTTTTTGACCTATGAGGGCATTCAGAAACGCAGATGGAGTGTAAGCTCCCGTAAGATCAGTTTCTCCGTATTTAGTAGTGTGACCTTTGTCCTTGGTCTTGTGATTATTGTACTTTTGAATGTAGGAGTACGTGCAATTCCGTCTACCTATACGGCATTGGACTTTACTGAGACCGGTCTGTATTCCTTAAGTGATACCTCCAAGGAATACCTAAAGACATTGGATCAGGATGTGACCTTGTATTATTACAATACCAAGTCTGCTTCCGATGATACGGTGAAGAAGCTTCTTACCAACTACAAGACAGCTTCTAAGCATATTAAGGTGAAGTATGTAAATCCAACCACCAATCCGGATTTTGCTTCCCAGTTCAATGAGGAAAAAATCAATTCCGACAGTGTTGTAGTTGCAACAGAAAATGCACATAAGGTGATTGCGTATAATCAGTTGTATGAACTTACCACAGATTACAGTTCTATGAGCTATGTACCAACGGGATTTGACGGTGAGGGACAGATTACCTCTGCAATTCATTATGTGACTTCCGAAGACCGACCGGTGGTATATACCTTAAGCGGACACAACGAGACAGAGCTTGGTGGCTCTTTTTCGGATGCTTTAAGTAAGGCTAACATTGATGTGGAGAATCTGAACTTCCTGGCAGCGGACGGTGTACCGGATGATGCGGATGTGCTGATGATTCATGCTCCCCAGATGGATTTTTCCAACGATGATGTAACGAAGCTGGAGTCATACTTAGATGCCGGCGGTCAGTTGATTGTGACGTTGGATTTTAAGAGTGTGAATGATCTTCCGAAGTTTACAGCAGTTCTGGAAAAATACGGAATTACGGTTAAGAACGGAATTGTAGCAGAAGGAGATTCGGATGCTTATTACCAGAGTCAGTACTATTTGTTGCCGACCGTAAGTGGAGATGAAGTAAACGGCGATTTGGCCGGAAGCCTGTCGGTATTTGTTCCGTTGTCTTTGGCCTTTGGTTATGAGGACAAGGAAGGCTTTACTTACACACCGCTGATGACAAGCTCCGAGGAGTCGTATCTGAAGTCCTTTGCTTCCACCGAAGAGGCAGTAAACTATGTGAACGGACAGCAGGTATTGGATGAAGTGAAAAAAGAGGATGGCGACGAAGCAGGTCCGTTTACCTTGGCCATGAATGTAACGGCGGATAACGGAAGCAGCATTTATCTGTACGGTTCCGCGTATACCTTTACCGAAAGCGCCAACGAGATCGTATCCGGACGAAATCAGCGACTGTTTGGCCAGTTGATTACTACCATAACCAGCAATGGAGAAGACAGTAGTGTTGTGGTTCCGGTGAAGTCCTTCGACGCACCGAGCCTTACCGTAACGGATTATGCAATTCATATGTACGGTATGCTGTGGGGCATTCTGTTGCCACTGGCATCCATCATTCTTGGAATTGTCATTTTCGTATTACGTCGTAGAAAATAAAAAGAAAGACGACAATGAGATTAGTTCTCGTTGTCGTCTTTTTTTGCAATGCGAAGGAATACGCCCATCACCCATAACATCACCGGAATCACAATGGTAGCGGCAACGGATGCAGCCAGCATGGTGTAGGTCTTCGGGTTGTCAATGATGGCAAAAATCAAGGTAGAAACATAGAGTGCTACCAACAGGACAATTCCCACAATTGCAAGGACTTGTTTTGCTTTTTTCATAATGTACCTCGCTGCTTTCTTTTTTATCCTAGAGAAAGGAAGAATTCTTGTCAATAGTGGGCTTGTAATGTTATAATGACACTCGTGTAAAAATACGAATATCAGCGGCTTGATGGTCGTTGGAGGATAGAAGGAGAGTAACAATGGCATTATTAGAAGAGTGGAAGAAAATTGCCTATGATCGTAACCTGGATCGAGGCGCACTGGAGAGATTCTGGAATGATTATTTCCTGAAGGAGAAGAGCATTTATGAGAAGCTCTTAACCGACCCGAATATCTCTGTGAAGGGTACCGTGAAGGAATTAGCTGAGAAGTATGGCATTACCACATTGGAGATGGCCGGATTCTTGGATGGTATCAATGATTCCTTAGTAGAAGAGAATCCGATTGAGACGATGGACGAGGATACCGAAGTATCTTTGGTTTTCGATAAAGAGAAGTTGTACATGAACATGGTAGATGCCCGTGCGGATTGGTTGTATAACCTTCCACAGTGGGAGAACATCTTCGATGAGGCTAAGCGTAAGGAATTATTCTTAGAGCAGCGCAAGTCCGGAACCATTCACGTAGAGAAGAAGGTGGGACGTAACGATCCATGTCCTTGCGGAAGTGGTAAAAAGTACAAATATTGCTGCGGCAAGAAGTAATTTTTCGTTAGTTTTCAAATTGATTTTATAAGCGCTTGCGTTTATATTAAACTTAACACGTTGAGAAGAACAGTAAGTATATTTGATGTCTTCCAGAGAGCGTTGCATATGGTGAGAGCAATGCAGAATAGGATATACCGAACACCATCTTTGAGTGGCTCTTAATCGAGTCCGGTGACTCCGTTATCGTCGCAATGAGTGATCCCGTTTTATTTCGGGGTAAGCAGGGTGGAACCGCGAATTTATTCGTCCCATGCAGGAAGCTAAGGCTTATGCGTGGGACTTTTTTATTTCACGCAAGCCGTAATCACTTATTTTTTAGGAGGATCTATTATGAAAATCACATTAAAAGACGGATCTAGCAAAGAGTATGCTTCTTCTATGTCTATCATTGATATCGCAGCTGATATCAGTGAGGGGTTGGCACGTGTGGCATGTGCCGGAGAAGTGAACGGTGAAGTGAAGGACTTACGTACCGTAATCACCGAGGATTGTAATTTGAATATTTTGACTGCCAATGACCCGGAAGGATTACGCGTATTGCGTCATACCACTTCCCATGTATTGGCTCAGGCTGTTAAGAATTTATATCCGGAAGCGAAGCTTGCAATTGGACCGGCCATTGATGAAGGATTTTATTATGACTTTGACTGCCAGTCTTTTACCAGAGAGGATTTGGATGCCATTGAGGCAGAGATGAAGAAAATCATCAAGGCAGGCGCTGAGCTGAAGTATTTTGAGTTACCACGTGCTGAGGCAATTCAGTTAATGAAGGACCGCAACGAACCATATAAGGTAGAGTTGATTGAGGATTTGCCGGAGGATGCAACCATTTCCTTCTATGAGCAGGGCGATGGATTCGTAGATTTGTGTGCAGGCCCACACATCATGAAAATCAACAAGAACATGATGAAAGCCTTCAAGTTGATTTCTTCTTCCGGAGCATACTGGAGAGGCGATGAGCACAACGCAATGTTGACCCGTATTTACGGAACTGCTTTCCCAAGCAAGGATGAGTTAAACGTTTACCTGGAAGAGTTGGCAGAGCGTAAGAACCGCGATCACAATAAGTTGGGTCGTGAGATGGATCTCTTTACCACCGTTGATGTAATCGGTCAGGGACTTCCTCTTTTCATGCCAAAGGGAACCAAGATTATCCAGAAGTTACAGCGTTGGATTGAGGACCTGGAGGATTATGAGTGGGGCTATGTTCGTACCCGTACTCCTTACATGGCAAAGTCTACTCTGTATAAGATTTCCGATCACTGGTATCACTACAAAGACGGTATGTTTACCATGAACGAAATCGCATTGGATAAGGAAGAAGAGGAGCGTCAGAAGGGTCGTGAGGTTCGTGGTATCGAGGATCTTGCTTCCTTAGAGCAGGATGCAGACAGCGATGTATATGCACTTCGTCCGATGACCTGCCCATTCCAGTATTTCGTATACAAGGCTAGACCAAAGAGCTATCGTGATCTTCCTTACCGTATGGGTGAGACCTCTACCTTGTTCCGTAACGAGGATTCCGGTGAGATGCACGGACTTACCCGTGTTCGTCAGTTCACCATCTCCGAGGGACACTTGGTATGTACACCGGAGCAGATTGATGAAGAGTTCAAGAACTGCGTTAAGCTTGCTAAGTATTGCTTAACAACTCTTGGATTAGAGAACGACGTAACCTATCGTATGTCTAAGTGGGATCCGGAGAATGCAGATCATTATCTTGGAACAGCAGAGGATTGGGATCGTGTTCAGGATGCTATGCGTACCATTTTGGATGAGATTGGCTTAGAGTATACAGAGGCTGCCGGCGAGGCTGCTTTCTACGGACCGAAGCTGGATATCCAGGCAAAGAACGTATACGGCAAAGAAGATACCATGATTACCATTCAGTTGGATATGTTCTTAGCAGAACGTTATGATATGAGTTATACTGATAAGGACGGACAGAAGAAGCGTCCATACATCATTCATAGAACTTCTATGGGATGTTATGAGCGTACTTTGGCTTGGTTAATCGAGAAGTATGCAGGCAAGCTCCCAACATGGTTATGCCCGGAGCAGGTTCGTATTCTTCCGATTTCCGAGAAGTACTTCGATTATGCCGACAAGGTATTTGCAGAGCTTCGTAAGGCCGGTGTGGATGTAACCGTTGACCGTCGTTCCGAGAAGATCGGATACAAGATTCGTGAGGCTCGTAACGAGAAGGTTCCTTACATGTTAATCGTTGGTGAGAAGGAGCAGGAAGACGGTACCGTATCTATGCGTAGCCGTTACGACGGAGATGCCGGTGCGATTGCACTTTCTGAGTTTGTCGCTAATATTACAGAGGAAATCCGTACCAAGGAAATCCGTAAGGAATATGTAGAAGAAAAAGCAGAGTAATTCAATGAATAAAAAGTTATTATCAATGTTGATTCTGGCAGCTGTTGTTTTTACAACAACTGCCTGCGGTCAAAAGAAAGAAGAACCTGAGGTGGCACCGGAGGAAGTCCGTGAGGAAGTCTCGGATTACAGCCAGCTTAGCGTGAAGCAGCTTGAGGTCCTGACCTATGAGCAGGATGGAGAAGCTGCATACTATTTGGGCTTAATTTACGATTATGGTACCGAAGATGTGACCCAGAATTTCAGCAAAGCCTTTGATTGGTATATGAAGGCGGTTGAATACGGAGATTTGCGCGGCAATATCGGAATCGGCTATCTGTATCTGAATGGCTGTGGCGTGGATGCAGACTATGATGCAGCAGCAGATTTTTTCCAGGCTGCAGTTGATGCGGAATTGCCGGAAGGCTATGTTGGACTGGCCTGCATTGCCATGCGTCAGTACGAAGAGGAAGTAGGCAGCTATAATCTAACCGCTTGGGATGATATGGAGAATGCGCTCTATTTAGAGACCAATCCAATCATCATCGAAGAGGAGAAAGACTCTAAGGAAGAAGAAACGCCTGCTCAGGCGCAGCCGGAGACCCCTACGGTTTCTGTGAAGGATACGCCGGATTATGCAGCCTTACAAGAGAAGGTTACATCGGCCCGTGAGACTTATGGCAGTGAGATCTATGAGAATCTGAAGAAGGCGTACGATGCCGGTAATCTGGATGCCATGTATTATATGGGATATATCCAGGAGCGCGGGATTGGTGTGGAGCGCGATTTGGATGCTGCTGTGAAGAAGTACCAGGCCGTTGCGAAGAATACCAGTGATAAGATTTGGGATCAATATGCCATCAACAGTGCACATACCAGACTTGGTATCCTCTATATGGGTGGTAAGTGGTTTGCACCGGATGAGAAGATGGCATTGGAACAGTTCCAGACGGCGGCGGATAACGGCTTTGCTATGGCACAGTATTATATGGGTATTCTGTATCAGATGGGCCTTGGTGTGGACCGTGATTACGAGACGGCACTGACCTGGTTTGAACAGGCATGCGCCCAGGACTATGCACCGGCGATTTGCCAGATGGGATATATTTACTTTAACGGACTTGGCGTTGATGCCAATTACGGACAGGCTGCATACTACCAGAAGCTTGCAGCGGCACAGGGATATGTTCCTGCGCAGATTAATCTGGGATATATGTACGAAAACGGATATGGCGTAGACCAAAATCTTGAGACAGCATTGGCTTATTACAAGCTTGCGGAGACTTCCGGATATGAGGGCGTCTCTGAAGCAATCGCCAGAGTAGAATTACTCTTGAAGGATATGTAATGAAAAAATGGGGCTTATTACCTTTGATACTAATCGTATCAACTGCGCTCTGTGGTTGTCAGCATGAGACTTCGGACGCAAGCGTGTCTTCCCCAATGCGGGAGACCACAACGAATGAAGTTCATATTGTAGATTTGCAGGACCGTTATGCGAAGGTCTTAGAAAGTGCGTCTGCGGATTTTATCGGTCATCATCCCATTGATGAGGGATTCATGACTTGGTACACCAATACCTACGGGGTAGAGGCACTGGATGCTTTGATGGAGTCCTCAGATTATAAGGACCCGGAGAAATGGTATAGAGCCTGTGGGAACAGTATCCATGTCTTATGGTATCAATACTGTAAGGCAACGGGATTACAGTTCTATGAATTCGGTAACATCTATGAACCGACGACAGCATCATCGGATGCCATCACATTTACCTTTACCGGTGATGTGAATTTAGCGGAGGGTGTTGCAACCAGGAATTTCATGGACCGACAGAAGAACGGCCTTGTGGATTGTTTTTCACCGGACCTTCTGAAACTGATGCAGGAGGCGGATGTTTTCGTTGTAAATAACGAATTCGCTTTTACCAATCGAGGAACGGCCCTATCCGGTAAGGCCTTTACTTTCCGGGCAGATCCAAAGCTGGTCACACAGATTGCTGCCATTGGAACCGATGTGGTTACCCTTGGCAACAACCACGTATGGGATTACGGTGAAATCGGAATGAAGGATACCCTTTCTACTTTCCGTGATATCGAGATGCCGTATATTGGTGCCGGAGAGAATCTTGACGAAGCCGAGAAGATTATTTATTATGTGGCCGGAGGCCGTAAAATTGCTCTGGTAGATGCAACCCAGATTGAGCGTACTTACGATTATACAAAAGAGGCAACAGACAGTAGAGCCGGCGTTTTGAAGTGCCTTCATCCCGACAAGTATTGCAGCGTGATTTCCCGTGCAAAAAAGAATGCGGATTTTGTAATAGCTGTGGTACACTGGGGTACGGAAGGAAATGCCATGTACGGTCAGGATCAGGTGAATCTGGCCAATGCATTTATCTCTTCCGGAGCAGATATTATTATCGGAGGTCACCCACATTGCTTACAGGGTATTGAATTTGTAGGGGATGTTCCGATATACTACAGTCTTGGGAACTATTGGTTTTCCAGTACCAGTAATATGCCAACCGCGTATGATACCGGATTGGCCCAAGTAACGGTTCATTCCGACGGGAAGACGGATCTTCGGTTCGTTCCTTGTCGATTTGAATTTGGAGTCACCTCCTTAGTTACGGACAATAATGACAGTCGTGCAATCTACGATTATGTAGAGAGCATTTCTAATACCATCCGGATTTCCGATGATGGTGCAGTTACTCACAAATAACAAAACACATGGAGGAATTTAGAATGAGCAAGAAACCGGTTGTTTTAATGATTTTGGACGGCTTTGGTCTCAATGATAACCATGAGGCAAATGCAGTATATGCAGCAAAGACTCCAAACATTGACAAGCTGATGGCAGAGTGTCCATGGCAGAAGGGTTATGCCAGCGGCTTAGCAGTTGGTCTTCCGGACGGTCAGATGGGTAACTCCGAGGTTGGTCACATGAACATGGGTGCCGGCCGTATTGTATATCAGGAGTTAACCCGTATTACCAAAGAAATCGAAGATGGTGATTTCTTTGAGAATGAGGCTTTGAAGGCTGCATTCGAGAATGCGAAGAAGAATAATTCCGCTGTTCATATGTATGGACTTGTATCTGACGGTGGTGTACACAGCCACAATACCCATATCTATGGTTTGCTTGAGATGGCTAAGCGTATGGGCGTAGACAAGGTTTATGTTCATGCATTCTTAGATGGTCGTGATACCGCTCCGACTTCCGGCCTTGGTTTCGTAACCGAGTTGGAAGAGAAGATGGCAGAGATTGGTGTAGGTAAGGTTGCTTCCTTAAGCGGACGTTTCTACGCTATGGACCGTGATAATCGTTGGGATCGTGTTGAGAAGGCTTATCGTAACTTAACCGAGGGCAATGGTGTACAGGCTACCAGTGCAACTGCTGCATTGCAGGCTTCTTATGATGAGGATGTAACCGATGAGTTCGTTCTTCCTACTACCATTACCGAAGGCGGCAAGCCGGTTGCAACCATTCAGGATGGAGACAGCGTCATCTGCTTTAACTTCCGTCCGGACCGTGCACGTGAGATTACCAGAACCTTCTGTATGGATGAGTTCGATGGATTCGACCGTGGTGCACGTAAGAACGTATATTATGTATGCTTCACCGAGTATGATGTAACGATCCCGAATAAGGAAGTTGCATTTAAGAAGGTAGAACTGAAGAATACCTTCGGTGAGTTCTTAGCTGCTAATGGCAAGACTCAGGCTCGTATTGCAGAGACCGAGAAGTATGCACATGTTACTTTCTTCTTCAATGGCGGTGTAGAAGAGCCGAACTTGAATGAGAATCGTATTTTGGTAAACTCCCCGAAGGTTGCTACCTATGATTTGCAGCCGGAGATGAGCGCACCGGAAGTATGTGATAAGTTATGTGATGCAATTACCTCTGATTTGTATGATGTAATTGTAATCAATTTTGCTAATCCGGATATGGTTGGTCATACCGGAATTATTGAGGCAGCTGTGAAGGCTGTTGAGACCGTTGATACCTGCGTAGGCAAGGCTGTGGAAGCATTGAAGAGCGTTGACGGAGTGATGTTCATTTGTGCTGACCATGGTAACTGCGAGCAGATGGTTGACTATGAGACCGGTGCACCTTGGACCGCTCATACCACCAATCCGGTTCCGTTTATCTTAGTGAATGCAGATCCTTCTTACACACTTGCGGAGGGTGGTAAGTTATGTGATATCATTCCTACTTTGATTGAGCTTATGGGAATGGAGCAGCCGGAAGAGATGACTGGTCATTCTTTATTGATCAAAAAATAATTTTTGCTAATAACTGCCGGAGGTTTTTATCTCCGGCAGTTACTATGTCTTTTTTAAGGCATCATAAAAGTATTGTAAATGAAAGGAAAGAAAGATGAGTGCAGAAATGAAACCGATGAAGGAAGGAAAAGTACGTGAGGTATATGATAATGGGGAGAGCATTATCATGGTTGCTACCGATCGTATTTCCGCGTTTGATGTGATCTTAAAGAACAAGGTATCACACAAGGGAGCGATTTTGACCCAGATGTCAAAGTTTTGGTTTGACTATACCAAGGATATCCTTCCAAATCACATGCTGTCCGTGGATACCGCTGACATGCCGGAATTCTTCCGTAAGGAGGAATATCGTGGTAAGAGCATGATGTGCAAGAAGTTAGAGATGCTTCCGATTGAGTGCATTGTGCGTGGTTACATTACCGGTAGCGGTTGGGAGAGCTATAAAGAGAACGGAAAGGTTTGCGGAATTACCCTTCCGGAAGGATTGAAGGAGTCCGATCAGTTGCCGGAACCGATTTATACCCCAACCACCAAGGCGGAGATTGGTTTGCATGATGAGCACATCACCTATGAGGATTCTGTAGAAATTTTAGAGAAGATTTATCCGGGCAAGGGAGAAGAATACGCTTCCAAGCTTCGTGATTATACCATTGCACTCTACAAGAAGTGTGCAGACTACGCACGCTCTAAGGGAATTATCATTGCAGATACCAAGTTTGAGTTCGGTTTGGATGAGAACGGTAACGTTGTTCTTGGTGATGAGATGTTAACTCCGGATTCTTCCCGTTTTTGGCCTGTTGCAGGTTATGAACCGGGCAAGAGCCAGCCTTCTTTCGATAAGCAGTTTGTTCGTGATTGGTTAAAAGCAAATCCGGATAGCGATTACCTGCTTCCTGATGATGTGATTGCCAAGACCATTGAGAAGTACGAAGAAGCATACGAACTTCTCACCGGAACAAAGTTTCAAGCGTAATCGAATAGGAGAAGTTGTTTATGAAAAATGTACTTCGTGATGATGTACTTCACGATGCCTGTGGTGTATTCGGTATCTATGACTTTGATGGGAAGGATGTAGCTTCTACCATTTATTATGGTTTGTTTGCATTGCAGCATCGCGGTCAGGAAAGTGCCGGCATTGCAGTCAGCGATACGGAAGGCCCAAAAGGAAAGGTAGATTCCCATAAAGGCATGGGCCTTGTGAATGAAGCTTTTGATGGTGAGACGTTATCCAAGCTTCACGGAAATATCGGTGTGGGACACGTGCGTTATTCCACCGCCGGTGAGTCCTCCATTTCCAATGCACAGCCTTTGGTATTGAACTATATTAAAGGAACTCTTGCATTGGCCCATAACGGAAATCTGATTAACGCCAACGAGTTGCGGGATGAATTATCCCGCACCGGCGCCATCTTCCAGACAACCATTGATTCTGAGACCATTGCTTATTACATTGCCAGAGAGCGTTTGAATACCCCAACGGTAGAGGATGCGGTGCGTCTTGCCTGCCGTCGATTAAAGGGTGCATACTCTCTTGTGGTGATGAGTCCTCGGAAGTTGATTGCAGCCAGAGACCCGTATGGATTTAAGCCTCTTTGTATCGGAAAAAGAGACAATGCCTATGTGTTTGCATCCGAGACCTGCGCCCTTAGTACCATTGGCGCGGAATTCATTCGTGATGTAAGACCGGGAGAGATTGTAACCATTTCTCCGGAATACGGCATTCAGTCCAATTTAGAGAATTGTATTGATCCGGGCAAGGAAGCACGCTGTATTTTTGAATACATCTACTTTGCAAGACCGGATAGTTATATCGACGGCGTCAGTGTATACGAGTCCCGTATCAAGGCCGGTAAGTTCCTGTGGGAAGACAGCCCGGTAGAGGCGGATTTGGTGACCGGTGTACCGGAATCCGGTAATGCAGCAGCTTTGGGATTCTCCTTAGCTTCCGGAATTCCTTACGGTACCGCTTTTGTTAAGAATACCTATGTGGGACGTACCTTCATTAAGCCGAAGCAGAACAGCCGTGAATCCTCGGTTCAGGTGAAGCTGTCTGTTCTCAAGGAGAATGTGGCCGGTAAGCGTGTGGTGATGATCGATGACTCCATTGTTCGCGGTACCACATCCGACCGTATTGTAGGTATGCTGAAGGAGGCCGGAGCTAAGGAAGTGCATGTACGTATTTCCAGCCCGCCATTTTTATGGCCATGCTATTTCGGTATTGATGTACCTGCCAGAGAGCAGCTGATTGCTTACAACAAATCCATCGAAGAGATTCGGGATTTTATTGGAGCAGACAGTCTTGGATATTTACGGAAGGAGCGTTTGCTTGAGATGTCCGAAGGCCTTCCGATTTGTACCGGATGTTTTGACGGGAAGTATCCGATGAACCCACCGCAGGATGATATTCGCGGTGAATATGAAAAGTAATAGTATGTAAGGAGAATTCTATGGAAACCAATCGTTATATCAGCCCATTGTCTGAGCGTTATGCCAGCAAAGAAATGCAGTACATTTTCTCTCAGGATATGAAGTTTACTACCTGGAGAAAATTATGGATTGCCCTTGCGGAAACAGAGATGGAGCTTGGACTGAATAAAGACGGCAAGCCGGTCATCACACAAGAGATGATTGACGAGCTGAAGGCCCATGTGGAGGATATCAATTACGACGTTGCAAGAGAGCGTGAGAAGCAGGTACGTCATGATGTTATGAGTCATGTTTATGCTTACGGACAGCAGTGCCCGAAGGCTGCCGGAATCATCCATTTGGGTGCAACTTCCTGCTATGTTGGAGATAATACCGACGTGATTATCATGCGGGAAGGCCTTCGCCTGGTGCGTAAGAAGTTAATCAATGTCATCGCAGAGTTGGCGAAGTTTGCGGATGCTTATAAGGACTTGCCTACCTTGGCATTTACCCATTTCCAGCCGGCACAGCCTACTACCGTTGGTAAGCGTGCGACCCTTTGGTGTAACGAATTCATGATGGACTTAGAAGACTTGGACTATGTATTGTCTACCATGAAGCTGCTTGGTTCTAAGGGTACCACCGGAACTCAGGCTTCTTTCCGTGAGTTGTTTAATGACGACAATGAGACCATCGATAAGATTGACCCGATGATTGCCAAGAAGATGGGCTTTGATGCTTGCGTTCCGGTATCCGGACAGACTTACTCCCGTAAGCTGGATACCCGCGTTTGCAATGTGTTAGCAGGAATTGCTGCAAGTGCACATAAGATGAGCAATGATATTCGTCTCTTACAGCACTTGAAGGAAGTAGAAGAGCCCTTTGAGAAGAATCAGATTGGTTCTTCTGCAATGGCATACAAGCGTAATCCAATGCGTAGTGAACGTATTGCTTCCTTGTCCCGTTACATCATGATTGATGCATTGAATCCGGCAATCACCTCTGCCACCCAGTGGTTTGAACGTACCCTGGATGATTCTGCCAACAAGCGCTTGTCTGTTGCAGAAGGATTCTTGGCATGCGACGGTGTCTTGGATTTGTGTCTGAATGTGGTTGACGGCCTTGTTGTATATCCGAAGGTAATTGAAAAGCGTTTACGCAGTGAGCTTCCATTTATGGCAACCGAGAACATTATGATGGATGTTGTAAAGCTTGGCGGCAATCGTCAGGAATTACATGAGCGTATCCGTCAGTTGTCCATGGAGGCAGGCAAGCATGTGAAGGAAGAGGGTAAGGAGAATAACCTCTTAGAGTTGATTGCTGCGGATGAAATGTTCCCAATGGGCGAGGCAGAGCTGGAAGAATCCATGATTCCATCCAAGTATGTGGGACGTAGCGTTTACCAGGTAGAGAAGTATTTGGCAGAGGTGGTTCGTCCTGTTCTGGATGCCAATAAGGATATTCTTGGCGTAACTGCAGAAATTAATGTATAAAATGATTGCATTTTGCGGAAAAACCCGTATAATCATTTGTAGAAAAAACATATAGTTTTTCAATGGCGAAAAGAATTAGGCTTAGGGCTGGCCCCTAGGTTTAGTTCTTTTTTTGTAAAATGGAAAGGAGAAAGAAAAAAGAGATGGCATTAACAAACAATTATTTAAAGAGCGTATATGACGGACTGGTAGAGCGCAACGGCGAGCAGAAGGAATTCCTTCAGGCTGTATATGAGGTATTGGAGTCCTTACAGCCGGTTGTTGAGCAGAATCCTCGCCTTCAGGAAGAGGGCATCATTGAGCGTATCGTAGAGCCGGAGCGTACCATTATGTTCCGTGTATCTTGGGTAGATGATGCTGGCAAGGTTCAGGTTAACCGTGGTTACAGAGTACAGTTCAACTCTGCAATCGGACCTTACAAGGGAGGTCTTCGTTTACATCCATCCGTTAACTTATCTGTTATTAAGTTCTTAGGATTTGAGCAGATTTTCAAGAACTCTCTGACAACCCTTCCAATTGGCGGTGGTAAGGGTGGTTCCGACTTCGACCCGAAGGGTAAGTCTGATCGTGAGATTATGAGATTCTGCCAGGCATTCATGACCGAGCTTGCAAAGCACATCGGTGCAGATACCGACGTTCCTGCCGGTGATATCGGTGTTGGCGGACGTGAGATCGGATATATGTACGGACAGTACAAGAGATTACGTAATGAGTTCACCGGCGTATTGACCGGTAAGGGACTTACCTACGGTGGTTCTCTTGCACGTACCGAAGCTACCGGATACGGTGTATGCTACTTCACACAGGAGATGCTGAAGGTTGCTAAGAATACTTCCTTCGAAGGCAAGACCGTTGCTGTTTCCGGTGCAGGTAACGTTGCAATCTATGCTATCCAGAAGGCACAGAGCCTTGGTGCGAAGGTTGTTACCTGTTCTGATTCTACCGGTTGGATTTATGATCCGGAAGGAATCGATGTAGAGCTTCTTCGTGAAGTAAAGGAAGTAAAGCGTGCTCGTCTTACTGAGTATGCTGCAGCTCGTAAGTCTGCTGAGTATCATGAGAAGAAGGCCGGAGAGCACGGCGTATGGCAGTACAAGGTAGACATCGCTCTTCCATGTGCTACTCAGAACGAGTTGAATGAAGAGGATGCAAAGGCATTAATCGCAAACGGTGTTATCGCTGTAGCTGAGGGTGCAAACATGCCATCCACTCCAGAGGCTGTAACTGCATTCCAGAACGCAGGTGTTCTTTTCGGACCTGCTAAGGCTGCTAACGCAGGTGGTGTTGCTACCTCCGCATTAGAGATGAGCCAGAACTCCGAGAGACTTCACTGGTCCTTCGAAGAGGTTGATTCTAAGTTGAAGGGCATCATGGAAGGTATCTTCCACGCATGTGATGATGCTTCCAAGAAGTACGGTATGGAAGGCAACTACGTAGCAGGCGCTAATATTGCCGGCTTTGAGAAGGTTGCTGAGGCAATGATCGCACAGGGCGTTGCTTACTAAGATTTGATTTTGATACCCCGTAAGAGGAATTCTTACGGGGTATTTTTGTGATTACCAGATTTTTAAAAATGTTGTAAATACCACAAACGCGTTATTAGAACTGCACAAAAACACGGAGCGGTATGTGTAGAGTTTCCACAATTTTTGTGCTAAATGCTCAGAAACCCTACTTTTTTCGAAAAAGTATATTGCATAATGACCAACAAAGTGTTAACTTATGTCTTGGGGAAAGAAATAATAGGTTGGGGCCGAGGAGAGATGAGAACATGGCTAATGGTACAGATTCATATCTGTTTTATTAGCTATGTTCTTTTTTTATTCCGTTTTTCGTAATCGCATAAATAGCCGTTGGGGGCTTTTATGAATATTAATCATATAAAAGGAGGAACTTTTATGGCAAAGTATGTAATGGCGCTTGATGCGGGTACAACAAGTAATCGTTGTATCTTATTCAACGAGAAGGGTGAGATGTGTTCGGTAGCCCAGAAAGAGTTTACACAGTACTTTCCTCAGCCAGGCTGGGTAGAGCATGATGCAAACGAAATTTGGCAGACACAGCTTTCCGTAGCTCGTCAGGCAATGCAGAAAGTTGGCGCAACCGCATCAGACATTGCAGCAATCGGAATCACAAACCAACGTGAGACAGTTATCGTTTGGGATCGTACAACCGGACAGCCAATCAGCCACGCAATTGTTTGGCAGTGCCGTCGTACCGCTGACTTCGCTGAGGACATGAAGAAGAAGGTGCCGGGAATCGTTGAGACATTCCAGAAGAAGACAGGTTTGAAGTTTGACCCATACTTCTCCGGAACCAAGATTCGCTGGATCTTAGACAATGTACCTGGCGCACGTGAGAAGGCTGACAAAGGGGAGTTGGCTTTCGGTACTGTTGATTCCTGGTTGATCTACAAGTTAACAAAGGGAAAAGTACATGTAACGGATTACTCCAATGCTTCCCGTACTTTGTTGTTCAACATCAATACCTTAGAGTGGGATGATGAGCTGTGCGACATTTTGGAGATTCCAAAGAGCATGCTTCCGGAAGCTAAGCCTTCCAGCTGCGTATACGGAGAGAGTGATCCGGAATTCTTCGGTGGCCCTGTTAAGATTGCAGGTGCAGCCGGCGATCAGCAGGCAGCATTGTTCGGACAGACCTGCTACAAAGAAGGTGAGGCTAAGAATACCTATGGTACCGGTTGCTTCATGTTAATGAACACCGGCGACAAGCCAATCTTCTCTAAGAATGATTTGTTAACCACCATCGCATGGGGATTGGACGGAAAAGTAACCTATGCATTGGAAGGTTCCGTATACGTTGCAGGTGCTGCAATTCAGTGGTTAAGAGACGAGCTGAAGATCGTTGATCAGTCACCGGATTCCGAGTACTTCGCAACTCGTGTAGATGATACCAACGGATGCTACGTTGTACCTGCATTCACAGGTCTCGGCGCTCCTTATTGGGATCCATATGCACGTGGAGCAATCACAGGCTTGACCCGTGGTGTTAACAAGTATCATATCATTCGTGCTACATTGGAGTCTTTGGCATATCAGACCTACGATGTACTTCATGCAATGGAATTGGATTCCGGCAAGAAGTTAACATCCTTGAAGGTTGACGGTGGTGCATCCAAGAACAACTTCTTAATGCAGTTCCAGTCTGATATCATCGACACCAACGTTCTTCGTCCAAGCTGCGTAGAGACCACCGCTATGGGTGCTGCTTACTTGGCAGGACTTGCAGTTGGATACTGGTCCAGCAAGGAAGACGTAATTAAGAACTGGGCAGTTGATAAAGAGTTCAAGCCTGAAATGGACGGCGCAACTCGTGAGAAGGCTTTGAAGGGCTGGGCTCAGGCAGTTGCTTCCACTCGTGGATGGGCTAAAGAGAACTAAGGGGTTTATTGTTTCTTTCATTTTTTAAGGGGGTATATTAATGACAGCTTATATTGCAGAATTCTTAGGAACTATGATTCTTGTCATCTTAGGTGACGGTGTTTGTTGTAACGTTAGCTTAAATAAGTCAGGTATGAAGGGCGCAGGTCCTGTACATATCCTGATTGGTTGGGGAATGGCAGTTATGGTTCCTGCATTTTGCTTTGGTGCACAGTCCGGCGCTCACTTTAACCCGGCTGTAACCATTGGAGTTGCTATCCGTGGCGGCATGGATTGGGCTTTGGTTCCTGGCTATATCGTAGCTCAGTTGCTCGGCGGTTTTGTAGGCGCAGCAATCTTAATGCTTCTCTACAAGGATCACATCGCAGCAACCGAAGAAGACGATGTTGTTCGTGGATGCTTCTGTACAGCACCATCCATTCCAAACGTAGGATTGAACTTCTTATCTGAGTTCGTAGCTACTTTCCTGTTGGTATTCACTCTTGCAGCAATCCCAGGAAATGCTGGTGACTCCGCAGTTAGCTGGATCTTAGTATATGGCGTCATCGTATCTATGGGTGCTTCCTTCGGTGGATTGACCGGATACGCAATGAACGCAGCAAGAGATTCTGCTCCTCGTTTGGCTTATCAGATTCTTGGACCAAACAAGGGCAAGAAGAACGCAAACTGGGCTTATGGTTGGATCCCGTTGGTAGCTCCAATCCTTGGCGGTATCTGCGCATCTCTTGTTTACATGGCAGTATTTGCATAAAAGAGAATTCGTACAAAAAAGGATCGTGGCGGCGGCCAAACGCCGCCACATAAATCCTTTGAAAGAAAGGGGTAACAATAGTGATTTACGATGTAGTTATCATCGGAGCAGGCGTTAGTGGAAGCGCCATTGCAAGAGAACTTTCCAAGTACAAATTAAATACCGTTGTTTTGGAAAAGTTTGAGGATGTGTGCTCCGGCACTAGTAAAGCAAACAGTGCAATCGTTCATGCTGGATTCGATGCAGCTGAAGGATCACTTATGGCAAAGTTGAATGTAGAAGGCAACGAGATGATGGGGGATCTGGCAAGAGACTTAGATATTCCGTTTAAGCGGAACGGCTCCCTTGTTGTATGTATCCATAAGGAAGAGTTGCCTGGTCTACAGGAATTGTATGATCGTGGAGTAGCAAACGGAGTTAAAGATTTAAAGATTTTATCTCGTGAAGAGGTTCTTAAGATGGAACCGAATCTTTCTGATAATGTGGAGGGAGCGTTGTATGCTCCGACCGGTGGCATTATTTGCCCGTTTATTTTGAATATTGCAATGGCTGAGAATGCCAATGTAAATGGTGTGGATTTCCGTTTCAATACAGAAGTAGAAGGCTTCCGTAAGGACGGAGATGTATGGGTTGTTCGCACCAACAACGGTGAGTATCGTACCCGTTATGTCGTAAACGCAGCCGGTGTTCATGCAGATGAGTTGCATAACATGGTAAGCGCCGACAAGATTCATATCACACCACGTCGTGGAGATTATTGCTTATTGGATAAGGAGATGGGTGGACATGTATCACACACCATTTTCCCACAGCCAACCAAGCTTGGTAAGGGTGTATTGGTATCTCCGACCATACATGGCAACTTAATTGTAGGACCTACGGCGATAGATATTGAAGACAAAGAAGCAACTGCGACAACAGCAGCCGGCATCAATGATTTAATTGAGAAAGCCGGTATGCATGTGAAGAACCTGCCGGTTGGACGCAAGGTCATCACCAGCTTTGCAGGACTTCGTGCCCATGAAGATCATCATGAATTCATTATTGGTGAGTGCAAGGATGCTCCCGGATTCATTGATTGTTCCGGTATTGAGTCTCCGGGACTGACTTCTTCTCCGGCCATCGGACGTATGGTTGCAGACATTGTAGTAGACCTTACCCATCCGGAAAAGAAGACGGATTGGGTTGGTACCAGAAAAGGTATCGTAAATCCAAGTGAGTTGTCTTTGGAGGAGCGCAACAAATTAATCAAGGAAAACCCTGCATACGGACAGATTATCTGCCGTTGTGAGTCCATCTCCGAGGGAGAGATTTTGGATGCAATCCATCGTCCACTTGGCGCTCGTTCCTTAGACGGAGTAAAGCGTCGTACCCGTGCAGGCATGGGACGCTGCCAGGGAGGATTCTGCTCACCGCGTGTAATGGAAATCTTACATCGTGAGCTTGGTATTCCGGTAGAAAAGATTACTAAGAGCGGCGGAGAATCTGTGATTGCTCCTGAGCTTTCCAAGAATCGGAAAGGGGGAGAGGAGTAATGCAAAGTTATGATATTGTAGTTATCGGCGGTGGCCCTGCAGGTCTTGCAGCAGCTGCTGAGGCAAAGAAAAGTGGTATTGACAGTATTTTAATCTTGGAACGCGACCATGAGTTGGGTGGCATCTTAAATCAGTGCATCCATAACGGTTTCGGTCTTCACACCTTCAAGGAGGAGTTAACCGGGCCGGAATATGCGAAGCGTTTTATGGATCAGGTCTTTGAACTTGGTATCGAATACAAGTTGAACACCATGGTTATGGATATTACCGATACGAAGGTAGTAACCGCCATGAATAAAACAGACGGTATGTTCCAGATTCAGGCCAAGGCAGTTATTCTTGCAATGGGATGCCGCGAGCGTCCGAGAGGAGCTTTGAACATTCCGGGATATCGTCCGGCAGGTATTTTTTCCGCAGGTACGGCACAGCGCTTAGTAAACATCGAAGGATATTTGCCTGGACGAGAGGTTGTCATCTTAGGATCCGGCGATATCGGATTGATTATGGCACGTCGTATGACATTGGAAGGCGCTAAGGTTAAGGTAGTGGCAGAGCTGATGCCTTATTCCGGCGGCTTAAAGAGAAATATTGTTCAATGTTTGGACGACTATGGTATTCCATTGAAGTTATCCCATACCGTAGTTGACATCGAAGGCAAGGAGCGCGTGACCGGTATTACCATCGCCGAGGTTGGCCCGGATATGAAGCCAATCCCAGGTACAGAAGAGTACTATTCCTGCGACACCTTGTTGTTATCCGTTGGTTTACTTCCGGAGAACGAACTGTCTAAGACAGCCGGAGTAGAGTTATCAACCATCACATCCGGACCGGTGGTCAATGATGCATTGGAGACCAGTGTGGAGGGAATTTTCGCTTGCGGTAATGTACTTCATGTACATGATTTGGTTGACTTCGTATCACAGGAAGCAGCCAATGCCGGTAAAAACGCAGCGAAGTATGTGAAAGAAGGAAGAGTGGCTTCCAATAAGGAAATTAAGATCAACGCAGTGGATGGCGTTCGATATACGGTTCCTTGTACCATTCGTCCGGATCAGATGGATGATACCGTTACCGTTCGTTTCCGTGTTGGAAAAGTCTTCAAGAATTCCGCTGTTACCATGTACTTCGGTGATGAGCAGGTATTGAAGCGCAAGAAACAGATTATGGCTCCTGGTGAAATGGAGCAAGTCGTCATTGACAAGAAGAAGCTCGCTGAGTATGGTGACATTTCCGATATCACCATCAAGATTGAGTCCGTATAGAAAGGGGAGCGTACGATGGAAAAAAGACATTTAACTTGCATCGGCTGCCCGATGGGTTGCCAGTTAGAGGTTACCTTGGACAACGGTGTAGTAACCGAAGTGACCGGCAATACCTGTAAGCGCGGCGATGATTATGCGAGAAAAGAAGTAACCAATCCGACCCGTATCGTAACATCAACGGTACCGGTTCGCGGAGGCAAAATTGCAATGGTTTCCTGTAAGACAAAGAGCGATATTCCGAAGGATAAAATCTTTGATTGCATGAAGGAAATCAACAAGATTCGCGTTGATGCGCCTGTCAAAGTTGGAGATGTAATCTTAAAGGATATCTGTGGAACAGGCGTCGACATAATTGCCACAAAAGATGTGGATATTGCCTAGTCTCGCACTATCCACAAAGGACCTGCCATATGGCAGGTCCTTTTTCGTTTATTGCAATAACTGATCAAAATCCTGATAGAATTCCGGATAAGAGATGGTGACGCATTCCGGATGGTCCAGGGTTACCTCTTCATCGGTAAGAAGAGATGCAACGGTAAAGGCCATGGCAATGCGATGATCCAAGTAGGTCTGAATGGCGGCTCCATGGAGGGTCTTGCCTCCTTGGATGATCATGCCGTCCTCGGTTGGTGTAATGTTACAACCCATAGCAGACAGGTTCTCAGTAACCGTTGCGATTCGATCCGATTCTTTGACTTTTAATTCTGCAGCGTCCCGAATTGTTGTAGTTCCAACGGCTGCCGAGGCCATGACGGCAATGACCGGAATCTCATCAATGAGGGTTGGAATCAGATCTCCGGAAATCTCACAGCCGTGTAATTCGGAAGAGGTTACATGAAGATCGGCTACCGGTTCTCCCGATACAATGCGCTCATTTTCTAACGTAATTTTACCACCCATGGCTTTGGCAACTTCGATGATGCCGGCCCGGGTTGGATTGGTATTCACATTGGTAATTAAGATATCGGCATCCTCTGCAATTAAACCTGCTGCAATAAAGTAAGCAGCAGAGGAAATATCCCCCGGAATGGCAATTTGTTGTCCATACAACTCTGTGGCAGGCTGGATAATAGCGGTGTTGCCTTCGCTTCGGATGGTTGCGCCGAATCCTCCCAGCATCAACTCTGTATGGTTCCTAGAGATGGCGGGTTCTGTGACAGACGTCTCGCCGTCGGCGTACAAGCCTGCAAGTAAGATACAGGACTTGACCTGGGCGGAAGCCACCGGAGAGTTGTAATGGATGCCATGTAACGGTTGTCCGGTAATGCGAAGGGGCGCGCAGTCGTTCCCCTTCAGGGAGACAATGTTTGCTCCCATCTGTGACAATGGCTCCATGATGCGCTTCATAGGGCGCTTCTGGATGGACGCATCTCCATTTAATTCACTGGTAAAGTTCTGGGCGGATAGGATACCACTGATCAGACGAGTGGTGGTTCCGCTGTTGCCTACATCCAGCATGGAACTAGGCGCTTGTAATCCATGAAGTCCGTTTCCGTGAATCATCACATGGTCTTTTACTTGTTCAATCTGTATTCCCATAGCACGAAAACATGCGATGGTACTACGACAGTCGGCCCCGTCTAAAAAACCGGTAAGTTCCGTGGTGCCTTTTGCAATGGAACCAAACATGACGCCACGATGAGAGATGGATTTATCTCCCGGGACAGACAGGGTTCCGCGTAATCTCTTTTTCATAATCGATTCCTATTTCTTTTTGTGTACGGTGTAACGATGCTGCTGTAACAGGGTGATGGCTTTCTCCATAGAGTCGTTGTCATACATCTCAATGTGAAGCACACCTTCTTCGAATTCTCGGTCGTGAATGATTCCGATATTCTTGATGTTTAATGCATGGGCAGCAAGGATAGTAGCAATGGTTGCAATTCCGCCGGCCTCATCCATTAAATCGCAATAGAACTCGAAGCTCTGTGGTAGGATGCCGGTGCTCTGGGTACGCATGGAATCCCGGTAGTTCTTGGCATTTTGGAACAGGCTGTGAATCTTGGTGGTATCTCCGGATTCAATGGCGCTTCGAAAATCCGAGAAGCTCTCCGTATACAAATCAATCAGATGGAGAATCTCTTCCCGGTTGGACTGACAGATGTGCTGCCACATCACCGGAGAGGAAGAGGAGATACGGGTAATATCCTTAAAACCGCCTGCTGCAATGGTACGTAAAATCTCTTTCTCGGAGTCATTGGCCTTCACCAGATTTACCAGAGTGGCGGAAATTACGTGAGGCAGATGACTGATAGCCGCGGTAGCAAAGTCATGCTCCTTGGGGGTTAGCTTGATGGGAATGGCTCCAAGGGATGCAATGTAGGAAGCAAATTCGCTGACATCCTCGGTAAGTGTTTCGGCATCGGAAGTAAGAATGTAATAAGCATTCTCTAACAGGGATGGAGCGGAGTTCTCAAATCCGGTTTTCTCGGAACCGGTCATAGGATGTCCGCCGATGAATTGCTTCTCTAATCCTAACTCTGCTACTGCAGCATGGATATCTCCCTTGACGCTTCCTACATCGGTAAGAATACAATCCTTTGTTAAAAGAGGCGCAAGCTCCTTTAGGTAGTCGATATTAATGCCCACCGGAGAACACAAAAAGAGCAGGTCGCAGGATGCAAATTCCGATAAGTCCAATTTGGAATTGTTGGAAATCACACCGGCATTGTATGCCTGTTCTAATGTGCTGGCATGGGAGGCATGCCCGATGATGGTTGTTTGTGGGTATTTTTGTTTGATGGCTTTGGCGATGGAACCACCGATGAGGCCCAATCCGATAAAGCCGATATGTTCAAATTTCAAGAGCGAGTACTCCTTTTCCTTTTTCTATACATCATCCTACCGATTTATGAGGCTAAAGTCAACGAAAAGCCGCATCCGGCAAGGCTTTTGTCCGTATGAATTCCAACAACAAAGATGCAGACAATAAAAATATATTATGGAAAATGTCACAGAATTTATTGTATATTGTCATAATGTTTAGTAAAATTAGAGTATGATTTTAAGGTATCCATGCAGCGGATACACGACAAAAAATGAACAGGGGGACAATTGAACATGAAAGTTTACACGACAGACAAGATCCGTAACGTTGTTTTACTTGGGCATGGGGGCTCCGGTAAAACGTCCTTGGTTGAGTCCATGGCATTTCTTGCAGGAATGACGAACCGCTTGGGTAAAGTCTCTGACGGCAACACCATCAGTGATTATGACAAGCAGGAAATCAAGCGTCAAATCTCTATTCAGACTTCTCTGATTCCGATTCCTTGGGAAGATTGCAAAATCAATATTTTGGACACACCGGGTTCCATCGATTTTGTTGGTGAGACCGAAGAAGCTTTGGCTGCTGCCGATGCGGCAATCATCGTAGTCTCCGGTAAGAACGGAATCGAGAGCGGTACGAAGCGTGCATGGGAAGCATGTGAACGTTATCATTTGCCACGTATGGTATTCGTTACCGAAATGGACGTGGATGACGCAAGCTTCCGTCAGGTAGTGGAAGATTTGCAGGGATTGTATGGTAAGTGCATCGCACCGTTCCATTTGCCAATCCGTGAGGAAGGACAGTTCGTAGGTTACGTCAACGTGGTACAGCAGCGGGCAAAACGTTGGAAGGATGACGGAACAGTGGAGAAGATGGAGGTTCCGGAATATTCCAAGGAGAACTTAAGCATCTGCCGTGAAGCATTGATGGAATCCGTAGCGGAGACCAGCGAGGAATTCATGGACCGCTATTTTGCCGGAGAGGAATTCTCGGAAGATGAGATTCGTTCTACCCTTCGTAACAACGTATATGATGGCACCATTGTTCCGGTATTGATGGGATCGAACACCTTAAATCGCGGTATGTATACCTTGATGGTTGATATTTTGAAATATCTGCCGAGTCCGGAGATGCGGGAATGCACCGGTATCAATGCCAAGAGCAACGATACCTTCCAGGCGGACTATGATTTTTCTTTGCCGAAGAGTGCCTATGTATTTAAGACCATCGTGGATCCTTTTGTTGGCAAGTACTCCCTGATTAAGGTAAATTCCGGCGTTATTAAGACGGATGATACCTTATATAACTATCACAAAGATAGTGAAGAAAAGATTGGTAAGCTCTATATTTTGACCGGCTCTAAGGCGGAGGAAGTTCCGGAATTACATGCCGGTGATATTGGAGCGTTAAGTAAATTGCAGAAGGTCACTACAACAGATTCCTTGTCCACCAAGGCCAATCCGATTGCATACCTTCGTACCAATATTCCGACCCCATATACCTATATGCGTTATAAGGTTACCAATAAGGGAGATGAGGACAAGGTCGCAAGTGCATTACAGAAGATTATGCAGGAAGATCTGACAGTAAAGGTAGAAAACGATGCAGAGAATCATCAGACTTTACTGTATGGTATTTCCGAACAGCATCTGGAAGTTATCCAGGAAGCATTGGAGGAAAAATACAAAGTCAGCATCGAGTTAACCAAACCGAAGATTGCCTACAAGGAAACCATTCTCGGTAAATCCGATGTGGAGTACAAACATAAGAAACAGTCCGGCGGCCATGGCCAGTACGGACATGTCAAGATGACATTCGAGCCTTCCGGAAATCTGGAGGAAGCATATGAATTCAGCCAGACCGTTGTAGGCGGAGCTGTTCCGAAGAACTTCTTCCCGGCAGTTGAGAAGGGTATTGCGGAAGCATCTGAGGCTGGACCGTTAGCAGCTTATCCGGTTGTGGGTGTCAAAGCGAATCTCTATGACGGAAGCTATCATCCGGTAGATTCCTCGGAGAACTCCTTCAAGGTTGCTGCAAGAATGGCATTGAAGCAAGGTATGATGCAGGCGAAGCCGATTCTGTTGGAGCCGATCGCTCTCCTAAAGGTTGTAGTATCCGATGCTTATACCGGTGATGTGATGGGCGATTTGAATAAGCGTCGCGCCCGAGTAAACGGAATGAATGCAATCGGTGGTGACAAACAGGAAGTCGTTGCCGAAATCCCATATGCGGAACTATATGGATATGGAACCATCCTTCGTTCTATGACCGGAGGTACGGGAGATTTCTCCTATGAGTTCCTGAAGTATCAGCAGGCTCCGAAGGAAGTGCAGGATGCGGAAGTTGAGCGCCGCGCTTCTAAGGTAGCAGAGGGTGAAGAGGTTTAAATGGCAGGAGAAACAAGTAGAAAACGAACAGTAATTGCATCGATTGTATGCTATGTGCTTTATGTGATTTGCTTGCTTATGCAACGGACGTTAGTGGCGGATATTATTTCGCCACTCTGTTGCTTTTTTTCGATGCTAACCATTGAATCTGTCGCAATGCATGCGAAGAGCCATCGAAGCGTTATTTATGCGTACACCATTGGTGTGGGATTCTGGATTCTCGGTGATATCATCTACATTCTAAATTGGTATGTGCCGACGTATTTCGGAACCGTTGGGGAATTTGCAAACTTGATGTATCGCTTTACCAGCTATGCATATTTGATCGGAATGGTACTTTTTATTGCGAAAGATTATTACAGCCGAGACTTACTTCGATTCTTGGCCAATGCAGCGCTGTTCTCCATTGCGATTCATATTTTGATTCGTGCATGGTTTCAATTCGGAACCGGAATACGACTGGATTTTCGACAGGTACCGATTCTGAATATTTTCTACATTTTTGTTTCTTTCTTTATTGTTTTATTAACGCTTATATCTCTTGTAAATCGTGGCGCACAGCAGACATCAGCCTTCGGTGTGTTCCTGTTTTTTAGCTTCTTGATTTACGGTGTATCCGACACGCGGTATGAGTATATGCATGCGGCCGGTTTGGATGCGGAATCCGATTTCTTTAATGCAGTTTTTCTGCTTAGTATTGTGTTGCTTGGCATTGCTTTTTCCAAGGTATCGGTTTCCAAGTTTATGCAGCCGAATGAGGAGAAGTTCCAGGTAAAAAAGGAAGACTCCATTGGATTGTCCTTCACGGTGCTTGGTCTTGTATGTAGTGCTTTCATGTATGCGTTTGGTCTGTTGCAAGAGAGTGATTTGGCGATTCTGTTGGTTGCGGGCTTGGCCTACTTTTTGATTAGTAAGACCATGTTGGCCAATGAATTGAATAAGCAGCTGATCGCCCGACAGGAGAAAGAGAAGGAACAACTGCAGGAGCAGGTTTCTTTCCAGCAAAAAGAGTTAACTAGCGCCAATGAACAGTTAGAGCAGGCCACCTATCTGGACGGATTGACGGGACTTCATAACCGTGCCTACTGGGATATCTATCAGAATGATGTCCTCTTGGCAGCGCCGGATATCCATTTTGTCTTGTTTGCTGTGGATATTAATTATTTTAAGTTGTTGAATGATACCTACGGACATACCGGCGCGGATCGGGTACTCAGTGAGTACGGCAAGCGACTGGCATCTCTTGAGAATGATTATATTCATGCATTCCGTATCGGCGGTGACCAGTTCATGATTTCCTGTGTGGATTTGGATGGCGTGTTCGATAAGGAACGCTTCGTGCTGAAGTTGCAGGATCTGTTGGATCGACCGTTTGAACTGGATGACAAAACGGTACAGCTGACGTCCTGCGTGGGCGGAGCAGTATATCCGGACGATACGGATGATATGGAAAAATTGCTGTTGTATGCGGATTATGCCAAGGATTCCGTGAAGCATACCAGTAACCTTACGACCTGCGCCTTCTACCAGGATAATCTGATGCCTTTGATGCAGCGGAAATTGCTCTTAGAGAAGAAGCTGCAGGATGTGGATTATGACCGGGATTTTGCCATGTTGTTCCAGCCGGAGGTAGAAGCAAAGACCGGCAGATTGCTTGGTATGGAAGCATTGGTTCGCTGGCACGATGAAGAGCTTGGCGAAGTGCTTCCGGAAGAATTCGTTCCTCTTGCGGAAGAGATGGGTATCATGTCCCATATGGGCGAATGGATTATGGCGGAATCGCTGCACCAGATTTCCGAGTGGAATCACAAGTATGTGAAGAATCTGGTGATGGGTATTAATATTTCTCCGTTGCAACTGCGGGAAGATGCCTTTACGGAGGATTTCTTCAACATGCTGGAGGCCACGGAGAATCAGGCAGAATGGGTAGATTTGGAAGTGACGGAAGGTGTCGCTTTAAGCGGTGCTAGGAAGATTCGTGAGAATATCGATAAGCTGCGGGAAGGACATATTTCCGTTTCCGTGGATGATTTCGGCACGGGATACGGAACTTTCCTTAATATGCTTCACTTTGAATTCGACCGCATCAAGATTGCGGAGCAGCTGATTGAGCATGTGGAAGATTCGGAAGCTGCCCGGGTTATGGTCGCAGTCATTGTGGGCATGGCCAAAGGCTTGAATCTAGTCACCATTGCGGAAGGTGTTGAAACGGAAGAAGCCTTGGATATTGTTACGGATTTGGGATGTGATCAAATCCAGGGATTTTATTCCGGTGAACCTCTTTCTGCTTTAGATTTTGAACAACGTTGGTTTTAATGTTTGAAAAGATAAAATCCCCTGTTTGCAGATGCTGTAAACAGGGGATTTTTCTGCCTGCGTTTCTTGACAAAACAAGCACTTATGCTACAATTTTAAGCGATATTCATTTATGCATATTTTTTATTAGAAGATAGATGTAGGAGGAAGAAAAAAGATGGCAGCACCTTATAACCACCACGTGGTTGAGAAAAAATGGCAGGAGTACTGGGAGAAGAATGAAACCTTCAAGACCGACGTTTGGGATTTTTCCAAGCCGAAGTATTATGCGTTGGATATGTTTCCGTATCCTTCAGGCGTAGGTCTTCATGCAGGACACCCGGAAGGATACACTGCTACGGATATTATGTCCCGTATGAAGCGTATGCAGGGATATAACGTGCTACATCCAATGGGATATGACTCTTTCGGTCTTCCGGCAGAGCAGTATGCGGTTACTACCGGTAACCATCCGGCTGGATTTACCGAGAAGAACATTGAGACTTTCTCCGGTCAGTTAAGAGAATTGGGATTCGATTACGACTGGTCCAAGATGATTGCAACCAGTGATCCAAAGTTCTATAAGTGGACCCAGTGGATTTTCAAGAAGTTATACGAAGCAGGTTATGCGAAGCATATCGACATGCCGGTAAACTGGTGTGAAGAGCTTGGAACCGTTCTTTCCAATGATGAGGTCATTGACGGTAAGTCCGAGCGTGGCGGTTATCCGGTTGTGAAGAAGATGATGAAGCAGTGGGTCATTGACCAGCAGGCATTTGCAGAAGAGCTCTTAGACGGCTTGAACGAAGTGGACTGGCCGGAATCCACCAAGGAAATCCAGCGCAACTGGATCGGTAAGTCTACCGGTGTGGAGGTGGATTTCGATATTGTCGGTGGCGGCAAGTTCTCTATTTTCACCACCTGTATCGAGACCATTTACGGTATTACTTTCATGGTTTTGGCTCCGGATTCTGAGCTGGTGAAGAGCTTAATGGACCGTGTGGAGAACCCGGATGAAGTTCAGGCTTATATTGATGAGACTTTGAAGAAGAATGATTTGGATCGTACCGATTTGAACAAGACCAAGTCCGGTTGCCCATTGAAGGGCTTATATGCCATCAACCCGGTGAACGGTAAGGAAGTTCCGTTGTTTATCGGTGATTTCGTCCTTGCAAGCTATGGTACCGGTGCGGTTATGGCGGTTCCGACCCATGATCAGCGTGATTTTGAGTATGCCGAGGTTCACAAGCTTCCGTTGATTCAGGTTATCAATAACAAGGAAGGCAATGTAGACGTATCCCAGCATGCATTTGAGAAGCAGGATTATCTTGGTAAGGGTTGTATTCTTATGAACTCTGAAGAGTTCGATGGTATGACCGTTGAGGATGCGAAGAAGGCAATCACCAAGAAGCTTGTAGATATGGGCGTTGCCCGCGAGAAGGTGAATTATCACTTCCGCGAGTGGATTTTTGCAAGACAGCGTTACTGGGGTGAGCCGGTTCCTTGTGTTTATACTGAGGATGGCAACATCGTATTCGTCGATGATTCCGAGCTTCCGGTGGTACTTCCGGAATTACAGGATTACAAGGGTAAGAACGGACAGGCACCTCTGGAGAATGCAACCGAGTGGAAGCAGTATGACAAGAACGGCCTGAAGGGTGTGAGAGAGACATCTACCATGCCGGGTTCTGCAGGTTCCTCCTGGTACTACATGAGATATATCGATCCGGACAATGACAAGGAATTTGCCAACCAGGAACTTCTGAAGCATTGGATGCCGGTTGACCTCTACGTAGGTGGTCCGGAGCATGCGGTTGGACATCTTCTGTATTCCCGTATTTGGAACCGCTTCCTGTACAACAACGGATTATCTCCTGTGAAGGAGCCGTTTAAGAAGCTGGTACATCAGGGTATGATCCTTGGTGAGAACGGAATCAAGATGGGTAAGCGTTTCCCAGAGTTCGTTGTAAATCCTAGTGATATCGTACGTGATTACGGTGCAGATACCTTACGTCTCTATGAGATGTTCATGGGACCGTTGGAAGTATCCAAGCCTTGGAACTCCAACAACGTTGCCGGAGCTAAGAAGTTCTTAAACCGTGTATATACTTTCTTCTCCAATGAAGAGAATATTACCGATGAGAACAACGGTAACTTAGAGAAGATTTATCATCAGACCGTGAAGAAGGTTACTTCTGACTTCGAAGATTTGGCATTCAATACCGCTATTTCCCAGATGATGATTTTCGTGAACGCCGTATACAAAGAGGGTACTTGCCCGAGAGAATATGCCGAGAACTTCATTAAGATGTTATCCTGCATCTGCCCACATATGGGTGAAGAAATCTGGCAGATGTTCGGACATGACAATACCATCGCTTATGAGCCATGGCCAACCTATGATGAAGCCAAGTGCGTAGAGGATACCGTGGAAATCGCGGTTCAGGTCAACGGCAAGGTGAAGGCAACCATCGCCATCGGTAAGGACGATCCGAAGGATGACGTGATTGCCAAGGGCAAGGAAGCCATTGCCGATAAGTTAGAAGGTGTTACCATCGTGAAAGAAATCTATGTTCCGGGACGTATCGTTAACATCGTTGTAAAATAAGTTTTTTGGGAAGTTCGCAACGACCAAAGGTTCCTTGCGAACTTCTTTTGCAAAGGAAAAGAAAAAGGAGAAAGACATGGAAAAGATTCAAATGACAACCCCGCTGGTGGAGATGGACGGAGATGAGATGACCCGTATTCTCTGGCAAATCATCAAGGATGAGCTGATTACTCCGTTTGTTGATTTGAAGGCGGAGTATTATGACTTGGGACTAGAGCATCGTAACGAAACCAACGATCAGGTCACCATTGATTCCGCAGAGGCAACCAAGAAGTACGGTGTTGCAGTGAAGTGCGCTACCATTACTCCCAATGCTGCCCGTATGGAAGAATATAATCTCAAGGAGATGTGGAAGTCTCCCAACGGAACCATTCGTGCAATTTTGGACGGTACTGTATTCCGTGCACCAATCGTGGTAAAAGGAATTGAGCCTTGCGTTCGTAACTGGAAGAAGCCAATCACCATTGCCCGTCATGCTTACGGGGATGTATATAAGGCTACCGAGATGAAGATTCCTGCTGCCGGCAAGGTGGAATTGGTTTACACCAAGGAAGATGGTAGCGAAGAGCGCGCACTGATTCATAATTTCACCGGTGCAGGAGTAATCCAGGGACAGCACAACTTATGCGATTCCATTGAGAGCTTCGCGAGAAGTTGTTTTAACTACGCATTGGATGTGAAGCAGGACTTGTGGTTTGCAACCAAGGATACCATTTCTAAGCAGTATGATCATACCTTCAAGGATATCTTCCAGGAAATCTTTGATGCGGAATACAAGGATAAGTTCGATGCTGCCGGCATTGAGTACTTCTATACTTTGATTGATGATGCGGTTGCCCGTGTTATGAAGTCCGAAGGTGGATTCATTTGGGCTTGCAAGAACTATGACGGCGATGTAATGAGCGATATGCTTTCTTCCGCTTTTGGTTCTCTTGCTATGATGACTTCTGTGTTGGTATCTCCTCATGGATACTTCGAGTATGAAGCAGCACACGGTACCGTACAGCGTCATTATTACAAGCACTTGAAGGGGGAGAAGACCTCCACCAATTCCGTTGCAACGATTTTTGCATGGAGTGGTGCACTCCGTAAGCGCGGTGAGTTGGATGGTCTTACGGACCTTATGACCTTTGCGGACAATCTGGAGAGAGCCTGCATCGAGACCATTGAATCCGGCAAGATGACCGGAGATCTGGCAAGAATTACCAGCCTTCCGAATCCAACCACTTTGGATTCCGAAGAGTTCATTCGTGCCATTCGTGAAACACTTACAAGCTATTATGCTTAGTTTTTTAGGATAGGAAATTCTTATGTTATTATCGGTTCACAACATTAGTAAATCCTTTGGAGAAGACCTTCTGTTTCAGGAGGTCTCCTTTCAAGTTGAGGCAGGGGATAAGCTTGCTATCGTAGGTCAGAACGGCTGCGGTAAGTCTACACTGCTTAAGATTCTTACCGGGGAGCTGGAGGCAGACACCGGAGAAGTGGTTTTGGAACATGACAAGACCTTCGGGTATTTGGCACAGTACCAGAATGACACCACCAGTGCGACCATTTATGATTATGCGCTCTTGGCCCGGGGAGATCTCTTGGAGATGGAGGCAAGACTGCGTCGCTTCGAGGGTATGATGACGGAGTTATCCGGAGAGGAACTGAACCGATTGATGGAACAGTATCACACCTTGAATCATACCTTCGAACTGAAGGGTGGTTTTTCCTTCCGAAGCGAAGTGGCCGGTGTTTTAAAAGGTCTCGGATTTTCCGAAGAGGATTTTGAGAAGAATCTGACCCAATTATCCGGAGGCCAGAAGACCCGTGCATCTCTTGCAAGACTTCTGATGTCCAAGCCGGATTTATTGCTTTTGGATGAGCCCATTAACCACTTGGATTTGTCATCCATTGAGTGGTTGGAAGGCTTCCTTAGCAACTACAACGGAGCAGTGATTATCGTTGCTCATGACCGTTACTTCTTAGACCGTGTGGTACACAAGGTGGTGGATTTCTATCAGAAGCGCACCATTGTGTACAAGGGGAACTATTCCGAGTTCGTTCGCCAGAAGGATGAGCGGTTGTTAACCTTAGAGCGGGAGTACGAAAAACAACAAAAAGAGATTGAACATCAGGAAGCGGTTATTGAGAAACTACGCCAGTTCAATCGTGAGAAGTCCATTAAGCGTGCGGAAAGCCGCAAGAAAATGCTGGATAAAATTCAGCGTATGGATCGCCCGACGGAAGAAAAACGGGAGATGACCTTGACCTTGGAACCATTGGTAACCAGTGGTAAGGATGTGCTGGACATCGAAGGTCTTAGCAAATCCTATGATCATCAGAAGCTTTTCTCTGATTTGAATGTCCATATTACCCGTGGAGAACATGTGGCACTGATCGGCGATAACGGAACCGGTAAGACGACCATTTTTAAAATCTTAAATGGTCTGGTTCCGGCAGATGCAGGTACCATTACCTTAGGTGCTAACGTGACGGTCGGTTACTATGATCAGGAACAGCAGCTTTTGGACGAGGAGAAGACCTTATTCCAGGAGATGCAGGATGCCTATCCGAACTTAGATAATACCCGAGTTCGTAATATTTTGGCGGCCTTTTTGTTTACCGCAGACGATGTTTATAAGCGCATCCGGGACTTAAGCGGTGGAGAGCGGGGACGTATTTCCTTGGCCAAGCTCATGTTAAGCGGTGCGAATCTATTGATTCTCGATGAGCCGACAAACCATTTGGATATGGAATCCAAGGAGATCCTTGAGAACGCGCTGAATCATTACGAAGGAACCTTGTTCTATGTATCCCATGACCGTTATTTTGTGAACCAGACGGCGGACCGTATCTTAGAATTAACGGCGGATGGCCTGTATGAGTATCTTGGTGACTATGATTATTATGTCATGAAGAAGGAAGAACGCTTGGCCAGGGAGGCTTTGCTTCCGCAAGCAAGCGCTACTGCAGCAGATGATGCCAATGCCGGCGACGGTAAGTTGGATTGGGAAGAACAGAAGCGCCAGGCGGCTGCCAAGCGCAAGAAGGAAAATGAGCAAAAGCGCATGGAAGAGCAGATTGAGCAGTTAGAGACAGAGATTGCTGCCTTGGATGAACAGTTCAATGATCCACAGATTGCTTCCAATTCCGCGAAGCTCAATGAGCTTTCCGCAAAGCGCAATGATTTCCAGAGTCAGTTGGATACGTTGTATGAACAGTGGGAAGTCCTGATGGAAGAAATGTAAGACACTTTGTGAAAGAATTGACAAGTGTATAAAGTCATTTTATAATTTATGTAGAAATATTAGAAAGTAACCCCTGATGTTGTGACGGCAACAGGGGATTATTTTCGTTATATCATTTGAGGAGTGAGGAAAATGGAAAAAGAGATATCTCAGGCAGTGATTCGTCGCTTGCCTCGTTATTATCGTTATCTTGGGGACTTATTGCATGCTGGTGTAGAAAGAATTTCCTCCAATGAATTGAGTGTGAAGATGCACGTAACCGCTTCACAGATTCGTCAGGATTTGAACAATTTCGGCGGCTTCGGACAGCAGGGTTATGGCTATAACGTGCTGTATTTGTACGAGGAAATCGGTAAGATTCTCGGATTGAATCAGAAGCATAATGTGATTGTAATCGGTGTAGGTAACTTAGGCCATGCCATTGCAAACTATATTTCTTTTGAACGCTTGAGCTTTTCTATGATTGGTGCCTTCGACGTCAATCCGGATCTGAAGGGCAAGATGCTTGGCAGCGTGGAAGTCCAGATGATTGATGAACTTCCGGAGTTCTTAAGCAGCCATCATGTAGATCTTGCAGCACTGACGCTTCCGAAGGAAAGTGCGGAAGCCGTTGCACAGAAGTTGATTTCCCTTGGTGTCAAAGCTTTCTGGAATTTTGCCCATGTGGATTTGGATGTGCCGGAAGGAATCGTGGTTCAGAACGTACATCTGTCCGATAGCCTGATGCAATTGTCTTATAATATCAATCAGTTGAAGGACTAATGCTATGGATGAGTTGGTTTTTAAAGCAGCATTAAAAAGCGTCAAGGTTCCGGTACTGGTTCTTGACCAGAAGTGGCATCGTCTCTTTGCAATTTCCGGTAAGCCGGAGAGTGTCAAAGAAAAAGAAGTGGAGTTAAACGAACTTCTACAGCTGCAGGGTAAGTTGAATCAGGAAATCAAGGATTTAAAGGCTGTTAAGAATAAGCTGATGCAGGGCATTGTTGTGAACATGGACGGTGCCAATGGGGCGGACGCTTCCGCCGATCACGCGAAGAAGCTAGACGATAACAAGCGATTGATTGAGGAGACCAACGAACGGATTGCGGCTGACGAAGATCAATTGTTGGATATCCCACGAAGCATCAAGGAAGTCAATGAAGAGCTGATGATGCTTACCATGAGCTTCTGCTATGAGAAGCTTCGCATCAACGCCAATGAAATCCAGGAGATTTCCGATTGGATTACCAATGTTCGTGTGGAACTGAAGAAGAATATTATCAAGAAGCAGAATCGTGAGATTAACAACAAAGAGATATATTCTTATATGCATGACATTTTCGGTCGCGACGTGATTAATCTCTTTGATGTGAAGTACGAAGAAGAACAAAAAGCCAAGGCGTCGGAAGAGACTATTACGGTCGCTCCAAGCGGTGCACCTGCTCCGAAAAAGGAGAAGGTACAACCGACGGAGAACTTTGACGCATAACAAAAGGAGTAGAGGATGGATTCAGATTATCCCAACCCGCAGAAGCGGGAGAAGTCGTTTTTTCAAAAGATAGGAGCATTCTTCAAGAAGCCTTCCGAGGAGGATCAGGTGGAAGAGATTATCTCCATGGTGAATGAAAGCCATGAAGCCGGTAATCTGCGCGCCACGGAAGCAACCATGATTCAGAACATCTTTGAGTTTGATGACAAGGATGCCAAGGATGTCATGGTCCATCGCAAGGATATTATTGCCCTGGACGGAGAGGCTACATTGGGGGATGCAATCAAGTTCTTTAACGAGAATCATTTTTCCAGAATCCCGGTGTATCTGGATGATTTGGATAACATCATCGGAATCATCCACCTGAAGGATATGTTTGCTCTTGCTACACGTACGGAGCTACATCATCGCAAGGTGCGGGATTTGGATATCTTACGTACGCCGGAATTCGTTCCGGAGACTCATGGTATCAATACCTTGTTTACCCAAATGCAATATACCAAGAACCATATGATTATTGTTGTGGATGAATACGGTCAGACCAGTGGCCTTATTACGTTGGAGGATATTCTGGAAGAGATTGTTGGTAACATCCAGGATGAGCACGACGATGAGCACGAGGAAATCTCCAAGATTGAAGATTTTTATGAGATGGACGGCTTGGTGAGCTTAGAAGATGTGGGGGAGCGCCTGGGTATTGATTTTACCGATATGGAATTCGAGACTTTAAACGGTTTTTTGATTGACCGTTACGGTAAGATTCCTCAGGAGCATGCCACTTTTACCATTGATGCTTATGGGTATCGTTTTGAAATCTTGGACGTGGAAGGCCGTCGTATTACGAAGGTTCGTGTGTCCCGCCTTGATGAAGATATTGAAAAATGATACACTTAACATAGATTTCGAAGGATTAGAAAGGATTTTTTAGTTTATGTCAGGACATTCAAAATTTGCCAACATTAAGCATAAGAAGGAGAAGAACGACGCAGCTAAGGGTAAGATTTTTACCATTATCGGTAGAGAAATCGCAGTAGCTGTTAAGGAAGGTGGCCCGGATCCGGCCAACAATTCCCGTCTTCGTGATGTCATTGCCAAGGCTAAGGCAAATAACATGCCAAACGATACCATCGATCGTGGTATTAAGAAGGCAGCCGGAGATGCCAACTCCGTTAATTATGAGACTGTAACTTATGAAGGATACGGCCCAAGCGGTACTGCAATCATTGTACGTGCGTTGACCGATAACAAGAACCGTACCGCAGCGAACGTTCGTAGTGCGTTTACCAAGGGTCACGGAAGCATCGGTACCCAGGGATGCGTTTCCTACATGTTTGATGAGAAGGGTCAGATTATTATCGCTAAGGAAGAGTGCGATTTAGAGGCTGACGATTTGATGATGATGGCATTGGATGCCGGCGCAGAGGATTTCTCCGAAGAGGAAGATTCTTTTGAAGTATTGACTGCTCCGGATGATTTTACCGCTGTTCGTGAAGCACTTGAGAAGGAGAACATTCCGATGGCTTCCGCAGAGGTTACCATGCTTCCTCAGACTTACGTTACCTTAACCGATGAAGAGGATTTGAAGTGCATCAACCGTATTTTGGATCTTCTGGATGAGGATGATGACGTTCAGGAAGTGTTCCATAACTGGGATGAATAAGTAGGGGTACAATAACGAATAAGGGGGCTTTTGCCATGAAGAAAATACTGTTTGCATCCAGTGAATGTGTACCGTTTGTGAAGACCGGAGGATTGGCTGACGTTGTTGGTGCTCTCCCGAAGGAATTTGACAAGACGGAGTGGGACATTCGCGTTGTATTGCCGAATTATACTTGTATACCTCCGAAATATCGTGATCAGTTTAAGTATAAGACCAGCTTTCAGATGGGCGGCGGCCCGTTCATCGGTGTGAAGTATGTGGGTGTTATGGAGTATGAGTACCAGGGGATTACGTATTACTTCATTGACAATTTAGAGTATTTCGAATGCTTTTATCCTTACAGCGAGACTAGATGGGATATGGAGAAGTTTACCTTCTTCGACAAAGCAGTATTATCCATGCTTCCGGTGATTGATTTTAAGCCGGATTTGATTCACTGCCATGACTGGCAGACCGGTTTGATTCCGGTATATCTGAAGACGGAATTCCAGGCGAATCCGTTTTTCTGGAATATGAAGAGCATTATGACCATCCACAACCTGAAATTCCAGGGCGTGTGGGATGTGAAGACCTTACAGGGATTGTCCGGTCTTCCTATGGATTTGTTTACTCCGGATAAGCTGGAGTTTAATAAGTCCGGCAATATGTTAAAGGGTGGATTGGTTTATGCGGATTACATTACGACCGTAAGTTCCACCTATGCCAACGAAATCCAGACCCCATACTACGGAGAGGGCTTGGATGGATTGCTTGGTTCCCGTCATTTCGATATGCAGGGAATCATTAACGGCATTGATTATGAGTCCTATAATCCGGAAACGGATAAGGCACTCTACAAGAACTTCAACGTGGAGAACTTCCGTAAGTTCAAGAAGATGAACAAGGAACGTCTCCAGGAAGACTTGGATCTTACCGTAGATTCCAAGAAGTATATGATTGGATTGGTATCCCGTCTGACGGACCAGAAGGGCTTGGATTTGATCAATTACTGCATCGAAGGCATCGTTGATTCCAACACCCAGTTGGTGGTGATCGGAACCGGTGAAGCGAAGTACGAGAACATGTTCCGTCACTATGCATGGAAGTATCCGGATCGTATTTCTGCCAATATTTGCTACAGTGATGATTTGGCCCGCAAGCTGTATGCGGCAGCAGATGCATTCTTAATGCCGTCCAGATTCGAACCTTGCGGTTTGACCCAGTTGATTTCGTTCCGTTACGGTACCGTGCCGATTGTACGTGAGACCGGCGGATTGAAGGATACGGTAGAAGCCTACAACGAATACGAGAAGACCGGAGACGGCTTCTCCTTCATGAATTATAACGGTGACGAGCTCCTAAATACCGTCAATTATTCCAAGTATATTTACTTCGTGAAGAAGACCCAGTGGAACAAGATGGTAGAGCGAGGCATGCAGAAGGATTACTCTTGGAGCAAGTCCAAAGGAAGTTATGAGGGGCTGTATCGTTACCTCATTGGATAAGAAGATCGAAGGAAATTCACATACTACATTTTGTAGTGGATTTCCTTCTTTTTTTATGGAATAAAACCACTAAATATGGTAAAGTTAACAGTGTATGTGCACTGTGGGTACATAGACAAATTTATAGATAGGAAATGTTACATGGCAACCAATTCTTCTAAGACGAACAAAAAGAATACAGCGAAGAATACCCAGGCGACGAAGAAGTCTACCGGTCGCACCTCTTCCCAGAAGACCAATTCCGCGAAGAAGCGTCAGACCATTGTGATTGAAGAGGGCTTAGAGCAGGAGAATACCCTCCGCACAGAACTGATTCTGTGGGGAGCTTTGGCGATTTCTCTGATTCTTTTATTAAGCAACTTCGGATTCGGTGGTGTGGTTGGTAATGCCATTAGTTCTTTTGTTTTTGGTCTGATTGGCCTATTGGCTTATGCATTCCCGATTGCATTGCTGTTGGGAACCTTTTTCATGGTGTCCAACAAGGATAATAATCTGGCCATTCCGAAACTCATTGCAATGATTGCGGCGCTGTTTCTCGTGTGCACCTTTGTGGAGTTGTTGACCCATGAGAGTGCCGTGTGCGGTGCGCTTATGGCTTACCATAACGGATTTGAATTCAAAATCGGTGGTGGCTTGATTGGCGGACTGTTGGCGCAGCTTCTGTATACCGGTTTCGGCTTGGTGGGTGCCTATATTATTACCATTATCGGTATTATTGTTTGTATGGTAATTATTACAGAGAAGTCCACTTTAAGAGGCTTGAAGCGCTCGGCACGTAATATGAAGAAGCGTAGTGAGCTGCATTCCCAGGAACGTGCCTCCAGAGCAAAGCGCAAACATGAGCATGTACAGACCCGACAGGTAGAACCGGAAGCGACTGAGACAGATAGCACCAGCTATCGCGGCGTCACCATGGATACCTTACTGGCAGATCCGATTCAGGAAGCCGGTTCATCCGATGAAGTGAACGAGATTCATATGTCGGTGGAAGATGTGAATCGCGTGGCACTGCGTTCTGACGGAACGGACCAGCCGAGTGTCCTTCCGGCACAGCCGAAGATCAATACCTATGAGCCGACCCCGACACCGGTTGCGGAACCGGCTCCTGCACCAAAGCCTGCTGCCCGTAAGACCAAGGTATCCGAACCGAAGATGGCGGAAGCCAAGGCAGAGCCTGCGGCTGAGACGCCGGTGATGAATATGACTCCGAAGACGGATGGAGATTATCAATTCCCGCCAATCAATTTGCTGAAGCAAGCAACCCATAAGGGTGGCGGCAATTCCAAGGCTTCCTTACAGGAGACTGCGAATAAGCTCCAACAGACACTGAAGAATTTCGGTGTCAATGTCACCATTACGGATGTTAGTTGCGGACCGGCAGTTACCCGTTATGAGATGCAGCCGGAGATGGGCGTGAAGGTATCCAAGATTGTAAATCTTGCAGACGATATTAAGTTGAACTTAGCAGCCAGCGATATTCGTATCGAGGCACCGATTCCGGGTAAGGCTGCGGTTGGTATCGAAGTTCCCAATAAGGACGTTACTATGGTTTCCTTCCGTGAGTTGGTGGAATCCAAAGAGTTCCAGTCCAGCAAGTCCCGCATTGCCTTTTCTGCCGGCCGTGATATCGGCGGTAACGTTATGGTGGCGGACATTGCCAAGATGCCACATGTATTGATTGCAGGTACCACCGGTTCCGGTAAGTCTGTATGTATCAATACGATTATTATGAGTATTCTCTACAAAGCCCATCCGGATGACGTGAAGTTCATCATGATTGATCCGAAAGTGGTTGAGTTATCGGTATATAACGGTATTCCGCATCTTCTGTGTCCGGTAGTTACGGATCCGAAGAAGGCAGCCGGAGCATTGAACTGGGCGGTCAAAGAGATGACGGACCGTTACCAGAAGTTCGCGGATGTTGGCGTTCGTGACATGAAGGGGTACAACAGTAAGATTCATAACGGTGTCATTACCGTGGAAGATGCCAACGGTAATTCCGTAGATGTAGCTACGGCCAAGATGCCGCAGATTGTTGTCATCGTCGACGAGTTGGCGGATTTGATGATGGTTGCTTCCAACGAGGTGGAAGAAGCAATCTGTCGATTGGCACAGTTGGCACGAGCTGCCGGCATTCACCTGGTGATTGCGACACAGCGTCCGTCGGTTGATGTTATTACCGGTTTGATTAAGGCAAATATGCCTTCTCGAATTGCATTTGCCGTAAGTTCCGCAGTAGATTCCAGAACCATTCTGGATAGCGGCGGAGCGGAGAAGCTTCTTGGTAAGGGTGATATGTTGTATTACCCACAGGGCTTTACGAAGCCGCTTCGTGTACAGGGTGCTTTCGTATCCGATGATGAAGTGTCTGCAGTGGTAGACTTCATTAAGCAGCACAACAAACCATCGGATGAAGCCAAAGAGCATGCATCCAAAGTTACCAGTGAGATTGAGGCAATGCCTTCCGGCGCTACTGCAATCGGTGGTGGAGAAGGCGGATTTGATAATGAACGGGATTCCTATTTTGAGGCTTCCGCTCGCTTGATCGTTGACAAAGAAAAAGCTTCCATCGGAATGCTTCAGCGTAATTTCAAAATCGGCTTTAACCGTGCGGCTCGTATTATGGACCAGCTGGAGGAGTTTGGAGTGGTTGGTCCGGAAGAAGGTACCAAGCCCCGGAAGGTGTTATTGACAACACCGCAATTAGAGGAATTATTAGGATCTTCGGATGCTACTAATTTATAAATTTTTATTGTAAAAGTGGAGGAAGTTGAAGTTGAAGAGTGATATCGAGATTGCACAGGCTGCAGTAATGGAACCGATTGCCAATGTCGTAGCGCCGTATGGAGTAACGGCAGATGACATTGAACAGTACGGTAAGTACAAGGCAAAGCTCTCTGAGGAGTTGCTGGCAAGCCTGTCCGAGAAGCCGGACGGCAAATTGGTTTTGGTTACTGCAATTAATCCGACACCGGCTGGTGAGGGTAAGACCACAACCAGTATCGGATTGGGTCAGGCATTTGGTAAGCTTGGCAAAAAAGCCATCTTAGCATTGCGTGAACCGTCTTTGGGACCTTGTTTTGGTATCAAAGGAGGAGCAGCCGGTGGCGGCTATGCCCAGGTGGTTCCGATGGAAGATTTGAATCTTCATTTTACCGGTGATTTCCATGCAATTACATCCGCCAATAACTTATTGGCTGCGTTACTTGATAATCACATTCAGCAGGGCAATGCACTTGGAATCGATACCCGTACCATTTGCTGGAAGCGTTGCGAAGACATGAATGATCGTGTCCTTCGTAACATTGTGGTTGGCCTTGGTGCCAAGGCAGACGGTGTGGTACGTGAAGATCATTTCGTCATTACCGTTGCTTCCGAGATTATGGCTATTTTCTGTTTGGCCAGCGACATGAAGGACTTGAAGGAACGTTTGGGTCGTATCATTGTGGCATACAATTTTGCCGGAGAACCGGTAACTGCCAAGGATTTACAGGCAGTGGGCGCTATGGCTGCGCTTTTGAAGGATGCCATGAAGCCGAATGTCATCCAGACATTAGAGCATACACCGGCCATTGTACATGGCGGACCGTTTGCTAATATTGCCCATGGCTGCAACAGTATCCGTGCTACTAAGGCTGCTATGAAGCTTGCGGACATTACGGTTACGGAAGCCGGATTCGGTGCGGATCTCGGCGCCGAGAAGTTCTTTGATATTAAGTGCCGTATGGGCGGACTGAAGCCGGATGCTGTGGTTTTGGTTGCAACCATTCGTGCTTTGAAATACAACGGCGGTATTCCAAAGGATGCCTTATCCGAAGAGAATCTGGATGCTTTGAAGAAGGGTATTGTGAATTTGGAGAAGCACATTGAGAACTTACAGAAGTACGGTGTGCCGATTGTCGTTACCTTGAATTCTTTCGTTACGGATACCGAGGCTGAGACTTCTTTCGTTCAGAAGTTCTGTGAAGACCGTGGCTGTGAGTTCGCTCTTTCCGAAGTATGGGAGAAGGGCGGTGAAGGCGGAATCGCTCTGGCTAATAAGGTATTAGATGTATTGGAAAACAAGCCGAGCAATTTTGCTCCGCTGTACGGGGATGAGTTATCCTTAACCGAGAAGATTGAAACCATTGCCAAGGAAATCTATGGCGCAGACGGCGTAGATTACAGCCCGGCTGCCAAGAGAGAACTGGCACATCTGACTGAGATTGGTATGGGAAAATGCCCGGTATGCATGGCGAAGACACAGTATTCCTTGTCTGACGATGCGAAGGCCCTTGGCCGTCCGGAAGGTTTCCGTATTACGGTTCGGGAGGTATATCCTTCCGCAGGAGCCGGATTTGTTGTTTGTGTACTGGGTAATATTATGACGATGCCGGGCTTGCCGAAGACACCGGCAGCATATGGTATTGATGTATCTGATGATGGAGTCATTACCGGATTATTCTAAGTTACGTGAGGATTGTTTATGATTTGTCCGAATTGTAAGCAGGAAATTGAAGATGGCAGCATCTACTGCGAGCATTGTGGCCAGACGATTCAAATCGTTCCGGATTACAATGCACTGGATGATGTACTTCCTTCTATTTTGGAGGAGAATCCGAAGCCTGCCCCCAAAGTTGGGAATCAGAAAACAAAAGAACATAGCGCAAAAAAGACCGCACATCCGAAGACCGGGCAACAACGCCTGGTCATCGGAGTTTGTTGCGGTGTACTGGTTGTGATCATCGGTATCTTTGCATGGCAGAGCTATCTTCACAGTTATACCTATTTTATGAATCGTGGAGAAGCATTGGAAGCCGAGAAGGAATATGCCGATGCCAAGAAGTATTACGACCGGGCTTACAAGAAGAACGAAACGGTGGAAGCAACCTTAGCCTGCGGTCGTATCGCATATCGTATGGGTGATTACGATGAGGCACAAACCTACTTGCTGTCCGTTGCCGAAGCGGATTCCTCCAATACAGAAGCCTTCGAGCTTTTATGCAAGATTTATGAGGCGGAGCGGGATTTTACGGCATTGGAAGATTTGGCCACTTTATCTTCGGATGAAGAGGTGTTGGCCATTATTGATGCAGCCTTGATTTTTCCGCCGGGATTCTCCATTGAGGGCGGATCCTTCGATGACGATATGACCTTGTATTTGTCTGCACCTCGGGGCAGTGAAATCTATTATACGATTGATGGCTCCAATCCGGACGAAGGATTGTTATACGACGAGGATGAAGGTATCCATTTAACAGACGGAACCACCCGGGTGCGGGCCGTCTGCAAAAATGAATCCGGCAAGTTCGGATTCGAAGCAGAGGAAGTCTATAAGATTTCCTACAAAGCACCGGATTATCCGGTGGTAACGCCATCCAATGGCACATTTAACGAAGAAACTTTTATTACCATTACCTCTTCCAACGAAGAGGACCGCATTTATTATACCTGGGACGGAAGTACACCGACGGTGGAATCCAGTCTGTATACGGAGCCGATTCCGGTTCCTGCGGGCAACAATATTTTATCGATTATTGTCATCAATCGACATGACTTGATCAGTGAAGTGTTGCAATGCAATTACGTGTATAAACCTTAGAAAAATATGAAGATCACAGTGATTTGTGTAGGAAAAATAAAAGAATCCTATTTCCGAGATGCCATTTCGGAATATTCCAAGCGGTTGTCCAAGTATACCACCTTGGAAATCGTAGAAGTGGCAGATGAGAAAACATCGGAGAACTCCTCCGATCGTGAGATTGCGTTAATCCAGGACAAAGAAGGCAAGCGTATCTTGTCTCACATCAAGGATGGCGCCCTTTGTATTGCCTTGGCAATTCAAGGAAAGAAAATGGATTCCGTTGCCTTTTCGGATTACATTGCCAAGCGAATGGAAGAAGGCAAAAGCCAGATCACCTTTATCATTGGCGGATCCTTGGGATTAAGCGAAGAAGTGATGAGACGCTGCAAGTATTCCGTTAGTTTTTCCGATATGACATTTCCGCATCAATTGATGCGTGTGGTTCTTTTAGAACAAATATATCGTGGATTTCGAATTCTTAACCACGAACCATATCATAAGTAGGGAGGTCAGTTCTATGATTCGAATGGTAGACTTGATTGAAAAAAAGAAAATGGGAGAAGCATTATCCAATGAGGAAATTCAGTGGATGATTGAAGGATATACCAAAGGGGAAATTCCGGATTATCAGATGTCAGCGATGTGCATGGCCATCTATTTTCAGGGAATGACCATGGAGGAAACCATTACCCTTACCATGGCAATGCGTGATTCCGGCGATGTGTTGGATTTAAGCGGCATCAGTGGTGTGAAGGTAGATAAGCACTCTACCGGTGGCGTTGGAGATAAGACCACCATGGCACTTGGCCCAATCATTGCTTCTCTTGGCGTACCGGTTGCGAAGATGTCCGGAAGAGGTCTTGGACATACCGGCGGTACCATTGATAAGTTGGAGTGTTTCCCGGGATTTACCACAGCACTTTCCGAGGAGGCCTTCAAAGAGAACGTAAACAATATTCAGATTGCTGTTGCAGGCCAAACCGCGAACCTCGCTCCGGCAGACAAGAAGCTGTATGCACTTCGTGATACCACTGCCTGTGTCAACCAGAAGTCTTTGATTGCCAGCAGTATTATGAGTAAGAAGTTAGCTTCCGGAAGTGATGCCATTGTATTGGATGTGAAGGTTGGTAACGGTGCATTCATGGAGAATGCTAAGGATGCAGAGGCTTTGGCTCGCATCATGGTAGACATCGGCAAGGGCGCCGGCAAGCAGACCCATGCATTAATCACCAATATGGAACAGCCATTAGGTTATGCGGTTGGTAACAGTGTCGAGGTATTGGAAGCCATTCATACCTTACAGGGCAATGGACCGGAAGATTTCCGTGAAGTGGTATTTGCATTGGGAAAGCATATGCTCATGCTTGCAGGCAAGGCTTCCACTGAGGAAGAAGCCATTGCTATGATGGAAGAAACCATCGCCAACGGAAATGCATTGAAGAAGTTGCATGAATTCGTTGCAGCCCAGGGTGGCGATGCAAGTTATGTAGACGATCCTTCCAAGTTGCCTTTGGCAGAGGTGGTTGTGGAAGTGGAAGCACCACAGGATGGATACGTATCCAAGTTGGAAGCCCGTCCAATCGGACATGCATCCATGTTATTAGGCGGCGGTCGCGCCACCAAGGAAAGCGATATTGACCTGGCCGTTGGCTGCATTCTTCACAAGAAAATCGGAGATCCGGTGAAGAAGGGAGAATCCCTGTGTACCGTATATGCCCGCAGCAACGAGAGTGCCAAGGCTGCAGTGGCGGAAATCTTGGGAGCTTACGAATTCTCTGATGCATTCGTTGAGAAGCCGAAGATGATTTACGCAGAATTATCCTAGGAGCGTGCGAGACCGAACCATGAGTGATGCAGAACTATTGTTGGATATTCCAACCAATCATCAATCCAATATTTTTGGACAGTTTGATTGTAACATTAAGAAAATTGAACAGGTTTTATCCGTACAGGTTACTGCCCGTGGCGACGGCTTGAAAGTCAGTGGAAAAGCGAAGGCGGTGAACGCCTGTAAGGATATTCTTTTGGAACTATATGAATTATCAAAAAGGGGAAATGAGATTACGGAACAGAATGTAAACTATGCGATTTCTTTGAAGGAATCCATTCAAAACCATGATATGTTACAGATGGATGGGGATACCATCTGCCATACCATTTCCGGTAAGCCGGTAAAGCCGAAGACCATCGGCCAGAAGAAGTATGTGGACGCCATTCGGGACGGCATGATTACCTTTGGTATCGGACCGGCGGGAACCGGCAAGACGTATCTAGCTATGGCCATGGCAATTACGGCTTTTCAGGCAGAAGAAGTCAGTCGTATCATTCTTACCCGTCCGGCGATTGAGGCGGGCGAGAAGCTTGGCTTTTTGCCGGGAGATTTGCAGAGCAAGGTAGATCCATACCTGCGTCCGCTCTATGATGCGTTGTATCAGATTATGGGAGCGGACAGCTTCCAGCGAAATATGGAGAAGGGCCTGATTGAGGTTGCGCCTCTTGCGTACATGCGCGGACGCACCCTAGATAATGCTTTTATCATTTTGGATGAAGCACAGAATACCACACCGGCGCAGATGAAGATGTTTCTAACCCGTATCGGATTCGGTTCGAAGTGTGTCATTACCGGTGATCAGACCCAGAAGGACTTGCCGAAGGATCAGGTATCGGGTCTTGATATTGCAACCAAGGTGTTGTCCGGTGTGGAGGACATCTCCTTCTGTAATTTAACCGGAGCCGATGTGGTACGTCATCCTCTGGTACAGAAAATCGTCACTGCTTATGAGGAGTATGAGAAGAAGCAGGAACGCTTGCAGAACAAGAAAAATAAGGCTGGGAAAAAATAATGGAATTGCGTGAAGATAAAATACCCTTCTACCGCAAGCTGTACTTATGCGGCATATTTATGATATGTCTGTTGGGTATCCTGTTTTTTGCTATCAAAAATCATATATTGTGGGACGAGATCTTTTGTCTTTTGGTCATGCACATCCTGTATTTCGGATATTTCCTGTTTTGCCTGATGCGCAAACGCAAGACCCATGGCCTTACCTATAACGGCACCAGTTACCAGCGGTTGTTTGTCATGATGGTGTGCTGTTGGGGCCTGACCATTGGATTTTCCTATGTGCCAAGCTTTTTTGCTCCGATGATCTTGATTCCGTTCTTTTTGTATTCGGTATTGGACGGAACCTTAGCGATTAGTATGGGCATGTATCTGACCTGTATTATGTGCATTACCTGCGACTATGGTATTTATATTTTCTTCAGTTATTTCCTGCTGATTATATTCGGTTCCATGGTTGCGGATGCGATGAAGGCTTCCTTTGGTCGTTATCCGTGGGTATTCGGTATTTTGACGGCTTGTGGATATGCGCTCTTAACTTTGGTATTCTATTATTTGGCGTTCTTATCCATGCCGCTGTCTACAGCACCGATGGTAGGAGCGGTAAGTTTTGGTGTGTTCCTGTTTGTTTCCTTGGGATATCGTTTCCTGCTTCGGATTGATTATCGGGAAGAGCGTAGCATCTATGAGAGCTTGTTGGATGAAGAATTCCCGTTATTACAGGATATTCGTAGGTTTTCCTACAAGGAATATGAGCATGCCTGTAAGGTGTCTAATCTGGCCGGTATCTGTGCCAGAGAAATCGGAGCCAACCAGGCAGTTGCCATGGCCGGCGGACTCTATTATCGTCTGGGTAAGGTGATTGGAGAGCCGGAGGTGGAAAATGGCGTCAAAGCGGCGTATAATCATTGTTTGCCACCTGCTGTGATTACAATACTTGAGGAATTCGGCGCTTTGGAGAGATTTCCGAGTACCAAGGAATCCGCAATTGTACATATGGTGGATTCGTTGGTGACCAAGATTGAAGTTTTAGGAGAGACCACCATGGCCAACGAATGGAACCAGGATATGGTGATTTACCAGACCCTGAATGAGTATTCCAGTCGTGGGGTTTATGACAATTCCGGAATCAGCATCAATCAGTTTTTGAAGATTCGGGAACGCCTTGTGCAGGAAGGAGATTTGCTGTGACACTGTTATTGGAAGAAGAGACGAAGGTACCGTTTTCCTTCGATTATGCCGAGGTAGCCAAGGCTGTCATCGAAGAAGCGTTGCGTCAGGAAGACTTCCCTTATGAGGTGGAAGTGAGTTTGACCCTGACGGGCTTGGATGAAATCCATGAAATGAATCGGGATTTTCGTGAGATTGACCGTCCGACGGATGTGTTGTCTTTCCCACAAATTGATTATCCGGCACCGGGAGATTTTTCCGAACTTACCGATGAGAGTGATGTGTTCAATCCGGATTCCGGAGAATGCATTTTGGGTGATATTGTTTTATGCATTCCGAAGGTCATGGAACAGGCCAAGGAATATGGGCATAGCAACAAGCGGGAATATGCTTTTTTGATTGCCCACAGTATGTTGCATCTGATGGGATACGATCACATGGATGATGCAGAACGGTTGGATATGGAAGCGCGTCAGGAGAAGATTTTGCATGCGCTGCATATAGATAGAGATTCTAAGGAGGATTAGTAATGAAAAATTGGAAACGCATTGCAAGTGCAATCTTAGTTGGGGCACTGTCTTTTAGCATGGTTGCATGCGGTAACAAGGCAGCGGAAGAGGCACCTGCAGAGGAACAGACGGATGATGTAGAAGCCAATGTTCCGGAAGAATTGGAGGATACCGGTTTTTATAGCGTATTGACCGGACTTCCGGTGGAGACCGAGGAGGAGACACATCTTCGTCCGGTTGCCATTATGACAGAGAATACCAAGGTTGCTCTGCCACAGTATGGTCTGAACCAGGCCGGTGTTCTGTATGAGTGTCCGGTAGAAGGCGGAATCACCCGTATGATGGCCATCTATGACCAGAAGACGGCATTCTCTTTGAAGCAGATCGGTAACGTCCGTAGTTGTCGTCCTTACTATGCATTCATTGCATCCGAGTATGATGCAATCTATGTTCATTTCGGACAGAGTATTCAGGGTCTGACTCTGTTAGAGACCGGTATTGTAGATAACTTAAGCGGTTTGGACGGCTCCGTTAGCGAGACCGTATTCTTCCGTTCTTCTGATAAGAGTGCACCACACAATGCTTATGCATCCGGTGAAGGTATCGAGAAGGGTATGGAGAAGAAGGGGTATCGTTCTGTTTACAACAGCGATTACAACGGATACTTCAAGTTCGCTAAGGAAGAGAATACTTTAGAGAACGGCAAGGACTGTGCTGTGATTGAGCCTTACTTCTTGGATAACAGCCCATACTTCATTTACAATGAAGAGACCGGTTTGTATGAGCGTTATGAGTTCGGTAAGCCACAGGTAGACGCCATTGATGGCGAGCAGGTTGCAGTGAAGAATGTGATCTTCAAGAACTGCCCAAGCTCTATCTATGAGGGAACTCAGTATTTGAACATTCCGGTAGACGGATCCGGCGAAGGCAAGTACTTCACCAACGGTAAGATGATTGATATTACTTGGGAGAAGGAATCTGAGTCTGCAGTAACTCATTACTTCGACAAGTCCGGCAACGAGATCGAGATCAACCCTGGTCAGACTTGGGTTTGCGTCATCGAGAACCAGTATGCGGAAGACAACAATTTTTATGCAACAGTAGACGAGTTTAAGAAGAACTAATACAAGATTATGAGTCAAAAGAAAAGAAGCGATTCCAATTTCATGATGCAGGGATCTATCCTGGCCATAGCTTCGATTATCAGTCGTGTGATCGGGTTGTTATACCGCGCACCTTTGACGGATATCATCGGCAAGACCGGTAATGATTTCTATGGAACCGCCTATGAAGTGTACAACATCATATTGATTATTTCATCCTACAGTATTCCACTGGCGGTTTCGAAGCTGGTGGCAACCCGTATGGCGGATAAAGAGTATAAGAATGCGTGGCGCGTATTTAAAGGCGCCATGCTCTTTGCGTTCATCAGCGGCGGTATTGCCATGGCTGTGGTACTGGTAGGTGCGGATTTCTTCTGCGGGAATATTCTGCAGACCCCGCTGTCTGCGTTGGCACTTCGCATTTTGGCTCCGGTGCTTCTAATTGTAGCAATTGTCGGTGTCATGCGAGGATTCTTCCAGGGTCTTCATACCATGGTGCCGAGTGCATTTTCACAGATTGTGGAACAGATTTTTAACGCGGTGGTGAGCGTCGTTGCTGCGTATTATCTGTTTTCTTACGGTGCGAAGGTAGGCGCTGTGTTGGGAGATTCCAAGCGAATCGCTGCAGCTTACGGCGCTGCCGGAGGTACCATTGGTACAGCAGTGGGCGCAGTGGTTGCACTGTTGTTTATGACGTTCATGGTCTTGGTATATCGACAGGTCATGAAGAAAAAAATGCGACGGGATAAGCATCGGAATACCGAGAGCTATCTCTCCATTATGAAGATTTTGGTTATGACCATTGTGCCGGTATTGTTATCTACGACCTTGTACAATGTCAGCGCCATTATCGATCAGGGTATTTTTAAGAATATCGTCAATATCCAAGGATATGACAAACATCAAATCTCCGAGTGGTGGGGCGTGTTTGCGGGACAGTATATCGTTCTTATCAATGTTCCGATTTCCATTGCTTCTGCAATGGCTGCCTCTAGTGTACCTTCCATGGCTGCGGCTTATCAGGAAGGCAATGAGATGATGATGCAACGAAGAATTCGCTTAGCAACACGGTTTATTATGTTAATTGCATTCCCATGTACCGTGGGTATGGCAGTCTTAGGCGGTCCGATTATGCAGTTATTGTTTAAGGATACGGATCCGACCAGTGCCTATATGATGCAGATCGGTGCGTTGCCGATTATTTTCTTCTCTTGGTCAACCTTATCCAACGGCTTGCTCCAGGGAATCGATCGGATGAAGGTGCCGGTAAGGAATGCGGGAATTGCATTGGTGGCACAGATTGTGTTCTTAGTTGCGGCTTTGGAGATTTTCCATTTGAATATTTATGCGGTTGTATTGGCCAACGCTTTTTACGGTCTGATGATGGCCATCCTGAATCATATGGCATTGCGTCGTTACAGCGGAACCACACTGGATCCGGTGAAGACCTTCCTAATTCCATGTGGTGCATCCCTTGGAATGGGCCTGATTGTTTGGCTGGCTTATAAGGGCGTGATGTTAGTACTTTCCAGCAATACCGTTGCAACCATTCTTTCCATTCTGGTAGGAATGTTCGTGTACTTTGTACTGATGATTCTGATGCACGGTATTTCCGAAAGTGAGCTTCGTACCTTGCCGAAGGGCGTGGTACTGATTCGCATTGCCAAGAAGCTGCATTTGATGTAATAAGGAGTGATGGTATTTATGAGTGGAACCATTGCGATTGTTGGTGCCGGTGCTTCCGGTTGTATGGCGGCCATCAGCGCAGCCAGGACGAATCCGAAGGCACAGATTCTTCTGTTGGATGGCAACGAAGAAATCGGACGCAAAATATTGGCTACCGGAAACGGTAGATGCAATTATACGAATGAATACCAATCACCGGACTGTTATCATAGTGATGATATCGCGTTTGTGGAACGCGCTTTTTCGGATTTCGGAAAAGACGAAACCATTGCGTTTTTCCGTGAGCTTGGTGTGATGCCTTACTGTAAAAACGGTTATTATTATCCCATGTCCCGGCAGGCCATATCCATTCGTCATTGTCTGGAGCGGGAACTACAACGACTTGGTGTTACCGTATGCCTTCAGACCCGTGTCATCGGTGTAGAGGCGAAGGATGCCGGTTATGTGATTCATTGTATGGAACGGGATATTAGAGCGGATAAAGTGATTCTATGTACCGGCGGCAAAGCGGCTCCGGAAACGGGAAGTGACGGCAGCGGATATTCCTTTGCGAAGCGATTGGGGCATGAGGTGATTGCTCCGAATCCGGCGTTGGTACCGCTGGTTTGCAGACAACATCCGCTGAAGGCAGCGGCCGGGGTCCGGGTGAATGCTTCGGTTTGTACCACCGATGCCAACGGGAAATCTTACGGAGATATCGGTGAGGTTCAGATTACCAAGCAGGGAATCTCCGGTATTCCGGTGTTCCAAATCAGCCATGTTGTGGCGAAGTGCCTTGCAGACAAGCAACCGGCAGAGGTTGTGGTGGATTTCTGGCCAACCGCATCCGCCTCGGAGATTCTTTGTTTTGTCAAAGAGCAAAAGGTCTCCGGTCGAGTGACGGCGCTGGATGTATTTAACGGAATTTTTCCACATCCGCTGATTCAGGCATTGTTTGCGGATGATTTTCGTTCCCTGGGAGAAGATGCCCTGGTGGAACGCATCAAGGATGTACGGCTTGCTATTTCCCAGACCATGGGATTTGGCGCTGCCCAAACCTCCGCCGGCGGGGTATCCTTACAGCAGTTGTCGGATATTACGATGGAATCATCGTTACATCAGGGGCTCTTTTTTGCAGGAGAAGTATTGCATGTGGATGGTATCTGTGGAGGATATAATCTGCAATGGGCGTGGACAAGCGGGTATCTTGCCGGCCGCAGTGCAGCACAGGAGCTTTTATGATTCAAATATCACAATTCAAAATCTCTGTGGAAGAGGATTCCGTGGAGACAATTCAACAAAAACTTGCACATATGTGTGGCGTTGCGCCGACGGAGCTTTCGGATATTACCATCCTGAAGCGTTCGGTGGACGCCCGTAAAAAGCCGGAGGTCTGGATGGTATATGCTCTGGCTTTTTTGGCTGGAAAAAAAGAGGGCGAAATCTTAAAGCGTTTGCAAAAAAGAAAAGTCAATTGCAGTCGGTATGAGAAGCCAATCTTTCATCTGCCGAAGGCCAATGGTCCGATGCATCCGGTGGTGATCGGCGCGGGACCGGCGGGATTGTTTGCCGCCTATGCCTTTGCCAATGCCGGATTAGAACCAATCTTACTGGAGCGAGGGGAACCGGTGGAGCAGCGCAAGCAGGACGTGCTTCGCTTCTGGGAAGAAGGAGTGTTGGCACCGGATTCCAATGTCCAGTTCGGGGAAGGCGGCGCCGGTACATTTTCTGACGGCAAGTTAAATACTGTGGTGAAGGATAAGTTCGGCCGGAATCATTTTGTTTTGGATACCTTTGTCAAATACGGTGCGCCGGATCAAATCCGATACGATGCCAAGCCGCATATCGGTACGGATGTGTTGATGGATGTGGTGAAGGGCATGCGTGAGGAAATCCTTCGCCTAGGTGGAGAAGTACGGTTTCGCACCAAAGTCACCGGATTTGATATCGAAGGAGATCGGCTGCAGGCGGTTTGCCTGGAGGGCGGTACGAAGATTCCTTGTTCTCATGCGGTGCTTGCCATTGGACATTCTGCAAGAGATACTTTTTTTGCTTTGCATTCTCAGGGCATTTTGATGCAGGCCAAGGAATTTGCAGTTGGATTTCGTGTGGAGCACCCACAGGAATTTATCAATATTCATCAGTACGGAACACGTTATGCTTCGGTGTTACCGCCGGCTCCTTATAAGCTGGCCACTACCTTGGATAATGGTCGTGGTGTCTATTCCTTTTGCATGTGCCCCGGCGGTTATGTGGTAAATGCTTCCTCGGAAGACAAGCGTCTGGCAGTCAATGGTATGAGCTATTCCAAGCGTGATGCCGGGAATGCAAACAGTGCCATCATTGTATCTGTCGGTTCCGGCGAATATGATATGTCAGATCCCCTTGGAGCCATTGCGTTCCAGCGTAGCATCGAAGAGAAGGCCTATGCACTTGGCAAGGGAAGAATTCCTCAGCAGTTATTTGCCGACTTCAAAGAGAATCGAGCAAGTACCACCTATGGAAGCTTTTCTTCCTGGAACAAGGGGGGAGCGAATTTTGCGAATTTGCGTGGAATTTTTTCGGAAGAAATCAACGAATCCTTCTTGCGGGGCATGGATTTTTTCGACCGTAAGATGAGTGGTTATGCCAGAGAAGATGCGATTCTCTCCGGTGTGGAGTCTAGGACTTCCTCGCCGGTACGCATACCACGAGATGAGTTTTTTGAGAGTAATATCAAAGGCCTTTATCCTTGCGGTGAAGGCGCAGGTTATGCCGGCGGAATTACCTCTGCGGCAATGGATGGCTTGAAGGTTGCCCAAGCGATTATGGCAACGGAAGACTAAGATAAGGAAGACGAAGAGACATGGGTGAATTTACACCAATGATGCAACATTATCTGGACACCAAGGAGCAGTACAAGGATTGTATCCTTTTTTACCGACTGGGTGATTTCTATGAGATGTTTTTTGACGATGCCAAAACGGTTTCCAGAGAATTGGAATTAACGTTAACGGGGAAAGCCTGCGGTATGGAAGAGCGGGCGCCAATGTGCGGCGTGCCGTTCCATGCGGTAGATACCTATCTGACCCGACTGGTAGCAAAAGGCTATAAGGTTGCTATTTGTGAGCAGGTAGAAGATCCGAAGGAAGCCAAGGGTATGGTGAAGCGGGAAGTGGTTCGTATCGTGACACCGGGTACGAATCTGGATACCGGATCTTTGGATGAGACCAAGAATAATTATTTGATGAGCGTGGATTTTTCACAGGATACCTTCGGAATTGCAACCTGTGATTTGACCACCGGTGACTTCTTCGTGACGGAAGTGGATGAGGCTGCAAAATTCTTAGATGAGGTCAGCCGATATAATCCTTCCGAGCTTTTGGTGAATGATGTATTCTGCATGAGCGGTCTGAAGGAAGAGGACTTGCGAGAGCGGTTTCATTTGGCCATTACGACGTTGGCCAATGACTATTTCGTGGATGAGTATGCAACGAAGGTGCTGTGTGAGCATTTCCATGTGAAGAGTTTGCAGGGCCTTGGCCTGGCGGATTTTCATCTTGGAAATACGGCCGCCGGAGCATTGCTTTCTTACCTGATTGATACCCAGAAGTCCGACCTTGCACACTTGACCCATATTACCCCTTATGTCTGCGGCAACTATATGCTGATGGATTCTTCCACCTACCGTAACTTAGAGTTGGTGGAGACCATGCGGGAGAAGGAGAAGAGAGGCTCCTTGCTTTGGGTGTTGGATAAGACCAAGACTGCGATGGGTGCCCGTACCCTTCGAAGTTTTATTGAGCAGCCTCTTATTAACAAAAAAGAAATCAATCACCGCTTGGATGCCATTGAAGAGTTGAACGCCCATATGATTTCCCGTGAAGAATTACGGGAGTATCTAAATCCGGTCTATGACTTGGAGCGTTTGATGACCCGTATTTCCTATCGGAGTGCCAATCCAAGAGATTTGATTGCATTCAAGAATTCCATTGCGGTAATTCCTGCGATTAAGGCGGTGTTGTCCGAGTTCAAGGGCGATGTCCTCTGCAATTTGAATCAGGATATGGATGACTTGTCGGATTTGTTCCATCTCATTGATGAGGCCATTGATGAGGAACCTCCGATTTCCGTCCATGACGGCGGTATTTTAAAACCGGGTTTTTCCGAAGAAGTGGATACCCTGCGACATGCCTCTACCGACGGTAAGAGCTGGTTGGCAGACCTTGCGGCCAAGGAGCAGGAGAAGACCGGTATCAAGAATCTGAAAGTAAAATACAACAAGGTCTTCGGATACTATCTGGAAGTAACCAATTCCTACAAGGACATGGTGCCGGATTACTTCATCCGCAAGCAGACCTTAGCCAACGCGGAGCGTTATTATACGCCGGAATTGAAAGAGCTGGAGAATACCATTTTAGGAGCGGAAGAGAAGCTGACCCGATTGGAATATGATTTTTATTTCCGTATCTTAGAACAGATTTCCGGACAGGTGGCCCGCATTCAAAAGACAGCGAAGGCCATTGCTCATTTGGATGTATTTTTATCCTTGGCATATGTTGCGGAAAAGAATCATTATGTCCGTCCGAAGATGAACGAGCGGGGACACATTGATATTAAAAACGGACGTCATCCGGTAGTGGAGAAGATGATTCCTAACGATATGTTCATCGAGAATGATACGTATCTGGATAATCGGGAGCATCGGGTATCAATTATCACCGGTCCGAATATGGCCGGTAAATCTACCTACATGCGTCAGACCGCATTGATTGTATTGATGGCCCAGATGGGATCTTTTGTTCCTGCTGCGGAAGCGGACATCGGAATCGTGGATCGGATTTTTACCCGTGTGGGAGCTTCCGACGATTTGGCCAGTGGCCAGAGTACCTTCATGGTGGAGATGAACGAAGTGGCGAACATTCTTCGAAATGCCACCTCTTCTTCCTTGTTGATTTTGGATGAGATTGGTCGCGGTACCTCTACCTTCGACGGGCTTGCCATTGCCTGGGCTGTGGTAGAGCATGTTGCAAATCCAAAGTTGCTTGGTGCCAAGACGTTGTTTGCCACCCATTATCATGAGTTGACGGAGTTGGAAGGCAAGCTTCCGGGGGTAAACAACTATTGTATTGCCGTGAAAGAAAACGGAGATGACATTGTTTTCTTACGTAAGATTGTTTCCGGTGGCGCAGATAAGAGCTACGGTATTCAGGTAGCCAAATTAGCCGGCGTTCCGGATGCGGTCATTGAGCGTGCCAAGGAAATCGTCAATGAATTGGTACAGAATGATATTGCAGACATTGCCAAGAGTATTACCATTCCGGGAG